>WNFO01000449.1_pt1 | contig 38741 bp, 36 predicted proteins | sample 5400251 | NCBI WGS metagenome assembly WNFO01 (sample SAMN13153354, study PRJNA577476) | soil metagenome | isolation source: 100 cm saprolite under Madrone tree | place: USA:California | collected 2016-06-14 | reverse complement strand
CGCTCGTCCTCTTCCATGGCGACCGGCCGCGCCCCGCGGCGCCTGCCGGACCGCGGCGCTTTTCCCTCGACGCGGATCTGTCCGGCAACCGTCCGGCTCAGCTCATGATCGCCGGCTATGTCTTTCATTCGTGGGAGCTGCTCGGCATGTGGGCGTGGACGCCCGCCTTCATCACGGCCGCCCTCGCCGTCCAGGGGACCGCGATCGAGCGCGCGGCGGGCCTCGGCGCCTCGCTCTCTGCCCTCTTCCACGTCATGGGCATCATCGCCTCCGCGGCGGGCGGGGCGCTGTCCGATCGCTGGGGCCGCACCGCCGTCATCGCGGGGATGATGCTGGTGAGCTCCGCGTGCTCTTTCGGCTTCGGCTGGATGCTGGCGGCGCCGCTCCTCCTCATCGTGATCGTGGGCAGCGTCTACGGCTTCTCCGCGCTGGGCGATTCATCGGTATACTCCACGGGGATCACCGAGACCGTGAAGCCGGACCGCCTGGGCTCGGCCCTTGCGGTGCGCTCTCTGCTCGGCTTCGGGGCGGGCGCCATCGCGCCGCTCGTCTTCGGCTGGGTGCTCGACCTCTACGGCGGGCGGAGCGCGTCGGTGACCGGCTGGGGCTGGGCCTTCGCGACCCTGGGCGTGGGCGGTGTGCTCGGCCTTCTCTCGATGCTCTGGCTGCGCACGATGCCCGAGGCGCGACGACTGGCGGGCGGGAAACGCTAGTCCCTGATGCGAGAGCGGTGAGGCGAGGGTTGAATAGGAGGCTTCATGGCTACCGTGCTCTTCATCGTGAAGGCGACCATCCCCCGGAAGAGAGAAGCCGCGTTCAACCGCTGGTACAACTACAAGCACTGCCCGCAGTTCCTGCGTTACCCCGGAGCGGTGAGCGCGCGCCGCTACAAGGCCATCCTGGGCGAGGACACGTACCGCTACATGGCCGTCTACGAGGTCCAGGACGAGAAGACCTTCCTGGCCATAGCGTCTCCACGGAGAGTGCGCGGCCTCGGGGCGGGGCGACGCACCCGGCGCAGCCTCGAGAAAGGCGGCACGGGGACGGCCGGCGCCCTCAACGAGATCCTTGGCGCCTGGTCGGGCGTGAAGATCACGCCCATGTTCGGGCGCTGGGGCTACTTCGTGGGCCCGCGCCTCTTTGCGTGCTTCCCGCTTCGCGCCAAGGACACGGACCTCTGGATTCGGCTCACGCGGGAGGACCAGCGGCGGGCGCTGGATTCGGGCGCCTTCGTGCCGCACCCGAGGCTGGGCGGGAAGGGATGGGTCATCCGGCACGTCGAGGGGCTGCGGGAGGCCGGAGCCACGCTGTCGTGGCTCAAGAAGAGCTACGAGACCGCCAGGCAGATCGTCGAGCGAGAGAACCGGGAGGAGTCATGATACTCGTCACCGGGTTCGAGCCCTTCGGCGGGCATCCCTCCAATCCTTCGGAGGAAATCGCCAAGTCGGTGGACGGCCGCGTCATCGGTGGCCTGACCGTGCGGGCCGCCATCCTGCCCGTGCATCACGTCGAGGCGGGGCGGGCTGCCGCGCGCCTCCTCGGCGAGCACGATCCGCTCGCGGTGCTGCACCTGGGCCTGGCCGCCGGGCGCGCGCGCCTCGCGCTCGAGCGCGTCGCCGTGAACGTGATGGACTACGAATGCGCCGACAACGCAGGCTACCAGGCGCGCGGCGAGCCGTGTGAGCCGGGCGGGCCCGTCGCCTATTTCTCGACGCTGCCGCTGCCGGCCATGCTCGAGGCGCTCACACGCGAAGGCGTGCCCGCCTATCTCTCCAACACCGCCGGCACCTACCTCTGCAACCAGACGCTCTATGCGACCCTCCACGCCATCTCCACGGAAAAAAGGCGAGCCCTCGCCGGTTTCATGCACGTTCCGCTATCGCCCCCCATGGTCGCGGCCTCCGGCCTCGACCAGCCGAGCATGGATCCCGGCATCGGCGTGCGCGCGGTGGACACGGCGCTGCGGGTCATCGCCGAGCGCCTCGGCGGGTAGTCCCTCAGATCTCCTTCGCGTACTCCTCCCGCTGCCGGCGCCAACTCTCCATCTGGTGGCCGAGGTACGCGTCGGCAAGCGCTTCCGTGTGGCCCGCCTCGGCTTGCCGGCCCAGCGACCGCAGCTCGGCGGCGTACGTCTTCAGGGCGTCGTGTGGAGCGAAGTCGAGGATCGTGCTCTCCGGTGGGATGGTATAGAGGGTGGCGCGAAAGCGGTCAGCCCATCCGGCGACCTGGGCCGCGTCGGCCTCGCGCCGGGCTCCGGCAAGAAACGCCGCATAGCTCGCGAGCCGCGACGTGACCTCGACCCCCTGCATGAGCTCCTCGATGGCAACCTTCCTGGTCGGGTCGTCGTCATAGCGCTTGGCCCTTTGCAAGTCGGCCCACGCCTCCAGCAGCCGGTCCTGGGCGATGCCCGCCATGGCTCGCCCGACGTAGGCGTCGACGTAGAGCGGGTACAGCTCCAGAGCCTCCGTGAATTCCCGGACGGCGCCGCCAAAGTCACCAGAGCCCAGCGCGCGAAAACCGTACGCGGCATAGGTTCTCGCGAGGGGCCCCTGCGCGGCAACCGGTGTCGCAGCGAGGACGAGTCCGATCAGGGCGAGGATGCGAACGGTCCTACACATCGCGCGATGGCGCCTGGTACTCAGGCACGCTTCGCCAGGAGGGCAGCGATCGCGCGTACCGCGCCGCCTCTCACGACTGCGGCACCGACTTCAAGAACTCGATCACCGCCTTGTTCACGTCGTCGGGTCGCTCCTGCTGAACCCAGTGGCCGACGCCTGGATAGAGGGTGACGCCCCGCAAGTCCCGCACGAACTGGCCCATCATGGCGGTCAGCTGCTCGGCGGTGGCGCCGCGGATGACGACGTCCTTTTCGCCCGCGAGAAAGAGCACCGGCTGCGCAACGTGCGCGCTGGCCAGTTGCGGCGTCGTCTCCCAATTCCGATGAATGTTGCGGTAGTAGTTGATGCCGCCCCTGAAGCCTGCTTGCTTGAATTCGTCGACGAAGTAGTCAAGGTCGGCCTGGGTAAGCCATGACTGCGCGCCCTTGGGCGCGCCCAGGCGTGGAATCCAGCCGCCTGCGGCACGCTTGGGATCGGTCACGGCCGGCGTCTCGCGCGGGGCGTTTGGCGAAACATAGAGCCGGCTCAGGATGCCGCGCGGGTCCGCGTCGAACTCCCTCTCGGCGACGCCCGGCTCCTGGAAATAGAGCATGTAGAAGAAGTTGTCGCCGTAGGCCTTCCTCAGGATCTCGATCGGCGACTCGGACGGGCGCCCGCGGTAGGGCACGCTCATCGCCACCAATCCGCGGAACCGATCGGGGTAGAGCAGCAGACAGTGCCACGCGACGACGGCGCCCCAGTCGTGCCCCACGACCACCGCGGACTTCTCGCCGAGCGCGTCGAGGAGTCCTGCGATGTCGGCGGTCAGCTTCCGGATGTCGTAGTCTTCGACCGCCTTGGGCGCATCGGTCTTTCCAAAGCCGCGCATGTCCGGCGCGACCACGTGAAAGCCCGCATCCGCCAGCGCCGGCAACTGGTGCCGCCACGAGTACCACGACTCCGGCCAGCCGTGGAGCAACAGGACCAGAGGCCCCGAACCCATCTCGGCGATCCGCATGCTGATGCCGTTCGTCTGGATGAATCGCATGTTGGGCTTGACTGCCTCGGGTTGCGACATCTGCGCAGGTGATGCCGCGAAGCCCTTGACGCCGAGGCTCAGAATCATCGCCAGCGCTCCGGCCACACCCAGGCGCATCAGGACTGTCACGGGCGGCTCTCCTTGTATGGATCGATGCTGTTGCGCGTCGCGTTGCATGGGGCGCATACGTTCGCCCCTGATACAGCGGGGAGGACGGGACTGTCAAGCCCGAGGTTAACCCAACCTTACTCGTTCCACATCGTGCTCCAGCCGCACTGAGGACAGGGCGCGGGAGGGGCTTCCGCGCGCTCGGCGTCTCCGGGCTCGGGCGTCCTTCTCTGACCAGATGGATCGGCCTTCTCCGGTTTGCTGGCTTTGCCGTGGGTCGTAGGTGGGATCTCGCGCTTGCATGCCGGGCAAATCATGAGATGGGTCCTCCTTGTTCACAAGAGAGAGAGCAATGGTCATGCCAAGAAGGGCGAGAGCACCGTCCGGCGTGCGACTCGTGTACCGGCCGACGAATGTTCTTCCCACACTTATTTACCGGGGTAGCCTTTCCCCTCGCAAGAGGGAGGTCGTATGCGGCCTAGGTCTCCCCGGCGGCGGGCGGCGCTTGGGCGCGGAGCGTCGTCAGCGCGAGGAAGCCCACGCCGGTCCACGCCACCTCGCGCACGCGGCGGACCAGCGTGAAAGACAGCCCAGCCGGCGCGCCCAGCCCGAGAGCCACGAAGATCGCCATGTGTCCTGCCTCGAGGGCGCCGAGGTAGCCGGGCACGAGGAAGGCGGCGAAGCGGATACCGCTGCTGAAGGCTTCGATGGCCACGGCCTGGGCGAGCGAGACCGGCAGCCCCATCCAGTGGAGGATGAGCCAGGGCTCGAGCGCGCCGATCAGCCACGCGAGAAAGTGGAACAGGATGGACAGGGTCAAGCGTCTGGGCTCGCGGCGGTAGAAATGGGCCAGCTCGTCATTGATTTGCGTCAGCGGCTCTCGGCTGTGATCCGACAGCCAGCCGAATCTCTGGAGCCATCGCGTGCTACCGCGGAGCGCCCCGCCCGCCTGCACGGCCACGAAGCCGGCGACGGCCACCACCTGGATCAGGAGCAGCCATTGCATGCCGCGGATGACCAGCGAGTCGGATGCCAGCGCAATATGGGCGGCCACGAGCCCGACCACGAGGAAGAGCGCCTGTCCGGTGATGATCGTCGTCTTGGCGATGATGACGGAAGGCAGGCCCTCGGCGAGAGGGGCCCAGGGCCTCACGAGCCAGGCCTTGACGGCCTCGCCCCCCATGGAGGCCGTGGGCGTGGTGAGGTTGAAGGCCTCGCCCGCGAGACGTGCCCCGAGAAGCGCGCGGAAGGGCACCGTGTCGCGGCGGAAGGCGTAGCGCCACCCGAGCGTGTCGAGCAGTGTCGTGAGACCGAACGGGAACACGAGAATGATCAGGAGCCGCCACGACAGGTCCGTGAAGGCCTGGACGACGGCGCCGGGGCCGATCGAGGCGAGCAGCCACAGGAAGAGCGCGGCGCCGCAGACGAACAGGCCAAGCCGGACCCACCACATCAGGTTGCGGGTACCTCGGCCTGTTTCGCCCGGGCTTCGATGCGGTCGATCTTCACGAGAGGCACCAGCAGCCATGTCGCCGCCGTCATGCCGGTCGAGATCAGGACGAGGGGCAGGTACCCGAGGTGATCGTACAGCCGGCCGCCCACGTTCTGCGAGGCTTGCGTGCCGACATTGTAGACGGATGCGAGGAGGGCGAAAAAGGTCGCCTCGACGTGGCGCGGGCAGGACTTGGCGGCGAGATCCAGGAATGCCAGCTGGGTGATCATGCCGACGCAGCCGAAGACGGTGTCGATGACGATCGCCGACCACACGTCGCGGTAGACGAGGTACGCGAGGGTCCCCGCGACGCTGAGGCCGATGGAGAGATTGATCAGCCGGCGCAGCGGCATTTGTCGTGACATCGGGGCGTACATGATGGCGCCGAGCACGGCCCCTACCGCGGTGAGCGCGAGCAAGTGGCCGATGAACTGCTGGGAGAAGCGCAAGACGTCGGTCTGGTAGAAGAGGAGCGCAGGACCAAAGGACGGGCTGAAGGTGAAGAAAAAGATGAATCCCGCGACCACCCAGACGTCGCGGGTCCCCAACGCGGCGCGGATGGACGCCCAGGTTTCCCGGAACTCCTTGCCGACGGCGGGCGCCGGCGCCTCGCGGACCACGAAGATGGCCATCAGCAGCGAGACCAGCGGAAAGCAGGCGGCCACTAGGAACGACGCTCGCAGGAATCGGCCCTCGGCCAGGTAGCCGCCGAGCTCACCCACGAGGATCGAGGCCGTCATGATGGCGGCCCACTGGACGGACTGAAAGGCTCCCGTCAGGCCGAGGGGCTTGCCGTTTTCCACCATCAGGGCATCGACGAGCACGTCGGTGAAGGCGAGCCCGGCCGCCATGGCCGTCAAGTAGTACGCCATGCGCCAGTAGGATTGGTCGCCGGAGAGGCCGAGCGCGAGACCCGCGAGTGCAGCCGTCCCCGAGGACAGGTACAGGTAGCTCTTCCTGCGGTAGCCGAAGAGCGGGACGAAGTCCGAGATGAGGCCGTACACGGGCTTGATCAGCCACGGGATGATGGTGATCGCGAAGAAGTCGGCGACCTGGCCGGCCGAGAGTCCACGGTCCTTCAGCGAAATGGTGACGACCTGGACGGGCAGGTACCACATCCCCTGGGCGAAGTAGACGATGGCGAAGAGCACGGCGAGCCGCTTTCCTTCCGGCGTTTGGAACGGGAAGAGCGCCGCGAGCCGGCCGCGCATTTGAGCACTATACAACGTGTGCTACTCTGTGGCCTCCATGCGAGAGATCCGGCACTCCGTCTGCCCCCACGATTGCCCGTCGCAATGCGCCCTGACCGTCACCGTGGACGGCGGACGCGTCACCGAGGTCGCCGGAGACGCTGCGCACCCGTTCACCCAGGGTGTGATCTGCGGCAAGGTCCACGACTACGCCGAGCGTCTCTACGCCCCGACGCGGGCGCTGACGCCGCTCCGGCGTGTCGGGGCCAAGGGCGAAGGGCGCTTCGAGCCCATCGGCTGGGATGCCGCCATCGAGGAGATCGCGCGCCAGTGGCGGCGCATCATCGACCGGTGGGGCGGGGAAGCCATCCTGCCCTTTTCCTACGCAGGCACCCTCGGGCTTCTCCACTACTGGGCCGGGCATCCGCTCTTCCACGCGCTGGGCGCCTCGCAGCTCGACCGCACGATCTGTGTCACCACCGCGTACTCCGGATGGATGGCTACTCTCGGCACGGTCGCCGGGAACGACGCCGAGCAGATGGTGGGCTCCGACCTCGTCGTGCTCTGGGGCATCAACGCGAGTTACACCCACATCAACCTGATGTCGCTGGTCAAGCAGGCGCGCCAGCGCGGCGCCTTCATCGCGTGCATCGATCCATATCGGACGCAGACGGCGAAGAAGGCGGACCTCTATCTGCAGCCCCGCCCCGGCACCGACGGCGCCCTCGCCCTCGGCATGATGCACGTGCTCATCGGCGAGGGGCTGGTGGATCACGATTACGTCCGGCGCGCCACGCTCGGCTACGCGGATCTCGCCGAGCACGTCAAGCAGTACGACCCGGAGCGCGTCGCCGCCATCACGGGGCTCGCGCCGGCCGTCATCGTGGACTTCGCGCGCCGATACGGGGCGACCAAGGCCTCGTTCCTGCGCGTCGGGATCGGGCTCTCGCGTCATGACAACGGCGGGGGCACCTGCCGCGCCATCGCGTGCCTGCCTGCGCTCACCGGCGCCTACGCGCATCCGTCTGGCGGGGCGCTCCTGTCGTCCACGCGCTCCTTCGGGCTCGACCTGGCCGCCCTCGAGCGCCGGGATCTCATGCCCAAGCCCGTGCCCCGGACGATCAACATGGTCCGGCTGGGGCGCGCGCTGACGGACCCGGGCCTGAGCCCGCCCGTGCAGGCGCTCTACGTCTATAATTCGAATCCCGCCTCGGTCGTGCCGAACCAGGAGCTGGTCCTGCGCGGCCTCGCGCGCGAGGACCTCTTCACCGTCGTCCACGAGCAGCACCTGACCGACACGACCGACTACGCCGACATCGTGCTGCCTGCCACGACCTCGATGGAGCACGTGGATCTCTACAAGTCCTTCGGCCACCTCTACGTGCAGCTGGCCGAGCCAGTGGTCGAGCCGGTGGGGGAATCGCGTTCCAACTGGCAGGTCGTGCGGCAGCTCGCGCGCGCCATGGGACTTTCCGATCCGCACTTCTACAAAGACGAGCCCGAGCTCGTGCGGGAGGTGCTGGCGTCCGGCGATCCATCGGTGGCGGGTATCACGTACGAGCGGCTCAAGGACGAACGCTCCGTGCGCCTGAGCGTCGGCCGGCCCTACCTGCCGTTCGCCGACGGGGCACCGACGCCGTCGGGCAAGGTCGAGTTCGTCTCCGGGTCCACGGCCACCGGCGGGCTGCCGTCGCTGCCGACCTACGTGCCACTTGTCGAGGGGCCGGAGAACGAAATTCTGGCGCGCCGCTATCCGCTCCAGTGCATCGTGCCGCCGAATCGCTTCTTCCTGAACTCTTCCTTCAGCCAGTCGGGTCTGCTGCGGCGTCGCCAGCGGGGACCATCGGTGCTCCTCCACCCGGAGGACGCGCGATCGCGCGGCATCGCCGACGGCGATGCCGTCGTGGTGCGGAGCGCCCGGGGGCAGGCCAGATTCGCCGCGACCGTCACCGAAGACACCCGCCCCGGCCTGGCCGTCATCGAAGGCATCTGGTGGTCCAAGCACCAGGCGGGCGCCCGCGGCGTCAACGTGATCACGGACGACCGGGTGGCCGACATTGGAGGGGGGCCGGCGCTGCACTCGAACCTGGTCGAGGTCGCCAGGCTCTAGATGGCCCCTGCGAGCGCGACGGCGCGCGTCCGTTTCGCCCCGGTGGAGGGCGCGGCCCAGATCTTCACCGAGCATTTCTGTGTGTATCTCTGCAAGCTCCACGACGACTTCACGCCGCGTGTCCACGCGCTCAGGCGGCAGCGCGACGCGGTGCTGCGCCGCGCCCTCGAGCAGGGCACGCTGCCCGGGCCCCAGCCGGCGTCCGCAGCCACCACGGGCGACTGGAAAGTGCCGCCGGTGCCCGAGGACCTCAAGCGACCCGGTATCGAGATCTCCGGGCCGTGCTCGATCACGAGCATGTTCATCAACGCGCTCAATCCCGGTCCCGAGGGCGAGCGTGCCGAAGGCGACCTCGACGACGACGAGGACTCGGGCGGCCACCGGCTGGTGGACACCGTCCGGGCGGCGCTGAACCGCCTGGCCGCGGTCAATCGCGAGCTCACCTATTCGGACGAGGCGCGTGGCAGAGAGTACCGTATCGCGCCCGGCGAGCTGCCCTTCTTCATGCACCGCGAGCGGGGCCTCCACCTCGACGAGCACGATGTGAGCGTGGACGGCCGGCCTGTGCCGGCGGCCATTCTCGGCACCGCGCTGACGCTCTTCTACGCGGGTCGCGCCCAGGCGGGCCGCGGGCAGGGCATCTACTTCTACCTGCCCAAGGTCGAGAGCGCGGAAGAAGTCGCGTGGTACCGCGACTTCTTCGACGCGAGCCGGAAGCATCTCCCGTTTCTCGAGGATGCCGTCATTCGCGGTATCCCGCTCGTCGAGTCACTGCCGGCCGTCTACCTGATGGAGGAGATGCTCTACGCCCTCGGCCCCTACGCCGCGGGTCTCAACGCCGCACGCTGGGACCTGAAGGCCTCGATCTTCGAGTTCATCATGGCCGACCCGAAATCGGTCTGGCCGGACCGCTTCGGCGTGGACATCAAGACGACGCCCTTCCTCGCCGATATCTTCCGGCGGCTGGTCGCGATCTGCCTCAAGCGTGGCGCGGTGCCGATCGGCGGCATGGCGACCGCGCTGCCGAGCAGCGACGCCGAGGTCAACAGGGTCGCGGGCGAGTCGATTCACGCCGACAAGGAGTGGGAGGCGCAGCAGGGCTTCATCCGCGCCTGGGTGGCCCACATCTTCCACATGAAGACGGCGGCCGACCCGTTCAGGCGACTCCTCGGGTCGGGATGGAGGCCGAGTGCCAGGATGGCCAATCCCGACAACTATCCGGTCCGGATCGAGGTGCCCGCCGGGCCCATCACGGTCGAGGGGACGCGGCGCAACGCGCGCATGGTCGTCGAGTACGTCGAGGGGTGGCTGACGGGCCGCGGCGCCAAGGGCATCGACAGCCTCGCGGGCAGGCCCGGCGTTCACCCGGCGCTGATGGAAGATCTCGCCACCGGCCGCATGTCGGTGGCCCAGATCGCCCAGCGCATCCGGCACCACGCCGAGGACGCGACCGACCCGTCGAAGGTCCACGACTTCGCGCTCGTCAAGCGGCTCCTCCACGAGGAGACCGAGGACATCCTGAAGCTCCTGCCGAGGAGGGACGCGGATACCGCGGAGCGCTACCGCAAGGCGGCGAAGATCGCGATGCGCTGGATCCGGAACTACACCGACCTGGACTTCCGGAGCCTCGGCTCCTACACCCACGCCGATCTCGATCGCATCGCCTCTGCCCCCGACGCCTTCTAGCCGGCGGCAGGGCGCCGATAAGGGCCCATCTGCTTCGTTGGCGCCCTCGGCCGCACGCTCAACGTAGAGAGACTACGCCTCGCGTGCGGCCCTTCGGGCGCCGCCTCGCATCTGGGCCCTTCTCGGCGCCCTGCTAGGCGGCTGAGGAGCGGGCCACGGCGCCGGGCGCGCGCACGGCGGCGGGGCGGACGATCAACCGCAGGATGACGGGCAGGACGATGAGGCTTGCGACGAGACCGCAGCCCGCTCCAATCGTCAGGAGAACTCCCAGGCTGTAGATACCCTGGTGTCGCGCGACCATGAGGCTTCCGAAGCCGACCATCGTGCTGATGCCGCTCAGCGCGACCCCCATCACGGTGCTGCGCGCCACGAGCGGGCCCCCGTGGGCGCGCCCCTCGAGGTAGCGCACCATCACGTTGAGCCCGAATTCCGCTGAGACGCCGATGACGAGCGGCAGCCCCCAGACATTGGCCATGTTGAACTGGACGCCGAAGACCCGCATCAGGCCGATCGTCCAGAGCAGGCCCAGAACCAGGGGCAGGAGTGCCAGCAGCGTCTCCTTCACCCGGCGCATCAGAAGGTAGGACAGGAGGCCCACGAGGAGGAACGCGTATATCGTGCCCTGGTAGTAGGCGCGCTCCATGTAGCCGATGGCCTCGTAGGTGATGATCGGCGCGCCCGTCACGTCCGGGTCGACCGATCTGAGATCGCGCACGAACTGCTGCGCCCCGTTGCGCTCCCAGATGTCCACGCTGGGGTGGATCTGCAGCAGGAAGTCGCCCTGCTTCCCGATGAATTTGTGCCGGAGCTCGTCCGGCACGTCCGCGAGGCCGATCTCGCGCGGATTCAGGTTGCGCTGGAGGCTGAAGAACTTGTCGATGAAGTCGCGGTAGAGCTGGGCCTGCAGGTGCGTCAGCGCGGGCTCGGAGACCTCGCGGTCGGCCGATTGGAGGGTCTTGATCAGGGCAGTTGTCTGCTTGCGCAGCTGCTTGAGGTCATCCGGCAGCTTGTCCCCCGCCTCCGAGGCGAAGATGTCCAGCCTTCGCTTCAGCTCGCTGAGCCCGCGGGTCAGCCGGTCGAGGTCGACCGGGCTCGAACGGCCGACGCGAACCGGCGCGACCACGGGCGCGAAGGTCCGGATGATACCGATCTTCTCCTTCTGGTTGTCGGGAATGATGCGAAGAACCGAGTCGACCTCGGACACCGACGGGAGCTTTTCGAAAGCGTCCTGCTTCCGGCGGAGCTCGTCGAGGGTCGTCGCCGAGGCCAGCCCGTTGAAGCCCGTACGCCCGGTGTTGGCGAGGATGCGCCTCTCCCAGACCACCGACTCCGTGCCCTTGGGCTGGAGGTTCAGCAGGTTGTAGTCGAAGCCTACGTACGGGAGCGCCCAGAGCGAGGCCGCCGTCGCGACCCCGGCGACGGTGAGCACCGTCTTGGGGTAGCGTACCAGCCGGTCCAGCACCGGCACGTGCATGCGCTCGAGGGCATGCGCCCGTGGGGCCTGGTTGCGGGGTCGCGCGGCGTGGTGGCCGTCCACGAGAGCCAGCAGCGCGGGGAAGAACGTCATCATGCCCAACCAGGCCATCAGGATGGCCGTGCCGGCGATGAAGCCGAGCTCCTGGATGCCGCGGAAATCGGTCAGCATGAGCACGTAGAAGGTGCCACCCGCCGTGAGCGCGCCGATGAGCATGCCGGGGCCGGTCCGGGCCGCGGTGAGCTCCAGCGCCTCCTTGAGATTGCGCCCGAGGAAGATCTCCTCCTCGTAGCGGAAGAGGAAGTAAATGCCGTAGTCGATGCCGATGCCGATGACGATCGAGATGAACATCACGGAGAAGATGGTCAGGTGCCCCACGGTCAGCGTGATGATGCCCATGGACCAGGCGAGCGTCACCGCCAGCACCGCCAGCATCAGGAGCGGCTTGCCCACGCGCCAGAAGGCCAGCAGCATCACCACGAGCGTCAGCGCGAAGGCGAGCACGGTCGCCACGCTGCTGTCGTGGAAGGCCGCGGTCATCTCGTCGTTGGACAGGGTCGGACCGCCGGTGACTCCGGCCTGCACGTTGGGGAAGGCCGGCTTGAGGTCCGCGATGACGCCGCGGATGATCTCGATGGCCCGGCGGTCGCTCATGAAGCTGCCCTTCTCTCTCTCGGGCGTCTCCGCGAGCACGAAGAGCAGGCTCTTGTCGTCCGAGAGGAAGTAGCCCGCGTCTGGCGCGTGGTCGCGCAGGGAGAAGAGGGTGCCCCACGGCGACTGGTACGGGGTGGGGTGGTCGAGGCGCCCGGCGATCTGGTCGAGCACCATCTGCAGGAAGCGCGTGTCCTCGCCGCTGCCCTGGCCCAAGCCGAGATCGAACATGTTGGCGACGAAGGCCGAAGCCATCCCGGCGTTGGCGCCCTCGATCAACCGCGCCAGGCTCGGGTCTCCCGCGAAGCTCTCCATGAACTCCTGGTGGTCGAAGACCTTCTCGCGGATCTCCTTGAGCTGGTCGACCGGGAGATAGAGGAGCTGGCGGCCCTCGAAGCGCTTCGGGTCGACCCGGTAGGCCACGCGCGGGAACTTGAGCGGCGAGGCGCGCAGCTCCTGGACGAGGCGCGCGGCGTAGTCCTTGGCTGCCTCGAACGACCGCGCCTCGATGACGATGACGATGTCCTCGAGCTCGCCGAAGTCCCGCGCGTACTGGTTGTAGCGCACGACGTAGCCGGCGTCCTTCGGGAGGAGGTCGCGGCCGGAGGTCTTGAAGCTGAGCGCGTGCAGCGTATAGGCGACGCCGGCAACGGCCAGGATGAGGGAGAGAGCGGTGGTGAGAAGCGGCCGACGGCAGGAGAGCCGGACCAATCGGCGCAGCAGGCGTCCCGTTCTCGAGATGACGATCATGGCATGGCCCCGAGACAACGCCCCCAGTCTACCACCCGAGTCCGGCGCGGACCGTATCCCACGGAGCGGATCGGGCTAGACGTCCCCATCGATGAAGCGCTCGAGCCGCTCGTGAGCGGTCTCGTCCGACCACTGCTCGGGCGGAGACTTCATCAGGTACGCCGAGGGGGCGAGGAGGGCGCCCTTGAGCCCGCGGTCCATGGCGATCTTGCAGGAGCGAATCGCGTCGATGACGACGCCGGCGGAGTTGGGGGAGTCCCATACCTCCAGCTTGAGCTCGAGGTTGATCGGCTGATCGCCGAAGGAGCGGCCCTCGAGCCGGATGTGCGCCCACTTGCGGTCGTTCAGCCACGGCACGTAGTCGCTCGGGCCGATGTGGATGTCGTCGGCCTCCATCTCGTGGGCGAGCTGGGAGCGGACGGCGTCGGTCTTCGAGATCTTCTTGGAGGCCAGGCGCGAGCGCTCGAGCATGTTCAAGAAGTCGGTGTTCCCGCCCACGTTGAGCTGGCTCGTGTGCTCCATCCGGACGCCGCGGTCCATGAAGAGCTTGGTGAGCACCCGGTGGACGATGGTCGCGCCCACCTGCGACTTGACGTCGTCGCCCACGATGGGCAGGCCGTGCTCCTCGAAGCGCCGCCGCCAGTACTCCTCCCGGGCGATGAAGACCGGAATGCAGTTGACGAAGGCGCAGCCGGCGTCGAGGACCTGCTCGACGTACCACTTGGTCGCCATCTCGCTGCCGACGGGCAGATAGTTGACCACCACGTCGGTGCGCGTCTCGCGCAGGATGCCGGCGATGTCCACCGTGGGGCCGGGCGCCTTGGTGATGATCTGGGAGAGATAGTGGCCCAGGCCGTCATGGGTCATGCCGCGCTGCACCGGCACCCCGAGAGGCGGCACCTCGCCGAAGCGCACCGTGTTGTTGGGCTTCGCCCAGATCGCCTCGGAGAGATCGCGGCCGACCTTGTTGACATCCACGTCGAAGGCCGCCGAGAACTCGATGTCGCCCACGTGGTAGCCGGCGAGGCGGGGCTGCATGAGACCCGGGATAAAGCCGTCGTCCGGGGCGTTCTTGTAGTAGTGAACTCCCTGCACGAGCGCCGAGGCGCAGTTGCCGACACCGATGATGGCGACGCGTACCGATCCCACGTGGACCTCCCAGAGAATGAGTAAAGTCGCGTCATATTACCACACCGACCCACGCGTCTCGAACCGAGCCGACCATCCGGGCGAAAATCACCGTCGGGCGTCGAGAAGGGCCCAGATCCTCGCCCCATTGGTACTTACGTATGGGTCGCAGATGGGCCCTTATCGGCGACCGGCCTGGAACATCGTCAGTGCTCCGAGCCCCACCAGCGCCCAGGTCGCTTCGCGGAGGCGACGGACGAGGGAGAAGGACAATCCCGCCGCTCCCGGCAGCCCGAAGGCCACGAAGATCGCGACGTTGCCCCCCTCGAGCGCGCCGAGCGAGCCGGGGATCATGAAGGTTGCGAACCTGACGGCGCTGCTGACCGCTTCGAGGACGAGCGCGGTGGCGAGGCTCACGGGGATGCCCGCCAGCGTCAGCACCAGGTAGATTTCCAGGCCGCCCACCGCCCAGCCGAGCGTGTGGAGCAGCGAGGACAGCAGCACGCGGGCGGGGCGATGCAGATACACGCGCGCGAGCCGCCGGTCCACGCCACGGAGTAGCTCCTGGTGGCGCTCGGCCGGCCCGAGCCCGAGCCGCCGGAGGACGCGGGTCGCTCCGGCGACGCCTCCCCGGATCTGCACCACGACGAAGCCTCCCACTCCGATGATCTCCGCAGCGAGCAGGGCGGCCATCGCGATGGTCACCGCCCTCGACGGCTGGTCGAGCGTCAGGAACGCCACGGCGAGTCCGGCGGCGAGGAAGACGGCTTGCCCGATCACCATCGTGGTCTTGTCCACGACCACCGAGGCGAGCCCCTCGTCGAGCGGCAGCCGGCCGCGTACGAGGTATGCCTTGAGGGGCTCGCCGCCCACCGAGGCCGTTGGCGTCAGCAGATTCGCGGACTCGCCCGCCAGGCGCGCCGAGGCCAGTGCTTCCCACGGGACGCGGCAGCCGGGCAGGAGCACGCGCCAGCCGAGCGTGTCGAGAGCGACGGCCACGCAGTACGGGAAGAGTACGAGGAGCGCGAGCCGCCAGGACAGGGTGCGGATGGTCTCCCACACCGCGGCGGGCCCCAGATCCCAGACGAGCCATGCGATGAAGCCGAGGCCGACCGCGAGGAGCAGCGGCCGCAGGAGCCTGCCGCTCACGAGCTCCCGATGGCGCGTCGGAAACGGTCGCGGATCTCCTCGGGGCTATAGGGGATGCGTGGCACCGTCCGCTCCTCGGCGCTGACCCGGACGAGAATGAAGCTCGGACCGTCACCCTCCAGCGCTCCGCGAAGCGCGCTCTCCACGCCGGCCGCCGAATCGACCGACGCGGTCCGCGCATATCCGCAGGCCGCCGCCACCGCGTCGAGGCCGACGCCGCGCGATGGCGACAGCTGTCCGCCCGTCGAGCCGTAGACGCCGTTGTCGAAGACGACGTGGACGATGTTGACCGGTCGCCCGCGCCTGATCGCCGGGCCTCCGCCGACCATGGGCAGGATGCCCAGGTTCATGAGGAGATTGCCGTCGCCGTCGAAGACTATCACCGGCTGCGCCGGGCGGGCGAGCGCCAGCCCCAGGGCGATGGACGATGCCAGCCCCATGGACCCGATCATGTAGAAGTTCTCCGGCCGGTCGCGCACGGCGAAGGATTCGCGGCAGACGTACCCGTTGGCGTGGATGACGGGTTCGCTCCCGAGAGCCTCCACGGCGGCGCGAAGGGCCTCGAAGCGGGACAGGGACGCCGGCCTCGCCGGCCACGGCGCCGTGGGGACCGGAGCCGGGTGCCTGGGGGCTTCTGGCGCCGCAGGCTCCTCGGCGTCTGCGTCCAGCACGCGCGGTGGCAGCAGAAGCGCCACCGGCTGGCTCAGGCGCAGGGCTTCGGCGCGGGCCCAGGCCACGTCGGCTCTCTCGCTCCCCCGCTCGAGCACACGGTGCGGCACGCCCATGAGATCGAGAAGGGGCCGCGTGATCTGGCCCATCACGATGTGTTCCGGGGCGTCCTGACCCTCGAAGCCGCGCCAGGTCACGAGCAGCACGGCGGGCAGCCGGTAGAGGAGCGAGAGGGAGACGAGGGCGTTCGCGCTCGTGCCGAGCCCGGAGTTCTGCATGACCACGGCCGGCACGCGGCCGCCGAGCCAGGCGCCGGCCGCCAGCCCGAGCGCGATGTCCTCGCGAACGGCCGGGATATAGGGTTCCCGGCCGCCTGGGGGATGGCGCTCAAGGGCTGCGATCACGCCTTCGGCAAGCGAGCAGGGGACGCCGGTGAAGAAGTCGAACCCCTGGGCGTCGAGGAGGCCGGCGAGCTCGTGCCCGGTCATGACTGAGGCGCCATCCCGCGCGCCGGCGGGCCTACTTCAGGGCTTTCTTCTTCTGACCGGCATCCTCGAGCGACTCGGTCTGCTTGGCTTTCATGCGATCGACCAGGGTATTGTAGCCGTTGCTCTGGATGATCTTGTTGAACTGGGTGCGATAGTTCGACACGAGGCTGATGCCCTCGATGTTGACGTCGTAGACCATCCAGCGGTCGCCACGCCGAAAGAGCCGGTAGTCGATGGGTACCTCGGTGCCGTTCTTGGTGATGATCTTGGTGCTCACGATGGCGAGGTCGCCGTCCATGCGCTCGCCGCTGTAGACGATCTTCTCGCCGCCGTACAGCTCGATCTTGGAGATGTAGGAGCGCTCGAGGAGGTCGCCGAAGAGCCCGACGAACTCGGTACGCTGGGCGTCGGACAGCGGCTGCCAGTAGCGCCCGAGGGACCGTCGCGCGATCTCGCCGAAGTCGAAGATCTCGTTGGCAATCTGTCGAACCGCGGCGCGCCGCTCGGCCGCCTTGCCCTCGCCCTTCATCGCGGGGCTGTCCAGCGTGGAGACGACGCGCTCGATGGCGCCCTTGAGCTGCTCCTGAGCCGTGGCGGCCCAGCCGCCCTGGACTGTTGACAGTACGAGGAGACCCGCAGTCGCGAGTCCCCGGAAGAGACGACCAGTCATCGCTGGACCTCCAGTCGGGCGGGCAATCGGACGGGCAGTGCGGCTGGCCTCACTAGACTTTCCCGAAGACGTACTTGGACAGCAGCTCCTCGAGGTCGATCGGCGGCTCCACCTCGGTGATCTTGCCGTTCGGCTTGATGATCCGATCGGACCCGCCGGGGCTGATCTGGAGAAACTTCTCGCCGATGAGCCCCCGGGTCTTGATGGACGCGATCGAGTCTTCCGTGAGCTTGATGCCGTTCCGGATGGACATGACCACGTGGGCCTGGTAATTGGCGAGCTGGATCGAGGTGACACGGCCGATCTCCACGCCGGCGATCTCGATGCTGGACCCGTTCTTGAGGCCGCCGGTCGAGGGGAAGTCCGCTGTCACCGTGTAGCTCTCGCCTCCGAAGAAATCGACTTTTCCGAGTCTAACCGAAAGCCAGCCCAGGGCCAAGATGCCCAGCAGGACGAAGACCCCGACGGCCAGGTCCAGCGTCGATCGTCTCATGCGGCTTCTCCCTTCGTCTCACGCGGCATGGTTGGCGCCTTCGGGCTCTCCGCGGATGAATCGCTGCACGAGCGGGTTCGTCGAGGCCTGGAGGCTCCGGGCGTCCCCCGTCTCGATGATCACGCCCTCGTGCAGCATGGCGACACGGTCGGCGATCTCGAAGATCTCCGGGATCTCGTGGCTGACCATGACGGCCGTGAAGCGGAATTTGCGGTGCAGGTCCTGGATCAGGTGATGGATGGTGTTGACGAGGATCGGGTCGAGCCCCGTGGTGGGCTCGTCGAAGAAGACGATCTCCGGCTCGGTCACGAGGGCCCGCGCGATAGCCACCCGCTTGCGCATGCCGCCCGAGATCTCGGCCGGGTTCTTGTGCCCCATGTCCACGAGCCCGACCTGGAGGAGCTTCTCCTCCACCCGCTGGGCGATGTCGCCGGCGGCCAGGTTCGTCTTCTCGCGCAGGGGGAAGGCGACGTTGTCGAAGACCGACATCGAGTCGAAGAGCGCCCCGCCCTGGAAGACGACGCCGTAGCGCCGGCGGACCGCCTCGAGGGCGGCGCCCCGGAGCTTGGTGATGTCGACGCCGTCCACGAGCACGGCGCCCGCGTCCGGCCGCAGGAGCCCGAGCAGGTGCTTGAGCAGCACCGACTTGCCGCCGCCGCTCCGGCCGATGATGATCATGACCTCGCCCGTCGCGACGTCGAGATCCACCCCCTGCAGCACGGGCTGGCTGCCGAAGGACTTTCGCAGGCCCTGGATGCGGATCATGGCAGCACGGAGCCCAGGAAGTAGTTGAAGACGAGGATCAGCACGCAGGAGAGGACGACCGCTTCGGTCGTCGCGCGCGACACCCCTTCCGCGCCGTGCCCGCAGTGAAAGCCCTTGTACGTGCAGACCCACGGCACCAGCGCGCCGAAGGCGAGGGACTTCCAGAAGCCGACCATGACGTCGGCCATGTCGGCGAAGGCGTGCATCTGCCCGAAGTACGTCCCCGGCGACATGCCGAGGAGGATGACCGCGACCAGGTAGCCGCCGTAGATGCCGGCCACGTCGAAGATGGCCGTCAACATCGGGAAGCTGATGAGCCCCGCGAGGATGGCCGGCACCACGAGGTAGCGCACCGGGTTCAGCGCCATCACCATGAGCGCGTCGATCTGCTCGGTGATCCGCATGATGCCCAGCTCGGCGGTGAGGGCCGAGCCGGCCAGGCCCGTGACGAACACCGCGGTCAGCACGGGCCCCAGCTCACGCACGAGGGCGATCCCCACCGCCGGCCCTACGAACGCCTCGGAACCCACCCGCTGCAGCGTGAGGAAGACCTGCAACCCCAGGGCCATGCCGGTGAAGGCACCCGTGAGGATCACGATCGTCAGTGACTTGAAGCCGATGAAATAGATGCGCCCGGCCAGCCGGCCGAGCTTCAGTGGCGGGATGAAGACCAGCGCGACCGCCTGGCCGAGGAAGCGGGCGAAGCGGCCGAGGGACTCGACGATGTAGAGAACGAGCCACCCGAGTCTCTCGACCCAGCGCGCCGGCAGGGGCCAGGTGTCGGGCCCGGCCGATCCGTCCGTCACGCCGCCGTGCCCCGATATACTCCCAGCGCCCAGAGCGGGAAGTACTTCGCGTAGAGGTGGTATTTGAGGTAGAAGACCCGCGGGAAGCCCGTGCCGTTCCAGAGGGGATCGTCCCACGTGCCGTCGGCGTTCTGCCGGTCGATCAGATAGCGGATGCCCTTCTCGACCGCCGGCCCCTCGACGCGCCCGGCGGCGAAGAGCGCCAGGAGCGCCCACGCCGCCTGGCTCGGAAGCGACTCGCCACGGCCGGCCAGATCGTCGTCGTCGTAGGAGCCCAGGGTCTCGCCCCAGCCGCCGTCGGCGTTCTGGCGCGCTTCGAGCCAGGCGACGGCACGCTGGACGTAGTCCTTGCTGCAGTCCTCGCCGATGGCGCCCAGCCCGCGCAGCACCGACCAGGTGCCGTAGACGTAGTTGACGCCCCAGCGACCGTACCAGCCGCCGGACTGATGCTGGCTCTTCCTGATGAAGGCGAGCGCCGACTGCGCCGCGGGGTGATCCAGCTTGTAGCCGAGGGTGCCCAGGAGCTCGAGCCCTCGTCCGGTCAGGTCTTCCGTCGAAGGGTCGAGGAGCGCACCGTGATCGGCGAACGGAATGTTGTTGAAGATGAGCTTGTCGTTGTCGGCGTCGAAGGAGCCCCAACCGCCGTCTCCGCCCTGCATGCCGAGGAACCACGTCAAGCCCCGGTCGATGCAGCGCGCCTTGCGCTCGGCGTCGAGCCCGCGCGTCTTGGCCAGGGCCATCATGACCATGGCCGAATCGTCGAGGTCTGGATAGAAGTCGTTGTCGTACTGGAAGGGCCAGCCGCCCGGCGCCACGTGGGGCCGCTTGGCCTGCCAGTCGCCCGGCACGGTAATCTGCTTGTCCATCATCCACTCGCCGGCCCGCACGAGCTGCGGATGGTCGGCGGGCAGCCCCGACTCGATGAGTGCGTTGACCGCGAGCGAGGTGTCCCACACGGGCGACACGCACGGCTGGTAGTGAAGCGACTGCGTGCTTTCCACGCCCAGGTTTTCGATCTCCTTGACCTGGCCGCGGATCAGCGGATGATCCTCCGGATAGCCCAGGGTGCGGAGGGCGAGCACGGCATTCGTCATCGCGGGAAAGATGCCGCCGAGCCCGCCCGGCACCGCCAGCCGCTCCTCCAGCCACTTCTGCGCGGCCTCGATGGCGCGACCGCGGAAGGGCCGCGGCCCCAGCTTCTCCCAGCCTTTGAGCGCGTCGTCCACACCGATGAAGAGGTTCTTCCAGATGAAGCGCTTGGGCGAGAAGGGACGCGGGATGCGCCTGAACCGCAGACTTGCCCGCTCGCGCGGCACCGGCCAGAGCTCGTCGAGCCGGCAGGACTCGGGCAAGCGCTTGACGGGCTTGGCGTCCATGAGGATCAGGAGCGGGACGATGACCGTCCGCGACCAGTAGGACACTTCGTGGAGGTTGAAGTAGGACCAGCGGGGCAGCAGCATGATCTCGACCGGCATGGCCGGCACGCCGCGCCAGTCATACTCGCCGAAGAGCGCCAGGAGGATCTTGGTGAAGACGTCGGCCTCGACGGGGCCGCCCCAGCCGTGGATGAGAGCCCGCGCCCGCGCCATGGCCGGGTCGTTCACTCCCACGCCCGCCACCTTCATCGCGAAATAGGCTTTGATGGTGGCCGAGACGTTGGACGGTCCGCCCTCGTAGAGACTCCACCCTCCGTCCGCGACCTGGCACCCGCGCAGGTAGCGCACCATCTTGGCTTCCCGCTCGCGGTCCGCCCGGTCCAGGAGGTGGCAGAAGAGCAGATACTCGCTGGTGATCGTGCTGTTCGCCTCGAGCTCGCCCACCCAGTGCCCGTCGGGGGCCTGAGCCGCGAGGAGGGCCGACTGTGCCCGATCGATGGCCGTGTCGATCTCGGACTGGACGATGGTGGGCGGAGTCATAGCTGGCTCCGTGCTTTCTCGGTGTCGCACATCGACCGATACTAACACAGCCCGCGCCCGGCCTGCACCCGCGCCACGTTGAAAACTCGCGGGAAGTCCGCTAAGGTCGGTGACATGCCCCACGAGCCAGCCAGCTGGCCGACTCTGCTCGCGGGGACGGTGCTGCTGCGCCCCTACGTCTTCGTTTTTCTCGCCGCCTTTCTCGTTCTCGCCGGCCGCGACCTCGGGTGGCGCCGGGCCGGTGGGTGGCTCGGGTGGGGCTGGCTCGTCGCTTTCACCGCCGAATACGCCTCGACCCGCGTCGGCATCCCGTTCGGCCTGTACCACTACACCGGCAGCACCCTGGGTCGTGAGCTCTACATCTCGAACATCCCGTTTTTCGATTCGCTGTCCTTCCCCTTCCTCGCCTACGCCTCGTACTGCCTGGCGCGCTGGGCGCTGGGACGGGCCCAGGGCTGGGCGCCGGCTGTCCTCGCCGGAGCGCTCATGATGCTGATGGACGTCGTGGTGGATCCGCTCGCGGTCCTCGGAGAGCGCTGGTTCCTCGGGCGGATCTTTTACTACGCCGACCCGGGTGTCTATTTCGGGGTGCCGCTGTCGAACTTCGCGGGCTGGTTTCTCGTCGGCTGGATGATCGTGGCCGGCTACCTCTGGGTGGTCCGGCGCCGGCCCCGGCCGCCGGGCTCGCCGTGGGGCGGGATCGGTCTCTACTGGGGAATTGTCCTCTTCAACCTTGGTATCACCGCCTGGATCGGGGAGAAGGCCCTGTTGGGGGCCGGAATCCTGGTGCATGTGGCAGTTTTTCTGATAGCCTATGGCCTCAAGGCCGTGTCGGTGTTCCGAGGCTGGGCGGATGAGGCGCCCGCGGGGAAGCGGGTCGTCGCGACTACGATAACCACACACGAGAGAGGTCGCTGACCAGATGAGCGTGCCGGTTTCCCAGATGTACACGGTCGCGAGTTACGTGCTCAAGCAGAAGCTGCGTGGCCGGAAGCGCTACCCGTTCGTCCTGATGCTCGAGCCCCTCTTCCGATGCAACCTCGCCTGCGCCGGCTGCGGCAAGATCCAGTACCCGGCCCAGATCCTCAAGAAGCACCTGACGGTCGAGGCCTGTCTCAAGGCCGTGGAAGAGTGCGGGGCGCCCATCGTGAGCATTCCGGGCGGCGAGCCGCTCATGTACCCCGACATCGACAGACTGGTGACCGAGCTCGTGAAGCGGCGGAAGTACATCTATCTCTGCACCAACGCCATCCTGCTCAAGGAGAAGCTCGACCTGTTCACGCCGTCCAAGTACCTGACGTTCAGCGTGCACATGGACGGGCTCCGGGAGGAGCACGACGAGGCGGTGTGCCGCGACGGCGTCTTCGACGAGGCGGTGGAGGGGATCAGGGCGGCGCTCCAGCGCGGGTTCCGGGTGACGACGAACACGACATTGTTCGACGGGGCGTCGCCGCTCAGGATGCGCGAGTTCTTCGACGAGATGATGGACCTCGGGGTGGAGGGCATGATGCTCTCGCCCGGCTACAGCTACTCGAAGGCGCCCGACCAGGAGCACTTCCTGCACCAGTCGCGCACCAACCAGCTCTTCAGCGAGATACTTTCGAGCCCGAAGCGGCGCTGGAAGTTCAACCAGTCGCCGCTTTTCCTGCGCTTCCTCATGGGCAAGAAGGATTTCGAGTGCACGCCGTGGGGCAATCCTACCTTTAATATGTTCGGCTGGCAGCGCCCCTGCTACCTGCTCCAGGAAGGCTATGCGGCCAGCTTCCAGGAGCTGATGGACGGCACGAAGTGGGAGAACTACGGCAAGAAGAGCGGCAACGAGAAGTGCCAGGATTGCATGGTCCACTGTGGCTACGAGGCGACGGCGGTCGATCATACGTTCAGCTCCTTCAAGGGCTTCGCCGAGACCGTCGCCGTCACGCTCTCCGGAAAGCTGTGATCTCCATGAGCCTCGAGGGGTGGGTTCCGCAGATCAACGACTACACGTCGCTCCACGAGGTGGTCGACTTCGCCTTCGACTACCGCGGGAATACGACGGTCGTGAAGACGGATGGCAGCGAGGTCGTCGGCTACATCTTCAACCGCGATGCGGACGTGCCCGAGCCCTTCATCCAGCTCTTCGACGAGCAGGGCAACGGGCCCTTTACCATTCCCTACCGTGATATCGCCACCATCAAGTTCACGGGCAAGGACACCGCGGCGGGCAATAGCTGGAAGGCCTGGGTCGAGCGCAAGGAGAAGGAGAAGGCGCTGAGGGTGGCCGCGGCCGGCGCCGGCCAGCTTGAGTCCGATCCTCATACTCACGGCGGTTGAGCTCGAAGCCCGAGCCCTGGCCCGGGCGCTCGGCCTGCCACGCCTCACGTCGATCCAGTTTCCCGCTTTTGGAAATGACGTCTTCTCCGTTGTTGCGGTGGGCCTCAGAGCCAGCCTTCTCTCCATCCGCTTTCCCGTGCTGCTCGCGATGCTCGGGCGTCCGCTCGTGGTCTCCGCTGGGGTATGCGGGGCCCTCGACCCGAAGGTGGAGAGGGGGACAGTAGTCCTTCCTGAGGCGGTGATAGGCACACGGGGAGAGCGGTACGCGGTCAGTCCCGTTCAGCATCGCCGCTACGTCGAAGCCTTCGAGCGTTGCGGCATTCCCTTCGCGGAGGGCACACTCGCGACCGCCGTGGAGATCGTTGCATCCCCCGATGCCAAGGCGGTTCTGCGGGAGGCTACCGGCGCGGTCGCCGTGGACATGGAATCATCGGTCATTCTGCGGGCTGCCTCACAGGCTGCCTGTCCCGCGCTGGTTCTTCGCGGCGTGTCCGACGACGCGAGGGACAGCCTGCCCGCTGAGCTCCTGGGCCTCGTCACGCCTGACGGGCGGGTGCTCAAGGGCCGCGCGGCGATGATCATCCTCAGACATCCGGCAGTCCTCCCGAGGGCGCTCAAGCTCCAGCGCGCCACCCAACTGGCCCTCGCGGCCGTGGCGGAGGCATTCCAGAGCACGACCAGGTTCGTGCTTGCGGCTGAGGACGATCTCCGCTGATGGACGCGCTCGTCACGGGCGGCACCGGATTCGTCGGCGCCAACCTCGTTCGGGAGCTGCTGGCCGACGGCCGGAGCGTGCGCGTCCTGGCGCGCAAGGGGAGCGACCGGAGGGCGCTCGAGGGGTGCGCGGTCGAGATTGCCGAGGGCGATCTCCTCGCCCCGGATTCGCTCCGTGCGGCGGTCAAGGGCGCTCGTCACGTCTACCACGTCGCCGCTGACTACCGGCTCTGGGCACGCGATCCGCGCGAGCTCTACCGGGCCAACGTGGACGGCACGCGGCACGTCCTGACCGCCGCCGCCGAGGCGGGCGCCGAGCGCATCGTCTATACCTCGACGGTCGGCGCGCTGGGCATTCCCAAGGACGGAACGCCGGGAGACGAGACGAGCCCCGTGGGACTCGAGGACATGGTGGGACCGTACAAAGCTTCGAAGTTCCTCGCCGAGCGGGTCGCCGACGAGCTCGTGGCGCGCGGGGCCGCGATCGTGATCGTGAACCCCTCGGCGCCGATCGGGCCGTGGGACGTCAAGCCCACGCCGACGGGGCAAATGGTCGTGGACTTTCTCAAGGGCAAGATGGTGGGCTCGGTCGACACGGGCCTGAACGTGGTCCACGTCTCCGACGTCGCGCGCGGCCACATCCTGGCCGCCGAGCGCGGGAGGATCGGCCAGAAGTACGTGCTCGGCCATCGCAACATGCCCCTCATCGAGATCTTCCGGGCGCTGGCCGCGATCACGGGTGTCCGCGCGCCCCGATTCCAGGTGCCGTACGGCGTGGCGTGGCTCGCCGCCCTCTGCATGGAGGGCGCGGCCCGGGTGACGGGCGGGACACCCCAGGTGCCGTTGACAGCCGTGCGCATGTCGCGAAAGCGCATGTACTTCAGCGCCGAGAAGGCCGTCCGCGAGCTCGGCCTGCCGCAGACTCCGGTCGAGGGCGCTCTCCGGGACGCGGTAGCCTGGTTCGTCGAGCGCGGCTACGCGCCCAGGCCAGCGCGGGTCGCGTGATGCGTCGCCCAGAGGGACATCCGCCAGGGCGCGCCCATCGAGGGCGCGCAGGCGCAAAACTGGGGGAGTGCGGGGGCCATTTCGAGGCCCCCGCAGTTAAATGAATCCGACGAAGTTCGTCTCTCGGCTGACGCGCAAGAGCCGCTCCAACTTCTTCTACGCGTTTCTCTGCCTGCCGCGTCCCCAGCGCGAGGCCCTCTACGCCGTCTACGCCTTCTGCCGCATCGTGGACGACGCGGTCGACGTCGGGCAGGACCAAGCCGCCAAGCGCAAGGAGCTCGGGCGCTGGCGCGCGGAAATCGCTCAGGTCTTCGACGGCTCGCCGGCGCACCCGGCGGCTCAACGGCTGCAGGAGGCGGTGAAGCTCTTCCCGATCCCGCGCGAGGCGCTCAACGAGATCATCGCGGGCGTGGAGATGGACCTCGACCGCTCCGCCTATGAGACCTTCGACGAGCTCTACCCCTACTGCTACCGCGTCGCGTCCGCCGTCGGGCTCTGCTGCATCGAGATCTTCGGCTACTCGGACGTGCGGGCGCGCGAGTACGCCGTCAATCTCGGGGTGGCGCTCCAGCTGACCAACATCATGCGCGACGTTCAGCCCGACGCCCGGGCCGGGCGCGTCTATCTGCCCCAGGAGGATCTCGAGCGCTTCGGCGTCGCGGCCGCCGACCTGGCCGCGGGACGCTACACGCCCGAGTTCCTCAAGCTGATGGAGTACGAGGCGGCCCGCGCCCACGCCTACTACGAGCGCGCCTGGGCCACGCTGCCGCGCTCGGACGAGCACCGGCTCTTTGCCGCCGAGATCATGGGGCGGACTTATTTCGCGTTGCTCGAGACCATCGAGCGCCGCCGGTTCCAGGTTTTCGGCGCACGCGTGAGCGTGCCGACGCCCCGGAAGCTCGGCATCGCGCTCCGTTGCTGGGTCCAGTCGAGATGGGGAGAGAAGCGGGCATGAAGGCCGCGGTCTATGCGGGGCCGGGAAGACTCCAGCTCGGCGACTGGCCGGAGCCCCGGATCGGGCCCGGCGAGCTGCTCGTGCGCGTGAACGGCTGCGGCCTCTGCGGCTCCGACATCCTGAAGGTCACGAGCCCGGCGACGAAGGCGCCGGCGGTCTTCGGCCACGAGGTAGTCGGCGAGGTCGTTGAGGTCGGCGCGGACGTCACCGGTTTCGACAGGGGCCGCCGTGTCGTCGTCGCCCACCACGTACCCTGCTTCGCCTGCCACTACTGCCGGCGCGGCAGCCCGTCCATGTGCAGGGAGTTCAAGCAGAGCAACCTGGACCCGGGCGGCTTCGCCGAGCTGTGTCGCGTGCCCGCGGCCAACGTCGAGCACGCGACCTTCGCCCTGCCGGACACGATGAGCGACGAGACCGCGTCCTTCACCGAGCCCTTGGCCTGCTGTCTGCGCGCGGTAAAGCGCGCCGGGGCGGCGGCGGGCGATACGGCCCTCGTCGTGGGTCTGGGCTCGATCGGCTGGCTGCTGGCCAGGGCCTTCGTGTTGACCGGGGCGCGCGTATTCGGTGCCGATCTCATGCCCGCGAGGCGGGCGCTCGGCCGCACGGCGGGCGCCCAGGTCCTCGATGCCGATGCCGAGCTCGCCGCGGCGGTTCGCGAGGCCACGGACGGGCGCGGCGCCGACGTCGTGATGCTGACGGCAGGCGGCGCGGCGCTCCTGCCGTGGGCGGCGGCCCGAGTCCGCGATGGTGGCCAGCTTCACTACTTCGCCGGCGGGACGGGCGAGAGCCTACCGCTGTCCCTGCCCGAGCTCTACCACCGCGAGCTGACCCTCACGGCGACCTACTCGTCCTCGCCCGCCGAGCTGCGAGAGGCTTTCGGGCTTCTCGCCGACGGCGCGGTCCATGTCGACGGGCTCATCACGCACCGCCTGCCGCTCGCAGAGCTGGCCAAGGGCGTCGAGCTCATGCAGCGCCAGGAAGCCGTAAAGGTCTACATCACGCCATGAAAGCTCACGTTTTCCACGGGCCGGGGGATCTCCGCTTCGAGGAGATGCCGGTGCCCGAGCCGGCGCTGGGCGAGATCGTCATCAGGGTCGAGGCCGCGCTGACCTGCGGCACCGACGTCAAGGTGCTGCGCCGCGGACACCCCGTGATGATCCCACACGTGCCGACCGTGTTCGGCCATGAGTTCGCCGGCACCGTCGCGCGCCTGGGCCGCGGCGTGACGACCTTCCGAGAAGGGGACCGCGTGGTCGCCGCCAACTCCGCGCCCTGCGGTGCCTGTCGCTGCTGTCGGTCGGGGCGCCACAACCTGTGCGAGGACCTCCTCTTCGTCAACGGCGGCTACGGAGAATACCTCGCGCTCCCGCCGCGGCTGGTTGCCACCAACGTCGTGCGCCTGGGCCCATCGCTGCCGGCGCGCCGCGCGGCCTTTGCCGAGCCCCTGGCCTGTGCGCTCCTCGGTATCGAGCGCGGCCGCATCGAGAAGGGCATGACGGTGGCCGTGATCGGCCACGGACCGCTGGGCTGCCTCCTTGCCCTGGTGGTGGCGCAGCGGGGCGCGCGGCCGCTCCTCGTCGGCAAGCCGGGCTGGCGCCTCGACCGAGTGAGGAGTCTCGGCATCGCCGAGTGCCTGGACGCCGGCCAGGCCGATGATCTTGCCGCTCTCCTGCGAGACGTCACGGGCGGAAGCGGCGTGGACGTGGCCGTGGACGCGACGGGCCGGCCCGAGGTCTGGGAGCAGGCCGTGGCCGCTGTCGGGCGGGGAGGGACCGTGGTATTCTTTGGCGGCTGCGCTCCGGGTACGACGGTGACCCTCGACACCCGGCGCGTCCACTACGAAGAGCTGGCGCTGGTCGGGGCCTTCCACCACACGCCGGTCTTGATCAGGCAGGCGGTGGCGCTGCTGGAGTCGGAGGCGCTGGTGCCCGACGGGCTCCTGACTCACACGATGGGGCTGACGGACGTTCCGGAAGCCCTCGGGCTCATGGAACGGGGCCAGGCGCTCAAGGTGCTGATCGAGCCGTACACAGCCTGAGGAGACTATGGCGACCATCCCGCTTCAAGAAATCGTGCTGGCCGGTCCCCGGGGTTTCTGCGCCGGCGTGGACCGCGCCATTGACATCGTCGAGCTGGCGCTGCAGGTCTGCCCGCCGCCGGTCTACGTGCGCCGGGAGATCGTGCACAATCGCCACGTGGTCGAGGCGCTCCGCGCCAAGGGCGCGCACTTCGTCGACGAGCTCGACGAAGTGCCCGACGACGCGACGGTGATCTTTAGCGCCCACGGCATCTCGCCCGCCGTCCGCCAGGAGGCCCAGCGGCGCGGCCTGCGCGTGATCGACGCCACGTGCCCGCTCGTCACCAAGGTGCACCTCGAGGCCATCCGCTACGCGCGCGAGGGCTACAGCATCGTGCTGGTCGGGCATGCCGACCACGACGAGGTCGTGGGCACCATGGGCGAGGCGCCGGATCGCATGTTCCTGATCGCGCATCCCGAAGAAGTGGAGAAGCTCCGGATCCCCGACCCCGACAAGGTCGCCTACCTGACCCAGACGACGCTCTCCCTCGACGACACGCGCGCCTGCATCGAAGCCCTGCGGCGCCGCTTCCCCAAGATCGCGGGGCCCGCCAAGGACGACATCTGCTATGCGACCCAGAACCGCCAGGCCTCGGCCAAGACGGTGGCGGGCGAGGTGGACGTGCTCCTCGTCATCGGCGCCGCCAACAGCTCGAACGCCAACCGCCTCGTGGAGGTCTCCACGGTCATGGGCACGCCGTCCTACCTGATCAACGACAAGAACGACATCAGGCCGGAGTGGCTGGACGGCTCGAAGCGCGTCGGGGTGACGGCCGGCGCCTCGACGCCCGAGTTCCTCGTCACGGAGGTGGTCGAGGCGTTGCAACACGCCGGCGGCGTCACGGTGCGCGAGGTGCACGTGGTCGACGAGGACGTGCGCTTCGGCCTCCCGCGCGAGCTCGAAGACATAGCCCGCCAGGGAGGCAAGACCTTGCCGCAGCGCAGTGGCGCCGCGGTCAGCGAGTAGCCGTCATGCACCTCGTCACCTTCCGTCGCGGACGCGGCGAGCCCAAGCCGGGAGCGGTGTGGCACGAGACGGTGCTCGACCTGGGCGGACTGGCGAAGGAGCTGGCCGCGCAGCGAGGGACGGTCAGGCGCGGGCGCGGCGGCTTCCCAAAGAGCCTGCTCGATCTGATCCAGGGCGGCGAGACCACGGTCGCCCTTGCGCGCGAAGCCTGGGAATACGGCAAGGGCCTGGTGGACCAGCAGGCCATCGAGGAGCTCGCGAAGCGCAAGCTGGCCTACCCGCTCAAGCGGGTGCGTCTGCTCGCGCCGATCCCGCACCCGTCGCGCAACGTGTTCTGCCTCGGCCGTAACTACGCCGACCACGCCGTCGAGCGCGGCGCCGCGGTGCCCGAGCACCCGGTGTACTTCACCAAGCCCGGCACCGCGGTCGTCGGTCCCGGCGACGACGTCGTCCACCACGCGGTCACGAGCGAGCTCGACTACGAGGTCGAGCTGGCGGTGGTGATCGGTACGGCCGGCCGCGACATCAGCCGCGCCGACGCGTTGAATCACGTGTTCGGCTACACCGTCATCAACGACGTGACGGCGCGCGACCTCCAGAAGCGCCACACCCAGTGGTTCAAGGGCAAGTCCCTCGACACCTTCTGCCCCATGGGCCCGGTGCTGGTGACGGCCGACGAGATCCCGAACCCGCAGGCGCTCAACATCACCATGCGGGTCGGCGGAAACGTGCGGCAGTCGAGCAACACCAGCAAGATGATCTTCCCCGTGGACCAGTGCATCGAGGTGCTGTCGCTCGCCATGACGCTCCTGCCCGGCGACATCATCGCCACCGGCACTCCCGATGGCGTGGGCGCGGCCACCGGCAACTTCCTCAAGGCCGGGGATCGCATGGAAGCGGAAGTCGAGAAGATCGGCGTGCTCGCCAACAAGGTCGTCCGCCCCTAGCCCCAACCCACCAGACGAGAGGGGACCTTCGCATGCGCACAGCGTGATCTTTGGCCCCCCGGGCAAGGACTCCGTCGCGATCGTGGACATCAGCAGCCCCGAGGCGCCGAAGATCGTGGCCACCCTGCCGCTGATGAACACCATCATCGGCCCGCCGACCAACCTGGCCATCACCCCCGACCAGAGGCTGGCTCTCGTCGCCAACTCGATGGACTGGGAGAAGGACGGGGAGAAGTGGAAGCCCGTGCCCGACGCCAAGCTCTACGTAATCGACCTGACCACGACCCCGCCCGCCCACGTCTCGACGGTGACGGTGGGCAAGCAGCCCTCGGGCCTATCCATTAATAAGGCCGGTACCCTGGCCCTGGTCGCCAACCGCGCGGAGAACTCCATCAGCGTGCTGTCGATCAACGGCAAGGAGGTCAAGGTGGTCGACACCGTGCCCATGGGCGAGGTGGTGGCGCACGTGGCCTTCACCCCCGACGGCAAGCGGGCGCTCGTGGTCAAGTTCCCCGGCCACAGGATCGGCGTGCTCGACGTGGACGGCCAGAAGGTGACCGACACGAAGCACAACATGAACGTGGGCCTCTGGCCCTACAACGTGGACGTGACGCCCGACGGCGCCATCGCGATCGTGGCCGACAACGGCGCCAGCGGCAACTCCGACGGCCAGGTGGACACGCTCAGCGTGATCGACATGGAGGCAACGCCGCCCCGCGTGATCGACAAGGTGGTGGTGGGTGACTCGCCCGAGGGCCTGACCATCAGTCCCAAGGGCAACCTGGCGGCGACCGCCCTGAACCGCGGCACCAACGTGGCGTGGAATTCGTGGTTTTACAACCGCAACGGCAGCGTGGTGATCCTGAAGATCGACGGCAAGAAGGTGACCAAGATCGACGAGGTCGAGGTGCGCGGCCTGCCCCAGGCGATGGCGTGGAGCGCCGACGGCAAGTACCTCTACGTCGGCAACTTCATTGACGGTGACATGTCCATCCTCAGGGTGGAGGAGACCAAGAAGGGCATCCGCGTCGTGAACACCGGCAAGAACTTCAAGCTGCCCGGCAACCCGGCGTCCATGCGCGGCCGGAACCAGTAGCGCCGCTCCGTGGCACAGTTCACGGTGAATGCGCAGCGGGTTGATCCCTACAAAGATTTCAAATTCCGTATCAAGTGGGATGGCCGGTACGTGGCGGGTATCTCACGGGTCAGCCCGCTCAAGCGCACGACAGAGGTGATCAGGCATCGCGAGGGCGGAGACCCCAGCTCGAGCCACAAGTCTCCCGGGCGGACGGAGTTCGACGCCATCACCCTCGAGCGAGGGGTCACCCACGATCTGGAGTTCGAGCGCTGGGCGAACAAGGCGTGGAATCTCGGGGCGGGACTCGGGGCGGAAGTGTCCTTGAAGGACTTCCGGAAGAACATCGTGCTCGAGCTGTACAACGAAGCGGGTCAGCTCGTCCTCGCCTACAAGATCTATCGGTGCTGGGTCTCCGAGTACCAGGCCCTGCCCGAGCTGGACGCCAATGCGAGCGCGGTGGCCATCCAGCACCTCGTTCTCGAGAACGAGGGATGGGAGCGAGACACCGACGTGGTCGAGCCGGCGGAGCCCGCGTTTACAAAGCCCGCCAAGTGACGTGAGCGGTTCGCCGCGATTCACGAAGGGGGCGTTCGTCTACTTCGCCTCCCGGCGCAGCCGGCCCAAGACCATTGCGTTTCAATACAATCCCGAGACGCTCACGCGGAAAATCGAGGACGAGGCTGTCACCTCGCCAGGCCCGCGCCCAGGTCGCGCGCGCTCGACGGCTACGCCCAGGCAGCTGATCGCGTTCACGCTCGTGCTGGACGCGACCGAGGAGCCGGCGGCGGGCCTGGGTGTCCTTCCGCTGATCTCGGCCCTGGAGATGCTGATGTACGAGGGAGCGGCCGCTCCCGGCTCGGTCACCCTCTTCGTGTGGGGCAGGAACAGGATCGTGCCGGTCCGCCTGAGAGAGCTCCACATCGTCGAACAGCTGTTCGATTCTGCGTTGAACCCGGTACGAGCGGAGATAGCAGTGGCCCTGTCGACGCGGGACCGCACTGACTTTGCCGGCGCCGCGTGGGGCCGCAAGTATTGGGACGACTACGTCGTCAAAGCGCGGCAGGCGGCGGAATTGAGGCTCCCAAAAACGTTGGAAGGCGAGTGACCGAAGCCACAAAGAGGGTAACCGAAGTCACAAAGAGGGTAGAAGACACGCGCGAGCGCGCTGCAATTAGGTGATTTCTCACGACAGCGGCTTGCCCGGAGCGCGGCACAGGGTTTGCTCTACAGAGTGTCTGTATGGTCAGCGCACCGAGACTGCAGGAATTGCGTCGCTGCCCGCGGAACCGGGTTTCCTGGCCCGTGACCGTGCAGGCAGGCAATCGGCTGCTTCAGGCCGAGATGCTCGACCTGTGTTCAGGCGGTGCCAAGCTGCGGCTCGATGAGCGGCTACAAGAGGGCGACCTCGCGACGCTCCGCTTCACGCCGCCGCAGGGTAGAGCCGTCGACGTTCACGCCATCGTATGGCGAAGCGATGCCGACGGACCGGCCTTCTTCTTCATCGGCGCGGTCCCGGCCTTCCCCCAGCCCCTGCACTAGTCTCCCGACTCATCTCGCATAGGATCTTCCGGCCGCGACGAACGGCCGGCTCCGTGCTATTAATCCACGGCAGGAGGATCCCCTGCCATGACGGCTAGCGAGCGTGGCCTGCTGAGCCAGATGGACGACTACACTCTCGATGGCAAGTTCCACGAGGCCACCGAGGCGTTCTGCCGGCTCGCCGCGGGCGGACACGACGTCCGCCAGCTCGTGACCCACATCATGTCGACGGCGGCTCCGTACCTGCACGTGCCGGCGCACGAGAAGCTCCTGCCGAACGGCGAGTTCCGCAACGTGAACTACGATCACACGAGCCTCGGCATCCGCGCGGGCATGCGCCTGGCGCCGTATCTCGCGCCGGCCGAGCAGCACCTGCCGCTGGTGCAGGGGGTCTATTACGTGCCGCAGGGCCTGGACGTCTGGGCCCAGCTCGAGTGCGGCTTCCCGGGTCACTACGCGCGCGAGCAGGAGAAGTGCGCCGAGGAGCAGATCGGCCATGAGCTCCAGTGCCACTTCGAGGATCGCGAGCCGCTGCGGGACGGCAGCGTCGAGCATCGCTTCCAGCGCATGTTCCACGCGCTCACGCGCGGCGACAAGGACACGAGCTACCGGCTCTTCCTCGGCCTGGCCCCGGAGCCGGAGCATCGCGCGCGGCTGCAAGACACGCTGCTCTTCGCCGCCATCATCGACCAGCAGGAGTACAACTCGTTCCGCAAGGTGCGCCACATCGGCCACAAGGCCATCCGCACCCGCTCCATGTTCGACCTCGCGGACTGGGTGGGCTGGGAACACGCGCACCCGTTCTTCTACACGGTCGTCCCGGATATCTGCAACGCGCCCATCTTCCATTCGCTCTACGACCACGTGAGCCTGCTGCTCGGGGCGACGTTCAAGGGCGCGCAGTACGAGCTCATCCATCGCAATATCACGCGGCTCAGCGAGGAAGAGCAGGACCGGTTCATCGGGCTGGTTCTGGCGGGGGACTCGATGGCGGTGGCCGCGGAGATCACCGCGCTGCTGGAGCGCGGCAAGGCGGTGCAGAGCATCGCCGACACCCTGATGATCGCCCACGCGACTCACGCCGTGACGCGGCTCCGCACCCCGGCGGCGTGGACAGTGCCGACCCACGCCTTCGACTACGGCAACGCTGTCAACCACTGGCTGCGCACCTTCAAGAACCCGCACCAGACCAAGGCCGTCTATCTCGCGGCCTGGTTCGTGACCGACACGATTCGCGAGGTTGACTCCTATCCCGACGATCCCGCGATCGCCAAGCCCGATCCCGCCTCGCGACGGGCATGGGCCGACAGCCGGAGCCTGCCCCAGGCGCTGGCGGAGCTGGAGCCGGCGATCGCCGCGCAGAATCCGAACGACGCCCTCGCGCTGGTGCAGTCGTACCTCGAGCGCACGGGAGAGCGCGACAAGCTCATCGGCATGCTCGCCCACTGCGCGGGCAAGTTCCAGGGCGACGCGCACATCTTCCGCAACGCGCGGTCGATCATCGAGGAGTACACGCACAACACGTCCAGCGAGCGGCGGAAGAACGTGCTCTTCGAGTCGTGGACGCACTTCCTGTCGTTCTACCGCAAGCGCACGCTGGCGCCCGATTGCTACGAGCTGTACCAGCGCTACTTCATGAGCTAGCCGACAGGGAGTCACACCGATGGGACTGCTCGATGGCAAGGTAGCTGTGGTCACCGGAGGGGGCACCGGCATCGGCCGCGCGGTATCGCTCGATCTCGCGGCGGCCGGCGCGAAGGTGGTCGTCAATGACTACGGCGTGAGCGTCGATGGGCGGGACCCGTCGAGCGAGCCCGCGAACGAGGTGGTGGGCAAGATCCGCGCCAAGGGCGGCCAGGCGGTGGCGAGCCCGGAGAGCGTGGCGACGATGGCGGGCGGCCGGGCCGTGGTGGATCTGGCCCTCAAGGAGTTCGGCGACCTGCACATCCTCGTCTGCTGCGCGGGCATCCTGCGGGAGCGGATGATCTTCAACATGTCGGAGGAGGAGTGGGACGCCGTCATCGCGGTACACCTGAAGGGGCACTTCACCGTGATGCAGCCCGCGACGCGCCACATGCGGGAGAAGAAGGCGGGCAGCATCATCACCTTCACCTCCACCGCCGGCCTCGAGGGTAGCCCCGGGCAGCCCAACTACTCGGCGGCCAAGGAAGGCATCGTGGGGCTCACGCGGTCGACGGCGCTCGCCATGGCGCGCTACGGCGTGCGCTGCAACGCGATCTCTCCGACCGCGGATACGCGGATGACCCAGCGGCTTCCCGGGGAGCGCCGCGGGCTCGCCACGGCCACGCCGCCCGAAGCCATCGGCCCCGTCGCGACCTTCCTCGCGAGCGACAAGGCGGCGCACATCACCGGGCAGATCATCGGCGTGCGCGGCACCGAGGTGACGGTCTACTCGCACCAGGCTCCGCTGCGCACGGCCACCAGCGTCGAGGCCTGGACGCCCGAGCGGCTGGCCGATGTGTGGGACCGCGCCCTCGGCCAGGACCGGCTTCGGCGCTTCGACGCTCTCCAGATCCCGTGGCCGCCCCGCCCCGCCGGAGCGGCCTAGCGACTCCGCACGGAACATCGAGAGCTCATGCCGTCGGAGGCCTCGAGTCTCCTCGCTGCGTCAGCGCTTCCCGAAGCAGATCGTCGACATCTCCAAGCTTGTCTTCGAGAAGATTCAGCTTGGTGGCCAGGTTTTGGATCTCGGACTCGGCGCGGCGATTCACGTCGTAGTCCAGCTCGCTGCGCAGGCGGTCCTTCATGTCCTGGCGATTCTGGCTCATCATGATGACCGGGGCCTGAATGGCGGCGAGCATCGAGAGGAAGAGGTTCAGGAGAATGAACGGATACGGATCCCAGGCCTTGCCCCCCAACGCCACGTTCAGCCAGGAGTAGACCACGAGAACGACGCCGAACAGTATGATGAAGGTCCACGAGCCGCCGAAGCGGGCGACCGAGTCGGCGATGCCCTCGCCGAAGGTCGATTTCTGCTCGATGACTTCGTTGGCATTGCGGCTGGCCCGGACCCGCACGAGTCGTTGGGTGGCGTGGAACTGACGGCCCAGCACGGTCAACATATCCATGCCGGCCATCGGTTTGCGTTGCAGCAACGTGGCTATGTCGTCCCGACTCACCTCGAGACAGATCGTGTCTTCCATCGCGATGGCGCTGGTCTGATGAGGCGTCTGCTCCAGCATGGAGGCGAAGCCGAAAAAGTCGCCGTGCCCCGGCTCGTCGACGAGGACCTCCTGATGATCCTCGTCCACCGTGGTCACGCGGACGGCTCCCGACATCATGATGTAGGCGTGTAGAGGAGGATCGCCGATCTTGTAGATGCGTTGCCGCGGGGCAAATCTCTTGAGCTCGACCTGTGCGGCGAGGACGGCCGCTTCTTCATCGTCGAGCAGGGCAAAAAGTGGAACGTGGGTCAACTCTCGCGGATCACACGCCATTGTTCACCTCCTTCATCGGTGGGCGCTCATTTGCCGCTGAGGGGAAGGGTGAGGAGCGGAGCCGACCCCGGCTTTCCGAGGACCTCGAGGCGCGAGAGCTCCAGGAGAAGCGAGAACGTGGATTTGGTGTCTTGGTCCGTTTGGTCGATGTAGAACCAATACCCTTTATAGGGGATGGCGACATGGGCGTTCGGCGGCCGCTCGTCCGCCTTGACCGAAGACACGCGAAAGAAGTCGCTCATCAGGAGCTTCCAGTCGAAAGGTTGACCGGACGGGCCACGGGTCACGGTCGCCAAACGCTCGGCCACGTGCTCGGCCGGCAGCTCGACCCCATGGCTCACGTAGTAGAGCGCCTGCAGGAAGGACCGGGTCTCGAGATCGATCTGCGCGAGGCCCTCGCTCGGATAGGTCGACGGAAATGGGCTGAGCGAATCCTGGGTGAGAGGGAATTTTGTCACGCCCGCCCGGAGCTTGAACGCCCGCGCGACCTCTCGCATGTCCGCCGAGTCCACCGCCTGGGGATCCACGAGGAGGATGGGCTGCGGGGTTCTCTTGTAGAGGGTCCACCCCGTGCCCTTGTCGTCGAGCCGATACTCGTAGCCGTTCTTGGCCGCTTCCACCATGTCGCGGCCGGTCACGCTTGCCACGGGCAAGGAACCGCCCAGGGCTTCCTGGCGGTCCTCGACGCTGAACACGAGCTGCCCGCGATCCTGCAAGGCCTGCATCGCCTGCACGCCGCGGAGGAAATCCTCGTAGACGGGCTGGGTCTTCGGCGTGGGCCCGCTCGCCGTCTGCGCGTTGGACACCCAGTTGAGGTTCTCCAGGTACAGCCTGAAGACCGTGGAGATCGGCCAGGTGGTCTTCGCCAGATAGATGAGGCCGTCCAGCGGAAGCGTCGTGAAAAGCTTCCGGGTGAATTCCTGGTCGTCGAGGGGCGTAAAGCTGAACGTGGGGCGATCAGCCCCCCCGATCCCGAGCTGGGGAAGGACGGCCGAATAGCTCTTGGCAACCTCCGCCCCCGACGCGACGAAGAAGGGGGTCAACTGAAAGCTCTTGGTGAGCTCGAACTGGGCCGCTATGGCCGACACCGCGAGGCTGCTCGGAGTGTCCGTATAGCGCAGGCGAACAATGTTGAGGAGGAGCTGCTGCTCCCCTGTGGTCTTTACCGCCTCGTTGTACTGGAGTCGGCTCTGGTTGAGGGCCGAGGGGCCAAAGCTCGAGCATCCGGTCAGAAGCGCCGCGACCAGAAGCGTGAGGGGCATGGGTCTCGCGCAGTTGATCCGATTTGTCATGACCGGCTCCCTCTCTGGGGGTTGTGGACCGCGGCATTCGCGTCGGCGACGAGGCGCATGAGGCCCTGGATGTCGAAGGTGGGGAAATCCAGTGAGCGCCCGAAGCGCACGACCACGAGCCGCTCGGCCGGCGCGATCACGATCCGCTGGCCCAGCGTGCCCGACGCGAAGAATGAGCCCGCGGGCATGTCGCCCCGCACGCGACGCTTCGCGAAGTCGCTCTCCCCAAGATTAGTAAAGAACCCCGCGCCGTAGCCGAGCGTTGCTCCCGGAGTCGGGGAGGCCGAGAAGCGGACCCAGCCCTCGGGCAGGATCCGCCGGACGCCGACCACGCCGTCGTTCAGGTAGAGCGCGCCGAAGCGCGTCCAGTCGCGCGCCGTCGCGAACATGTGAGTCGAGCCGACCGGCGTGCCCGCGGCGTCGAACTCGAGCGTGACGTTGCGCATCCCGAGCGGATCGAACAGCTCGCGATCGGCGAATCGCAGCACGTTCTCCGGCTTGCCGCCCGCGGCGTCGCGGATGATTCGTGCGAGGATCAGCGTGCTCGGGCTGCTGTAGTACCAGCGGCTGCCGGGTGGCGCGATGAGCTTGGCAGACTCGGCGAAGCCCGCCATGTCGGATTCGAGGTAGAGCATGCGAGAGGTCGGGTCGAAGCCGTTGTTCACCTCGTCGAGGGCGAGCCCGCTGGTCATCCGCATGAGCTGCTCGACGGTGATGGCGTGGCGGGGGTCGGCCGGATCGCGCCACGCGGCCACGGGCGCCGGCCCGTCCATCGACAGCCGGCCTTGGCGCACCAGGATGCCGATCAGCGCGTTGACGACCGACTTCGTCACCGAGTAGCCGTACAGGGGCGTGTCGATGCCGTACCCGGGAGCGTAGCGCTCCGCCACGATCCGCCCGTCATGGAAGATGACGACCGCCTTGGTCGCGCGCTGTGGCCCACCCTCAGGCTCCGCGAAGGCGCGGTCGAGGGCCGACCGCAATCGCGGGTCCGCCGGCTCGACGATCTGCGGCGGAGCGATGTCCGGCGCCCCGGCCGTGGACTTCTCGCCGGTCTTCTCCACGGCCGCCTCGCGGCCGGGCATCGGGTTTCCTCCCCGCGCCTGCACGCATCCCAGCCGGTCCCGATACACCGCGCGGCTCGCGAAGGCCCCGGCGAGCGTCGCGCGCACCTCCCGATGTCCGCGGTCCACCTCGTAGCGGACCGCGGGGAGG
>WNFO01001393.1_pt1 | contig 38795 bp, 36 predicted proteins | sample 5400251 | NCBI WGS metagenome assembly WNFO01 (sample SAMN13153354, study PRJNA577476) | soil metagenome | isolation source: 100 cm saprolite under Madrone tree | place: USA:California | collected 2016-06-14 | reverse complement strand
TTTGTTCTCGTTGCAATGCTGCATTGAGACTCAGGCGGCTTTTAGGCCGACGGCTTGAACGAGATCATCGAGTGCGGAGGTGACCCGTTGGTAGAGTCTGTCGAGTTGAGACAGGTGTTGCTGTTGTAGTTTGTGGTCTGCGGGAAACGGGCGGAGAAGGCCGGCGGTGAGTGGGGCGTAGATCCTTTCGAAGAGTTTAAGAAAGACCAGGCAGATGCGATAGCCATCGGGTAGGAGGCGATAGCGCCGGGAGCGGGGAATCTTCTCGACGAGCCCTTTGGCTCTGAGCTTGGAGAGGTCATAGCGTAGGGAGGACAGGCGGTAGTCGTCGATGGAGCAAGCCAAGGCTTCAGCGGTCTGGGGGTGTAGTTCTACGGTGGTGAAGGTGTTACCGGCAGCGATATGGGAAAAGCGCAATAAGGCATGCATGAGTGCTAACTGTCGAGGATGATCCAGTTTCAAACCGGGAATGCGTCTGCCGTTGGGAAGGAAGGTGGGTTGGCTGAGTTGGCGTAGCTGGCCGCGATCGACAAAGGTTTCCAGGATGTCCTGCTGAACACTGAGGTAGTTGTCCGCGATGGAGGAAAGCTTTTGTTGCAACTGAGGGAGGTGGTCGATGCTTTTCTTCACGGCGTAGTCGGTAACGTTGTTGGTGGCTGACTCGGTGCGGAGAAGAAGATGGTCGCGGACATACTGTTTGATGAAGCCGTGCCCATAATGGCTACGGATGACGGGATTGGGTAGATCGATGTGCTCCAGGACGGTCTGCAGTTTTCCGTGATATCGTCTGCTAATTTTGCGGCCGAAGATGACGGTGATCTTATTGGGCTGACCGAGGGTGCGGTTGGCATCCAGAAGTCGCTCGCCTAGTTGATCGAGGGCAACGCGGCGATGGAAAATCAGGTTGTCGCAAAACTCTACATTCTACCTGGGCAAAGAACAGACGATGCTGACAACCGGCGTGTTTCCGCTCCCCTTCAGTGAAGAAGGGAGTGAAGCTGTTCAGCCACTTGCGACCGCAGATCAGCAAATCGTGCGGGGAGAGAGAGTCGGCCAGGTCTTGGAGCCGGTGGGGATCCCGGCAGCGCAAGAAGGCATTGGTAGTTTGCTGGAAGTCGATGCCTTCTTCCTGCATACGACGGGCTAGCCAGTGGTGCTGGTTGAGACAGAGGCGTGCAGAAAAGGGGAAATAGGGACTCATGCGGACGAACATCCGGCCCCAGTGTCGATCGTTGAGGTAGAAGTTGTACTGCACGATCCAGCGCTGCGCCAGTTGGAGGTGCCAGCGGTTGTCTTGCTTTTTCCCGATGGCGATCAGAATCCGTGCCGGTTCTCGTGCCTTCAGAATGAGGACAACTTGGTCAGGTTGGGCATGGCGAAAGTAGGGTTCGACAAACTCGTCGCGTCGACCTTCCGGGGCTTCCAGGATGGGGACGTTCCATTTCTGCGATCGGTTCTTCACCCAGTTCTGAAATTGCTGGGCGATATCCCGCAACACATCCCGGCTGACGGGGTACTGATTTCGATAGGTGCCGAAGAATCCAACCACCCGTTCCGGTTGCTGAAAGGGTTGGATGAGACCGTTGAGCAGAATCCGGTCAAAGCAGCGATACCCGAAACGAATGCTATCCTTGTGATGCTCGTAGAAGGTGTTCATAGCCAACTCCTGTGTGGTGAGATACCAGGAGCATAGCTCGTGAATGCTCTCTACGAGTATTTCGTACTGCTGCGCCCTGAGGGATATCAAGGGCGAAGCCCTTGGCTAGTTAGTACTCCCCGGTTACGACATTCAGCAGCGGTTCTCCCCGGGCAAAGCGCTCCGCCTGCGCACTGGCCAGCGTGAACATGCGCTTCATGAACTTTGCGCTGTCGCCTGCCACATGCGGTGTGACAAGCAGGTTGGGCGCCTTCCATAGCGGATGTCCCAGCGGCAATGGCTCGGGATCGGTCACGTCGATGGCCGCGCGAATTCTTCTTTCGTTAAGCGCCTCAAGCAAAGCCTCCGGATCCACGATCGCACCTCGCGCCGCATTCACCAGCAGGGCCCCGGGCTTCATTCTTGCCAGGCGCTTTGCATCCAGCAGATGCCGCGTTTCTGAGGTCAAAGGAATAATCAACACCACGATGTCAGCCAGGCCCAGGAGTTCGTCGAGCTTGCTCACCGGTTCAACGCCATGGCGCGCACTACGCGCGACGCGCAGAAACCGTGGACCGAAGGGTGCCAGACGAGCTTCGATCGCTTGCCCGATCGATCCGTAGCCCACGATCAGAATGGTGTTGTCGGCAACTTCATCGACCAGCGCCGGAGAATTCGTCTCCGCGCCATGGGAGAGACGGTAGATCTCTCTGGCTTGCAACCGCTGTGCCCAGTCGCCCTGCGATTGCATCTCGACGTAGAACGGCAGGTATTTCTGCATGGCCAAAACTGCCGCCACGGCCCACTCGGCGGTGGGAATGTCATGCACGCCTCGCGCATCGCACAGGATCACTTCAGGAGGGAATACGTGCCGTAGCAGATCCACCCCGGCCCATGGGGCTTGGACGACCCGTACGCCTTTCAGGTGCGGCCACTGATCCGGCACCAGTTTGGGATGCGATAGAGGAATCCAGAAGTCGACCCCGATTTCGCCTCGCGGCTCGTCGGGAATCCACACCAACTGAACCTCCCGGGTGAAATCTTTCAGCAGCGCTTTGTCGACCGACGCGTTCACTCCGACTCGAACCATCACTTACCCTCCATCCCCCACGATACAATTGAGATGAGCTCAGTTTCCAAGGCAAGCAAAAAGAGGACCGCCCGAACTCCGAGGAAGTCTTGGGAAATGATTGACAAGGAGTCTATTGGTGGTATCATATCACCATGAAAACACGTTCGCTGATTTTGACTTTCTCCCTGGTAGCCATCTCGCTGAGTGTTAGAGCTGCAGACATGCCTGCTGGCGGCTTTGCTGGCACGTGGAAGGTTAACTTCGCCAAATCGAAATTTCCTGGGAAGCCTCCCCTGGTTGACATGGCTACTATCGACCCCGACGGGACTGTCACTATCAATGAAACCAATTCGGAAGGGAAGAGTACCACCTGGCACTACAAGCCCATAGAAGGTCAGGCCGTATCAGTTGTCGGCCGGGACAATACCACGGTGCTGGTCAAGAAAGTGAATGATCACACCAACGAGCAGATTTGGAATGCCAACGGCAAAACCAACACGAGCAAAGCGGTTCTGTCGAAGGATGGCAAGACCACGACCTTCACCATGGATGGAACCGATAAAGAGGGCAAGCCTTTCCACGAGTTAGTTGTGTACGACAAGGAGTAGGAGTTCAAGAAGTTTCCCCCGTCGCTCACTAACTCCCTCCCCCGGTCGCTCCCGACATTGAGGGCATAGATCGTGTGGGGCGGACACCTTGTCCGCCCTTTTTTTAACTTGATTTCGATTCGGGTCTTGGGCTGGTTACAGAGGCATGAACGAGCTCTCTAGGCTTAGAGTCGAAGTCAGAGGCGGCGGACAAGAGTGTCCGCCCCACACAGCCTAGGGTAGGGTGAAGGCGATCACGGAATCGCCTGCCGTTGTGTCGTAAAAGCTGCCCCCGCTTGCGATCGTGAGCACGTATTGCTTTCCGTTTTTCCCCTGATAAGTCATGGGCGTGACGTAGGATCCGGTTTCGAGTTTGGTTGCCCACAACTCTTTGCCCGTCGCCGCTTCGAATGCCCGGAAGCGCTGGTCGTTCGTTGCCGCGATGAATAGCAGGCCTCCGGCGGTGGTGATCGAACCGCCAAAATTCAGGGTTCCGGTTCCGTGAACGCCTTTGGCTTCCAGTTCCTCGACGATACCAAACGGGATCTTCCAGGCGACCTCACCTGTATTCACGTTGATCGCCCATAGCTGACCCCAGGGCGGCTGCTGACAGGGCCAGAACTTGTCATTATTCCAAAACCGCGCATAGACGCCCCATGGGCTGGTTCGCTCATACGCGGGGTCGGCACCATCTTCGGATTTCACGATCTTCCCGACATCGGCAATGTCCACAGTGTTTACGAACAGATACCCCAACGCCGGATTGAATGACATGCCGGGCCAGTTGGTGGTGCCCAGTGTGCCCGGAAAAACAATCGTCAGCTTAGGTCCATAGTGGATATAGGGACCGCCGCTTTGCATCCCGCCTTCTGTAGCCAGCAGGTCGGTGCAGAACTTCTTCTGCTCCGGGGTGACGGCGGCAATTTCATCAGGGCTGAAGCTGTGGCGTCCTAGTGGGGCAGGCTTCAACGGGAAGGGCTCGGTGGGCGAGCTCGCTTCGCCGGGAATCTCACTCGCTGGTACAGGCCGTTCCTCAACTTCGTAAATAGGTTTACCATCACGCCGGTCGAGGATAAACAAAAGCCCGTTCTTTCCGATGACCGCGACCGCAGGAATCTTTGATCCGCCTTGCACTACGTCCATCAGCACCGGAGACGATTCCAGATCGTAGTCCCAAGTGTCGTGATGAACGACTTGAAAATACCACGCCAGTTTTCCGGTATCGGCGTTGAGCGCAACCAGCGCGTTACCGAACAGATTCTTTCCCTTCCGGTCGGCGCCGTAAAAATCGTAGGCGGGCGAACCGAAGGGAAGAAATATCAGGCCCCGCTCGAGGTCGACGCTCATGAAGCCCCAGACATTGGTTCCGGAGCGATTCTTCCAGCTACTGCCTTCCCAGGTGTCATTCCCGGTTTCGCCGGGATGCGGTACTGAGTGGAATCGCCACACTAGCTTTCCGGTATGCACGTCGAATGCGCGCGGGTCACCTGAGGCACCCGTACCGGGCGACTCCTGAATCTGGCCGCCGGCAATCGCCAGATCTTTATAAATAGTTACGGGCGAGGTGACATCAAATTGAGCGTTGGGGAAACCGTTGAGCACACCGGTTCTTATGTCGATTGAACCGTTGACACCAAAACCTTCCGTGGGCTTTCCAGTTTTGGCACTTATTGATATCAAGCGGCCGTCGCTGGTGCCAAACAGAATGGAGGCCGGGGTCTTGGCGTCGCCGTGCCAATATGCCACGCCACGTCCGGCCGGCCGGCCGTGATCTAATTTGTAGGACCACAATTCCTGGCCCATCTCCGGATCTAGCGAAATCACGGTGCCGTATGGAGTCGGCAGGTACAGGCTGCCATTTACCATGATCGGAGTGGCCTGGGAGGATCGCCGTCCGCCGCCTCGGCCGGCAGCTCCGGCCGACAGAGGTCGAGGGCCCTCTTTCTTCAGGTGGTAAGTCCACGCCCGAGTCAGATTCTGGACGTTTTGCGTGTTGATCTGGTTCAGGGGGGAATATCTCGTGCTGGATTCATCATGGCCGTACATCGGCCAGTCAGACTGGCACCAGAGCTGGGAAACAGGCACGGTGAGCAAACAGAGGACGGCAGCAAACATCCCGAATCTCACGTCCGAGGGCCCTCGCGTGGTCAAAATTTTGACGTATCATACTATGATTTAAACGGCGAAGGCAAGTTGGAGTTGTAGAGGGCATAACTCGGCTACGTCTTGTCGGGGGCGTCCAAGTACCGAGAGGGTAAGAAAACCAGACCTGAAGCAAAGCTACGTCTCCAGGCGCAGCGCGTCGCCCTGATTGGCCGGAGAACTCCGGCCATCCACGCTTTAGGTTCGCTCCGCTGCTGCACCAGCGAGAGGCTCGCGACCACATTTTTCCGAGCGGTCATTTTCCTGTGTAGGTGACGCGCCAGATCGAACCTGAGGCATCATCGCTCACTAGCAGGGAACCGTCGGGGGCGACGGTAACCCCCACCGGCCGGCCCCAGACATTGTCGTCATCCACGACGAAGCCGGTGAGGAAATCCTCGTACTCGCCGGTTGCGTGACCAGTCTGATGCAGCGGGACGCGGATAACCTCATATCCCGCCCGGGGTGACCGGTTCCAGGAGCCGTGCTCGGCAGCGAAGATGTCGCCCTGATATTCCGCGGGGAATTGCTTGCCGTCGTAGAAAGTCATTTGCAGCGATGCATTGTGCGGCTGCAATATCACATCGGGGGTAATGACTCTATCTTTCAACTCGGGATGCGTTTCCGGAAGGCGCGGATCCTGGTGGCCGCCCATGTACCACCACGGCCAGCCGTAAAAGCCTCCTTCCTGCACATGGGTGATGTAGTCGGGCACGAGGTTGTTGCCAAGGCCATCGCGTTCGTTCACCGAACACCACAGCTCGCCAGTTGTCGGATTGACGGCAAGCCCGACGGCGTTGCGAACGCCGGAGGCGTAAATGCGTGAGCCCGAACCATCAGGGTTGTATTCGATGATGGCGGCGCGATTTTTTTCCGCGGGCGTGTCGTCGACATTCTCCTGCGATCCGACCGAGACAAACATCTTCTTGCCATCGGGCGAGAACTGGACGTCCCGGGAACGATGATGGCCGCCGCTGGCCAGGTCCGCCAGGTGCTGCGGCGGCCCGGTGCTGGTCAAGTCGCCGTTGTGATAGGGAAAGCGTACGACGGAATCCATGTTGGCGACATAAACCCACTGCGGATCGGGTCCAAGTGGGTAGAACGCGATGCCAAACGGCGTATTCAGTCCGGTGGCGAAGACCTGCACCTGCTGGGCTTTGTCATCGGGCGTGAGGCCGCGGAATACCTTGATGTCGCCGCCGTTGGTTTCGGCGAGGAAGATATCGCCGTTGGGCGCTGTGCGCATCAAGCGGGGATTGTTGAGGCCGGCCGCATACAGCGACACTTTGAAACCTTTGGGTGCCTTCGGCCAGGCCTTCTCCGGCCGGGCGACAACCCTGGGGGGGCTGGAAGCTGATTGCGTAGCAAATGGTGCCGGAAGATCCCGCAACGTGATGTGTCGCATCGTGCCCGGTTTTTCGAAACGGTAGTCTGTGAACGGCGCACGGGGTGGTGGTGCGCTTGATCTCGTTCCCGCCGCCGGAGCAGAAGAGGCCACGGTCTTTTTCCTAACCCCCCCAGCAGGTGCACCGCTCATCGATTTAAGGTAAGTGACAACCTGCCACCGCTGTTGCTTTGGCAGGCCAGCCCATGATGGCATTCCGTTGTTGGCATCACCCCGAGTGATGTACCAGAAGATCGCCCCGTCAGGTGCGGTTTGCCCGGCTCCACTTGCCAGGGGCGGGATGTTGCCGGAACCTTCGCCGGCGGTTCCATGGCACCGCGCACATCTGTGTCTATAAACCGCTTTGCCGGCCGAGGCCGCAGAGGCTTGTCCCGCGTATGGGTTCTCGACCTGCTGGGCTGCTGCGGGCGCACCGTGGAACGAGGTGCCCTGGGCATGTACGAGCACATCGGTCGTGCTGGCAAACAGCGCCAGCACGGACAGGACAAATGTCAGCATTCGGCTGAGCCAATCATTGAGGGAGGGTCGGTATGCATTGCGCGGTCGCATGGCCTGCATTATATTTTACGGTTATATTATATGACAATTATAAAATGCCGCTTGCGGGGGAAGGTGAGGAGACTTCTCGATCGGGAAACCTCATCCCTTCCCGGAGAGGATACCAACCAGATTTGGAGAGGATACCAACCAGATTTAAGGAGGTAAGGAGGTGTGGACGGCGTCGCACGGAACCAGTCTGACATTGGTGGGGAATCAGCCGCGGCGGCAAACTCCCGGCATCGCGCTCTACCACATTCCTGACAACAAGACGCCGCACACGAACCTAAACCAGAGTGAAGACACGCAGGTCCGGTTTCTTTATTTCGCGCGCTACCGTGAGCATGAACCTAGGCCGTAGCAGGTGGCGGAAAAAGTCGAGGAAAGTTTCTCGGGGCTGAAGTTCACTCTGTTTTGAAAGCGCTGGTCGCAAGGCCAAGGCCCTGCACCACCGAAAACTAGAGGTTACGGCAGCCCGCTAGAGACTCAGGCCGTAAACGAAAACCCGATCACGGGCGTACTGGGGCGAACTGGATGCACACCGGTGTATCTACTTTAATCTCCTTGCCGGTTTTTGAGAGCCGACCGGTGGCGCTGTCAATCTTGAAGAGCACGATGTTGTTGGTCAGCTGGTTTGCGGAGAGCAGGTACGCCCCTGTGGGATCAATCTTGAAATTGCGTGGCATGATTCCGCCGCTGTCGATCTGCTCAATTGGACTCAGCGTACCGTTTCCCGGGTCGATGGCAAACACTCCGATGCTCTCCGGGCCTCTTACCAATTCACTCTGGGTGCGCCGGTTTGATTCGTACAAGAATTTCCCGTTCGGGTGAATCTCAATCTCTCCGCTGTGATTGCCGCCGAAAAAATCATGTGGCACGGTGTGGGCGCGCTGTACTTCGGTCAGAGCGCCCTTGGAGGGGTCCCAGGCGTAGACGTCAACCATCCCGCTCATCTCGCTGAGTTGGTAACCGAACTTGCCTGCGGGATCGAAGGTGAAATGACGCGGGCCGCCGCCGGGATAGACGGTTGCAAATGGAGGATCGGGCGGCGAAAGCTTTCCGCTCTCGGCATCGAAGCGAAAGACCAGCACTTTGTCCATTCCCAGGTCCGAGACGATGACATAGCGATTGTCTGGCGAAACACCGATCCAATGCGGGTGGGGCCCGGTTTGAATGGACGGATCAACGCTGCCCCCAACATTCTGGATGAAAGCTGTCAGTTCGCCCAGCGAGCCGTCTTCCTTGACCCGCACGACCGAGACGCTGCCGCTGCCGAAGTTGGCCATCATAACGTACTTCCCGGTCTTGTCGATCGAGATGAAGCAGGTGCTGGTGCCGCTGGCAGGGGCGGTGTTTAACAGACGCAACTTGCCGGTCGTCTGATCAATAGCGAAAGCGCTGACGTAGGACGAATGATCGAGCGGCGGCCCCAGCGAAAGCGGGTCTTCGCTTACGGCATAAAGGAAGCGATGATCCGGAGAAATGGTAAGAAACGAAGGATTGATGACCTCCGCAGCCAGCTCGGGCTCGCTGAGTCCACCGGTCGCGGCATGGAAGCGGCTGACATAAATTCCCTTGCTGTGACTCTCTCCCACGCCCCACGTCTTGCTGTGATGCACGTACTTGAACCCGGTGTAAGTGCCGACGTACATGAAGAAGTCATGGTCCTGAGCGGGGGCGGCCGGGGCAGCCACAAGCGCGAAAACGATAACCAGACAGAACGGGTATGCAATAGGTCTCATGAACCTCCTGATCTCCTTACTGCGAGCAAGCGGTCGTAAAAGCGATGGCGACACTATTTCTGCGCCGGCACAAACACGATGGACACGGGGACGTCAATCTTCAAGTCGGTCTGGGTGGGCCGGAGGCGGCCGGTGTTGCTGTCCAGGCGAAAAAGCAGGACGTTCCCCGACAGCTGGTTGGCGGAAAATAGATACGAGCCTGTGGGATCGATGGCAAAATTGCGGGGCATGGTGCCTCCCGGCGGCACCTGTTCGACCTCGGTCAGGGTGCCCTTCACGGGATCGATCGAGAACACGCCGATGGTGTCCGGTCCCCACAAATGGGGGCCGCGGAACCGGCGATTGGACTCGTAGAGAAATTTTCCGTTGGGATGAATCGCAATTTCAGCACTGTCACTGGCGCCGATGAAATTGGATGCCAATGTTTTGGCGTCCTGCAGGTTTGTGAAGCTGCCATTCGAGGGATCCCAGGCCAGGACAGTTACGAAACCGCTCATTTCCTTAAGCGAGTATCCGAACTTGCCAGCTGAATCGAAAACAAAATGGCGCGGCCCACCGCCCGATTCCGCGGCGACAAACGGGGGGTCGTCGGGCGAAAGCGCGCCCGTGGCAGCGTCGAATCGGTAGATAAACAGCTTGTCGACTCCAAGGTCGGAGACGACGGCGAATCGGTTGTCCGGCGAAACGTCGATCGAGTGCGGGTGAGCCTGTGATTGAAAGGAAGGGTCTTTGCCCTTGCCGACGTGCTTCATGAAAGCAGTCTGTTCAGCGAGCGAACCGTCATCTTTGATGCGCAAGACGGTAACGCTGCTGCTGCCGAAATTTGCCATCAATACATAGTGGCCGGTCTTGTCGAGGGACAGGTAACAGGTGCTTGTCCCTCCCGTGGGCAGCGTGTTCAGCCGATGCAGCTTGCCGGACTTTGGATCAATCGCGAAGGCGCTCACGTACGACGCATGATCAAAGTCGGGGCCCAGCGAAAGCGGGTCTTCGGTCGCGACATAGAGAAATCGCTGGTTGGGATGGACCGCAAGGAATGCCGGATTAACAATTTCTGCGGCAAGTTCGGGTTTGCTCACGACGCCTGTCGCCGGCTGAAAACGACTGACATAGATTCCCTTGCTGTGACTTCCTCCGGCAGGGAGGCCTTGGTTCATGTAGGTGAAACCGGTGTAAGTGCCGAAATACACGAAATACTCGCCGGCCGATGGGGGCGCACTCCAGGCCCAGGGAACGAAAATGATCAACCGTAGTGCGAGCAAGGCAAGACCAAGGATGGGCTTCAGCAAATGGTCTTTTGCCTGTGCTTGTTCTTTCGAACGGCGGCGCCGGAAAATCGAAAGCAATGCTGCAACTCTATTGGTGCGCGGGAACAATGGCATGGGTGTAGTTGTCACCTTCAGGGAAGCGAGCAAAATAAAGGAATTTCACCGGCTTGTCGCCGGGGTTGATGTTGGAGTGTATGGTGGCTGCGTCCGGCGGCAGCAGGTAAGCCATTCCAGGCTTTTGGACGCGCAGCTCCGTTCCCATAAGTATGAGGCTGGTGCCATCGATGGCTGCCCAGACTTCTTCCTGACCTGGACGGTGCGGGTGAGGCTCGCCCATGGTCAGTGGATTGACGGTTACAGTGATGACGCTTTGTTCGGTCGCCAATCCATCGGCCGGGGAGAATATCTCTCTGACGATGTGGGCCCAGTGACCTGACGCGCCACCCACGATGTAAGGATCGGCAGCCGCGGGAGTCCGCTGGCGCGCCGCTCCCTCGTCTTTGACCACCATCTTGTCTTTGGGGTGGAAGCCGCCGGGAGTCGGCTCATTGATGACATACATGGTGAGCGGCTCATCGCCCGTGGATTTCATTACGAATTCGAGCCCAGCCGGCATTAGAACAGCGATGTCTTTGTGCAGCGTTGCGGTGTCACCAGCGGAGGTGATTTCTCCCGCGCCGCCGAGAACATAATAAACCTCCTGCTGACCCTCGAGCCGCGAAGGGGTCGTCCAAGCACCGGGAGCCAGCCTGCCATAGGCGAAAAAGTTGGCGGCGCGCAACACCGCGCTTTTCTGGGGAGGAGCGAAGTTGTCGCCGCGAACAAGAATGTCTCGCAACACCAGCGTGCCGTGTTCGGAGCGGGGCATCGATCCCTGCCAGTCGCTGATAAACAGATCGATTCGACGATCCTGCGGCTCTCTTTCCCTGGCATACTTGACGAACTCCGGTCCGGGATAGGAATTGATTCCATTGATGGCGTTTTTCGTACCGCTCGACGGCGGGGCCGCCTGCGCGGTCGCCAGTGAGGGCAGCGCCCAGGCCAGAGCGGATACAGTCAAAAAAGCAAGCGTTGCACGGGCCATGATACGGCCTCCCTTTCTGCTTCCGGTGCTGGTCTACTCCTGAGCTAGGGCCGGGGTTCGTGGGGATGGTAACGAGCGAAATAAAGGAATTTGACCGCGGAGTCTTCGTTCTGGTTGATGTTGGTGTGAGGCGTCTTGTTGTCGGGGATGTGGTAAAACGACATTCCCGGAGTTTGCCGCCGCAGTTGATTGCTTACGAACGCAAGACTGGTACCATCGAGCGCTGTCCACACTTCCTCAATGTCGTCATGATCCACAATGTGGGGCTTCCCCAAGGTGAGAGGATCAAGCGTTACGGTCAGGACACTTTGCAGCGTGCCCAGCCCGTCCGCGGTTACAAAAAGCGTCTTTACGATGTGAGCCCAGAGACCGTCGCTCGAGGTGATGGGAAGCTTGTTCTCGTCCTTGACCAGCATGGCCGCATTCGGGCGAAAGCCGGGAGGCGTGGGTTCGTTGATCACATACATGGTCAACGGCTGATCGCCCGTGTTCTTGATGGTGAACTCCAGATTCGCCGGCATCAGGACCGCGATATTGCGGTAGAGATCGACGGATTGTCCTGCGGCCGTAGCGGTGCCGTGACCAGACTCGACAAAGTAGATCTCTTGTTGCCCATCGAGGCGCGTGGTTTTGGTGGAAGCGTCGATGCGATCGCCGGTGGCTTGCGCCAGCGCCAATGGTGGAAGCAGGGCGCACAAAGTCAAGACTAGTGATGCGAGAATTCTTCTCATCATCAAACCGTTCTCCCTTTTCACAGCTACAGCCGCGTAAGACCCGTAATCTTGAGCGTGACTATTGTCACTATATATGATAATTAATGAGGCAACTAAAATTTATAGTATCATAATGCTAAATGAATACTGGCAGGAGTTGCCTTCACTTGGGTGGTGACGCCCTGTTGGCACCGGGTCGCCGGTTCTGGCGCATTGTTCCACCGGCGAAAGCGAAACCTAAGCTTAGAGATATCGGTCATCACCGTGAGTGAGGAGAGTCCATACCAATGAAACTGATTCGATTTGGCGAGCGAGGTCAAGAGAAACCGGGCGTGCTGCTGAAAGATGGTAGCCGCGTCGACGCGTCCGCGCTTGGTTTGGATTATGACGAGGCTTTTTTCGGCGGCGGCGGTTTGGCGAAGCTCGATTCCTGGTTGGGCAAGAACTTGTCGTCGGCCCCGCGCGTCGCCCTGTCGGTCCGCCTGGGATCTCCGACCTGCCGGCCCAGCAAGATCGTCTGCATCGGCCTTAATTACCGAGATCATGCGGCGGAAACCAAGGCGGAGGCGCCGAAGGAGCCGGTGCTGTTTTTCAAGGCGACCACGTCCCTGGTGGGACCAAACGATGACCTGGTAAGGCCCCGGAACTCGACTAAGGTGGACTGGGAGGTTGAACTGGCGGTCGTCATCGGGAAAAAGGCCTCGTACGTGTCCAAAGAGCAGGCTCTCTATCACGTTGCCGGCTACGCCCTGCACAATGACTATTCCGAGCGCGCCTTTCAGTTGGAACGCGGAGGCCAGTGGGTAAAGGGAAAAAGCGCGGATACCTTCGCGCCATTGGGTCCGTTCCTCGCCACCCCGGACGAGGTTCCGAATGTCGGCAACCTCAAGATGTGGCTGAAGGTGAACGGGCAGACGCGGCAGAACAGCTCCACTTCGAACATGATCTTTGATGTGGCTACGCTGGTTTCCTACGTGAGCCAGTTCATGACCCTTCTTCCTGGGGATGTGATCAGCACCGGAACTCCAGCCGGAGTCGGTTTAGGAATGAATCCTCCGGTGTACCTGCAGGCTGGGGATGTCGTGGAACTGGGCATTGAGGGTCTGGGAGAATCCCGGCAGCAAGTCAGGGAATACCCGTAGTACGGTCGTTGCCGAGTCACCGGTCTTCCGTGGTCAGCGACATCGCTGCTGAGGACGGATAGCGACTCAACCGACTCACCGGCAATGGTAGGGTAACGATGCGGTCGTGAAGAGGCTCGCGATTGACAACCTGTACCGGAGACCCGAGATGACGGGTGCCCGCACCAGCCATGTGCGCTGGTTCCTCATCTTCTGGCTTTTCATGCTGAGCGCCGTTGCCTTTCTGGATCGGGTGAACATTTCAATTGCCGGGAGTTCTCTGGCGGCGGCTTACCATCTGAGCAATGTTCAACTGGGATGGGTGTTCAGTGCTTTTCTCGCGGGCTACGCCCTGTTCCAAACACCTGGCGGAAGGCTGGCGGACCGGCTGGGTCCGCGCCGGGTGCTTGCGGGAGGAGTGGTCTGGTGGGGCGTGTTCACGGCGCTGACCGCGGCGGTTCCATCCGCCATAAGAGGCGCGCTGTTCCTGTTTGTTTCCATCCGATTTTTGCTGGGAGCGGGCGAAGCTGTGGTCTATCCGGCGTCGAATCAATTCGTAGCGCGCTGGATTCCGACCCAGGAACGTGGAATTGCGAATGGCTGGATTTTTGCCGGGGTGGGCGCCGGCGCCGGGCTCTCGCCACCGCTAATCACATTCCTCATGCTGCATTATGGCTGGAGATCATCGTTCTGGGTATGCGCCGCGATCGGGTTGGTGGCTGGGCTGGTGTGGTTCATTGCCGCTCGGGACAGCCCAGGCGAGCATGGGGGCGTTTCGGCGTCCGAGCTGGCCTACATTCGTTCGGGCCTTTCGACCGAGAGCTCGCGGGGTCGGGAGGGGAAACTGGTCCCTTGGGGAACAGTCTTTAAGAGCAGAGAAGTGCTGGCGATCACCATCAGTTACTTCTCTTTCGGTTATGTGGCCTGGATATTTTTTAGCTGGTTTTATATCTATCTCGCTCAGGTTCGGGGTCTGAACCTGAAGGCCAGCGCGTTTTACGCCATGCTTCCATTTCTTGCCATGGCGGCGTGCTGCCCCTTGGGGGGCATGATCAGCGACCGGCTTACGCGCTCGCACGGTCCGCGCATCGGGCGTTGTTATCTGGCATCGGTTGTCATCATGCTGGCGGCTGTATTTCTCGTGTTCGGCGCCGAAGTTCACAGTGCGCGGCTGGCCAGCGTCGTACTGGCGGGGGGAGCAGGAGCCTTGTACCTCGCGCAAAGCTCCTTCTGGTCGGTGACGGCGGATATTGCCGGCTCCTCGTCGGGGTCGGTTTCGGGCTTCATGAATATGGGTGCGCAGATCGGTGGCGCGGTAACGGCTTCGTTGACGCCGGCCATCGCCAGCCGCTTCGGTTGGACGGCATCCTTCCTGGTGGCGGCAGGATTGTGCCTGACTGGTGCGGCGGCTTGGATGTTCGTCGATCCCAAACGAACCTTGGAGGCGGCCCAGGACCATACCACCGACAGGCGAATGGCGCCGCGTCACCTGAACCCTTCTGTTCCGGTTTCCAAAACACAGTAGATCGCCAACTTTCTAACTCCTTTGGTTGGCCTTCCAGGTGAATTTCTGAACCGGGCCAAAGTGCCAATCGGCACCCGGTTGCAACCAGTCCTGCCAACGCTTACATTTAATGGCCCGAAATTCTTCAGCGGAGGAATTGAGGTCATGATTTGCACCAGAGCCGCATGGTGGGCGGCAGTTTTCGTGGTGGTTCTGACTACCCACACGGTTCAGCCTGCGGAAATCTACGAAGTGACGGTGGAGCGGGGCGTGAAGGCGAAGATGCGCGACGGCGTCACTCTTCGTGCGGACGTCTACAGGCCCAAGGTCGACGGCCAGTTCCCGGTGCTTTTGCAGCGCACCCCGTACGACAAGCGCGGCGGCGCGGATTTTGCAATCAGGGCGGCGGCGCATGGATTCGTCGCGATTATTCAGGATGTTCGGGGACGCTACGCGTCCGACGGGGAATGGTACACGTTCCAGCATGAATCCGACGACGGCTACGACACGATAGAGTGGGCAGCCGCTCTGCCTTACTCAAACGGGAAGGTGGGCATGTGGGGCGGCTCCTATGTGGGCGCCACCCAGATGTTGGCGGCCGTCGCACATCCACCGCACCTCGCCGGCATTTGTCCGGTGGTGACGGCGAGCAACTATCACGACGGATGGACCTATCAGGGGGGCGCATTCGAGCAATGGTTCAACCAGTCGTGGACTTCATCGCTGGCTCAAGACACCCTGAATCGAGCAGTAATGAAAAACACCAACGCCCGGCTGGGAGCGTGGAAGCTTCCTCTCACCAGCTATCCGCTGTTCAATTTCTCGGACCCCTCGGCGGCCCCCGTCTCCACGGCCGCGCTGGCTCCATACTTCATGGATTGGCTGGCTCACCCCACCTACGACCAATACTGGAAGCAATTGTCGCTTGAAGAGCGCTACCCTGACATCACCGTTCCGGGGCTCCACATAGCGGCCTGGTACGACATTTTTCTGGGGGGGTCACTGCGTAACTACGTCGGGATCAAGGCGCATGGCGGAAGCGAAGCGGCGCGCCGCGGCCAGCATCTCCTGGTGACGATTGGCGGTCATGCAGGCAGCGGGCGAAACATCGGCGAGGTTGATTTTGGAACCGCCGCCGCTGAATTCGAAGAAAATGATGTCACCTTGAAGTGGTACCAGTATCTTTTCCAGGGCGTGCAGAACGAATTTGCCGGTAAACCGGTAAAGATCTTTGTCATGGGTACCAATCAATGGCGAGAAGAAGACGACTGGCCGTTGACTCGGGCGCACAGCACCAGGTATTTCCTGCATTCGAGTAAGACTGCAAACTCCCTGCGCGGGGACGGCAACCTTTCCACGGTGGCTCCGCGATCGGAACCGTCCGACCATTATGTCTACGATCCTTCGAATCCCGCGCCAACAATCGGCGGTCCGTTATGTTGTGATGCAGATCATTTAGCCCCAGGTCCTAAAGATCAGCGCGCGGTTGAAGCTCGCGACGACGTCTTGATTTACACCACTCCCGCGTTTGTTCAGGACACAGAGGTCACAGGACCGGTCAGCCTTGAACTCTTTGCCCAGTCTTCGGCGGTCGACACCGACTTCGAAGCCAAGCTGGTGGATGTGGGGCCCGATGGATTTGCGCAGAATCTAACCGAAGGGATCATCAGGGCGCGGTATCGCAATTCGCAGGAAAAGCCCGAGTTGATGAATCCTGGACAGATCTACAAGTTCACCATCGATCTGTGGTCAACCAGCAATGTGTTCGTCAAGGGGCATGCGTTGCGTCTGGAAATTTCCAGCAGCAACTTCCCTCGCTTCGACCGGAATCCGAACACGGGCGAAGCCCAGGCCTGGGCGCAGAAATATGTGTCAGCCACAAACACCGTCTATCACGATGTTGAGCACCCTTCGGCGTTGATGGTGCCGATTGTGAAGACGCACTGATACTAGCGCTCGAAATTTCTCTGAACCGCCTAGGCCGGTGACGCCCTCCGAGGCAGGCGCGCAAGGCTCGCCTGGAACTCGTGGAGGCATAGCTGGCTAGGCCTCAAACTGCCGAGCTTTGCTCGGCGGGGCGGGTGGGGGCACGCGCCCCTAGGCGAGTAGTGGCGGAACTGTCCCTAAGGCGTCAATTTCCCCGTCGAGAGATAGTTTTGGGAGGGAACGCCGAAGGCGTCGGCGACGCGATTGAAGAAGGCGAACAATGCCGTGACGTACACGGCCTCTGCAATCTGCGCTTCCTTCCAGCCCGCCGCCCGGAGTTTCTCAACATCCTCGGCGGTGGAGCGGTAAGCGGCATGGGTAATGAGTTTCACGTATTCCATGAGGATGCGCTCCGCTTCCGTAAGGCCCGCCTCGTCCAGCTTGCCCTCCAGAACCGCTGCTACGCATTGATCGGTTGCTCCCTGAACCCGCAGGAAGTAAGCATGGCTATCCAGTCAATACGGGCACCGGTTCAGGTAGGAGACATAGCTCGCGATCATTTCTTTGTGCCGGCGCGAGAGGTGTCCCTCGGAAAAGTGAACGGTGTTGGAGAATCCGACTACCTGGCGCAGGAAATCCGGACGCGCGCCGAAACACTTGATGATGCCGGGTACTTGTTGCCTCCCAGAGCCGGCGCGCCAGAAATCGTAGGCTGCGGCGGTCTCGCCCGTGGCTTCGGCATCCTCGGTGATCCGGATCTTCGTAGCCGGCTTTTCCGAGGGCGACCCTGCTTCTGGAACCATCCCCCTCTTTTCGTCCGCCATAGCTTCAATCTACCTCGACCAATTCGCGTTCTTTCACCTCAGGCGGGCGGCGGCGAAACAGCGCATAAGCCGGTACGCCGGCCAACACCACCACAATTCCCAAAATCGTTTCGCGCGGACTGTGAGCCGCAACCATCACCAGCAACAGCGCTACCAGCGTCAGAAAGGCCAGCGGCGTGAATGGGTACCCCGGAGTCCAGATGGCAGTTGCATCTCCACGGTTCCGTCCTCGCAACCTGAAAAGGCCGGTTACCGTCAGCCCCAGAAATGCCACCGCGACGAAAATGAAATAGGCAATGATCTGTTGAAAGCTGCTCACCCAAACCAGCAGCGTCGCGATCGCCCCTTGAACGGCGATGGCAGCGGCGGGCGTACCATATCGTGGATGCACGCGCCCCACCGCCTCGAGGAAGAGTCCGTCTTTCGCCATTGCATAGTAAACCCGCGGCGCCGACATGGTGAACCCTGCCAAACTCCCCAGCACACAGACCACGACAATCGCGGCGAAGACAACTCCGCCAGCCGGGCCAAATAGAACCGATCCCGCCTGAGCCACAAAGGTTTCGTTGGAAGTGACTCTCTCCAGCGGAAGCAGATACAGGAAAACTCCACTGATCAGAACATAGACGGCAGTCACCACGATGACGCCAAGGACAAGGGCACGCTGCAAGGTGCGGCCCGGATCGCGCACTTCGCCCGCGATTCTGCTGACTTCCCACCAGCCGCCGAAGGAGTAAAACGCTCCCACCATCGCGATTGCCAGGCCTGCCATCAACGGCATTGAGCCTGGGCGCTGGGCTACGAAAGGCACAAAGTTCGACCACGAGCCTAGACGAAACACGACCGCCCAAACCGTCAGCAGTCCCAGTACGCTCAACTTGAGCCAGGTGATCCAGCGCATGAAGCTCGCGCTCAGGCGGATGCTCACAATGTTGAGCATGCAAAGCGCCCAAATTGCGGCCATAGCCGCCAATTTGGCGATTGCAGGTGTCCAATGGAAGATGTAAGCGGCGTAGGACGCAGTCCCCGTGGCCAAAGAGGCCGACAGCCCGGGATCCATAACCAGCAGACACATCCATCCATAGAGGAACGCCACACGACTGCCGAAAGCTTCTTGCAGGTAAACGTAGCTTCCTCCCGCGCGCGGGAAGCGGCCGGCAAGTTCTCCAAAACAAAGCGCGCCGCTCATGGTCATCGCCCCTACCAGCAGCCAGACCAGCAACAGCCACATGCACCACATGCTCCGGCAGCACATGCTCCGGCAGCACATGGTACACGTCCATGCTCGGCGAGGCTCTAGTGTTTTTATAGGATTGCCAGCCTTGAGCTACCTCATTAAGTTGGCACCTGCTCTGCATGTATCCCAGACTTGAAAGGCAACAAACTCATGCACCCTGTCGGGAAACTGGTGTGCTTAATGGTTGTGGTGGCCGCCGGCGTGAACGTTTTCGCGCAACAGATCACAGGAAGTGTTCGCGGAACGGTCTTGGACCCCAGCGGCGCCGTGGTGCAATCTGCCAGCGTGAGCGCAAGACAAACCGAGACTGGCCTAACACGCAGCGCGATGACAGATCACAGCGGAGCGTATGTCCTGTTGGAGCTGCCGGTCGGCCACTACCAGCTGCAAGTCGAGGCCCGGGGCTTCCAGACGTATGTTCAGCAGGGCATTATCCTGAACGTAAACGAGACCGCCACCATTCCCGTTCGTCTCGTGGTGGGCGCCGAGACCCAGCAAGTTCAGGTGATGGCGGACGCGCAACTAATTCAAGGGACAGTGACCAGCCTGGGCAAAACCGTCTCGGGGCGCGAAGTTCTAGACCTGCCCCTGGACGGCCGCAACTTCACTCAGCTTGGCTTGCTTCAGCCCGGCGTTGTGCCCCTGACCCCCGGTTTAGAGGAAGCGGGAGGATCGCTGCGCGCGGGCCAGGCATACGCGGTGAACGGCCAGCGGCCCGAGTCCAATAACTTCCTGATCGATGGCGCGAATAATTTCAACGGCGTGGATGGCGGATTCGTTCTCAAGCCGCCCGTGGATGCCATCACCGAGTTCAAGATTCTTACCCACAACGCCAGCGCCGAGTTCGGGCAGAGCCTGGGTTCTACTACCAACATCATCACCCGTTCCGGTGCCAACAGTTTCCACGGAGCGCTATGGGAATTCCTGCGCAATGACGCCCTTGACGCGACCAACTACTTCGCGGCCACAACCGAGCCTCTGAAACAGAACCAATTTGGCGGGACGATCGGTGGTCCCATCCGCAAAGACAAGACCTTCTTTTTCGGATATTACGAAGGTTTCCGCAACCGCCAGGGTGAAACAGATTCGTCAACCGTGCCTTCGCTGGTTGAGCGGCAGGGTGACTTTTCGACGGTTTGCACGGAGGGCTTCACCGGGGGCTTCTGCAACAATCCCAACCACCAGCTGTTCAATGTTTTTCTCAACCAGCCTTATCCCAACAACCAGTTCGATCTGTCTACCGTCAATCCAATCTCCCAGGGCCTCTTGAATTATTTTCCACTGCCCAACACCGGAACCAACATCTTTACCTCGACGCAAATCGTGCGTCAGGATTCGAACCAGTATGGTGTGCGGCTGGACCATTATCTGACAGCCTCCGACATTCTCAACTTCCGCTACACGATCAGCGACGGCTCACAATTCAACCCCATCCCGACCTCTGGAGCTAGCGTGCCGGGCTTTCCCGTCGGGCAAGAGCAGCGGGCGCAGAATTTCGTCGCCCAGGAGGCTCATACCTTCTCTCCTTCCATGATCGGTGTTTTCCGTTTCTCATACTTGCGAAATAAATTCCTTTACGGCGAGCGCACGAACCACACTACCCCCGCCAGCCTCGGCTTCGAATACGACCCGAGCTTGGAGCTTGCGGTCGGCCCCCCCTTCATCCAGGTAAATGGTTACACCACCGTCGGCGATCCGATTACCGGGCCGCGCAACACCTTTGAGAATGCTTTTGACTATTCCGGCTCGTTGAGCTGGGTTCACGGGAGGCACGAATTTAAATTCGGAGGCGGGTACCAGCACCTGCAAGTTAACGTGCTGCAGGGCATTGCCAGCAATGGCTTCTTTGTTTTCGCACCGTTTCCGGTGACGCCCAATGCGTTCGCCAGCTTCCTGTTTGGCCAGCCTGTCTTCTTTCTCCAGGGCCGGGGTGATTTTTCACGTGGCATCAGGGGGAACGCCTTGAACTCGTACGTTCAGGACACATTCAAAGTCACACCGCGCCTAACCTTGAACCTGGGCGTGCGTTATGACCTGCCGTTCCCCTATACCGAAATCAAGAATCGGCAAACTCTTTGGATTCCGGGACGACAGTCCACCGTGGTTCCCGATGCTCCTGACGGACTGCTCTATCCCGGAGATAAGGGTGTGCCTGCAGGCTTGATCCCCACGTTCAAGAAGGGCTTCGCGCCACGCCTGGGCTTTGCCTGGGACCCCAAGGGCAGCGCCAAGTGGCTGGTGACATCCGCATACGGAGTCTTTTACGAGCCCTACTACACGGGTCAGGGCGGGCCCCTGCAGTCGCCGATCAGCGCCCCTCCTTATCTGCAGACACTACAAATCAGTGTTCCGAACTTTTCCGATCCATTTAACGGCAACCCTCCGGTGAGCGGACAGTTCGCAACCCCGCTCACGAATCTGACCCTGGCCCCGAACTTGCCTCTGCCCTATGCGCAGGACTGGGACCTGAACATTCAAAGATCTTTTGGCTCCGATCTTCTGTTCGAAATCGGCTATGTAGGGACCAAGGGGACCAAGCTGCCGCGCTTCGTGGAAGCGAATCCGGCCATCTACATTCCGGGCGTGGACGCCGGCGGCAAGCCGATATCCACCTCCGACAACGCTGACCAGCGGCGGATTCATTCCGGGTGTACGCTCGATCCTGCGTCTCCTCCCTGCACCTACTCTTCCACGGGTTTTATCGAGGGCATCGCCAATTCTTCGTACAACGCACTCGAGGCAAGCCTCAACAAGCGTTTCAGTCATGGCATTTCGTTTCTGGCCTCCTACACATACTCCAAATCCATTGATGACGCTTCTTCATTCAACATGACCGGTTCAGCCTCCAAACCAGTGGCTGGCGAGAATGACCTGGCGCAAAACCCCTTTGATCTGGCCGCGGAACGGGGTCGCTCCCTGTTCGATTCCCGTCACCGCTTTGTGCTGAGTTATCAGTGGAGCCTCCCCTTCTGGAGACAACCTCACGCCTGGTACCAACAGATTCTCGGCAACTGGCAGGTAAACGGAATCGCAACCTTGATGAGCGGTACTCCCTTCACCGTGTTTGATTCGACCGACTTTTCCGTGCAAGGCTCGGCGCCGGAAATTAGCGGATTCTTCTCCAACCGGCCCAACCTGGTCGCCGGACAGAATCCGAACTCCGGCCCTCGCACCCCCGATGATTGGCTTAACAAGAACGCATTTCAGCAGGTCATCCACGATGCCAACTCGGCGGTACAGCAATTCGGAACCGCAGGCCGCAATATCGCACAAGGGCCGGGATACGCAAATTGGGACTTCTCCGCCTTCAAGAACATCCGCATGGCCGAGTCAAAGGAATTTCAGTTCCGCGCGGAGTTCTTCAACATCCTCAACCATACGAATTTCCGCCTTCCTGACAGTGACATCAGCTCTCCAACCTTTAATCACATTCTGGCGGCCCAGTCGCCGCGGTTGATCCAATTGGCGCTGAAGTTCAGCTTTTGACAAGAGAGGCACCCGGAAGTAGGCTGCGAGAAACCCATAGCTGGTGTGATCGGATGGAAATACCAGACGTGCAGGGCGGGGCAAGTTGTGTGATATTGTCATCGGGACTTACGGTCCGCTGAGCCGGATAGCTGCTGAGTGCATCGCCTTCAAAGCTTCCTATGACGATCGGCTTTAGATATTTCATCTCTGCAGCACGCGTACAAGCTCGTCATCTCCGCAAGCTGCTCTTCGCCTCCCTTTTTTCGGCAACTGTCTTTCTCATGCTGGTGGGTCCCTCCTGGGCGCAGCCAGGTCCAGAGAGCGTAAACATTCAGGTCCACGTCGATCAATCCCAGGGGCCACTGCCGGCCATCTGGAACTATTTCGGATATGACGAGCCAAACTACAGTTACGCCCCGAATGGTAAAAAGCTGCTCGGCGAACTGGCGGCGCTTGGTCCCACACCCGCCTATGTTCGCGTCCATAATCTGCTGACTACGGGCGACGGTTCCGCCTCCTTGAAATGGGGATCTACCAACGTTTACACGGAAGATGCAGCGAGAAACCCCGTCTACAGCTGGGAGATACTGGATCGCATTTTCGACGCCTTTCATGCAGCAGGAATCAAGCCGCTGGTGGAAATTGGTTTCATGCCCCAGGCGCTGTCCACGCATCCTGAACCTTATCGCCATAACTTTCCGCACGGCGCGATTTATACCGGCTGGGCGTATCCGCCCAAGGATTATCCGAGATGGTCGGAAGTCATATTTCAGTTTGTCCATCACCTTGGTGAGCGCTACGGCGCTGCCGAGGTGAAGACCTGGCTGTGGGAAGTTTGGAATGAGCCCGACATCGATTACTGGCAGGGGACGCCGGAAGAATATTTCAAGCTTTACGATTTCACTGTCGACGCGGTCTTGCGCGCACTTCCCGAGGCTCGTGTCGGCGGTCCGGACAGCACAGGTCCGGGCAATCCCAAGGCGGCGGAATTCCTGCGATTGTTTCTCGACCATTGCGCGCATCAGAAAAATTACGTGAGCGGAAAGACAGGTTCGCGGCTGGACTTCATCAGCTTTCATCCCAAGGGATCACCGAAGTGGCAAGGCGATCATGTGCAGATGGGAATCGCCCGTCAGTTGGCGGCCATTGAGCGAGGCTTTCAAATCGTCGCGTCTTTTCCGGAATGGCGCGGGACGCCGATCATTCTGGGAGAATCGGACCCGGAAGGATGTGCGGCATGCTCGGCACGGAGCAACCCGCAGAATTCATATCGCAACGGCCCTTTGTACGCGGCCTACACGGCCGAGACTCTGAATAACATTTTCTTTCTCGCCAGCCGTGAGCGCATCAACTTCATGGGGGCGGTGACTTGGGCATTTGAATTCGAAGGCCAGCCATATTTTGAGGGCTTTCGCACGCTGGCTACCAACGGGATCGACAAGCCAGTCCTGAACGCCTTCCGGATGTTTGGGTTATTGGGCAGCGACCGCGTTAAGGCGGCCAGTTCAGGAGCGCTGCCTTCCGCGGAAGTCGTGCACGACGGAGTTGGCGGACGGCCCGACCTCAATGTAATCGCTGGACGAAAGGAACATGAAGTCGAGATCCTGATCTGGAACTATCATGACGATGATCTTCCGGCTGCCCCGGCTCTAGTTGAGTTGGCCGTCAGCGGGTTCCCCGCGAAAACAAACCGTAGTTTGGTGGAACACTTCCGCATCGATTCCACGCACAGCAACGCCTTCGCGGCGTGGAAGGAAATGGGATCGCCGCCATCGCCGACTGCGGGTCAGTACGAACAACTGGAGCGCGCAGGACAATTGCAGCTTCTAACTTCTCCGGCGTGGGAGCCGATTGCCCAGGGCACGGCGCATCTGCAATTGACTTTGCCCAGGCAAGGAATTTCCCTGATCCGGATGGTGTGGGAATAGCCTCACCCTTACTTCTGCTGGGTTGCCTTAACCACGGCGGAAAAATCCTCATCGCCGTGACCCTTCACAATCGCCTGTTTGAACAAGGCGAGTGCGGAGCTGGCGGTTTGCAACTGAAGTCCACGATGAGAGGCTTCATCGATCGCGTATCCGAGATCCTTCGCCATCAGACGCAGGCGGAAATTGGGGGTGAAGTCGTTCGCGGCCGCGCTGGCTGCGGCTCTCTTGACGATTCCGCTTCCCGGAGCGCCACTGGTGAGAACGGCCTCGGCTTTCGCGCGGTCAAGCCCGCCCGCCTCGATCAACGACACTGCTTCCGCAAATGAAGCCGCTTGCACGCCGCACATGAAATTGTTGATCAGCTTGAGCAGCGCGCCGCTTCCGGTGGGACCCAGATGAACTGTTTCGCGACCCAACACCGAGAGCACGGGCTGCGCCGTGGCAAGTGCCGAGGCCGAGCCTCCCACCAAGAACAGAAGCTCGCCCGAGGCCGCATGGGGTTTGGTGCCGGTGACGGGAGCATCGAGAAACTCGCATCCTCGCTGCATCGCAGCCGCCGATAGCTCCTTGATCCAACCCACGGTAAGAGTGCTGCATTCAATCAACAGCGATCCGCGAGCGGCGCCCGCCAGGGCGCCATTTTCACCCAGCCAGACACCTTGGGAAGCAAGGTCATCCGCAACCATGCTGATGATGATTTCAGCCTGGGATGCCGCTTCACGCGGCGAACCTGCGACCAAGGCGCCGGCATTGGAGAATGGCCCAGCCTTGTCTGGATTACGGTTGTAAACGGCGACGGGAAACCCTGCCGAGAGCAAGCGGCTCGCCATGCCGGCCCCCATAATTCCGAGTCCGAGAATTGCCATACGTGGTTTTGACATTCGAGTCCCTTACCCCAAGGGGGTCGCACGGATGATATGGTCGGGCGGCCCGGCGACGTGAACCGGGTTTCGCAACGGACGCCCGAAACCCTCAATTGCGACTTGCATCACATCTCCGTCCGCCAATTGGATGCCGTCTGAAAAACTGAGGCAGTCGGTTCCAAAGAAATGAACGTGGACGTCTCCGGGACGGCGATGAGCTTCAAATTTGAAATGATGATGTTCGATGTTCTCCAGGCTGTGGCACATTTCCGCCACCCCGCTGCGGAATGCTTTCGACCAAAGTACACTGTCGGCGCGTTCAATCTTCACCTCGACAGGCACCGACTCGAAGACAGGATCAACCACCAACTCGGGACCGAGCGCGCAGGTGCGCAACTTCGAGCCCGCCAGGTTGAGATAGTTAGTCTTTTCGAAACGATGATCCGAAAACTCGTTGCCGCCCGCCATTCCGATACGGCGAGGTTGGCCGTCGGGAGCAATCAGATAGACGCCCGCAATCTCCGCTTCCTCGCCACCATCCTGCGCGTAGGGCGGACTTTCGAGCGCCTCGCCGTGCGCGCGCAGGACGGCGCCCGTACCCTTGTAAAACCACTCCGGTGGTGTCCCGATACATCCTGGTGCCGGGCGGCCTCCTTCGATTCCTGACCGGAACATTCTCATGCTATCGGTTAGTTTCTCTTCGGTCGTAGCGTGCATACTCTGGCGGTTGCGAGCGCTGCCTAGATGGGTCAGTCCGGTTCCGGAAAGCAAGCAGCGAGCGGGCTCGTCGGGATGATCGATCGGCGGCAGAATCCGCCATTCCGATTGTCCACGGTAGATAGGGTCATAATCGAGCCGATCGCCCGCCGCCCTCTGTCCTACCGCTTCGCTCAGCTTCGAGCCTTTGGCGAGGGCTAAATTGGCCAGTTCGTAAATCGAGCAGCAACCATCAAGCAGCCGGAGCTGTGGCTCCTCCACGCTTGCCACTCGCCGCACCTCGCCTCGTCTGATCTGAATAAGCCGGGTCATCAAATCGGATTGTTTCCTGGTCTTCGAAATTCACTCAATGACTTCGAACTCTTCGAGCGCAGAGTCGTTGATCGTCAGGCCCAAGCCTGGGGCACTCTCATCGAGATCGATGAAGCCGTCCTTTGCTTTAGGCTCGCCGTTAAAAATGTACCAGAACAGCTCGTTACCAACTTCTACGTCGACGACGGGAAAATACTCGGCCATGGGTGAGTTCAAGCTGGCCATGACGACGTGATAGTTGTGCATCTGGCCGGCGTGAGGAATCACCGGGACCGAATATGTTTCTGCCATCGCGGCAATTTTGCGAGCCTGGGTGATGCCGCCTACGCGATTGGTGTCGAACTGGATGTAGTCCAGCGCGCGGGCTTCCAGCAGGTCGCGAAAACCGTACGCTGTGAACTCGTGTTCGCCCCCGGCAATCGGAATTCTCCCGTACGACTTCAGTTCGGCGTATCCGTGTAGGTCATCGGGGATGACGGGTTCTTCCAACCACCTCAGGTTAAACACCTCGAGCAGTGGCAGCATTCGTTTTGCATAGTCGAGAGTCCAGCCCATATAGGCGTCAGCCATGACGTCGATGCCGTCGCCCACCGCCTCACGCACGGTGCGAACCAGGGCGAGATTGCGCTGCATGCCGGCGGCGCCGTCCACTGGCCCCCAGCCAAAACGCAGCTTCATCGCCTTGTAGCCTTCTTTCTTGTAGCGTTTCGCTTCGGCCTCGAGATCGCTCAGTTCGACGCTATACAGCCGGCTGGCGTAAACCGGAATGCGCGGCTTGGTTCTGCCCCCGAGCAGCCGATAGACGGGCTGCTTAGCAGACTTGCCCAGAACATCCCACAAGGCAATATCAACGGCGCTGATCGCAACCATCCCAATTCCCTTGCGGCCGAAAGCCATGGTCTGGCGAAACATGTTTTGCCAAAGGAATTCGCTGTCCCACGGGTCGCGACCGATCAATAGAGGCTTGAGATAGAGGTCGATCACTTGTTTCGTGACCTGGGGCGCCAACGCGGCATTGCCGATTCCCACCAGGCCATCGTCGGTGAAGATTTCGACCACAAGCCATCCATGGAAGGTAAACGTCTGCATCGAAGCTTCAGGCAGCTCCAGCAAGTCCATGGGGTTGGTACAAAAGTGGGGCGGCAAAGGAGTAGTTTTTCCACGCCAGCGAACTACGCGGGTACGAATGTCTCTAATTTTCATCGAGAATTCTCATCGAGCTCCGAGATAATCCAGTTTTCGTTCCACGGCCAAAGACGGGATCGCAGGAATTGTAGCGAGAATGACCACGAAAGCAGCGACATGAAAAGTGCCGGCCAAGGTGAACACCACACCGTAGCCAAAGCCGTGGTCCAACAGATACCCGACTAGTTGTCCAAACGCAATTCCGCCCATCGCGCCTCCAAAGCCCACCAAGCCGGCAACCGAACCGACGACGTTAGCAGGGAATAGGTCGGTGGGAAGAACCATCACCAGAGTGGACCAAGATTGCTGTCCGAAATACGCCAAACTGAATATCACAAGAGCCCAGGCTACGGGAAGCCGCGGAACCAGAAGGATGGACGGCATCACCGCAGCGCTCAGCCCGAGCGCCAGCTTTCTGGCTACCCCCAGCGAAAACTCGCGGCTCACCAGATAGCTCGAGAACCAGCCGCCGAGAAGACAACCAACTCCGGCGGCGGCGTAAGGAATCCACGCGTACGTGCCCACTGCTCTGAGGTCGAATCCCCGCGCGTCGTAAAGGTATTTCGGAAGCCAGAAAAGATAGAAGTACCAAGCCGCATCGCTCAGGAACTTGGCGCTCACCAACCCCCAGGACTCACGAATTCGAAGCAAATCAACCCAGCGGGGTTTTTGTGAGGAAACAGAAGAACCAGAGGAGAAAACAAATTGTTCGCGCTCGCCTGGACTCAGGGCGGGATGATTCTCCGGCGAAAAATACGACCGGCTCCACCACCACACCCAGAGCAACCCGCAGCCTCCGGTGAGCACGAAAATCCATCGCCAGTTGGAATAGCTCAGCACCGCGGCGATCAGTGGAGGCGCGATCACCGCCCCCACCGCCGTGCCCGCGTTGATGATCCCCATCGCGGTGGCTCGTTCTCTCGCCGGAAACCATTCCGCAACCGCGCGCGTGGCCGCGGGAAAGCCTCCGCCTTCTCCCATACCGAGCAGAAACCGGCTCACCATGAGCATCGCGAAACTGGTGGCCAGGGCATGGCTGGCATTGGCCAGCGACCAGAAAGTCATGATGACGACGAATCCTCGCCGCGTGCCGAGAGCGTCCGCCAGCTTCCCTCCGCCGGCGTACATCAGCGCGTAGGAGAGCAGGAATGCCGATTGAAGAGCCGAAAATTGCTGATTGGAAAGCGGAATGTCCTTCCCGATCGCGTGAACGGCAACCGGAAGGGTCTGGCGATCGAGATAGCTGATCGCGATAGCAACGCTAACCAGGATGGCGATTCGCCAGCGCAGCAATGCGGTCGTCCTCGATTCAGGTGTCTTTGCTCAGCAAGTCCCGCCCCGCCGTTTCCCCGAGCGCTCCCCCGTCAAGCTTGGAGCACGCGAGTCCAGACCCGCATCGAAGTCTGTTGGCGGTTGGACCAACATAATACGATACACGTCAGTGGAACCCGGCGAATCGGTACTTCATTTCCTGAGGTAGCGCGAGTAGAGAGGGTTGCGCGAGGCGGCTCTCCCGTAGGCCACGCCGATGTCACGCAGCACGACCCCTCCCAGCCAGTCGGTGTTAAGCGCGCTCTGGAATTGCGGTGCGGCTTCTTTCCCAAACCGACTGCTGTTTGACGGCGGTGTCGTTAAATCGCCCAGCCGCCATCGATGATGTGGGTCTGGCCCGTGGTGAAGGCGGATTCATCAGAGGCCAGATAGACGGCCAGAGCTGCAACCTCCTCGGTACGTCCCAATCGCCCCATGGGCTGTCGCGCAACGAAATCAGCGTAGGCTTTTTCCACGTCACCCTGGGCTGCCATTCTCTGGTCCAGCGAAGGGGAGTGCACGGTTCCCGGGCAGATGGCATTGCAACGAATGCCTTGGCGAACAAAGTCGGCAGCGATTGCTTTCGTCAGTCCGATCACGGCCGCCTTGGTGCTTCCGTAGACGAAGCGGTTCGCCGCTCCTCTGATGCTGGACGCGACCGATGACATATTAATGATACTGCCCTTGCCCGCTTGCAGCATGGCCGGCAGAAAAGCGTGGCAGGTACGATACATGGACTTGACGTTCAAATCGAAGGAGAAGTCCCAGTCTTTTTCTTTGCAATCGAGAATGCTTCCGTGATGAACGAACCCAGCACAATTGAACAGCACGTCGAGCGCTCCCAGCTCGGCAGCGATATTGTCAACATCCTGCGACACACGGACATCCAGCCGGCGGACGCGAATGCCGGGCCGTTCATGGTTCAGCGTCTTGAGCACGGTCTCGTTGATGTCGGTAGCCCACACCGTGGCTCCCTCGTCGGCGAAGGCGACTGCGGTTGCGTGTCCGATGCCTTGGGCCGCCGCCGTGACCAACGCAATTTTTCCTGCAAGTCTCCCACTCATCTTCGCTCACCTGTTCAGACCGGTCTCAAATCTTCTCCTAAACCGTCGGCGGCCTCGCTCCGGAATCAACCTTAAAAGCCTAAGCGGCGCAACCTGGGTTGGATGAATTCTACAATCCTCGGTAGGGGAAGGTGCGTATTGACGGTTCGGTCGTACGCTGAACGGCTTCGAGTGCCGGCCCTTCTACCTCGGGGGAGGCAGGGTGACGAATGACTTGTACTTGTCCTGATTTCCGGAGTTGGGTGCCAATGCTTTGCCGCGACAGTCTGTGGTGGCTGGTCCCGGGGTGGTTCTAGCGATCGAAGGCTGGCTGACCGAAGCGGAAGGCGAGCAGGCAACTTGGCCACCCTGGATGAAAATCGCGCCCGTGCCCGGCGTGGAGCCCACGCGTAAGTTACCGGCTGCCTGACTTTGCCGAGCCTGGTTTCTCAGTTGCGACCTGGGCGTGCTTTGTTGCACTCCAAGATGCAGCGGGCCTGACGTCCGTTCTTGAATACGGGCACCCAACTGCGCGCCACCCTGGTTCAAGGCGTGGTTCAAGGCGGATCCAGCCTTGATTGTTGATGAGGATGACAAAGCATTGGTCAAAGCGGATTCCGCCGCTGCCTGGGCAAAGGCAGTTAAGGGAGTGAGGGCGACGATTGCGCTTATTCCGAGAAGAACTTGTTTGTTCACGTGCCGGCACCTCCGCGAACGATGAAAGCCTAACCGACCGCTGCCCCACAGTCAAATACCGAAACTCCCGAAACTTCCGGGTGGAGGCTCGTTTTGAGGAAACCAGCTCAGTCGATTCGCTCCGGACCTCCATCAGCCGAAGAGGCCTAGAGGCGGATAAACCGCGCCACCAGTACCTTGCCGATGAGAAATGCGTACCAAAGTTACTAGGCAGCGGTCAGTGTTTCAGAGAAAATGATTTTTTCCGAGTGGCGTTCCGATTTGAACCCTCTCGGGGGAATGGGATCGTGAAAATACTACAGACAAAATCCAGCTTCATCGTATTGCAGGTACTTGATCTGGTGACCACGCTGGTCGCGTTTCATTTTGGGGCCTTCGAAGTGAATCCGCTGGTGGGGCACCTCACTGTAGTTCTTGGCCCCACGGGTGGTGTCCTATGCAGTAAGGTGATCGCTGTATTGATTGCCATGCGGGTACGGAAGCTGGTGTGGGTTGTCAACCTGTTCTACGTTGGCGTGGTTGGCTGGAACACGTTTGTCCTCTTTGCCCTTTCACACGCCAGACCCTAGAGGCCGCCAGTGGCGGCACACCCAGCGGACGCATCCCAATTCAGATTTTTCAGAGCCTGAAAGAGACTCCATGCTAACGATGTTGCGGGATATTTTCCCCGAAAGGATCCTGCTATTTTCGGGTCGCTGCTTTTGCGCGGCCGGACAAAAGGGTCATGAGTGCCTGCTGGGCCTCTTTCTTCACTTCCGGGCCTCGAGGGGACAGGTCTACGCCCCAGAAGCTGTTCTGGGGCTGCAAGGATTCAACGCCCGCCTGAAGTTCATTGGGCGCAAGCTGACGAACCCATGCGATCTGGAACTTTGCCCTCTGCGATCCGCGTTGCAAGCTTATGATCATTCCAGGTTGCAACTGCGTCCGCAAGGCGCCGAGTCGCGCCCCGCTATCGGTGATGTCGACGGTGTGTGCGAGGTGAGTGACTTGGTCGATCAGGACCTTGACCGGCAAAACCATTTTCCTGCGTTGCGATTTGCGTTTGTCCAGCATGAGGAGACTATTATGGTGCGTCAGCGGGTCGCGGTGAAGTTACGGGAGTAATGACGCTGCAGGGTTGTGGAAAAATTGAGTGGAGAACCGTCTCCCCTTCGTGACCCCGGCCTAGGAGCGGAAGTTCCAGAATGGATTTGCTTCCGGGGACCATGCGCGGGAAAGCCCTATTCGTGGTGGGAATCAGCCGGACTGTCGAGGATGCTGCGGACCTTGCGCGCCAAGGCATCCAACAGGAAGGGTTTCAGCAAGACAGGCATGTTCCGATTGACAGCCTCGTCACCCAAGCTGCCGAGTTCCGGATAGCCCGAAATGAACAGCACTTTCATCTGCGGACGGAGCGGGATGAGACGGCGGGCTAATTCTCGTCCTCCGATATTGGGCATGACGACGTCTGTTACCAGCAGATGGATCTCATCTCTGTGCTCACCCGCAATTCGCAGGGCATCATCGCCATCCACGGCATGCAGTACGGTGTAGCCTTTCCGCTTCAGGAATTCCCGAACCAGATCCCGGATGCCTTCCTGATCTTCTACTAGCAGGACAGTCTCGGTTCCCGTGGGCGCGGTGGCCAGCGCCGTTCTGGTTCCGGAACCGGTTTCTTCTTCTTTTTTTGCTGTCCGCTCAACGCGGGGAAGATAGATCTCGAACGTCGTTCCATTTCCGGGTTCACTGCGTACCCAGAGGCCGCCGTCCATCTGCTTGACCACTCCGTAGACCGTGGCCAGACCCAGCCCGGTGCCTTTGCCGGGTTCCTTAGTGGTGAAAAAGGGCTCAAACATATGAGCCTGAGTCTCGCTATCCATGCCAATGCCCGTGTCAGTCACAGCCAGCATGACGTATTTGCCGCTGCACACACCATCGCGGTTCCGAGCGCAGGTTTCATCTACTTGTACATTTTTGGTTTCGAGTACCAGTTGTCCGCCTCGCGGCATCGCATCACGAGCGTTGACTGCCAGGTTCAGAATGATTTGCTCGATCTGTCCGGGGTCAGCCTTGACGCAGCCGAGATCCGGTGCCAGCCGGACTCTCAATTCAATATGGCTCGTGATCAGGCGGCCCAGCATTTTTACCACCTCAGTTACGACTGCGTTCAGATCCAAGACCTTGGTTTGAAGCACTTGCTTGCGGCCAAAAGCCAACAACTGCTGAATCAGAGAAGTGGCTCGGGTCACTGCGCCTTCGATTTCGAGCGAATCCTGATGAGCCGGTTCGCCGGGAGCGAATCGGCCTCGGAGGCGTTCATTGTGAGCCTGGATGAGCATCAGAAGGTTGTTGAAATCGTGGGCTACTCCGCCGGCTAACTGGCCTACGGCTTCCATTTTCTGCGAGTGGCGGAGTTGGTTTTCCAGACGCTTGTGATCGCTCATGTCGTAGAGCACGCCCTGCATCAGCAGAGGACGGCCCTCCGTCTGATGCAGCATGACGGCCTCGTCGCGGAACCACAGAACTCTTCCGTCACGAGCAAACATGCGGTACTCGGCTTGAAACAACTCGTGGGTTTCCTGAAAACGCTTCTCTGCGGCCAGCGCAATTTCGCGGTCGTCCTTGTGTATACGGTTCATCCAGCTCGTGGGATCCGAGAGCCACTCTGCGGGCGAGAAACCCAGAATGGACTCAATCTGGGGACTTACGTAGTGCCAAGGTCCGTTGGCGCCGAGCTCCGCAATGTAGGTAATCGCCGGGAGACGCTCTACCAGCGTGCGATAGCGGTCTTCGGCGGCGCGAAGTTCAATTTTCGCCCGATCATGTTCGATGGCAATGCCAGCCAGGTGCGTGGCGTGGGCGATGATTCGCAAATGTTGAGCGTCCGGACTACGAGGCTGGCGGTAGTAGACGGCAAAAGTTCCAAGAGTCGTACCGTCCTGCGTCATAATCGGTGTCGACCAGCAGGCGCGGAGACCGTGTGGCAGCGCCAATTGGCGATACTCTGTCCACAGTGGGTCGCTGGCGATGTCGGAAACTACCACCGGCTGCTTTCGGTAAGCAGCTGTGCCGCAAGACCCGACGCTGGGCCCAATCCTCGCCCCCGCAATGGCCTGGCAGTATTCCGGGGGGAGACTGGGAGCGGCTCCGCTGCGCAAGGTCACACCGTCAGGATCAAGAAGAAGAACCGAGCACAGCAGACCTGCATGCTCCTTCTCGATTTCTGTACACAGCGCAGCCAGGATTTTGGAGAGGGGAGCGCGGGCCATGATCATGGCTAGCACCGTCTCATCGACTCGCGACAGCCCTTCAGCAGAACTTTGCTGGTCCGTGGCCGGTGCTCTGCCAACTCCCGTGAACATACCGCCTCCGATGCGCGGGCTTGCGCGAAAAGATGGAAAAGCGGGGCAATTACCCTAGTCCCGGCCAAACCACTTCGAGTGTCATTATTTATTAAGCGCAACCGGAGCTACCACGTTACGAGCGTAACCTGGCCCGGCCCATTTCCAGCATCGGAGGCGGTGAACGTGGACGGCCGAGGACGGCTCGCACCCACATGGAAGAGATCTGAGTGACGGCTGAGTTGTTCCCAGGGGGTGAAGGGTGTGCTACGCGACAAAGATTCTGCCGGATTTCTTGTGGATGGGTTGCTCGAAAGCTTGCCCGAGCGGGTCGCTCGACTGGTCCGGCATCCCGGCGGCCGGGGCCGGGACGACGATGACCTCGTGGCAGAAGGAGCACTCGCCGGAAACGGTTGAACCCATCCGAAGTTTAGCGATCAATTCTGGCTTTTCCGATGCCGAGCGCCTCAGGCGATTACGGGAAGGTTGCTGACTCCCGCCGTGCCGAACACGCGCCTGTAGCGTTCGATTTCCGACGGCGAGCCCAGCGCCTTCGCATAGTTGTCAGAGAGCTTCACCGCCGGACGTCCATCGACGTGCGACACTTTGCAGATCAAGCTCACCGGGTCGAAACCGCTATCGCCACCGGGATCGCAACCGCGAAAATCGTTGGTCAGGAGTGTGCCCCAACCTGCGCTGAATCGAATGCGACGGTCTGGAGTCCACTTTTGTCGATCCAGGAAATCGGCAGCGCTTCGGAAATCGCCGGCGGTCGTGCCCCTCGAGAGAGTCCCCCCAAAATATGCATGCAGGCCAAGTATCTGATCGACGTCCAATGCGTCGGATGCGATGACCAGCTTGTCATGTGGCTCTCGACCGCGTGCCCTCAGCCATTCGATGTATTCGTCACCCGCGAGATAGGGATTCTTGCTGTCAATGCGCTGGCCCGTCCAATTTGCGGCCCAGTCCGGCGCGTCCCGCAAGAACTGCGTGGTGCCAAAAGTGTCCGGCAGCATGATCAGCAGCGCTCCTTCATACGTGCTCTGCCACAGCTCGAGCACCCGGTATTGAGAAGCCTTCAGGGCATGATCATCCGGCGCAAGCGCGGCCAGGACCATGGGAATCTCGTGCGCATTGGTGCCAATCGCTTCAAGGTCATGTTTATGGGCGAGGAAGGCGTTGGAAGTTCCGGTAAAGCTGGTACCGAGATTCCCTGCCATGGCCTCGACCACATATTCCTGCCATAGGAAGCTGTGGCGGCGCCGGGTTCCAAAGTCTGCCACCTTAAGATCGGGAACGCCGCGCAGTTGTTCGATCTTTCCCCACAGCTTTGTCTTTGCCCGGGCGTACAAGACGTCAAGACCGAACTCGCTCAGCCGCTTTAGATTGGCGCGGGTCTTTAGTTCGTCCAGGATGGAGAGTGCGTAGAGTTCCCACATGGTTGTGTCCGTCCACAAGCCATCGAAAGACAGGTGGAACTGCCCATCCTTGACCGACAGCTCGTAGTCCGACAACCTGAAATCCCGCTCCAACCATGCAAGGAAGGCTGGTTCAAAGATTCCGCGCTGACCGTAGAAAGTGTTACCGGCCAGCCACACCAGTTCGGATCTTCGAAACCGGAGCCCACGGACGTGCTCCATCTGGGCGGCGAGTTCCTCGAGTGCGAACATGTCGGCCAGTCGCACCGACGAAGTGCGGTTGAACAGCGAGAATGACACATGCGTCTGGGGATAATGCTTCCAGATAAACTGCAGCATCAGCAACTTGTAGAAATCGGTATCGAGCAGCGACCTCGTGACCGGATCCAGTTCCCAATTGTGGTTGTGCGCCCGCTCGGCGAAGTTCACGATCATCGGGTACGATCCTGTTCCGTCCTTACCAATCCACCGTAGCGTGCGATGGAACTTGTCCCTCTGTGGTGCCCTGCGGTCGCAGCCAGTCCTGTTGCCTTTTGCTGGTTCATGTTCCTCAGGGCGATCACGAACCCTGGCCCGAGCAAGGGGACAAACGTTGCGGCCAATCCGCTCTGAGCTCTACTCTCACGTAGGCCACGGCTACCTCCCATCTGCTCGCGCTCGCATTCTACTCTGGTCGAGGGGGCATTCGCTGCGGGTTGCTGTCGTAATATCGCGATCGCACTCACTGACCGGGTAGTGAGCGCTATGGCCTGATCTAAACAGTTAGGCGGCACAAGAGAGAGGCGATTTCAGATTCGGGTAGTCGGTTTTACTTGTTTCAGGATAGGAACCGGTCGGGGGTTGTCGTTTTCCCCTACGCACCGGCTGCGGATGCCCGCTCTCCTGGCTGCTTTACCGGAGCCAGCACTATCAGGGCTGCACCGATGACACCAAACACAGCCGCGGCGATCAGCAGATCTGCGCGTTCGTTCGGAAGGTGGACCGCCATGACCGCCATGACAGCGGCATGAGCAATATTCGCCCATGCGGCGAAGGCGATCACGCTGCGATTCGCCGACGGATTACGCGCTGCCACCAGCAAGAAAATCCCGAGCGTGACATAGAGACTAATCGCCATCGGCTCGGCGTCCTCCCTATTCGCTTGCCAACCACTCCGTACAGACGTAATCAAGGGATAAACGCCAGCCACAAAGAGCAATCCGAACAATACCAACAGAATTTTTAGCGCCTTGTCTCGATTCATGGTGCCCTCCGACTACATCACCTACTGTGGGAAAAGACATACAGCCCCACAAAACCCACCCACGCCGCCGCCCAGCACTGCTATTGCTGCAATGTTCTCGTCGATGATTGGGCTGAAATGTTAGGTGCAAAGGTATAGCAAGTCAATGGGAGGGGATTGGGCGAACTTAAGCGGATTGTTGGCGTAAAATAACCTTTGCGCTCATTGATCGGATCGTGAGCGCTATCGGCTGTTGAACGAAGCCGCTTTGCGGCAGTAGAATCTCCTCGCTGTGCAGAAGTCATCGTTCATCGTCACAATCCAATCGGTGCGTCTCGCAACCAGCCTCTTGGCGGCCCAAAATGTTGGAGCTGAGCCAAAGGTTCTGTTGAAAGAGATTCGTTTCACCGGAGACTTGGGCTTACCTATCAGTGAGCTTCGAGAGTACACCGCCTATCTCAGTGGCCATCGCATGGGGCGGGCAAAGATTATGAAAGATGCCTCATCCGCTGTTACGCCAACAATGTACGGCTGTGCGGGAACCGAAGTTGTAGAATAGTCATTTCGCGGGAGGCTCTATGTTACTGCGCCTTCTCACGTTGTTGTCATTGCTTTTTCTGTCCCAGCCCGCCATCTCCCAGCAATTGCAAAAGACGAAAGCGGATGACGTGCCGGACACGTGCCCTGTCACTCGGTCTCCCGCGCTGTCGTTTATCCCGCCATGGCCATATCCTTTAAAGGCCGGGCCGAGACAGTTTTGGTTCGGCACGGAAAGGCTTTGGACGATGCTTCCCGAAGACGGTGCTTGGCGAGGTTTGCCGCATTACACGCCTGATGACCCCACGTTCAGGCAGAAGCTGTTTTACTGGCGAAAAGGATATGTCGTCCGGACAGAGCCGCTGCCGAAGATGACCGTCACGGGCAGGCGCCGGGACGCTCCGGCTCCGCCCATGTTGGTCGACAACACGACCACCAATGGCTGGGTTGAGAGGAACCAGCCTTTCATGCTGACGGGCATCAATTTTCCGGCGCTGGGCTGTTGGGAAATTACAGGCCGCTACAAGGACGAGGAACTTACCTTCGTCGTATGGGTTGCGGAGTAGTCGTTCACTTTGCCTGACTGTTGCAAAATCGCCATTACAGTGCGCCGGGATAAACCGGCATGAAGCAGAGGATGAAAGAGCCTTACGAGAAAGGAAGTAGCGATCCGCTCGGCCTCGAGTCTTGCGCTGGGTATCGCGAGGTACACAGCGAAGCGTAGATAGAGCTATCAGCCGTTGTCCTGAAATCGTATTCGTCTTCCGGAACCGGGCTAACTCAAGACCTAGGCGTTCCCCATCCACGTATCATTGCAGGTTCATTCCAAAACCCAATAACGATACGGAGGAGAACGCCCATGCAAGAGTTTATCGCTAAACACCAGGACAAGATTGCCGGCACACTCTCAGGATTTGACCGCTTGGTATTTCGAGGACACCTACGCTCCATCAGCTACCCCCGGGGGGTGATGACCCACGTAGGCGTAAAACGTATCACTGTCTTCATGAACGGGGGCGCGAAGCAGTTCGCAAATCGCTTCCCACGCTTGCTGATTCTCAAAGTCAGTGCGGATCACTAGGGGATTGGCAGTTTTCGGAAGCTGTTTCATCAGGGGGCATCCTAACGCGATTTATTTTCTGCAAATTTCTCGGAGTGAGTTTTTCAACAGCCACGCCTGGTTACGACAGTAACTGGGGATTCAAGCGCTCAGACGATATGATAGCCCAATATTTCGACCCTGCCTTTAAGGAGTTCGGCAGCTTACGGGCGGTCATAGCCAGCTATTGACGGTCTTGTTGGTTGATCGATGCGTTTGTGTTTTCCCAATCCTCTGGCAGTATGCAGCCTTCAGCGGCCGAGACGGGGCGAGCATTGATGACCTTTACCGGTCGCCCATTGATCGTGAGGGTCGTGGAGTGAGTGGGTGACATGGTGCCGGTGAGGGCGGTAATCACATCGACCTTGCCTAGGGGCTTCGGAGTGGAGATCCGGACGGGCTGGCTGTTGGAATATGATCTCGAATTGCAATCGAGCAAATCCGTTTTGTTGAGGCGCTCGGACTTATCTTGGCAGAGTCCGGTCGGAATCAGAAGTGGCACGGTTGTAGCAAACAACGCGATCTGCCATTTCATAAAACCCCCTCGAAAGAGTTCCCGAATCGAGCTTTTCTCACCGACATTCTAAATCCTGGTGACCTGCTTCCTTCCACCAATCAACTATCGGGCATCATAACTCAGACCTCCCCAAAACATTGTTGCTGTCGCAATCAGGCGTTTACAGTGCGCCGTGAAAAGCGCTGGTCCACAGCGGGATGAAAGGCCCGCCCGGGAACTGGATCGCTCCACCCGGTAGATAGGATGAGAAGGTCGATCCCCGATCACGGATGGCGTTAAGCTACCAGTGATCAACGCACTCTACGGTGCAATCACAGTGGATAAGGAGATCGACCTTGAAGAAGCATAACAATTCTGGAAA
>WNFO01000227.1_pt1 | contig 39096 bp, 28 predicted proteins | sample 5400251 | NCBI WGS metagenome assembly WNFO01 (sample SAMN13153354, study PRJNA577476) | soil metagenome | isolation source: 100 cm saprolite under Madrone tree | place: USA:California | collected 2016-06-14 | reverse complement strand
AACCGGCCGACAAGCTGATTCGCAACCTGACCGAACGTCCGACACCCCGCCCTCTGGTGTTGAAAGGGGGGACTCGAACCCCCGCGGGTTCCCCCGACCTGAACCCAAATCCAAGCTACCCATGCTTTGGCGAAGCTATACAACCAATTGATTTAGAACAAGTTTGTAGATTGTCTTGCAAGGGATGCTGCGAGGTTAGCGGGCAGGACTTGGGAGAGGGGAAAATCACCGACAAGGCGGGCACATCTCCTCGGTAAGCAAGTCAACAATCCGGGCGGGAGGATGTAACGTGTCCGCTGACGGAAGCCCTCGACATTCTTACATCGAGCGTGCTGTACGGCACTGATCCACAGACTTTTCAGGGCCGCAGCGGACCCAGCGGGCCCGTGAGACCGCCGCCCTGCTGATGCTGGGGACGCAGAAGTCCCGCGGGGACTGTCCGGAGTTGATTTGCGCTGATTTCCCACGCTCTGCGCCGCATGTCACGCCAAGGCGCACGTTCAGTGGACGATCGCCAGCGACGCACCTCTGTTAAACTTTCGTCTCCCAGGTCTGCTTCCGCAACGAACCGAGTGTGTTTTGCGGTAAAACAACACCTTTCGGACGGCGATAGCTCACACCGCTATTGCCGGAGTGAATCCCGATCGCGCTTCTATCCGTTTCACAGACTTGCAATCACCGCCGCCATCCGTTCCGCAGCATGCCCATCCCAGAGAGGTATCGGCGACGGCCTCTTTGCTCCCCCGTTTAGGATGCGTTGCACTTCGCTTCGCAGACGTGCAATATCGCGTCCTACTACGACATTGGTTCCCAAGCTGGTCGTAACCGGCCGTTCCGTATTCTCCCGCACCGTCAGACAGGGAATACCGAGAAAGGTGGTCTCTTCTTGGATCCCACCCGAATCGGTGATTACGAGAATGGCGCGCCGTTGCAAAGCCAGAAATTCCAGGTATGGCCTGGGCTCGAGCATGCTCAGTCTGCCGTTAGCGAGCGCCTGGAGACGCAGATCGGCAATGCGTTGGCGGGTTCGTGGGTGCACCGGGAATACCACTGTCAACTCGTGGCTGAGATCGGAAAGTGCCAGCAGCATTTCCCGCAGCCAGTGCAGGTCGTCAACATTGGACGGCCGGTGCAGTGTAACCAACGCATAAGGCTCTGGAACGCCGTCATTTTGCTGTTCTTCGGCTCGCGGTAGAAGCCGCACCAGCGTGTCGATCATCGCGTTACCCACCAAGTGAACCTTGGCAGTCGCGATTCCCTCATGCCGCAGGTTTTCGTCAGCGTCGCAAGACGGAGTAAACAGCAAATCCGAGATTTGGTCCGTTAGCAGCCGATTGACCTCTTCCGGCATAGTACGGTCGTGGGAACGCAGCCCAGCCTCAACGTGGCCCACGGGAATTTGCAATTTCGAGCACACCAGTGCGGCAGCGACTGTAGAATTCACATCGCCATAAACGAGCACAAGATCCGGCCTGCGCTCCAGAACGACGGGTTCGAAGCGCGACATGATCTCGGCCGTCTGCTGTGCGTGAGATCCGGAGCCCACGCCGAGATTGACGTCTGGCTGGGGCATATCTAACTGCTGGAAGAAGACGTCCGACATGTTGACATCGTAATGCTGTCCGGTGTGAACTAGCGTTTGGCGGACGAGCGCGCGACCGAGAGCCTGCAACAGAGGCGCTGCCTTCATGAAATTCGGCCGCGCACCGACTACGTGAAGGACGTGCATGGGACTTGGGGGTTGGCTCCGCTCACACCTTGCTTGAGAATAGTTGTGTAACTTCCTCAACTATAGCACGTAATCGAAAGCGACTAGCCCTTCTGGTCGACGCCCTCCAGCATAACAGCCCCGCCAAACGCACAAGGCGCTCGGCTTGGGCGCAGAAGTAAAAGCATTATCCGGCCTCACTGACCTCAGGTCGGTGCCCGGTCCTGCTTTGGGGAGCATCTGCGCGGAGGACGCTGTTCGCGCCTGCAATGCTGCCAAGGGCGAGGCTCGGTTTGTGCCACGATGGCATTGACACCATAAATACCTCAGTTTTTTGCGCTTGATTGATCGATTGATCAAACCATTCCCCCGATGAAAACTTCGGCCATTCTTCCTAAAGTTCTGTTCTAGTTTTCCTCATAACGCCAAGCTCTGTCTGAATGGACACGACTTCGGTCCCCAAGTGGAAAAGTGCTCATTGTTCCATTGTTCGTGCCGATGGGTTCCTGCGCTTGATCTTCAATGGATCTACTACACCTGAATACGACACATCTCCGATGTTGCCAAGGTGGTGAAAGTCGTGCTCCCTGATGTTGATATATGAGCGCAGCCGGCGAGCAGTAGCCCTTAACGAAGTGGGCTGGATGAAGGGATCAGAGGTGGCAAAGGTTGCAAAGGTAACGCGGTGCGAGTATCAACACTGTCATTGTGCAACTAACAGAAAGACTGTGGCGACAAGAGGGAGCAGTTCAGCCGGGAGGAAGAGAGAGACTAGCAGGGCGGAAGCGGAGCCATGCGCGATTATCTATTGCACGGCTTATATGACCTAGATATCAGTAGTCGAGAGGATTGGAGGAGTACCAAGAGCACTGAGCACAACCCCTGAACGGCGCAGACCTGCCAATCTGGAGCCGCCGACAAACGGCCCTAGTCGTGCTGAGTACGACTTCTACGTCCCGCGTCGTCCGGTTAGTCCCACTACCTTCGATCCATGCCAGGCCCCGACGATGCTTTCTTGGGCTCCCAGAAATTCTTGATCTCGTCGCCAGATTGACTCTCCGCACAAATCGACGCAATCACTGACATGCCTCGGCTAGCTGCGCCAACCGTAACAGAATCACCCTCGGAACGGTCATTTACCCTTTCTCTCTGTGTCGGGGCAGGATTCACTTCTCGTTCCACCACGGTCAAAGGTCGACGCTTGACCTGGCGGTAAATGCGGCCTAAATATTCGCCGACTATCCCTAGAAACAGGGCATTCAAGCTTAGTGATCCGAGTATCAGGACTATGATTGATGCGAACCCCGGAGGCCAATTTGTTCCCAGGAACAAACGCCCAAACACATAACCGCCGATAGCAAGTACTGTAGCCGCAGAGATTCCCAAGCCTAGATAGGTCGCAAGGCGCAGCGGTACGACTGAATGGTTAAGGATTCCGTCGAGTGCCAGTCCCATCAGCTCTCGAAAGGAAAACTTGCTTGTGCCACGCGTCCGCTCGGCACGATCGTAAGAGATTCCAATTTGGTCGAAGCCGAGGGTAGCGATTGTTCCTCTTAGGTAAGGTTGGTAGTCCTCAAATTTTTGTAGCTCATCCAATACGCAGCGGTCAACTAACCGAAAATCCCCGGCATCCAACGGTAAAGGATCTTCGCTAAGGGAGTCGACTAGTCGATAGAAGAGCTTGCGAATTGTATTCATCCACCAGCTTTCCCTCCGCGAAGTACGTATGCCGTATACGACGCGATATCCTTCTTCCCACTTGCTGATAAATTCCGGAATGAGACTCGGCGGATCCTGCAGGTCGCAGTCGATCTGCACCGCTGCATCCCCACGGGCGTTGAGGTAGGCCGTAAACACCGAACGTTGGAAACCAAAATTTCGTGCGAAACGAATTACGCGAACACGTGTGTCATGTCTAGCCAGTTGTTCCAGCACACGAAATGTCCGATCTGTCGAGTGGTTGTCAGTGAAAAGGAGTTCGAAATCGTATTTGTCCGCGACCTGGTCCATAACAGGCAAAAGAGACAAATACAGAGGTTCGATGTTCGGTTCTTCATTGAACACTGGCACACAAATGCTGATCAGGCGCTTGGGTTCAGGCATGTTTCTCCGCCACCATTACGTATTGAGCTCCAAACGGTACTTTGGCTAGAAGTGGTTCCAGGGGACGCAGCGCAGAAATGAGATGTGGTATGAAAACGATAAAATCGCGACGCAACAAACGAAGCCCCGCATCGAGTAAGTAGGTCCTGATTTCACGGGGACGTAACAGAACCGCGTCAGCGTCAAATGGACAATTCTCCGCAACCCAGCGTGTGACCGGATTGCGGGGTTATGTTCAAATATGGCCAGACGCGCTGCATCTAACATGCGGTTGGCAAGAGTTCGCACCATGCTCCTTCGTTCATCAACGAGTACGTGATGCAAAACATTCGCAACTACGATCAAGCGATAGTCATACGCTAAGTCATCGAAATCGCATGTGAAAACGGCTTGGTCGGACAGAGTGTGGTCCACATTGTGGACGCTGTCAGAAGGTATGTCAAATCCATCCAGCGGGATTCCTCGGAGCAGCTTTTTGATGAACCCAGACGTGAGTCCCACCCCACACCCAAACTCCAGCGCCTTTCCGGAAAACGATGACCAAGCAGCCGCTGGGGATAGCGTGCCTTATACTCCGCAAAATCGACTGTCTTCACTTGAAATCGCCACACTGCGATCTAAAATCTGTGTGTAGTCACCGGCAAACCTGGCGAAGTTCATTCGGTTGCTGTTCTCCTTTGACTTCCGCACGGCTACGGACAATGCGCGAGAGTCCGCTCTCCAAAGTAGTCCGAGGCAGCCATTCGGTCGCGCTCAAGAAGCGGCGATTGTCACCAACCAGCCACATAGGTTCGTCTTTACGATAGGAACGAGCACCCCAGCGAAGCAGATGGCTTGGTCGGTTCAGCGCGGCAGCGACTAGCTCCCCCAATTCGCGAATCCGCGTTCGTTGTGCGGAGCAAACGTTGTAAGCTTCGTGCAGCGCTATTGCGCTGCTTCTTGCAGCCTGGATAAAAGCTTCCGTGACATCATCTTCAAAGAGAAGGTCTCTCACCTGCTCTCCAGGTGTCAGGTCGACGGCTTGTTCGCGCTCTAGGCGATCCATGAGGTATGGGACCAGGCGTTGGGGACTCTCGTGCCGCCCGTAAACACCAAAGAGACGAAGAGTCAAGAATGGAACTCCCAACTTGGCTGCCAAACAGCTGCCAAAGAGACCTGCAGTGGCTTTTGCAGCTCCGTACACTGAGGTTGGATGGAGACGGTGGTCTTCTTGGATCGGTGTTTCCACAGCAAGAGGGAATCCATACTCAGAGCAGCTGCCCGCATGAATGAATTTCTGAATCGGCCAATCTGATGTAACTTCAAGAAGATGAGTCAACAACGCAACATTTCCGCTAATCAATTGATCAAAGTCTCGATCCTCTTGTTGAACACCATATGCCGCGAGATTGAATACCACGTCAGCGGAGATCCCCGCCAATTCCGCTCTCAGAGTCGAGACCTCGAACGAGGAGACTTCCAAGATCCGAAGACCGGGCTGAGCAAGAAGCGGTTTGGACCGGTGCTTGGAGCGGATCAGACATGTCACCTCAATGTGTTCAGCCAAGAGGTGCCTTACTAAGGCCGAGCCGATGAACCCCGTTCCGCCGGTTATCAGAGCTGATCGGAATGACGTCATGCGGCTGCTGCTGCCATATATTGCTGGATTTGTCGCTCGGTAACTGACCGAGCGGAACAAGATCCTTCATAAAAGCCACGATACCAGTCGACAGTCCATTCGAGTGCCTGCTCCAGTTTTAGTTTTGGATACCAACCGAGGTGGACGGAGGACTTTTCACAGTTCAACCGAAGATAAGAGGCCTCGTGAGGAGCGGAGGGTTCCGAGCGGAGCGTGACTTCACCCTTACCCCAGACAGAAATGATCCGATTGGCAACTTCCAGGACGCAAATTGCGTCGTCTTCTCGTGGTCCAAAGTTCCATGCCCCAGCAAATTTCTGGCCTTCTTCCCAAAGCCGTTGGCCGAGTATTAGATACCCTCGAATTGGCTCGAGTACATGCTGCCAGGGACGTATCGAGTGAGGAGAGCGAATACTCACTCGTTCGTTGCGAGAGATGGCTCGAACGATATCTGGAATCAAGCGGTCTTCCGACCAGTCACCACCGCCAATGACATTTCCGGCTCGGGCCGAAGCCACGGCTGTGGAGCCGGATTCACTGAAGAAGGAACGACGATAGGCGGAAACTACCAACTCGGCAGCACCCTTGCTAGAACTGTAGGGGTCATGACCACCAACCGGATCTTCTTCGTGGAATGCGCGGGATTGGTCTGAGTTCTCGTAACATTTATCACTCGTCACCACCACGATAGAGCGGACCGAAGGGCACTTACGAGCGGCCTCGAGAACATGCACTGTGCCCATCACGTTGGTAGCGTATGTCTCTACAGGCTCGCGATAGGAGCGTCGCACGATGGCCTGAGCCGCATTGTGAATGACGATTTCGGGAGTGTGCTCGTGGAAGATTTTGGACAGTGCCTGTAGGCACCGTATATCGCCAAAGGCTGATACCATGTTGCTTTGAATTTCGGCGACATCGAAAATGTTTGGCTGTGTCTCTGGCGGAAGGGCGAATCCAATTACTTCCGCGCCAAGTAGCTTTAACCAGGCAGCGAGCCAGCCGCCTTTGAAGCCGGTATGACCAGTAACCAGCACTTTCTTACTCTGATAGAAATCGTTGAAAGATCCTGTCATCACCAGGTTTTCCAGGGTGCGTCGCCGCTCCCCCACAATGTCTCGAGGAGTTGCTTGTCCCGCAATGTGTCCATCGGATGCCAGAATCCTCGGTGTCGATAGGCATGGAGTTGCCCTTGCGTAGCAAGCTCTTCGAGCGGCTTGCCCTCAAGTGTGCTCTCGTCGCCGGAAAGATAGTCGAGGACCCTTGGCTCGAATACAAAAAAGCCTCCATTAATCCAGCCATCACCCGATCTTGGCTTCTCGGCAAACTCCGTAACTTGATTGTTGTCGAGTCGCAGACTGCCAAAACGCGCAACGGGAGAAACCGCTGTAACTGTTGCGAGTTTTCCATGGGCACGGTGGAACTGCACGAGCCCGCCGATGTCGATGTCAGCGACACCGTCGCCATACGTCACCATGAAAGTTTCGTTGCCAATGAAGCTCTTGAGGCGCACCAGTCGACCACCGGTCAGCGTTGTGAGACCTGTATCGATCAGAGCGATCTGCCAGTCTGGAGTAGCTGAGTTCATGACTCGGTGGGATCCGTCACAAAAATTTACTATGAGATCGCTGTTATGAAGAACGTAATTCAGGAAATACTCTTTAATGATCTCGCCTTTATACCCACAGGCCACCAGGAAATCCTTATATCCGTGGTGGGCATAGATGCTCATGATGTGCCAAAGGATGGGTTTACCACCAATCTCAACCATCGGCTTGGGGCGAACCGCAGTCTCCTCCGCCAGCCGAGTGCCCAGGCCGCCCGCTAATATCACAACCTTCATCTGTCGAAGTGTTCCGAAGTATGCGCGTAGACCATACAGATGGCGCGAGGAAATCTATCGTGAAGCGATTCCCTCCTGCCTCACCCATGAATTTGCTCTCGACTAGTGAGCGGGCGCTTAAGACTGGACGAGGGACGTCAGCGATGAGCCTAGCGCAGTTTTCGAGTGAGTACCACAGGAATGACAGACTTTCTCGTAGCACTCGTCGCGGGTGACGATCACAATACTGCGTACTGAATCATATATCGTGCCGCCACCGACGCCCGCCGGGCTCTCGAGAATATGATTTTTCAAGTGTAAATGGTGATACCACTAATCCTCCCCAGCGAACATGATGGATTCGCCCTTCATGCCAAATTCCGCCAAGATCGATTTCCTGAAGAATCATTTCGAAAAGGCGATTTGTCACCTGGTTTCGCACAACGAATTGACCTTGCTTCGCCTTACTTGGCTACAACGTTTTCAACAGCACGCAGCCGTGTGCAGGGACCGTGAACGAATAGGGAAGTGAGACAGTCTGTTTAGTCCAAACCTCATAGACCTGCGCGCCGTCGATACCCAAGTCCTTGCCGTTAACTAGGTGGGTTGTGGCTTGCTGACCACGGTTGATGATCGCGATGGCCGAGCCAGCACGCAGGTTCTTGACCCACACGTCAAGGCCTAAGCTGTGAAAAACTCGGTTCGCCTGATGGGCTTCCGGGTCTTGGTTGATCGCGATGGCCTCAGCTCTCGTCAAGATTGCAAGATCCGATGGACTAATGGAACGCAGGTCTGTACTGGAGATTAGTGGCGCCGCAAGCATCGCCCACAGTGTCATGTGGGTACGGTACTCATTCGTAGTCATCCCAGCCCTGCCCACCTGAAGCATATCGGGGTCGTTCCAGCCCGTTTTGCTGGCGTAAGGCGCCAAGCCAGAATCGAAGTCCGCGATCTGCATCATGTTCTCGTAATTGTTTTCCGCGTCTTGGCTGATGCGCCACATATTAACGGCCAGCGATGGAGCCCACTTCCACGGCGAATGCAGCAGCACGATGCTCAAAACAACGGGGTGAGTCTCCCTTGACCGAAGCGCAACCGACATTTTATGGATGAGAATCTCCTCGACTATTACATCCGCCGGTTGGAATTCGCAGATGTCGTACTTCACGAAGTCAACACCCCAATCGAGAAAAGTCTGTGCATCCTGTTCTTCATGACCCTGAGAACCAACATGCCCCGTGCAAGTCTTTGACCCCATAGTCGTGTAGATGCCAAACTTCAAGCCTCGCGAGTGGAGATAATCCCCGAGCGCTTTCATGTCGGGGAAATTGGAATTGGGGTGCAGGTTGCCTTGCCAGTCCCTCTGTCCTTCCCAGCCATCGTCGATATTGACATACTCATAGCCAGTCTGATGCATTCCGTTGGCGAGCATAGCATCAGCTTGCTGCCGAATGAGTGAATCCGATATGTTGTCCCCAAAGGCGTACCAGCTGTTCCACCCCATCGGAGGATGAGGTGCAGGTGGCATAGGATCGATGACGGGAGTAAAGTGAACCGATTCGCAAGCGAGCAGCAAAGAGGCAGGCAAGATCACACCCAGCCAGGCCATAATTAGCCGATGATAAAGATCGGATAGAAGAAACCGGGGACGCGTTCTTGATCTTAGGCGATCCAATCGGCAGCACCAGGGCCAGAGAACTGAGAGCCAGGTTGTTATAGAGTTTGTAGGAGGTCCTCGTCTACAATACGAGGCCATTGTGTACTCTATCCCTTTCAGACCCTTTCTGACTTGCACAGATCGGTGGACCTGCCATTCCCAAAAGGTCTCCAGCAGCCGTTCGCCCATGTAAGCCCAAGCGACCGACCTCGACTGCCATACACCTTTGGGTTACTGGTTTACAGTTTGTCCTGCCGCAGTCGGATTCCTTTGGAAATGCTGTCTCAGGAACTGCCCGCGACCAATCAATTTGCCCCTGCGTGCCAGCCGGTCCAGCAAAGAGAACTGGATAAGTTGCCAGATGCCCTCCAGACAGGTCACTATTCGGGAGGCAGTCTGTAGTTTGCTAATCCTGAAAACTGCAGGAAGATTTCCCACAAGAAACGGGAGTTGTTCAACAGATATCTTTTCCAGAGGCGCGACGGCTCTTGCAAGAACCGATGCAGCCATTGTAACCCGGACCTCTTGATCCAATCTGGCGCATCTTTGACTCTCCCAGTGTGAAAGTCAAAAGCCGCACCCACACCGATCATTACACCAGAGGCAAGGCGGGGAAGGAGGTCGGCCATGAAACGCTCCTGGTTGGGAGTGCCGAGGCCCACCCAGATAATGTCAGGCCTTCGCGTGGCGACCAGCTCCTCCAGTTGAGCCTGTTCGCTGGCCAGGAGTGGGCGGAACGGTGGAGTAAACGTCCCCACTACTCGGATACCCGGGAACCATTGTTCCAGGCGGCGCTGCAACTCCTCCGCTACCCCAGGCTTCCCACCGTAAAGAAATTGGGTGAAACCGCTTTCCACTGAACGGCGGCACAATGAATACATCAAGTCGGGTCCGAAAACGCGGCGGATCTGCCGGAGTCCCTGGGCTCTTCCTACCCAAACTGTGGGCATACCATCCGGCGTGACGAGCAGGGCCCGATCCAAAATTTCTTTCAGCGCAGGATCGCGCCGGGCTTCAATGATGCCGTGGACACCGGTGACGCACACGTAACCTCGTCGACCTTCGAACACTGCCGCCTCGATCAGTTCCACGGAGCGTGCAAGATCGACGGCATGAATTCCGACGCCCAGAACGTTGGCGCGCATCTCCGGAACCGGCGCCCTAGCCGGCGATTTGAATTGAGTACTTGAAAGGGACACGGCCGGCCTTCTTAAGCTCGCTCTCAATCCACTTGTACGTGATCGGTAAACCCCGCTTCCAAATCAAGAACTCGCTGCGATCACCGGAACAGATGGATCTTTTCTAGAGAGCTGTTCGCCTGAGGCAATGGCTTCGGCGATAGAAAAAGTGAGTTCGGTAACCTCAATGATCTGGTCAAAAGGAATCGGGGCCCCCGCCCCGGAAGCCATAGCTTGGACGGTCAACTGCAGTTCGCGCCGGTGGCCCTTATCCGAGGCAGACTTGAAACGTGTCGTCTTTCGGTCCCGGACGAGGTGCAGCATCTCGAAATCTACCAACTGAGCCACGCCTCCCTCGCAGAACACTTCGAATTGCTCCTTTGGGATAGCCGGGTCCCCATTCGCGATGTACGCCAGGTTGGCTATCGAACCATCAGCAAAAGTCAGTGTAGCGACAACATTGTCGCAGCTGTAGCGGTTGCCATCGGGAAGTGCGGCCGCCGAAACGGCGCGAATCGGAAGACCCACCACGTACCGGGCCCAATCGATAAAGTGGCAGAGTTCTCCAATGATGCGCCCACCCTCGCTAGACTGCTGGACCCACTGGTCGCGCGGAATGAATCCGGCGTTGATGCGGGCCTGAACCAACATCGGTTCCCGCCGGCCGGAGAAGAAATCCTTTATTTTCTCCGTACAGGGAGCAAAGCGACGGTTGAACCCGACCATAAGGAAGGGTGCAGTCTTCGTGCCTGCAGCTTCCGAATAGGCTTGGCGGATCAGTTCTAATTGCTCGTTATTTACAGCTAAGGGCTTTTCGACGAAGATCGCCTTGCCGTTTTGCAGCGCCGCGACCACATACTGCGCGTGACTGCAGTGCCGGGATGCCACAAAGATCGCATTCACACGGGGATCGGCCAGCAGTTCAGAAGGAGTTTGTGCCCGGGCGAAACCGCTAGTCCTGCGGGCAGACTCCGCCGAGATACCGGACGCAGTCGCTATCGCCTCCAGAAAAACGCGGCCATCGGCTTTGAGGTTGGGGAAGATTTGGCTGGCGGCGAATCCTCCCGCGCCGATACACCCTACCCGCAGCTGACGGGTTACCGGTGAACCCGATACTGCCACTTGCGCCCGTGCATCTTTGACCGGTTCCCCACCTGACGGATACTCGAGAATCGCGGTATAGCTTTTTCCGGCGCGCAACTCCTGAAAGGCACTCGCGGCATCCTCAACGCAGTATTTTTTCTCAAGCAGACATGAGATGTCCACCGAGCCGGAAGCGAGGAAATCCAAGAAGGCTTCCATGTTCCGACGTTCGGTCCAGCGCACATAACCAACCGGGTAATCATTGCCCGACTCTTCGTAGCCAGGGTCGTATCGCCCTGGCCCGTAGGAGCGCGACATGGCCAAGGTCAGCTCTTTGTGGTACATGTTTGAGCGGGAGACACCCATTCCCACATCACCGACGACGACAATGCGGCCCCGGTCGCGGAGAACCCTCGCTGCCACCTCCAGTGGCTCGGCCGACCGAGTCGCAGCGGTTACGATCGCGGCATCCGCGCCATAGCGAGAAAACTCATGGACCGCCTGGGGCAGGCGCGGATCGGAGGTGAGGAATGCAAGGTGCGCGCCCAATGCACTGGCTTGCCGGACTCGCGATTCTTCCAGATCTACTGCGATGACGCGGCAACCGGCAGCCCGGGCCAATTGCATTGCGAGTACCCCAACAAGACCCGTACCGATCACCACCACTGTTTCACCGAAGCTCACCTGGGCCTGTCGGAGGCCCTGCATGGCAATCGCGCCCACAGTGGTAAGCGAAGCGGATTCCAGCGGAACTGAGTCAGGGACACGGACCGCCAGATTACGAGGAACCCAGTTCACCTCACTGTGATTCGCATACCCACTGCCTCCGCACGCTACCCTATCGCCACACCGGAACTCATTGACTCCCTCGCCCACCCCGATCACTGTGCCAGAACTGCTGTAACCCAATGGCGAGAGACTATCAAGGCGCATCTGCACCTTGGCATAGGCAGCCTTGATCCCGTTGCTGCGGGTGAAGTTGAGTAATTGCTTCACCAGATCGGGACGGGCCAGGGCCCGGGCGATGATGGACTTCTCCGCTGATTCCACTGCCGCGCGCTCTGTGCCGGAACTGATGGCAGAAAATGCAGTTCGCACCAGGATGCCGCCGGAACGCAACTCGGGTTCCGGGACCGGGTAGACGGCGACTTCGCCGTCTCGCATGTCTTTCAAAACTGCGCATATGGTCATGATCGTTGTGTACGGACGCAATGGCTTCGGTTAAGGCAACTGGGAAAGAGACACCTCCGAACCGCTGCCACTCACTGCTTCCACTCGGTCTTGGATAGGAATACCACGGCCCGCGAGGAGTCCCGTGATCAACGCGCCGATTTGCTGTGTGCGCACATCCCACGTGCATTCCCGAACCAGGGACTGACGCAGCTGCCGATCCTCCGGTGTATCGCAAGTGAGTGCATCCTCGACGGCCGCGATAAATTCATGGGCGGTGCGATAGAAACGCAGGCCCGGAGTCTCCTGGTACTCGTAAAGAGGAGCAATCACCACAGGCTTTCCCGTCGCCATATATTCACGCACCTTAATTGCGCTGCCATAACGAACAAACTCGCTGTCTAGCCTCCACGGTAGCACGAATACGTCTATCGGCTGGAGGTACCGGGGCAGTTCGCTGTACGGCTTGGATCCAAGGAAGTGGACGTTGGGCGCATCGATCTGGACTAAGTTCGATTTGTGTCCGATCAGGACCCAGTGCCACTCTGGACGACGCCTGACCACTTCCTCAATCAATGGTACGTCCATCACGTAGTCGATCCACCCTAGATAGCCGAGGATAGGACGAGGAATGGAATCTATTTCGGCCGCCGACGAAGGCGCCGGTTCGGCGAAGTGATCGAAATCTACTGCTTGTTCCAGAAAATAGCGGTGCGGGAGATCTGATTCTCCGAACAGCTTGCGGCCCGAATACATCACCACGTCGGCCAACTGTTTGAGCCGCTTGTCCAGTAGACGGACCACATGGGAAGGCATGGCGGTGTCTTCCATGGCGTCAAACTTGTCCGCAACCTGATAAAGCAGGAGCTTTGCATTCAAGCATTGGGCCACGCCCGCGGCCGACGGCATCGCGACCCACACCACGGGCCTTTGAATCCCGAGGAACACCATCGCTAGGCGAATCTGTAGCGTGAGAATGAACTGGTTGATCGCGCGCACGACCCGGTTCCCGAAAAACGGAAGCGCTACAGGAGTCATCACGTAGAGCCCTTCCGGAACCTCTTTCAGCCATCGCGTATAACTCTTCAGTTTTCGTCTGATCTTGAGAAAGAAGTCCGGATGCGAAACGCTAGGCAGTCCCAGAGATAATGAGTTCACAAAGAGTACTCTGTTGTCGCTCGCAAGCCGCCGAAGGATGTGATTCTTAGAGTGCGGATGGTGATACCACCAATCTTCGCCCCCAAAACAGATGATGCCTTCCCCGTGAAGCCCGTAATCCATTATTCTCTCCTCCCTCTATGCTTTCCGCGAAAGACAGGAGACCAGATTCAGTGTCGTCTCGAAGCTCCCGCGCATCAAAATCGTATTCGCGTCGACCACCAAACCATATGCCTGAGAGATTCGTCCGGCCATACACGAACACTGAAGTTCCACAGCCGCCTGGCAGGTCAGCTCAACTGCTGAGTGCGGCCCCTCGATGGAACACTTAACATTTCGCCCGATGTTTTGCAGAACTCTTACTCTCCACTGGCGATGGAGGTGAAAACGCAACTCGAAACTGTGGCGTCCTGGGCCGGTCAAGCAATCCTCCAACGTTAGGAGCGGCACAGAACTCAGCGTCACCTTTCGGGTGTGTCTGACTCCGAGTCTGGCGTAACCATCGTGTGAAGCCCATAGCACCAGCGATTCAGTGGTCTCCTCCGTCCCAATTCGCGTCACCTGTGCGTCGTCACCGATGGCGAAAACGGATCCAGGGGAATTGGAAAACCGATTCTGCTCTTCCCCATCTACCTGCACTGTGTTGTGTGCGGACGTAGAGCGGAACTGGTTGCGCATTTGCACGTCGCGAGTGTAGCAGCCGGTGCCGGAGTCGGAGAAAACCTCCTCTTCATTGAGCCTGACGATCACACTTAGTTTGTCGTTGTGCGTGTGTGTGCCCTTGCCCTTGATTCCGTTGGGCATGGCCACGAACACGACTTCCAATGGGCCATTCCTTCCAACTGCCAACCCCGAGTCTTGGAAAATGACGCAGCGTCGAGGGTCGGCGTCCTCGTTCGGATGCCCCGCAGAAGTAGAAACCGGGCCATACCACATAGCGTCCGTCTTATTCCCACCATAGTTCTCGCCAAAAAGAGCTTCGCCTATTCCCAACAGACCCGAAACAATGAGCGAGTGGCGATCCTTCGGGTTCGGATCGAACATCTGTCCCAAGTCATCCAGCAGCAACTCAATTCGTCCATCATCACAATCGCCCAAATGAGGAACTCTTCCACATCGGGACGCGAGCGCGGCCAGGAACCGGTACATACCGCGTAGGCGGTCGGAGAACTCAGGGCTCGGCTCCATGTTCTGGCATCGCATGAGCAGAAAGACAGTAGTGAACATCTGCAGGTTCAGCAGGTGATAGCCGGTGGAAGCCTCGTAGCCCCCCCCATCTTCATAGACTTGCAGCAGCATTTCTTGCTCAAGCAGCCTTCGGTAGGCCAGCCTGCGCTTCTCTATACCCGGACCCCGCAGGAACGACGCGAGGCAAAAGAGACCGACCAGATTGCTGAGATAATGATTTCCGCGAAAAAAATGGGAGAACTCGTTATGGGCCTCAATAAAAAGCATGTGCTGCCAGAGTGAGGTCGTAACCCGGTGCCACCAAGGGTCGCTTTGGTCCCCAGGCTTTGGAGCAAGCAACTGCAGAAAGAGGCAGATGCTGATGGCGCGAAGCGCCGCCTCCATGGCAATCGTCCAATTTACGCCCGTGCCAGGGGGATTTTTCTCGATCCAGTCGCTCAACAACTCTCGTGCTGCCATCCGGTAACGCTCTTCCCCACTGAGCCGCCAGGCTTTTCCAAGCGTTGGCAAAAACTGCAACCGAGATAGGTCCCACGGTACTTTCACGTCCGAACCGTCATGCCGCACCACCTGGACTGCCTCCCCCGGCGCCTCGGGCCAGGAAATGCCGGAGATAAAATCGAGGTTCCAGCGTGGCGGAAATCCTAATTGCGCCGGACCGTTTGCAAACCAGGGAAACCGTCCACCGCAAACGGCATCGGCAGCGCGAAGAATGTTTTGGCGTGATCGTTCGTCAAGTCCGCCTGGTTGAAGTTGATAATAGCCGACCTGGCGATAAATGACCGGACATCTGGCCGATTCTAGGTGGCTCCTAAAGCGAATCTTTCGCCATTGCCTGCGCGTCCGCCAAAGGGCTTCCCGGGCAAGCACAAGTGGAGACTCGCGCTTAAGAACTGTGAACAATTTCATTCTGGCTCTGGCCACGGTGGCTGGGTCTGTTCATCACACCTTGTCGTTAGTATTTGTCTCTGCTGCCAACCACGGCCATCATGGGCTCTTCAGTAGCCATGTATTGTTTCCACCACAAGGCAAGATTAAGCAAGTACCACGCTCGCGGCCCGTCGCGCCGCTCGAGCAGCTGAATAACAGCCGCGTGGTCCAAGAAGTCTGTCTGTTCACAGAAGTTGCTCAATTCCACGCGGGCGAATTGCCCCAGACGGTCAAGGAACCACTCGTAGACGGGAACGCCGAATCCTTGCTTCTTGCGGTCGATGAACTCGTTAGGAATCAGTCCTCTCACAGCCTTTTTGAGAATGTACTTTAATGTTCCATTACGGGTTTTGACTGCTTCCGGAATACCCATCGCCAACTCCACGAATTTGTGGTCGAGGAAGGGCACTCGGGCCTCCAGCCCTACGCCCATGCTCATTTTGTCCACCCGCATCAGCAGCAGCTCCGGCAGCCGCATGTTCAGGTCCAGATAAGTCATCCACTGCAAAGGCGACTTCTCCCAAGCATTGTCTTCGAATCTCTTCCGTATTGAACCCACAGCTTCCCAGGAACTGAACCCTGAAAACCTCCGGCGAAGCTGGGGGGAAAGCAGGGAAATCTTGTGCGTTTCAGTAAACGCCTCCGCTCCGCCCCAGAAGACTGGCCGTTTCTCGACATTTCTCCGCAGCCATTCATATTCGGGGCCGTTTTGACGTCCTGCGAAGCGTAGACCCATCAAACCCAGCCCCTTTAGGGCCCGTGGCATCGGCAGATTTCCCCACCGCTGAACCCGAAGCCGAGTTTTCCAGAAGGGGTAGCCGCAAAACAATTCGTCCGATCCTTCACCGACCTGACAGACGATCACTCCGTTGTCTCGGGCAAGCTTAGATACGTAGTAAAGGGGCACACAAACCGGATCTGCAATGGGCTCGTCCTGGAGATGCACCATCTGGGGCAAGAAATCTAGGAGATCTTGCTGGGTAAGGAGCCGTTCGTGGTATTCCGCGCCCGCAAACTTTGCCATGCGGCGGGCATAGTGAAGTTCGTTTTGATACGACTGATAGTCGCCGTCGTAACCGATGGTGAAGCACTTCACTGGTTCGCTCTCGCCTTCAGAGAACAAAGCGGTGTTAACACTTGAGTCGATACCGCCGGAGAGGAAGACTCCAACCGGTACGTCGCTTAGTTTGCGCAGGTGAACGGCTATCCTCAACTCTTCGACGATACGCTCCGCGATCTCACTTTCCGAAACGTTCACCAGCGGCTGAGTCCGCTCTAAAACATCCCAATAGCGTGATTGTTGCGTGCTTCCATCATCCCGCACTCGCAGCCAATTCCCTGCCGGAAGTTTGCGGATTCCCCGAAACAATGTGGCCGGGGCGGGAGTCGTAAGAAACGAAAGGTAGTGATACAGGGCCTCTTCGTCGACGGCCCGCTCCTGCAGCGGGTCCTCCAAAAGAGCCTTAATCTCTGAAGCGAAAGTGATGCGTCCGTGATGTAGCGAGTAATAGACAGGTTTGATCCCGATGCGGTCACGGATGAGCCAGAGTTCACGCTTGTGCGCATCCCATAGAGCAATAGCAAACATTCCGCGAAAGCGATCGATGCAGTCGATGCCCCACTGCTCAAACGCGTGCAGAATGACTTCGGTATCCGAGTGGTCAGTTTTCCACTCGTGGCGGCCAATCTGTTCCAGTTCGCGGCGGATGTCAGCGTGGTTGTAGATTTCGCCGTTGAACACAACCCATATCGTCCCATCCTCGTTGCACATGGGCTGCGAGGCGGCCGGAGCGAGATCGATGATGGCCAGCCGGCGATGTCCGAAACCAAGGCGTCGGTCCGCAGAAACCCACGTGCTCGCGCCGTCGGGACCACGGTGAGCGATCGTCTTTATCATGCGATCCAAGTACAAATTATCTACCCGGAACGAACTGCTCTTAAACGTGAAAACACCAGCTATGCCGCACATGAGAATCTGTTCTCGGTAATCATCGGTTGGCGCGTCGCAGCACGAAATACCACGAACTAACAAACGCTAGGGGAAGTCTGTCGGCAATCCGCACGTTCCATTTGATGAAACGGCGCCACCGGCCAATCGTATGACAGACGATAGGCCCGCAAACGAAGCTGCCCGCGGATTCCCGAACGAGTTCGGTTGAACAGTCGGCAAACATTCGCTTCAGGCGACTGCGTGTGAAGAACTGAACATGTCCGCAGTCGTGGTTGTCGGTGGCTGCGGTTTCGATCTGGTCTGTTTGTTGAGAAGGCCAGCGCCGCAGAGAACATCTTAGAAAGTCGATCGCAGACTGGAGACGCAGCGCACGAAATACCCATGAATCGATTTCGAACTCACCATATCCGTTTGGAACAGTGACCACCACAATTCCGTCCGGTTTCAAATGCTTCAAAGTGGCCAGCAACAAGCCCTCTGGATCAGCGACGTGTTCCACCACCTCCGAGAGAATCACAACATCGAACAGAGGCAGCTCGACTTCTGTAACAGTGCCCTCAAAGAAATGGGCATTGGGCAGCGCGCTCGCCAGCTTTTGCGCGTGTTTGATCGAGGGTTGGTGCAAATCGAGGCCGGTTAAGTCGAAACCATGGCGGGCCAGAGGTATCGCCACCAGCGATCCATTGCCGCAGCCTACGTCGAGAACTCGAATCGACGAAGGGTGCCGGAGCGGAAAAGCCTTGTTGATTTCCGCCGTGATAAAGCGCAAACGCTTGCCATAGCCCCAGGGATTCTCCTCGATTACTCCATCGTAAACAACCGGCACCACACCGCCTGATTCGAGCGGTCGGGAAGCCGCACATGAACCCAGCCATCGCCGTGTGGATTTGCTGATTACTTCGGGAACAGGACTCATAAAGTTCTCGTGTCTATGTCTCCAGCGCTGGCTGCCCAACTCTGCGGATTACCTGGAGATTAAAGAAGAACGCGATAAAGTAGGAGAGCGATGACACGACGGAGGCTCCTGCGATCCCATAGTGAGGAATCACCCAAAGGTTAAGGGCGATATTGAAGATAGTGCACAAGCCCCAAATGATCACCACGCTCTTGGGATATCCGATGCTGTTCAAGAACTGCGCTGCCACAGTGTTTATTCCGAGAAATAGCATCCCCGGCATCAGCAAGACAAAGGCTAACGAGGTCGGCAGGAAGGCTGGCCCGAACAGAAGCTGCACGGCCGGCTTAGCAAGCAATGATGAAGTCGCCAGAATCGGTACCAGCAGCCCAGCCGTTCCCCAGACCGCCTTGTAGGTCAGACGCAACTTGGCTTCGGTTTGCTTCATGGCCGAAAGCTTGGGAAAAAGAATCGTCCCGACGATGACCGCCAATACGGAAACATAGTCCGCCATGGAGGAGGCAATAGAGTAGTAACCTGCTTGCTCCGCACCAAGTATGTGCTCTACCATGAACAGATCAGCCCGCAAAACTAGGAAGGCAAAGAATGCGGCCAAATAGGCTTTCGCTGCGTAGCGGGTGCTCCCGCGAAACAAAGGAACAGAGACCGATAGTGCTCGCTTGAATCCAACGCGCAGGCGCCGCCACATCCAGAAGCAACTTAGCACGAGGGCAACAAAACTGGCCCCAAAGACGCTAGCGACGCTGCCCCGGCCGGCCACCGCCAGACCCGCTATGAGAATCAAAGGAAGCAACTTATTGACCACTTCCAACAAGTTGTACCCACGGACATCATGCACTCCGAGCATCAAGTTTTGCATCAGCAGGTAGGCCAAGCCGAAAGGGATCCAACTCAGTGCCAACAACAGGACCGCGCTATGAAGAGAAATCATGTTCGGGAAGAGTAAGAATAAGCATGCCAATAGAACGGCCAGCAATCCACCGAAACCAAAACTCACGGCCAAGCTGTTTCCAACTAGGGGAGGCAATGAATCTGGATCGCGGGCTACCAGATACACATTCGCAGTATGCAGGCCGAGGTTCCCGAATTGCACCCCGAGCGCACCTGTAGCTACAGCCACGCCATAGACTCCACGTCCCTCAGGACCGAGAAGACGCGCTACCACGACCGTCGAGACCAAGCCTACTCCCATTAGAACAACCCGGGTAGCATACGTTTCCATCACCTTGCGTACGAAGTCGGAGAAAAGCGCTGACTGCCAAATCTGCACCATCACGCTCTGAAGATCTTGGGCAGGAGCAACGACTACTGCTCCGGCTCGTCCGTCCGAACTTGAATCCCGTTGACTCATGAAATTGGGTGTTATTTCGGTGATGCTGAGTGCAACCCTACGGCTTCTTCTCTTTTAGCGACCAAGAATCCACACCCGCGGGGCCGACCGGATAGCAACGCAAGGGCCACTAGGCCATTTTGGCCCCTGTCGCTGCCGTAACTGTCCCGTGTCTGACGGCAGGGCATATGGCGGCCAGAACCCGTTCTGCATTTTGCTGCCAAGTATGCTCAGCAAGCGCCGAACTGCGGGCACTCTGACCCAACTGGTCGCGCAGCCCGGGATTGTTTGCGAGCAGAATCACGGCTGATGCCAGCTCGGAAACACTACCCGGCTCGACTAACCACGCGCTCCGCCCATGTTGCAGGACACGGGACAACTGATCCAAATTGCTGGCAATGATTGCCTTCGCCATGGCCATGTATTCGAAGAGCTTCGTGGGTGATCCAAAAAACGGCCGTCCATCGGGCATGGAGATGTGCGGTGACACCAAGATATCGGCGGCGTCAAGATAGGCAGGGACTTGTGTGTGGGGAACCAATCCTGTGAACAGCACCCGATCACCAGCATGCCCTTGCAAAGCCCGGCGCATATCCAGGGAGAGTGGTCCTTCCCCTATCAGGAGAAATTTTAGGCGCTTCGTGCCTACATCCTGCTGCTGCTCCTGCAGTAACATCTCGATTGCCTGCTGCAGCACCAATGTCCCATGCCAGCGATCAAACGTCCCAACGAAGGCGACGACAATGTCGGTGTCAGCTATGTTCAGCCGTCCCCGTACCTCCTCGCGCCCGCAACCCGGATAAAATATCACAGGATCGACTGCATTCGGATTCACTAGAATTCTCGTTTCCGGAATACCCCGCTGCAGCAGTTCTTGTTTCAGAGCGTCCGAGACAACCACCACTAAGTGCGCTCCGCAAAGAGATGCCTCTTCACAGGCCTTCAGCCAGCGCCCGAACCGGGCAGGGTCCCAGTACTTTGCCACCCACATCTCCGAACCGTTGAATTCCAGAATCAAGGGAAGATCGAGCCAACGCGAAAGCAATATTCCCGCGACCACGAAGCGTCCGTGGCGCTGGTAAAGCGCCCCCACCCTGCGACCTCGCAGGAGCTTGCGCACGGCCAGCGCAAACCGCAAGTTGTAAGACAACATCAGCGATTCACGGAACAGAAAGCAACGTCTTTTGGCAGGAACCACATGCTGAGGGAACTTCTGCGGAGGAAGTAGCCGCCCGGAGAAAATCTCTCCGCTAGCTCCGGAAGAAGCGACTCCCGACAGAAACCCCTTCACATGACTGTGTGCCCCACCCGCCAGCGCCATGTCTAACGGGTAGGGATAGAGGTATGCAAGATCCAGGTCTGGCTCGTCGGGTCTTTGAAGTGGAGTCCGACTCGAATTCATTCGCAGCAATTGGATCAGCGGCCACGCAGCCGCAAACACAATCAGGTCTAGTAGAGCACTCGCTGCCGTCTGAGGAACAAGCCGGAGGCGTCCCCATGCGGTGTACTCAGCAAATCGGCCGGTGGAGTCCGCCACGACAGTAGAGCGGCAGCGATGGAACACTCCTGACCACGCAGTGAGGAGGGGATCCTGTAGCGCTGACAATGAGCGGACGAAAAACACCAGGGCCTTCCCCTCTAGCTTTCGAAAGATCTGAATTTGGCTGCGAAACCCTGACACTCGAAATTCATGTTTAGATAGGACAATACACTCGCACTTAGGATAACGACTGGAGATGAATTCAGTGGCTTCTGCCAGTTCGCCAGTTATTAGAAGCAGGTAGACCTGGTCTGACTTCATCGGGGCTTGAATCGTCCTGTCATTTCTCGGGACCCATGGGTCCCGACTCCTGACTCATCAATTTCGCACGGCAGAATTCAGTCAGGGAGTCGTCAATATTGAATTTCCAATCGGGACTCAAAGCCCTGCCATCTGACGTCATCCAAGGCTGAAGCGGTCCCTTGACGATCACACCGCAGAACTTATTGCCCTGGCGCCGGACTGGCCCCCACAGATTCAGCAGCGACTGAATCAAGCGCAGGAATCTAAGAAAGTTACTTGCTCCGACGATCCTGGTGATAGTTCCGATCCGGGTTTCACGGCGCAGTTTCAGCCCGTCCTCATTAACCAGAAAATCCCAATAGGGATATCCGATGCTCTTAATAATTCGAGCTGGCATGGCACAGTTAGCGGTCTTCTCCAATTCCCGAGGCGTCCACCGGAAGGTATAGTTGGGGATGGCGCTGCCCATGACCCCTCCGCCGCGATAGTCCATGGACGCCACGACACCAGTTTCATACGGGAAGGAGAAATTGAGGCGTACCAAGGCCCTCATGAAAGCGGAGTCGTTGGGGTCGAAGAAGATAACGCACCGATTCGCCACGCGCATCATTTCCCGTACCGCTTTGTGTGGAGTATAGCAGTGATGAAGCACGTCATGGGCGAAAACAACGTCGAAAGAATTATCCTCCAGTCTCAAATCCTCGACGTTAAGTAGAGATCCAGAGTCTCCTCGATCGGTTCTGGCAAGAGCCAAATTCGTAAGGTTCGAGAGCGTGTAGTTTGTTAGCCCTACTGTCTCCAACAGAACGATGTCGATGTTACCGCCGCCAATCACGAGAACCGAGTCATTCTTGGCGACACCTGTCTTTGCCAACATCCTCTGTAGGACACGGACGAGAGTATTCTTTGAGTTTGTCGTTCGCCAATAGCATTGCGCTTGTTCTGCGATGGAGTGATTGTTGACCGCCGCCATAGCCTCCGACCTTTGCGGGAATCTTGCTGGAAACAGGAAGGCTTGGCCCAACAGCATCACCACACTTACAATTGCGGAGCAAGCTGTCGGGAAGCCACCGTTTCTCTTTCCGAGCTGGTGATTGCGAACTTGTACAGAACGGCCAGAACAAACATGTACCAGAGGTTCAGGTCCGCATAGTAGGCCGTCGTAAGCGCCATCCCGTTTATCCAATAGCCCAGAAAGAGGAAAAGAAACGTCCTCCATACTAGCTTCGAATCACCGGAGCGTGCCCGGCCCAACGTCCAGAAGGCACCAACGATGCATACCTGAGAGGCCACGAAGGGCAAGAACCCGGTCAAACCGGTTTCTGCGAGGACTGCCCCCAGATTGTTGTGCGCGGAACCCAAGGCTTCCGCATCATCATAGTAAGTAATGTACTTGCTGTTCTGCAGCGCGTCGGTGAAGTTACTCAATCCGACGCCGTTGATCGGATGATCGATGAAGAGTGCTAAGGTCTGCTTCTGTTGCGCAATGCGCGCCTGCAAGGTTCCAGCGCCTGTGCGTTCTTCAAACACACTTGGAAATACCATCTGTAGCGACAGGAAGATAACTCCCATCAGGACAATAGCCCCCAGACGGAGCATTCGGCGCCAGCTGTGTTGATAGAAAACATCGATCAGAACAACCGCAGCGAGAGAAACTAGAACAGACTTGAACAACGGCAGAAGTGCTTCGAGTAAAGCTGCGGACACCCCCACGCCGTGCAAGATTTTCTGCCATGTCGACATCTGCTCCGCGAGTGCCTTACGGAGAAAAAGCAGAAAAAAAAGGCTCACCATGCCCACCATGGCGAATGAGTTGTTAGTCGCGAACGGCCCGTTGGGGCGTGGAAGGAGGGTAGCAGTGAGATCAACAGAGTCGCCGGCAACCGTAAATCCGCCACCTGGAAGCGGCAACAGGTCTCGTAGCAAGATCACCTCAGCAAACCCGATCGCCGTCACGTATATGGCCATCACACAAGTAAGCGCATGCAAGGTAGGGAGAAACCGGCGAACGTCAAAGTAACGCAGGATGTACCAGGCGAGCAGTGCCGGAAACAGGAAGGCTTCGAGCCATATACGCAGCGATGAGAGAGGGGTTTTGGCGCGTGAAGCTGCCAAGGCGGCAAACAGGAGAAACCAAGCCCAGTAGACGCCTGATTTGCGCAAGGTGCGGGGAACCCGCAGAATGTCACGGCGAAAAGCGAAACATACGCTAGCAAGCAGGGTGCCGATCACAAATCGATCCAGCGTAAATAGGGCGCCTTCCCTGGGAAAAGAAAGATAGTAGTAGCCCAAGGGAAACATCAGGATCCAGCCCAGGATCACGCTCTCCCCGCTCCCCCGCAATACCACAACCAGCAATCCGAGCAGCACTGCGAGGGCGAGGAACAACAATCCTGCAATTCCCCACCATTTACCGGGCAAGAGCAAGACTGCGGCCTCCGCCGCCAAAATCCCGCAAAGCGCAACTGTGCGGGTTGTCGGAGTCGGTATCGGAGAAACATTCAGAGATGACATCAGGGCTTTGTCAGCTGAAAACAAACGCGACTAGGCAAACTAACTCGACGCCGAGACATTTGAGCTTCGGCGCGAGATGCGTGCCCATATGAAGCCGGTAATCCGGGCGAGCGGCTTTGGAGTGCGGCTGCACACGATGGCCCAGTCTTCTTTCAAGCCTTCGCTAACTTCGAATCCGAGAATCCTCAGGGGATGGGAAAGGTCCAGGTTCAGGATACGCATAGAAGCTATAACGAAACAGGCCGCCATCATTGCAGCTACCAAAGCTCCGATCAGCGTGACAAGACGCCTCTGGGGGTGAGACTTGACTTCGGGAACTCTGGCTGGGTCGAGCACCTGGATAGTAGGCACTTCCTTGGCTTCCTCGACTTTAGCGAGTTCATATTGCTTTGTCAGGATTTCAAAAACCGTCTCTTGGATCTTCACCCGACGATACAGGTCATAGAATGTGACGCCGAGCGCGGGTAGTTTTGCGATCGAGACGCCGATCTCCTCTGCGTCACCAGTTGTATCCGAAGAATCCGTGTCGGTTCCTCGCCATTGGGAGAGTTTGCGCTTCAGCGTCGCGATCCGCGCTCGCAGCGAGCGCACCCGGACATTCTTGTCGGAATATATTTGCTCCAGCCCTGCCAGTTGTGATTGTGCAGCGATGAGTTCTCCTTCCAACTCCGCCACGCCCATGACCACAGCTTTGCCTTGTTCTTTGACGTCGAGAGTGAGATTCCGACTGGAGAACTCGCTCAGATCCTTGGACGCGGCGTCTAAATCCTTCTTGACGCCTTTGAGCCGGTCCTCGAGAAAGAGCCTCTCCCGGTGAGCTGACGAAGTATTGAGTTGAGCTAGCAACTGGTTCAGAATCTCGATATACGCTGCAGCCAGCTGTTGTGCTCTTCGTGGCGACCGGTCCGTCACTGTGATACTGATGATTCCACTCTTGCGGTCCTCATTGATGCCGGTATTGTCCGACAAGATCTCCCGAGCGTCCTTCTCGTAGCGTACGCGGTAAACTTCCCGGAGCTTGAACTGTTCAATCAGCGCATCTTCAACCGTACTGCTCCGAAGGACACCTATGTAGAGTGCGCCCGAGGTCTTCAACCCCACAGCCTCTGAGATGTAGCCGCTGATCAGGGTACCACCAATCCCTTCTCCACCGTTACCGGCGAGCATTCCGGCCAACCCACCCAGCCCATGTTTTTCAGGTGGCATGATGCGCGTAGTGGAGTCGTACTCCGCAGGGATCAGCCAAGACACCGCTGCAGCCACAACAAAGCCAAACACAAACGCCTGAACGATGAAACGCCGTTGGTGCCAGACCGCCAGGAGGCAAGCTACCAGCGAGGAGTCTCGCGAACCGTGGAAAGCCAATCGCCCGTTGGCTTCCTGTGGAACATACCTCTCCTCTTTCTCCACCAATTCGTGGTTCGTTGTTTTAGGATTCAATAGCAAGTCCCTCGATCAAATCGGTTTCCTAGACTGGGTCTCAGCTTTTGCGCATGCGGAAGTACCTTTTTGTTGCGTCACAAGATACCTTTGGTTGATGCCAGTCTCTTCAGGACAACGAGAGCGCACTGCCTACACCAGAGATGCTGCTTTTGTCAGGAAACTTAGAAGTCCAGACAATCCGCGAACTCCACCTTCCTGAAACATGTGATTGAGGCTCACCAGACCATATACAACCAGTACCGTGATACCACCTACGACATACTTGGGCACTGGCATGGTGAGCAGCCCCGGCAGCACCCCGAAGCCGGCCGCGGCCAAGAAAGCGGCATCTAATGACAGCGGCTTTCGGTACCGTACTGCCAACCACCCAATATTCCCGGCCAACAGCACTATTAACTGGAGGATTCCGAGTTTGGCGGCAACGTTGCTCACTAGAACATATGGATGATTCTTTGCTAGTTGATAGACTTGCTGCCCCAGGATGCGATCGTAGGCCGGGGAAAAAAAATCAGTACTGGGGGAAACTGCCTGTACTTCGTTAAGGCCGACCTGATCGCAATATCCCCCGGGTACGTAGGGGTTACTTACGAAACCGAGTCCGATATAGATCGAGTGCCATACGGGATGTTGATGAGGTGCTGGAGGCAAGTAGCCCGACTGATGATTCTGGATGTAAGCGTCTCTCACAACGAAAGCATGACGGAAATAAAGCGTAGCGGTGGTTGTTCCCGCGAGCAAGGAGGCCATGAGCAGAACTCGCCGCTTGACGCTGGTCTTTCCGTAAAACGCAAGCAGCGGAAGACAGAACAGCAGCACAACGGTACCTGCATGTGCGCGCACAAAATTGGCAACGCCTAAGGCGACTCCGACTGCGAGGAAAAACGGCGATTGCAAGCCACTCTGCCAGTTTCTAGAAAAGTAAAGAACCCAGGGAATGATCAAAATTGCGATCGAAGACTGAACTACATACACATCCCCAACATACACACCGAGTAGAGCCAGCAAGACAAGTTCAAACATTGCCCAAGCTTTAAGCCATCTCCCCTGGAGAACCAGCAGTAGTCCCAGAGCTCCGAGTGAATAACAGAAAACTATCATTCCTCCGATAAAGAAGTCGGCGCCCTGGACAAGGCTGAGCCGGAACAAAGAGGTCAATTGTGGAACAAAGTAATCGAAACCCGAATCATCCTTAAATTCTGTTGGCACGAGCCGACTGCCGTCCCATCCCACGAGGCGAACGCCAGTCTTTTCATAGCCCGCGGCACTTATTTGCAGATCGGACCAGCGCGACGTCATCAAGGTGATGTGGGTGGGCGAAGGATCGGAGTATGAGATATCTTGCGGCCGCAGAAAAATGGAGGAGAAATGCCCACACGGCGTAAGCGTACTTCCCGGCTGCTGCAGGATATTCTGAGCGAGCACGGAACCTGCTAACAAGTAAAAGAAGGAAATTATGGAAAATGGCAGGAAGACCAAGGCATTTGATAAAGAGCCCCGGAGACGCACATTCTTTTTCATGAACCAATCTTCCTTCCCAGGAGGGCGTACTGGGCACCCAAAGGGCACCAAGAAAGATAAGGTTCAAAGGGACGAAACCAGGCACACCAACGGGGGAAAAAAGTAATGTAATCTAGCCTCACTGTGCGCAGCCGGGCACGTCTAAAGTGCTTGCGGACTTCTCCAGGCCACAGCAGAACAGCGTTCACATCAAAAGGACAAATGTGCACCGCCCAGCGAGTGAGTGGGTTTGCGGGATTGTGCTCGAAGACTACTAAATGCCCGCCGGGTGCCAGGCGGCTATAGAGGGTCAAGATCGTTTCCCCCCGCTTGTCGCCCGAGACATGATGCATCACGTTGGCGAGCACAATAAGGTCGTAAGACGCGTCGAGCGCATCATCAGCGGAAGTGAATTTTCCTTGAGAATGGACCTCGGGTTCAATGCGATCGATGCTGGCGCTAGAAGGATCGTAGCCATCGAGCCTGCAGGCAGGAAGATGCCGCAGCAGAGATTGCGCCAATAGTCCGACACCACACCCGAAATCCAGGACCCTTCCCGAGAAACTCGCACCGAATATTCCTGCGAGATACCGTGCTTTGAGCTCCGCGAAATACCTCCCGTCATCTCCTGTCAGACGGACAGTCTGGTCCAACATTCTCTGATAGGTCTCGGAGTGACAATCAAATTCCGCCGGCATAACTACCTTCCCAGTGCAGACAGTACAGCAGAACGCTGTTTCGCATAGTCGCAGAGTCTCCCAATATACTCATCGATAGTTCCCCACAGACTAGCTGCGCACTGCAAATGAAGAGCACAACCCAGGAGAGTGCCCGTCCAACCTGTCACCAGATGATTAGTAAATACCCGCTAGCACAGCGTGTATAGCGCCCCCAAGGGCTACGAACGACGCAGCAAAACCCGTCAATATAACTAATTTGAGTGGGCCCGGGAGAAGGAAAGCAAGCCAACCAAGGCAAACCGCATCATTTTGTGTAAGAGGGATACTTGCTCCCGTCTGCGAACCGAAGGGCTCCCCGGTAATGTACTCTTACTTGTCGGTAGGTTCATCAGCTTTCCATCCGGCGCAACGGCGCAGGTATCCCGTGGGTACAAAGCTTCTCTAAACTCCACGCATGGCAAATATTGAAGTGTGCAAGAGAATGGCCAAATCCATGAAGAAGTTGCGGTGCTGAATGTAGTACAGATCGTACTCGATGTTTTCGTGAATGAGGAACGCCCGGTCTCCACTGAGTTGCCATAGTCCTGTGATCCCAGGCTTCACCTGCAATCTTTCTTTTTGTCCCGGCGTATATTGCTCGACGATGAAAGGCATCTCGGGCCGTGGTCCCACGAGCGACATACTCCCTTTCAGGACGTTCAGAAGTTGCGGTAGCTCGTCCAGACTTGTTCTGCGCAGAAATCTGCCCATTCGAGTGATCCGAGGGTCATCGGAGGAAAGCGGCGAGTAGTCGTAAGGTGAAGCCGCCGTCCGCATGGTGCGAAACTTATACATCCAAAAGTGTCTCCCGCCCTTCCCCACACGTTGTTGTCGAAACAAGACCGGGCCGTTTGAATCAATCCTGATGACGAGTGCCAGCAGTAGCAACACCGGTCCACCCAGCGCGATTAGAGCGAGCGATCCGAAGCAGTCGCAACACCTCTTGAGGATTTCATACCCACGCCTGCGACCCGATGTGCCAAAGGATGCGAGAAGCACACCATCGATGTCCTGGTAGTCGATCCAGGGATCGGTAGGCAAAAGATGGCCCGGCACAAATGAGACTCTTGTGTTCGCCCCGAGCGCGACCTCCATTGTATGAACGAACTTTTGAGGTTCGATCGAAGGAATTGCCACTATCACCAAGTCGATGCCGTGGTGCCTGAGCAATTCCTTGTTCACTGGCCCGCGAACAATAGGGGCGGAACGACGGCGGTCGTATCCTAGTTCGAAAACCATGCTGCCGGTCTTTGCCGAGTCGTCGTCCGCGAATGCAACCGGATCGAGCCCAAGCTTGGGAGATCGTTTTAGAACGGAAAAAACCCGACGTCCAGTGTGGCCCGAGCCATAGATCAGCACTTTTTCGATCCCATACCCTCGAGAATGAAGGGCGCGTATCGCTAAATACATGAATACCTTCTGTACGAATAGCGCGAGCGGAACCAAGGTTAAGCAAAGAACTAACAGCCAGCGCGAGAAGAGAATGCTGTTGAAGAAGCTCACCGCGATGGTAATTACGAACGCCTCGGCGGAAACTCGAAGAACCTGCTCGGTTTCCCTCACTCTGAGCAGGCTGTTCCCTCGCCGATACGCACCGACCCGGTCCAGCATTAGAACCATGACAATTGCCAGTGCGAAAGCTACCCCGAAGATGGTTTTAGGGGAGTAGTGGATGTGTTTCCCGAGCGAAAGAGAGTTGTAGATAACGTACCCAAGCGCCACTGCAAGCGTAACAGTCAACAGGTCGGCAATTACCTCACAAAAAACGACGATGCTCCGGAATCGGCCGGTCGCTCCTTGTTTCGAAGCTGGCTCCACCAAGCGCAGATCTACAGCAAGGGTTTCTTCTGGAATCTGTCGTAGAGATTCGCATGCCTCTTGGGACTGAGCGGAGATGACAGTCTTGTTGTTCACTTCCGAATCTTCCAATTGGGGTAGAAGGTCAACTGAATGGAACCTGTAACATTGGATTGGGGAACTGTGGAAAGAGTCGGAAACTTCCAATGCTCGTACTGCGTGCACGCAGACAGTGCCAGTGTCTGCGTTAGCATAAACTCGCTGCGCACGGAATAGTCGACTGACCGTCCACCGCCGATAAAGTCTTTCGATACCTCTTGCAGGCGATACCCAAACTGCACTTGGTTGCGGGGCGAAAACGTGTAGGTCATCCATGCTTGTCCGCCATGCCCGGCCCGCCCGATCCAGTTGCCCATCAGGTTCCCCTCATTGGTGTAACCGGAACGGTATCGGCGCAGGCCGTAGTAAACGAATCCGGGCGCGAACTCGTGGGTCGTCGGTTCATTCAACCCTTCCGCTCGAAACTCCAATCTCGGCAGCTTTGGAATCTGCGGCATATAAACGCCGGGATTCACGGTGGCACGCGTCGAACCGATGGGCGAAATCTCATCTACGACCAGCGTGTCCCCATATACCGTCAGCCATCGGCGGATGCCAGGTACTCGATAGCTAAAATCCAGCGACGAGATTCGCTTGCCTGGGTTTGCACCACTGGCACTCGGACCGGTTTGGTTGTGAACATAAAACGTCCGGAGGTAATTCCTCCAGGTGAACGGAAGCCCGGGTCCTGCGAATTGAGCCGTGACCCCCATGCCAAATTCGAGATTAGGAGTTGGCTTGAAACTGGCTTTGTACCCGCTCAGAGAGGGCTGCGGACTTATGTTGCCAGGTCCGAGCAACGTCGAACCATTCAATTCGAACTGCGCGCCGCCGAGCTGACCCAGGAAGTACTCCGCGCGCATCGGTCCCAACAAAGTCGACACCAAGGGGATCTTGAAAGGGGAAACGCTCTCGATTTTCATCATCATGATGGAGTCGGCATTGTTGCTCAGCAAGAGCGACCCCGATTGCCCCGGTCCCAGCCATAGGCTCTGCTTGCCGAACGAGAGCTGCACGTTGTTCAGAGTTAGACCCACCGATGCATCCACGAGATGGAACCTGCTGATGGTTCCGACTGCATTCGACACAGGCACGGTCAGATCCGCATTGGCGATAGCCTGTTGTGTTGCCAGGGCATAGGCAGGAACTGGCGGAGCGTGCTGATATTCACCGCGCACGTAGAACGACCAGGGCCCCGCGACAACATGGGCACTGATGCCGGTAATGTTGTTGAAGCCCTCTCCATACGGCCGGCCGTAATCGTTGATAATCGTTTGTCCGAAATGGTATCCGTCATTCAAGGGAGGACCGGAGATGCTGGTCATGCGCGTGTAGATCGACTCCAGGCTGACCCCCAAATTGGCCGCACCGCCTCGCCTTTCGGTCTCCAGCATAAACTCGGCCGACAAGGCTTGATAAATGCCTTGAGCGACGCCACTTTCAAACCCATCGGGGGGCATGTTCTCGGCGGCTTCGTCCACGAGTCGCGCACACTCCAAGCGGGTCCAGGGACGCAGTCCGACGTAGGCTGTATTGACGTAGCCCAGCGCCGCCAAGCGTTCGAGCGCGGGATAGATCCAACTGTCCAGGGGAACATATGGCGAACTCATGAACGCTGGAGAGCGACCACGATCGCCTTCCATGAATTCGCCGGGCGGGTCCCAAGAGCCCCCATTCAATTGCGGTTCGTGACGTCGAGTGTAAATGCTTTGAGCGATCAGGTACCCAAGGGCGCTGCCGACCAGCACGTCCGAGGGAAAGTGCTGCCGACCACCGATTCTCGAAAAGCTGATGGTGGAAGCCAGGCCGTACGCCAGCAGCTTGGGAAGAGTTCCAGGATATTCGTGGGCCACGACTCCTGCGACCGACCAGGCCGCGGCGGCGTGCTCGGAAGGAAACGAAGTTCCACCGTGAAAGAATGCGCCTGCCCCATTACCCTGGTATGGTCGCCCCCGGCCCAGGGAGTATTTGAGAGCCTCGACTGTGACCAGACTGTTCAGGGCGGCTTCGCCTGCCAGGAATCCTGTCTCCCGCCAGTGAGGATTGTGGGCAGGAAAGCTGAGGAGGTAAAGTCCGGCGCCGGCTCCAACGAGGCCCGCGAGGCCCACGTCCGAAATGGTCTTGTAATGTTGCATGGTCGCTGCATTGTGGGAGAGCGACGCACTGTATTCGCGCTCCGTCGCCAAGAGACCGGCCGTGAGTCCACCCAACGGAACTAACCAAGTCGTGTCCGAGAGCTTAATGTGCGCAGGACTGGCCCAAATATGATGTTGGTCCTGAGCAAAATCGGTCAGCAACTGGGGTCCCCACTTCTTGCTCGCGGCGTCGCTCACGTTCGCCGAAACAACGTTCGCAGGAGTGGCCTGACTCTTGGTGGTTCCATCTCCTTGGGCAGAATCGGCGACCGCCGGATGCGCTTTACCGCCCTCGCCGTTTTGGCACAAGGCGTCCTGCACCAAACAGACGCCCATCGCTGCGAGGGCCAGAAGCGCTAACAGAAATCTCGTGTTCATGGCACCCCGGCAGCCTCGAAAACTTAAGGATGGATATAGGCAACGGTTAAGGCGATCGAGGATGCCACTTGGGCCGTCTGGATCAGAGTGGACCAATTACGGTTGCCGATCCGAAGCGCCCTCTCCGGAACGATGATCGAATCCCCTGGCTTTAGCACGGTCTTCATGGGATCTCCTGACCAAAATCCGGAATTGTTTTTGGCGGAGAGGACCGATCCGTCGGCGCGAACGACAAACGCCGCGGTCTTGTCAGCAATCGGAGTCACGCCGCCTGCTTGCTGCAGATACCACTTGGCGTCCCTGCCGGGGAGGTAACCGACGGCCGTTGGGTTGAAGACCTGTCCCTGGACCATCACGTAGTTTGCTTTTTTCGGGATGATGAGCTGGTCGCCGTCGCGGAGTGTGATATCCGAAGGCGAATTTGCGAATTTTGTTATGTCTGCGGGGATGTGAATGACGACTCGCCCGATGGGTGCCATGGTCTCAAGCTGCTGAAGCGTGGTTTGTGTCTGCGCGATCGCTGTCAACTTGGCGTTCTTTTGGTCGTTGTCGCCTTCGGGCAGGCTGTTGAGATGAAGCTGTTCCTCCTTGATGCGCTGGACCAGTTGGGTGTGCGCTTTCAATTCGATCTCGCGAACTTCGCGACGGGCGAGAACGGCACCGTAGGGGCTGGCTTCCGCGGTGAAACCACCGCTTCGCCGCAGGATCGAACTGAGGCGCTCGCCGGGTTCAATGCCATACGAGGCCGGATGCTGTACTTCGCCTCGTACCGTTACGGACGCTCCGAGGTCGGTCCATTGCGGAAGTTGTCCAATGGTGAGCACATCACCGTTGCGAAGAGGTAGGTCCTGATTCGTATCGCCCGCGGCGGCGGAGAGCTTGACCTCGATGTGCTCGCTTGAGCCATTCGGGGGGCCGCTCGCTGCGAACCGGGTCAGATCTGCCGCGTCCGGGTATGCGCTTCTCTTGAGCCCCCCAGCCACCCTCACCAGGTCTTCGACCCGCATGTTGGTCGTGAGCGGATAACGGCCGGGCTTGGCGACTTCGCCCTTGATGTACACAGTGGGTGGTTCCACATTGGCAGGGTTGCGGTTCACGAGCACGCGATCGCGCGGCTGCAGAAGAACGTCATGCGCCGGATTTCCCGAGAGAGCCTCTCTCAAGTTCACACTGAGGATCTTCATGGTGCCATCGGCCTGGGTCCGAAACAACTGCACGGAGTCCAGCGACGCATAGGGCGTAGCTCCGCCTGCCAGGTAGATCGCATCCCGCAGATGAGCTTGTCCGGATGTCCGGTATTTTCCGGGGGAACGGACTTCGCCCCCCACCCACACGTCCGGCGGGGCTTGGAAATCAAAGCGACTGAAGATACGCACGGTGTCCAGAGGCTGTAGCGTCGGAGCTGATGCCGGCTTGGCAAGAGCCGCGGCAAGATCAAAGCTCTCAACGGTTGGATGAAAATCCGGAGCATTCAGGCGCACGATCTCACCGTAGTGCGGTGCGGGTTCGGGCAGCAGATCGCCATATGAGGAAATCAGGTCAGTCAGCTTCATGCCCTTCTTGTACGAGTAACGTCCCGGCCGCAGAACGTGACCCTGAAGGTAGATGGCATCTTCGTTGTAAGACGCGATCGGAAACAGATGCACCTGGTCGCCGCCTTGGATCTTGAAACCGTCGAGTTGCTGGTTCAGCGCGCTGGTGTCGGCCGTCGACGTCAGATTTAACGACAGCATGGTCCGCTTTTCATGGGCTTCAACGCGCTGCACTTCGATATGACGCAGCGCTGCCGTGGGAAGGATTCCGCCAGCTAATTCGACAACCTCCGCAAGAGAGCTCTCATTCCGCAATTCGTAGACGGCCGGACGGCGCACCATCCCCTCCACGGTCACCAGCGGCCCAACCGGGGGCACGAGCAACGTGTCGCCGCTTTGAAGTTGCTGGAGATCGGTACGCACGCCGTGCAGGAGCAAATCGTAGGCATCGACCTCCTGGATCAACTGCTTGCCACGATAGTGCTTGAGAATTCGCAAGGACCCGCGGTCGGTCACGCCGCCAGCCACAACCAGCGCGTTGAGCGGAGTGGAAAGCGAACTGATGTCGTATGCGCCTGCTTCCACAACCTCGCCGACGACATAGACGCGAATTGTTCGAAGTCGGGAAACCGAGACATCGGCCGAAACATCTCGAAATTGACTTCGCAATACACGCTGGACCTCTAACTGAACATCTCCCAGACTCTTGCCACTAACCAGCACCGGTCCGGCTTCGGGGAGGGATACACGTCCGGTGCGGTCCACCACGCGCACAAGGCGTTGCGAGTAGCCGCCCCAAAGGTCGATCGCCAGGCTATCGCCAGGGCCCACCACGTAATCGGGGCCAACGGGCAAGTCCATCGGAATAAAGCCAGGTTGGTTGGCAGCGTTGCGGAAGACCTCACTGCCGAATCGCTCCGCTGGCCGCTGAACGGGAGACGCCTGCATGTACATGTCGAATAGCGAGGGGGTGTCGGCATACGGATTGGCAGGCCGAATCATCTTCACAGGATTGGCGTCTTCATCCGCGGGACGACGAGGTCTAGTTCTTCTCGGACGAACGGACTGTCCGGGAACATTACTGCTGGAGGTTGACAACGACTCCATTGCGTCATACCGATCAGCAAGTGCAGAATTGGAACGGTTCGCCATCATGTCAGCGATGGTGGGGGACGTCGGGCCATTCCCCGGCATACCCAGCATTCCCCCGCCCGTGCTGGTCGTGCTAGACGCCAATTCGAAGCCGGACATGGAACGATCATTCAGATCGGTCTCATCGCCTCGCGCGCTGCTACGAAGGGTTCGAGGCTGCGACATGGAGGGGGACAGGTCGGGCGGAAGCAGAGGCAGCGAGGGGCTGGTTTCGTTGATTTGGGGTTGACTCTGTAGCGAGCGATCAGGACCTGAATTCCGATCACGCTGCTGCGTATCGCAATTGTCGTCTTGCTGCAGATCGCAACCCGCCGCGCGCTCTATCTCCTCGGCTTTCTTCTCCGGGTGCAGCAGCTGACTGTCCTGCTCCGCCTCGAGCGCCACGAAGCGCTTCACGCGCTCCTTTAGGATCAAGTCCTGCTGTTTGCCTATGTCTGAATCCGGATTCGGCTTCGGGATCAGGTAGCCGTAGCGCTGCAGCAAGCGTGTCGCCACCGACCGAAACACCAGATCCCGGTCAAGCCGGTCAAAAACCGCTTGGTCAGTGAGATCCCGATCCTCCACGATCTGCCCGTTATCGGTAGCCTCTTTCGCTATCCAACGCTTCAACTCTACTAACAAACCCGTATCCACCAAAAGGACTTCCCGGATTTGGACTGATGAAGCTGCGACCCGACTGTTGTTGTCTTCGGCGAGTTCCGACAACTCGGCCCTGCGCCTAGTTGCAGACTCGCCCGCCTGAGCTCGAGGCTTATCGGCCGCCGGCATCTGGCCGTACGACGTTTGACCGTACGAGACCTGGCAGCAAAGTAGAAATACAGCAAGGCTGACGGATCTCTTCACAAAGGCTTGGGATATTTGATCGACGAGCATTTTCTTATCCTCGCGCCACGCACGTCAGTCGGAGCAAGAAACCGAACCCAACGATCCCGTTCGTACTGCACAGCTGACCCAGCATTCGCTTGTGTTGAACAAGAACAGCAGATTCTTTCCGGCTGGAGGGTTTCATAGTTCCGACCGTCATCGCATCGGGAAACGATTTGACTGGTGAGATTCTTTTGATCAGTTCACAGGCTCAACATCAGCCTCATCCACTTCGGTTGCAACCGAGCGCATGATGAGCTCGATCGAAAGGACAAGGCGGAATCCATCTTTGCGGCGAACGAGGATGCCTTCCATTCCCGAAAGCGGGCCGCTACGCACGCGTACGCGCTTTCCGATCTTGAGATAAGGATGAGGCCCGAAGCCGACGCTGTGGGAAAGGCCTTGCCGAAGCATCTCGATCTCAGCTTCTGTAATCGGCGCCGGTTTTCCGTCGAAGCTTACAATCTGCACGACTCCGGGCACGGTTAGCACCTGCAAGCGCGAGCGGTAGGCTATTCTCACAAATATGTATCCAGGAAATAGCGGCAGTTCGATCTCTTTCCGGCGATCCAGCCAGCGCCGAACGCTTTTGTACGAAGGCAGGTAGCACTCTACCGAACGACCGCCCAAGTATTCCGTCACGCGTTTCTCGTGGCGTGCATTGGTATACACCGCATACCACTCCGGCCGATCGAAGCCGTTGGCAAGCGAAGAGTCGTTCACGAATTGGTCGTTACTTTGGATGCCGATTTGCGTCGCAGCCATTTTGCTTTTCCCCGGGCTTGGTTGCAGCTTCGCCCCCTCACTTACAGGTTCATGTGAGATAACCTTGCTCCACGCACATGAGGGGCGAGGTCTACCCCCCGCCCGCATTCCTCGCCGTTCGAGATCAAACCCAGCGGTAGTTCAACACGCCCGCGTCTGAATCTCCGCAACTTCCGGATTCCGCAGAGAATTGAGGAGCCCCTGCTCCGAGTTCTCTACCCGCTTAGCGCGAATATCAACGAATGCCGAATACAAGATGCTGCTGTTTTCCTGAGGCGCCACCGCCAGAACCTTCATCCCGGGGTACCTTCCCAGGAGGAAGCCGCATAACTCTGGCCGGCCCTCGGTCTGATCAAGGGCGATGATTAGGAAGTCAGGCCGGGTTGTATCCACCAACTCAGTGATTTCCGACTCATTCTGGGTTTCGCCGACGACTTCGATATCTGGCTGGTCCGCAATCGTGGCAAGGACCAGCTCTCGCATCAGGCGCGGCCGGTTGGCTACGAGCACTCTGATTCTTCGCACGGCCCACTCCCTGCGTCGCATAGGGTAGCGTGCAGAGTAGCTGTCCTCGCTGCACAACAACAGGTTCAATTTGCGACTAGAGATCTATTAAGGGGTACCTACGACCGGTACGGCAGGATCTGCGAACTAGAGTACCAATTTGGAATGGGCACAGTACCAAGAGTACCTAATGTTTTTGACTGAGAGGCACTCGCGTCAGGCCATTATCCCTTCGACGCGACATACTTCCACGGCGCTCAGCCGATCGCTGGCGCCCAACTTGCGCAGCATGCGGTGAATGTGGTTCTTCACCGTTTGTTCGGAGAGATTCAGCAGATTTGCGATCTCCTTGTTGCTGAGACTTTGACTGATCAGTTTTACCAATTGTTGCTCGCGGCGGGTCAAGCCGAGCTGCGCTTTGCCGCGATACAGTTGTGAGCACGGACTGGCGATCTGCTCAAACAAGGCTGCGCAAAACTTCGGAGGGCAGACAGCCCCGTCATAAGCCACACTTCGCACTGCGGCTGCGACCTCGTTTGCCGACGCTTCTTTCAGGACGTACCCGGAAACGCCCGCGCGTACACAGCGCAGGAATGTCTCTCGGTCGCTGTCCATGCCGACCAGCAGCACTTTGAGGCCCGGAACAACCCTGCAAACAGAAGTGACTGCGTCCAGCCCAATCCGCGCGAATACGCTCGAATCCAAGGCGAGTATCTGGGGACGCAACTCGCTGACCTGCTCGGTGAAGTGCGAATCGAAGGCCACTGCAGCGACTACTCGAATATCGTTCTTGTTGTCGAGTACCCGCGCCAGTGCTTCACGCAACAGGCGATTTTCGGCTAGAAGGAAAACATCGATGCAATCAGACGTCTCAGCGGACAAAACTGCCTCCGTAAAGCGAACGGGGACCGATACGAGTTGCGGGATTGACGTAGTCGGATGTAGAGCCAGCTGATGGTGGGCGAACAGCTGCTGAGTGGTGTGTGCGAACTGCACGCGCTGATGGTGGCGATAGCACAGCTAAAGCGACGAGAGGCAAATCCCGCCTGCAGGGAGCCATTGGTTCCTCCCAAGAATCGTCAGGTTTCCCCCTCAGGAAACTTTAGGGGTGGAGTTTATTGGCGGCGTCACCTGATGTCAATTGAATAGTCAATGAAGGGAGACCGATTTGCCGACATGCGAATCTCGTTGCCAACCCCTTCAGACAAAATGTCAAAAGCTTTGAATGGGCGACAATGCTTTTCTGAGTGGAACTGCAGCTGCGCTCCTGATCCAAAGAGGCCGGACCTAAAGTGAGTCGATCGAAAGCGACCAAACTGAGGAAGTGAAAGAGCAACGGTCGAACGTCTCCTCAATGCCGAGTGACATTCGATGGGGGATTGACGTGAAATGTGCGTTCAGAGAAACGCGTGACGAGCCAAGGCTGCCGCCGATCTCACGTTCTGCACTCAACGCCGCACAGGTTCTGCACTCGCCTGGGTGAGGCCGGAGCGGATGCCGCCCACTCTTCACAAGCTGGCCGGACATAGCAGCATCGGGTTCGCCAGCGATACACGCATCTAACGCCTCCCCGTTTGGAGCCCGCGATTGGTTGTTTGAAGCCCCGCCAAAATTACTACAGGGAGCACCCTAGGAAGAAACCAAAGCTAGCCAAGTACTGGTGCGAAAGGGGGGACTCGAACCCCCACGGGTTTCCCCGCCAGATCCTAAGTCTGGTGCGTCTGCCAATTCCGCCACTTTCGCAATCCCCCGCTTTGCACCGCTCCGATCACGGTGATTATACAGGGGGTTAAGGCCTGTTCCGAGCACATCCTGTCGCCTCTCCGCTCCATCCAACTGTCCCACGCACGTCCCTCAGGATATTCCCCTGCCCGTTACAGAATCTACCCGAGATATTCCGCCCCCCGGGCGGCGTAGGTTGCGAAAAGATACCCGGAACAATGAGGGCGACGTGCCCTTGAGGAGACACCATGTCGACGACTTGCTTGTGATTTTGATTCTGCTGCTGCTCGGCGCTTTGCCCACGTGGCCGTACAGCCGGAATTGGGGTTATTACCCGAGCGGCGGGCTGGGACTGATCGTTGTGATCCTGCTCGTGCTCGCGG
>WNFO01000226.1_pt1 | contig 39152 bp, 32 predicted proteins | sample 5400251 | NCBI WGS metagenome assembly WNFO01 (sample SAMN13153354, study PRJNA577476) | soil metagenome | isolation source: 100 cm saprolite under Madrone tree | place: USA:California | collected 2016-06-14 | reverse complement strand
GACGGGTTTGCGGTGGTGGTGAACTACGCCGGAAAAGCAGCTCCGGCGCAGTCTTTAGTGGCGGATATCAAGGCTGCGGGGGGACAGGGCATCGCTGTGCAAGCAGATGTGGCGATTGCCGCAGACGTGGAGCGGCTCTTCAAAGAGTCGATGGAAGCCTTCGGCAGGCCTGATGTGGTGGTTCATTGTGCGGGCATCATGCCGCTGTTTCCGATTGCCAGCGGAGACGTGGCTACCTTCGACAAGGTGATCGCGACGAACTTGCGCGGAACGTTTCTGGTATTCGCTCAAGCGGCGCAACATGTTTCGGATGGCGGGCGCATCATGGCTTTCTCCAGCAGCGTTCTCGCCAAGTCCTTCCCGACTTACGGTGCCTACATCGCTTCCAAGGCGGGCGTCGAGGGGTTGGTCCATGTTCTTGCCAACGAACTGCGTGGCAGAAACATCACGGTCAATGCGGTGGCGCCAGGCCAGGTGCGAACGGACCTGTTCTTGAAGGGCAAGAGCGACGCACTGATCGAAGAATTAAAGAAGATGAATCCGCTCGAACGGCTCGGCCTGCCAGAAGACATGGCAAATGTAGTGTCATTCCTTGCCGGTCCTGAGGGCGGATGGATCAACAGCCAGGTGTTGCGTGCCAACGGCGGTTTTGCGTATTGATAGCGACCTCACTGAAGAGACAGAAGGGAGAAGCAGCGGTGAAATACGTAATCGTGATCACGGGAGCTTCTAGCGGATTCGGTGCGTTGACGGCACGTCGTCTAGCTGAGGCAGGACACACCGTTTATGCGACGATGCGTGAGACTGGCGGGCGGAATGCTAAGCAAGTCGAAGCCGCCCGGAAGTTTGCCGCCGAGAAAACTGTTGATCTTCGGACAGCAGAACTGGACGTCAGTTCTCAAGAGTCTGCTGATCGAGCAGTACAACAAGTTCTTGGCGCAGCGGGACGCCTCGACATAATCATCCACAATGCAGGTCACATGGTTTTCGGCCCAGCCGAAGCATTCACGCCGGAACAACTCGCGGAGTTGTATGACGTGAACGTGCTGAGTACTCAGCGCGTGAACCGCGCGGCATTGCCTCAGTTGCGAAAGCAGAAGAGAGGGCTCGTAGTGTGGGTTTCGAGCAGCAGCGCAGCGGGCGGGACCCCGCCGTATCTGGCGCCGTACTTCGCGGCGAAGGCCGGAATGGATGCTCTAGCCGTAGTCTATGCGCGTGAGCTAACCCGCTGGGGTATTGAGACTTCGATCATCGTTCCCGGCGCCTTCACTGGAGGAACAAATCACTTTGCCCACGCTGGGTCGCCCGCCGACAAGGCGCGTGCCGCAGAATACGAAGCCGGTCCCTACAAGGGATTTGCTGACGATGTATTGAAGGGTTTCTCCTCGATCGTACCTCCTGATGCGGACGCGTCGGCTGTGGCGGAAGCGATTGTGAAAGTGGTGGATACTCCTTTCGGAAAGCGGCCTTTCCGTGTTCACGTAGATCCAACACAAGACGGCGCTGAACTTGTGAACATGGTTTGCGACAGAGTGCGTGCTGAGCTCCTGCGTCGGATAGGCCTCAACGATGTATTGACGCCACGGGTCCTCGAATCGAAATCATTGAGTGCCGCTTAGGGTCGAATCTTGGAAGGAGTCGTGCGGACATACGTCCCGCAACGGCTCTAACCGTGCTGGTCACTAGAAGTGCGAAGGAGTACCACAATGCAAAGTGGAAACGGTTTACACAACAAGCGGGTCGTCGTCCTGGGGGGCTCTTCGGGCATCGGGTTCGCAGTCGCGGAATTGGCAGCATCGTTTGGCGCCGATGTTGTGATCGCGTCCAGCAGCGCCGAACGAGTTCAAACAGCAATCAAATCCATCGGCGGAAAATCAGACGGACGGACGCTTGACGTCTCCAATGAACGAGCTATTCACACCTTCTTTACAGAACTTGGCGCCTTCGACCACCTGGTCTTCACTGCCGGCGATAGCTTGCACTTACAGGACCTAGCTTCCACGGATCTCAAGCAGGCAAGGCGGGCATTCGAGCTGCGCTATTGGGCCGCGCTTGCTGCCGTCAAATACGGAAGTCCGCATATTCGCAAGGGTGGCTCTGTCGTCCTCACTACGGGGATCGCCGGCCTGCGGCCGCAAAAGGGATGGGTCGTTGCCGCAAGTGTTTGTGGAACCATTGAAGCCCTAACGCGTGCCTTGGCAATCGAATTAGCGCCAATTCGTGTTAACGCCGTATCGCCGGGAGTAGTTCGCGCGAATCTCTGGCATAGCATGAGCGCAACAGAACGCGAGGAGTTCTACGGCAGCCTCAGCAAAAGTCTGCCTGTGGGACGCGTGGGCGAAGCCCATGATATCGCCCAAGCCTATGTGTTTCTGATGCAAGAAGGATTCGCCACAGGGCAGATACTTGTGGTCGATGGCGGTACGGTCCTGGTTTGAAGGCCCGACAGGTCGAGCACGCTGATATCAGCGTTAGCCCCTATCGTGAAGAGGACCACCATATAGTAGCCGCGACCAGTATTACGGGAACCAGGACGAGATTAGTCCCTACAAGTCGGCTTGTGGGAAGTGATCTCCACGCTTGGCATCGACTCTGAAGGGATTACGGGCCATCCGGAGACTATCGCTGCGGATGCGAAAGGGTTCCAGCCCGCGACCTCCTGCGTGACAGGCAGGGGGCGTACATTTGGCTCGCGAGAAAACCTGACTTCTTTCCCAAAACTGGAAAAGGAATCTTGGAGGCAGCCCATAAGCCTTTGTGCATCAGCAAAGTTGGCAGAAGTCACAGGCTAGAACTCCTCGATGACTATCGGGTTCTAAATTCCGCCGATTTCTCGGGACCCGTAAGAAAGACGAAAAACCGGTTCTCATAACTTGCACAAAAGAAAAGGCCGGAGTCCTGGGCTCCGGCCTATAATGCACTGAATGGTTGCGGGGGTCAGATTTGAACTGACGACCTTCGGGTTATGAGGTCAGCAGGCTCATGAATCCACTTAAGTCTCGCCGAATCAGTTGTCCTCTTCCCCCGCCTCCGTCCAATTCCGACTCCAAAACAGGGGTTTTGCGCCCATTTTGCGCCCAAGTTTAACCGGACATTTGAAGTAACACTTTACTTGTCCGATTAGCGCTGCCAGTTCAGACGGTCGATGCAACACCATCTAACCAGTTGATCCGACAATACTTCCGCATAAGAATCGTTCTATACGGCAAGACTCAATCAGAACCTAAGCAAGGCAGTGTTCTTTTTGAATCAACACTCGCGAACGAAATCGGCTTCGTGGAGTCCTAATAGAAGACTTCGAGCTAGTGTTGCGTCGACCCATTGAAACCGCCGCGTTAATCGTCCAAGTGGAAAGTGGCCCGCTCAATCTTCCCACAACCCGTTTCTGGACCGCATGCCGGACATCCTGACGACTCCTTCAGGAAAACTTCAGTAGGCAAGGTGTGCCTACGCTCATAAGATGCGGGGACCTGTTCTTTGAGAGGCGGAAGTGATCAAGGGGATTGTTCTGGTTTGCCTGGCAGCGCTCACGATTTTCCATGTGATCCACACAAAGGGGGATGCGCAGGAAAAAGAATGTTTGCGACTTGTACAAACGATTCCAATGCCGCACGTAAAGGGACGCATCGATCACATGGACGTGGATGTCAAAGACAAGCGGCTCTTTGTGGCGGGCCTTGAGAATGGGTCGCTGGAAGTCGTGGATTTGCGGGCTGGCAAATGGTTGAGAAGCATTCCTGGTTTTAAGAAAACACAAAGTGTCGCGTATGTGCCTTCCCTCAACAAAGTGTTCGTGGCGAGTGGAGATGACGGGATGCTCCGCGTTTTCCGCGGCGACACTCTCGACCTGCTGGATGCGATCAAGCTGGACCTGGGCCCTAACCGTGTTGCGTACGATCCCCACACAGAACTTCTCTACGTTGGATACGGCGGTAAGGATGCGGGTAAGGCGTATGGTCAAGTCGGGGTCATCGACGCCAAAACGGATGGGCATATTGGCGATATCAAAATGGAGGCCCACCCTGCGGAGCTTCTCCTCGATCAACCCGGTAGGACTTTGTTCGTTCTCGTTTCCGCCGTAAGCAAGGTTCAAGTTGTAGATACAAAGAAGCGTGAGGTGGTGTCCACGTGGCCGGTGAGCAGCCAGCGGAATGGTGACGGAGCATTTGACGAAAAAACGCACCGATTGTTTATCGGAACACGTACGCCTCCGCGAATGCTGGTTGTGGACTCTCAGACCGGCAAGGAGATCGCGAATCTCCCTACGGTTGAGGGAATGGATGGCGTCTATTTCGATGTTGGCCGCAAACGAGTGTACGTTTCGGGAGGCCGCGATCAGGGCGTCGGGTATGTTTTTGCGTATCAGCAAAAAGATGCAGATCACTACGAAACGATCGGGAAAATCCCGACGAGACCGGGCGCTGGTACTTCGTTCTGGTCCCCCGAACTGAACCGCTACTATGTGGCTGCGCCCGCTCACGACAACGAAGAGGTCGCGATTCTCGTGTTCGAGCCAGAGTCCTGAAACTCTTTATGCACTGGTGAATTTTCTAGGGAAGAGAAGCAGTAACAGTAACAGAATCCGTTCTCAGGAGGAGATATGAAGAAGTTGCTAGCCGTCAGCATAGTGGCATTGGCTGGGTTGTCTGTACTCTCAACCAAACTGAATGCTCAAAAGAGTGCGTCGGCTCAGGCCACGCCCCCACTCGTCTTGACCGAGGCGATTCCTCTGGAGGGCGTAAAAGGACGTATCGATCACTTTGGTTCCGCGGGAAACCGGTTACTTATTTCTGCGTTGGGAAACAATACAGTCGAGGTCATCGACATCAGCGCGAGAACGATACTCCATACCATCACAGGAATTCCGAATCCACAGGGTGTGGTCTTTTCCCCGGAAGCCAACAAGCTCTTTGCCGCGAGTAGCAAGGGAAAGCTATACATCTACGACGGAACTTCCTTTGACCTCATCAAAGAGATCGACTTCCACAGTGATGTCGACAATCTGCGCTACGACGCAGCGAATAAGCGTGTCTATGTCGGTTACGGCGAGGACGAGACAGGGGCGATTGGGGCCGTCGATGCGGCCACGAGCGAGCGGCTCGAAGAAGAATATAAGCTAGGAGCCCATCCTGAATCGTTCCAACTGGAAACGTCGGGACCGAACATCTACGCGAACCTGCCAGACTTGAAACAAATCGCGGTAATCAATCGCAGCACGCATGCGATCTCCCGATGGCCATTAACTCTTGAGATGAACTTTCCGATGGCCTTGGATGAGGGCGATCACCGCTTATTCGTTGGCACTCGTACTCCGGCGCGGCTGGCGGTGTTCGACACGAACTCGGGCCACATGATCATCGCGCTTCCGTGTGTCCAGGACACTGACGACCTTTACTACGATGTCGCTCGCAAACGCATTTACGTGGCAGGCGGAGAGGGATTCATCAACGTCTTTCAACAGAAGGATGCGGACCACTACCAGCTTCTGTCCAAGATACCCTCGGCATTGGGCGCCCGGACAGCCGGATATTTTGGCAAAGGAAGGAAGAGCGCGGACCGCTTCTACCTGGCGGTTCCAGCGCGTGCGGGCCGTGGCGCAGAAGTGTGGATTTATACCGTACAGGATTAAAGATAAAAGAGCGGACCAAGATGCATGAAGGAAAAAGCCAATTGCGCATCCTCGTAGTTGAAGACGAAGCGAAAGTGGCTCGTGCTCTCCGCGAGGGATTGGAGCGTGAGAAATACGAGGTCGTCGTCGCACCCACAGGAGAAGAAGGGTTCTTTCTGGTGAATGCCGAGGAATTCGACCTCGTCCTTTTGGATCTTATGCTTCCGGGACGGGATGGTTTGCAGGTGCTGTCCACACTGAGAAAACGTGGATTGCAGACTCCGGTTCTCATTCTCACGGCACGTGATGCAATTGAGGATCGAGTGCAAGGACTCGACAGGGGTGCCGACGATTACCTCGTTAAGCCCTTTGCGTTCCCGGAGCTTCTAGCGCGCGTTCGAGCGCTCCTCAGACGCGGGCGAGCCGAACAAGCTCCCCAGTTACGACTCGCCGATTTGGAAATGGACGTGGCGACTCGCAAGGCGAGACGGCGGGGGCAACACCTGGAATTAACAGCCCGAGAGTTTGAGCTTCTCGAATATCTGCTTCGGCACAAAGGGCAGGTCGTCTCGCGGGAGATGTTGGCGCGCAATGTATGGAAAGAGACTGCACGGGCAACGCCACTCGATAACGTGATGGACGTTCACATCAACAGACTTCGCCGGAAGGTCGATGAGCCCTTCGACCGCAAATTGATTCACACGGTTCGCGGTGTCGGATTCGTGCTGCGAGAGGAAGAATGAAATTCCGGCCGCGAAACGTCCGTTCGCGATTGACCCTCTGGTACGTGCTCGTGCTGGCGAGTCTTTTAGCGTTGTACGCAGGAGTTGCTTGCTTGTTCCTGTTTTTGAGCTTGCGCGAGGACTTTGATCAGAACCTGCTCGAAGATGTCGAAACTGTTGAAGGGATGCTCGCAAAGGAGCCAAACGGACTCGTTTCCCTCCATGCCAGTCATCCAGACGCGGCTGAACCGAGAATCGGGCATTTCATCGAAGTGTGGTCGCCGCAGGGCTCGCTCCTTTATCGAAGTGCGGCCTTGCAGGGCCAGACACTAGGCGGTCCTCCAGGCCCCGAGGAGGGCCAGAACGATCCACCTCCGTCCACCACCCGGCTTCCGAATGGCACGCGAGTCAGGCTGGCCAGCAGCGTCTATCACATTGAAGACCGGCGAGTCGTTCTTCGTGTTGCGTACACCGAGGAAAAGTTGTGGCTTGAACTACGCGAATTCGGGGAAGTGTTGATGCTCGGCTTTCCGATTGCCTTGTTGCTTGCAGGTTTCGGAGGCTATGCCCTCGCGCGAAAAGCACTTGCGCCCATCGATTCGATGGGCACTCAGGCCAAAACAATATCTGCCGAACGGCTGGGTGACCGCCTTTCCATCGAGAATCCCGAAGATGAATTAGGAAAGCTCGGTACCGTCTTCAACGCCATGCTCGGGCGATTGCAAGCAGCCTTCGATCAACTGCGTCGCTTCACGGCTGACGCCTCTCACGAATTGCGTACTCCACTGACTGCGATCCGAAGCGTTGGCGAGGTTGCGCTGCAAGACCAGAGGAGTCCGGCGGAATATCGAGATGTGATCGGAAGCATGCTGGAAGAGGTAGATCGCCTGACGCGGCTCTCGGAGAGCTTGCTTGCGCTTTCCCGAGCCGATGCTGGCCACGTCCAGCTTCATCGTGAAGACATTTCTCTCGCACGCGTCGCAAGGGAAGCCAGCTCGGTCGTCGAGGTTTTAGCAGAGGAGAAAGGGCAACGGATTGACATCGAGGGTGACGCAGACCTCATTGTCTCCGTCGATCGGCTGATTCTCCGGCAGGCCATCGTCAATCTGCTTGATAACGCCATCAAATATTCCCCGTTAGGAAGCCAGATTCTCGTCCGGGTACAGAGTGGAGGAGACAAGCAAGTGCTCTTAGATGTGATCGACCAGGGGCCTGGAATTCCCAACGAACATCAGCCGCATGTCTTTGATCGCTTTTATCGCGTTGATCGGGCGCGGACGCGAGAATGGGGTGGTGCTGGCCTTGGACTGTCCATCACTCGTTGGGCTGTCGAAGCTCACGGCGGCGGCATAACTCTGAAAAGCGAAGAAGGCCACGGCAGCACGTTTCAAGTCTCTCTGCCACTCGTGAAATATTCCTCAACAAGTCAGTCACAAGGGGGTTCCCAATGAAAAGGATATTAGGAATTTTGGCTGCGGTCGCCGTGGTTTCGGCACTGGTCTGGGTGGCCCTTGAATCCAGGGAAGATGGATATTTCTCCTATGCATCTCAACCGGAGACTCCTGCGCCTCCGCAGGCCGCAGGTGCTTCATTCTCATACAACTTCGATAGCGACGCCGTGGGGGCTATGCCGACGAAGTTTCACAGCGCGCGCACTGGGAAAGGAGCCGAAGGCAAATGGGCGGTGGTGGCCGATCCTACCGCACCTTCTAAACCCAATGTAATTGCGCAAACGTCAACGGACGCGACCGACTATCGCTTTCCGCTTCTCATTGCGGACGAAGGCAGCTTCAAAGACCTTGAACTCAGCGTGAGATTCAAAGCTGTTTCCGGCGAAGTGGACCGCGCGGGAGGACTGGTGTTCCGGCTGAAGGACGCGAATAACTACTACATCGTCCGCGCCAACGCGCTGGAGGATAACTACAGGCTCTACCACGTTGTCGCGGGAAACCGCCACCAATTTGCCGGTGCGAATTTCAAGGTGACTTCCGGCGAATGGCACGAACTGCGCGTCGAAAGTGTCGGAAACAAGATCATCTGTTACTACGACGGCGCAAAGAAGATCGAAGCGATGGACGACACGTTCAAAGACGCGGGCAAGGTGGGTCTGTGGACCAAGGCCGACTCCGTCACCTATTTCGATGATCTCAAAGTGGTGGCAAAGTGAGTTTCGAGAAATATTTCAAAAAACAAAGGGAGGTTCGTTCCATGAGTCGTTTCGTTAGCAAAAGTACCATGTTTTTCTTTGCTGTAGTTTGTTTCCTCGTGTCCGGCAGCACCACGCCAGCTCAGGAAAATCCCGAGTGACTACCAAGAGGTTCTGAAGAGCCTGGACCGAAAAGGCGACTTCAAGGCAGGCGTTCTCAAGGTAAATATTCCGCGCAACGACTTGAAGATGACGATCCAGGGGTTTTCGACGCCGACGCCATTCGGATTCGGCGGCTGGATAGCCCTGACCAAAGCCACAGACGGAACGGACGTAATGATGGGCGACCTTGTACTGCTTCAGGAGGAAGTCAATCCCATCATGTCCGCGCTTCTCGACAACGGAATCGATGTGACCGCACTTCACAACCACTTTTTCTGGGACGACCCACACGTCTATTTCATGCACGTGCACGGCATGGGAAAGGCAGCGGACCTCGCCCGCCGCGTAAAACCAGGTTTGGATTTGATCGGTCACTCAGCGCCCACTACGTCAGCACCCTCGACCGGAGGCGCTGGCACGGCGCTCGATACCGCGAAGCTGGCCAAGATCGTGGGGCACGAAGGTGAGCAGACGGGCGCTGTGTACAAGATCACCGTAGGACGCGACGACCTTGGCATGAAGGAGCACGGCGCCACGATCAACGCTCGGATGGGGCTGAACACGTGGGCCGCATTCGTCGGCACGCAAGAAGATGCTGCCGTTGCGGGCGACGTAGCGATGCTTGAAAACGAAATCACCCCGGTTCTGAAAGCGCTTCGCAAGAATGGTCTAGACGTAGTCGCGATTCACCACCACATGACGGGAGACAAGCCTGTCGTGATCTTCCTTCACTACTGGGGCAGGGGCCCCGCCGAAAAACTCGCGACGGCCTTCAAAGCGGCTCTCGATGAATTGGGCAAAGGCGGCCCCGCTCACGGAATGGGACGCTAGGGTCCTCTTGCGCCCAGCCAAGACATGAATACGACCGCAATCTCAGTCGAGGGTGGAGAAGCGCAGCCCAAACTGCGCGAATTCCTACTCTACTTTCTCCACCTCGGAGCTCTTGGCTTCGGCGGGCCGATTGCCCTAGCGGGCCACATGCAAAAGGACCTGGTTGAGGAGCGAAAGTGGGTATCCAGCCAGGATTACGTCGAGGGACTCGCGTTTTCTCAGCTTTCCCCTGGCCCGCTGGCGGCACAACTTGCGATGTATCTCGGTTGGGTCCGGGCTGGCACGCTTGGGGCTACGCTCACGGGAGCCGCATTTGTCCTGCCTTCTTTCTTGATGGTCTTAGTTCTTGCCGCACTCTACGTGCATTACGGGCGGCTGCCTTGGATTCAGGGAGTGTTCTACGGCATCGGAGCCGCAGTCATCGCGATTATCGCGCGGAGCGCCTACAAACTCATTCGCTCGACCTTGAAAAACGATTGGCTGCTGTGGGCGCTCTTCACGGCGTTGGCGGTGACGACCGCATGGAAGGAATCCGAAATCGTCTGGCTCTTCCTGCTCTGCGGGCTCGTTTCGATGTTCATCAAGGCACCGCCGAGCCTGAAGGTTTCACACTCTGCAGCTCCCGCTTTCGCCGGATTAGGCAAGCTGTTCACAGGTGCCCTGGGTTCAGTCACAGCGGCCACGGTAGGGACTCTCTTTCTTTTTTTTCTGAAAGCAGGTGCCTTCGTCTTCGGGAGCGGTCTCGCGATTGTGCCTTTTCTGTACGGCGGGGTCGTAGGCCAATTCCGTTGGCTTACAGAGAGGCAGTTCCTGGATGCGGTTGCCGTCGCGATGATAACGCCGGGGCCGGTGGTCATCACGGCTGGATTCATCGGGTATCTGGTGGCGGGACTTGTCGGAGCGCTGCTGGCGGCACTCGCTGTTTTTGTTCCTCCGTATTTGATCGTGATCGCTGGCGCTCCGTACTATCGGCGCTTTGCAAAAAACCTCCAGGTAAAGGCATTCGTGCAAGGAGTGACAGCCGCCGCGGTGGGTGCCATCGCCGGAGCGGCCTTTATCCTTGGCAGGCGTTCCTTGATTGATCTGCCCACGGCCTCCATTGCCGTCGCCACGTTCGGGCTGCTCAGTTTCAAGAAAATTCCCGAACCACTTTTGATTCTTGCGGCGGGGGTAGCGGGTCTGCTGCTTTTCAAAGGGTAGAGATTGGGAAGTTGTTTGAAGAAATCATGGGAGGCCTTACATGCGAAACAAAGGATTGCAGTTTCTCGGACTGATCGCGCTGCCAGCGGCTTTGGGGCTGTCGGCCAAATCCGTCTCGCCCACACTAAAGAAAGTGACCGAATTTGATCTACCGGGGCCTCCAGGCAAACGGTTCGACTATCTCACCATAACCCCCGACGACCATTACCTGCTCTCGGCTCACCTTGGGGCAGGACAGACGTATGTCATCGATCTGCGCACGAACAAAGTCGTGGCAACAGTTCTGGACACTCCGGGTGCCGAAGGGGTTGAATACGTCCCCGAATTGAAGAAAGCATACACGTCGAACGCTGGCGGCAACACCATTGGCGTGGTGGACCTTCGCCAGATGAAAGTAATCAAGAAAATTCCCACCGAAGCCAAGCCGGACGGTAGCCCATACGCTCCGCCGTTCCACAAGCTCTACGTTTCTGATGAACGCGGCAAAGCAGAAGCCATTTTGGATGTCCGAACGGACAATATCGTGAAGGCGCTGCACTTTGATAGCGAAGCGGGGATGCCTCAATACGATCCCGTCGCCCAGAAGGTGTACATAAACCTCCAGGACAAGAATATTTTCGCGGTCGTTGACCCGGCTACAGATGAAGTCGTAGGGCGCTATCCCGTGGGGCGCTGTGAGGGGAATCATGGGATGACCCTTGACCCAGAACACCATCGCGCCTTCCTCTCCTGCGAAGGCAACGACCTGATGACCGTATTCAACCTCGACAATCACCAGCCAATCGCGTTTCTTCCGATGGCCGGCGGTCCCGACGTCATCAAGTTCGACCCTGGATTGAAACGCATCTATGTGGCCTGTTCGAGCGGAGCCATCTCCGTATTCCAAATGGAAGACCCAGACCACTACCGCAAGCTGGAGGATTTTCCGGTTCAAAAGAAGGTGCGCAGCTTGGCAGTGGACCCGGACACTCACCGTGTCTACGCACCGGAGCAAGAGGCCGACGGCAAAGCGGTCGCCCGAATGGTTATTTACGAAGCCATTGTGAATCCATGAGCTGGCCCATCCGTTGACATGAACCAAGTGGCCCAGCCCAACCGGTCGCAAGTTGCAGCGCTCTGCGCATTGTTCCGAGCCTCGGAAAGTGCAGGAGTGCGTCACTGCGTTCTGTTGGCGCTAGCTTTGGTTTGTCTAAACAGCGGCACGCTCTGGGGAAAAGCTGTTCCTGACCCAAGTCCGCCTTTTCCGCAGGAAGGCGCCCGCACGGCGGAAGCAATCAGGGCGGATCGTGCGCCGCGTTTGGATGGCACACTCAATGATCCACTCTGGCAATCAGCTAAACCCATCACCGATTTTCGACAGCGTGAGCCGCACGAGGGTGAGCCGCCTACTGAAAAGACGGAAGTGCGCATCCTTTATACGCGACATGCCGTGTACTTCGGGATTCATTGCTATGACTCCGAACCCTCCCGGATTATCGCCACGGAACTCCGGCGCGACGCAAGCCAAGACTTGGATGACCACTTCGAAATTCTGATCGATTCGAACCATAATCGCCGTGGCGCCTACGTTTTCGAGATCAATCCCCTTGGTACACAAAACGATGGCCTTATCGTGGAGGAGCAAGGAGACTCGAATGGAGGCGACTTCGACCGGGGGTGGGACGGAGTATGGGCGTCAGAGGCGCGCATTACTCCTGGCGGATGGACCGCGACAATAGAAATTCCATTCACAACCCTCAATTTTATTCACTCAAGCGATGTGGTCTGGGGTTTGAATTTCAAACGATTTGCCCGAAGAAAGAACGAAGAAGACCTCTGGAGTGCTTACCGGCGAACTTTTGGGATCACTAAGGTCTCGGAGGCAGGAGAATTGCGGGGCATCAAGGACATCGGAAGTGGAAGACTTTTCATTGTGAAACCATACGGACTAGCCCGCTACGACAAGCAGACAGGGCAGGACCCCAAATTCCCGCTGACGGGCGGAGTCGATATTAAGTGCGGCCTTACTTCAAACCTCGTCTTGAATCTGACTGGCAATACGGATTTTGCCGATACCGAGGTGGACCTTGAGCCTTTCAATCTGACGCCGTTCAAAGTCTTTATTCCGGAGAAGCGCCAGTTCTTCCTCGAAAACGCAGGGGTCTTCAATTTCGATATCGGCGACCAGGATCAATTGTTTTTTAGCCGTCAGATTGGAATTGATCCAATAACCGGACAACAAGTGCCCATCAACGGCGGAGCCCGGCTGACGGGGACGTTTGGTCGCACAGAGTTGGGCGTTATGGAGGTGGACACTCGTTCCAGTGGCCCCAATCCTTATGCAAACTATGCGATCGCACGACTGAAAGAATCTCTGTGGGCTGGCTCCTACATTGGCGTGATGGGCATTGACAAGCGATCGGGGAATATAAAGGACAGTTTCAATCAGACGGGGGGTGTTGACACGCGTCTGGTCTTCTTCAAGGACTGGTTTGTTGACGCCCATATGGCTGGAACGCGATCACCCGGTTACCCGAGCGGGGCCAGCGATGTCGGGGCCTCGTTGACCTACAGGTCCAACTGGCTGGACGGGATCGTAGAACGGCGAAAGATCGGCCCGAACTTCAACCCGGAAGTAGGATTCATCGAGAGGACGGACTCGAACGAAACATATGGGAATTTGACCTTCAAAGTTAGACCCAAGATCAGTGGCGTCCGCGAGTTGCAATTCGAAGGATTCATTCTCCACGCTCCAGACACTCACAACGTCGTGCAAACACAGGAGTGGCAGGGCACTTTCCGCGCTGAGTTCAACAACGGTGGTTATACCGACGACGATATCGCCGATGTGTTTACACAACGAATTACAAGACCCTTTCACATTTACAAGAACGTGTTCATTCCGAACGGTCTGTACCATTTTGCCCGCCATCAGTTGACCTACGGGTCCGGGCAAGATCGTAGATTCACTTACAATTTCTTCGAACGCTTTGGCGGCTATTACGGTGGGAGTCTGAATGAATTCCGCGTGCGGGCCAATTATCGCCCGACCGCGAAATTTTCGATCTCCGCTTCAGAGACTTGGGATCGCTTTAGATTGCCACTGCCAAACGGGAATTTCTCCGTAGTGCTTGCGAGCTTACAAGGGAACTATTCGTTTAGCCGGTTTCTGACCTTCACCAGCCTAATTCAGATGGACACGTCAAACACGCAGGCAGTCAGCGCGAATCTTCGCCTGAGGTATAACTACCGTCCTGACAGCGACCTCTACATCATCTACAACGTCGGAACACAGTTCGTCAGCATCGCCCCAGCAAATCCTCCACAAGTCCGGGAGACCCGGTTTGCAGTCAAGTGGACCTATTCCTTCGCTCCATGAATCCAAGTCTACAAGACATAAGAATACGAAACGTGGTTACCGAACATATCCCTACTCCCAGAAGTCCACTTGTGGCTACCTCCTGGTTAATCGGATTGCCCGACATATAAAGTATTACTTCACTTGTCCGGTAAGCGCGTTAAACCAGAACTTAGGCGGTGCTCTGGGGCTGTGGTCTTTCCTATGGATGGCTCGGGCAACCGCGGTTGCTGAGGCGCTGCTTCGCCCTGGTGCAGGCCTGCGCGGGATTACTGCTCATCGCGGGCCACTAAAGACGCGGTCTGCATACCCTGCTCGGGCCTGAGCTGAGCCGTCGTTTATCAGGTCGGGCGCTCTAGAGCCTCGATCGACAGCGTCGTATCGTCAAAGAAACGCCGGCGTCCAAGTCTCGAAGTTGCCAGTGATCTTGCACCAGGAAACCACGTGATAAGCCGCGACACGCCGCGCGGTCTGGGCAAGAACCACTACAACGGGATTGCGACATCCGGAACGGGGCTTAGCGGATGCAAGCAGGTGAGGGATGAGATTGTTGCGAATATTTTCTGTTCTTGCGGTTGCACTTCTGGTTGGGGTTCAACTCGTCTATGCCCAATCGGAGCAGGGTGCCGACTCGCCGAACCAGGATCGCAGTTTCAAGTTGCTGACTGAGGACGAGGATTGGAGTTTCCTGCGCGACCCTACGCTCCGGCAGGACTTCTGGGACCCAATCAAGTACATTCGGCTGCGCAAGGGCTCCGACGATTGGTACCTCACGATCGGAGGTGAGGCCCGAGAGGCCTGGGAGCAGATCGGAAACGATAACTGGGGGCAGCAGCCCTTCATGAACGGCTATTTCAATGAACGATACATGGTCCACTTCGATGTCCATTACGGCAAGCACCTTCGTACATTTGTCGAGTTGAAGAGCGGGTTGAACTCCTATCGGATTGGCGGTCCGCGTCCGATCGACGAAAAGAAACTCGACTTCCAGGCGGGGTTCCTGGAGATCGGCAATACCTGGGGACAAAATTCGGTAGCAGTACGCGCGGGCAGGCTTGAACTCGAATACGGTTCTGAGCGTTTAATCGATGTCCGTGAAGGTCCAAATGTTCGGCTCAGCTTTGACGGCTTTATGATCAAAAGCAAGGTCGATACCTGGCAAATTGACGGATTTGCCGTCCGGCCGGATCGCGGGAAGCTCTTCAGTTCCCGGTGGTTCCTTTGGATTTTGGTATTCATGACACCGTCCGGCATTATTGCGACGTTGGCTGGCTGGTATGTTGCGGAGACTGGACGGCAGCCATGGGTTATTTACGGCATATTGAGGACGGTGGACGCAGCCAGGACAACACAGACAGGAGAATGCAATGCCGCTTCAAAATAACTACCTTTAGAATATCACAACCTAAAACTGACACGCGATGACAAAGGTGTGCTGGTTGCTGAATTCCACACCAACGGCGGACCGTTCATCATGACCGCGCAATCTCACACAGAATTTGTCGATGCGTTCTACCGGATTTCGCAAGATAGGGCGAACAAGATCGTAATCCTGACGGGCGCAGGTGGGGAGTTCATTACTGATGTCGATTGGTCTTCTTTCGGCGATGTCACCGATCCCGGCGTCTGGAGTCAGGTTCACGACGAAGGCGTTCAGGTATTGGAAAACATAGCCAACATACGCGTGCCGGTCATCGCGGCTATCGAGGGACGTGCACATGTGCATTCAGACTACGCGCTACTTGCCAGTGTAATTGTGGCGGCGGATGGTGCGACCTTCCAGGATGTGGCCCACTTCTCCGCGGGCGTTGCGCCCGGCGACGGAATCTTTACCACATGGAGTTATCGCGCTGGCGCAGGGCGAGCAGAGGCCTTCCTGCTAAATCCACAGCCGCTCCCGGCGCGTACCACGTACGAATGGGGAGTGGTTGCCGAAGTTGTGCCGAGCGGTAAGGCGCTCAGCCGGGCGCGCGAACTCGCCGAATTGTACCTGAAAGCTCCGGAAGTGACGCGCCGCAACACGCGCATCCACTTTATTCAACCGTTGAAGGAGCGCATTGTGCGGGAAGTCGGCTATGGATTGTCGCTCGAAGGAGCATCGTCGGCCGATCTCGTGAAGTCGATCAAAGCCAAGAGTGAACCCGTTGCTCGCAAAGGAAAATCCGCATGAAGAGCACGAGGGACACAAAAGACTACTCGTTTCGACCGCATTCCATAAGCGTAGAGTGGGATACAAGAGGGAAATTGTCTTCCTCGCACCCTGGCTCGCGGAACGCGCTTTTAGGAAGTTGCGACTCAACGAATATTCCGCCAGCGATTGCACGAAAAAAGGCCGGAATCCTGGATTCCGGCCTTGTGAATCACCAAATGGTTGCGGGGGTCAGATTTGAACTGACGACCTTCGGGTTATGCGATCTGACTCAGCTTTCGCTGAGAGTCGGACTGTACCTTCATCCCGTGTACGGGGATGCTCGCCATCCAGTCTCTACGCCTTCCTCGTACTTCCGAGGCTTGGTTCGGTATTGCCGTACCCACACAGCGGGCCTTAGGTTCCACCGACTTTGACGAGTGATCTTCCCGCACATTGCTGTGCGGACGCCCATTTTGCCGAGCGGGATTTGAACTACCGATCCCGCTTAGCGGGTTATGAGCCCGACGAGCTACCAGGCTGCTCCACCCCGCACAACTATTATATCGGACGCCTACGTTTCCGTCAAACCACATCAAACTCGTGCCATGACTTGCGATTCAGGGAGGGAACGTTTACCACTCGTTGTAAGGCGTGCTCTCGAAGGGTGAAACTTTGGCGGAATTCGAGTGAACATCGACCATGCCCGTGCTTGATTGCTCCGTACTCAGGACCACACTATCGTATTGCGGAACCCAGTCCGCCTTACCGGTCATCGGATCGTTGGGAACTATGCGGAGGTAGCCCGCCTGCACCAAATCTTCGAGGGACTGTGGGGCGGCCTGCTTGTCGAGCGTGTAGTTATCGATCGATTGGCGCATGGCCTGCAGGTCCTGCTTCAGGGTTGCTTCCCGCGCGCGCTGCACAGACTTTTCATAGCGCCCAGCGGCAATACCGATCAGAATCAGGATGATCGTAATCACGATCATCAGCTCGATGAGGGTGAATCCCGCTTCGTGCAGGGCGCCGCGCCGTTTCCACAACGAGGCCTTGCCGCTCCAAATTTGTGACAGCATTCTCAATTCAAATCCTTGTTCGAACTACCAATCCGAATACTTCGTCCCATCAAGCGCTGTAGCTGTCGATTTCGAGCCTACATCAATAACTCCAGTGCTAGTCTGATCAGGGACAAGGACAATGCTGTCATACTTTTGCTCCCATTCCCTTGTATGGGCAATGGGATCAACCGGGATTTCGCGCAGATAGCCAGCGGTGCGCAAATCTTCGAGCGACTGCGGCGCAGTTTGTTTGTCCACGGTGTAATGGTCGATCGTCTCTCGCATGGTCCGTAAGTCATGTTTCAACACGGCTTCTTTTGCGTATACAACAAACTTGCCATAATTCGCAGCCGCCATGCCGATCAAAATCAGCATGATCGTAATGACGATCATCAACTCGATGAGCGTGAATCCCGTTGCCAGCGGGTCTTCGCGGCGCTTCTGCAACGATGACTTGCCGTTCCGAATTTGTGAGAGTTTTTTCATCTGGAGTCCTCGTTTGCTCTACCAATCCGAATACTTCGTCCCGTCAAGCGCCGTACCCGTCGATTTCGAGTATATGTCGAACACATTTTTCCCACCCCAACTCGTCGAATCCGGTTCGTCCTGAACGGCGCGCAATCCCCAGTCGCCTTGCCCGGTCATCGGATCCACCGGAACCTTCCTCAGAAAGCGTATCTTCCGGTCGCTGCTTGCGCCGAGCTGTACTCCCTTCACCAGTGTTTCCAGGTCTGGCGGATAGCCTTCGCTCCCGATTTCCACCCGGATCTGATTCCGGTCGGCCGCGTCTTTGTAGCGGTCGATACCGTCACGCATCTCCCGCAGATCGCGGTGAAGTTCCGCTTCCTTTTGCCGGACGATGCTGTATTTCGCGATGGGCAAAGCGGCCGAAGACAGAATCAGCAAAATGGTGCAGGCAATGATCAGCTCCAGCAGCGTCATCCCCGCTTCGGCGCAAAACTGCCGCCCTTGGATTCGTCTGCCAATTCGCCTGCGGTTTGAAGTGTCGCGCAACATGGCTTGCATAATTCGGCTACGGCTGGACTTGCACCGTCGCCTCGCTGGTGATCAGCGGTATCAGGTTCTGCTGAGAATCTTTCGCATTCACTTGCACGATCGACAGGTTCGATGAGCCGGGCGCCAGCCCCTTAATGACGATCCCGATCAGCGTTCCGCTCCCGCTCACTCCAGGTGTGTTTGGCCCGCGCGTCGCCGAAATAATCGACTGCCCTTTATCCTTGAAGGGCTGATGCACGATAGCGATTTCCTGCGTTCCTCCGGAGAGAAAGCCTCCGTGCCGCACTTCTTCTACGCTGATTACGGCCGGGTTGTACTGCAGGAGCATGGGTATGGAGAAAAGATCATTCACGTTCTCAATCACCACGCCAATCGTCGCAGTCTGGCCGACTTTCAAGGACAAGTTCTGTGGTTCAAAGCGAAGCTTGGCCGCCTGAGCTGGTTGAACTGCTCCAGCCGTGGGTGCTGTGGCGCCAGCAGCAGGCGCGGCAACTGCCGCCCCCGTGTTCTGATTCGTAGCGGGCGGTTGTGCCGGCGGTGGGGCAGGCTGCTGCGCCGGTGCGTGAATTTCACTCTCCCGCTTTACTTGCACCAGCGACTCGGAGCCCGAATACATCGACCGCAGATTCGCCTTCGTCCATTCCGGAATCCGCACGATCCGCGGTGTCAGCACAATCAGTACTTCGTCTTCCTGGTGCTCCGTCTTGTCGTGCGAGAAGAGATATCTCAGCAAGGGAAGTTTCGCCAGGCCCGGCCATCCTTCCAGCGTTTTGCTCTCCGTCCGTTGGACCAAGCCGCCAATAATATTGACCTCACCCTCCTTCAAACGGATGTCATCTTCGATGACTCGCTGGCTGATGACCGGCTGGGTGATGCCGCCAATGGCCACGTCGCTCGTATGCGCAGAGACCTCCACCTTCAATTTAAGGCTGACGTCGCGATTGGGATGCACTCGAGGCGTGAGATCTATATTCACTCCGACATCCAGGTAGGTAAACTGCGTATTTACCAGTGGACTTATGCCACCCGCGACTCCCCCGGCGACTCCGCCGATGCCGGAGGAAAAGCTGCCCGTGGCGATAGGTATGCGATCCCCAATGCGCAGCTTGGCGGTCTGGCCGTCCACGGAGCGCACTTCCGGATTCTGAATAATTTTGGTATCCGAATCGGTCAGGACCGCGTTCGCCGTCAGGCTCGGGAGCGTAACCGCGTAAGAGCCTCCATTCAGGTGGCGCAGTTGGCTTAGCGTGAGATTGTTAGTCGTAGTGGTGCTCGAGCTGCTCGAGCTGGTGTTCGGGTTGATCTCGATGGTCGCCTTTTGGCCCGGGAGGATACCCAGGTCCCGCAGCCGGTCGGTGCGCGCCTCCAGCACCTCCACCTGCACCACCACCTCAGGCTTGGCCTTGTCGATATCGCGGATCAACTTCTCTGCCAGCAGCAGTTTGTCTGGAGTATCACGGACGATGATGGCGTATTGCGAGTTAAGCTGCTGGAGTCGCTTCAAGTCCAGCAACTGCCTCAGCCCGGTCACAATTTCCGTCAAATCCTGTGGCTGTAGCGTGTTTGAGAGATAAAATGTCTTTACCACTTGCTCTTCGTAGTCCCGGCGCTTTTGCGGCTGATCCGGAATCACGAAAATGATATTTTCCGTGACTGGCTTAACAAAAGCTTTGCTCTCCAGCGACACGATTTCCAGCGCCTGCTCCATTGTCACGTTGTTCAATTCCACTGTGATGCGGCGGGCAGGGAAGTCCGGGTCATAAACTACCGTTAGCCCCGCCAGTTTTCCCACCGTGTCGAAGACAATCTTTGCGTCATTGGACATCTTCAAATTAATGGGAGCACGCGAGAGCGGCTTCAATTCCGGAGGCATCGACGCCAGTGCTGGTTCATTCGGATTAGCAGGCGACTCCGCGGCCTCGTCGGCCGCGCGGTTCTTCTCCGCGATCATTTCGACCGTACTGCGCAACTCCTGGTCAGCCACCGGGCTAGACGGGTCAATCGTCTGCGCCCTCTGGAATTCGGCTGCGGCGCCTTGCAGGTCCCCTTGTCTCCGCAATTCGACGCCGTGTTTGACGTGCCGTTCACTCGCCTCGAAGCGCACGCGGTTCAGCTTGATCTTGTACTCGGAGTTATACGGATTCTTCTTGGCGGCTTTTTCGTAGTAAGCGAACGCGGCGTCGTAATCCTGAAGCGTCTCGGCTTTTTTACCTTGGTTGAAATCGGGCTGGCCCTTCGGACAGCCCGCTGCGAGCAGTCCTAATCCAACACCTAGAAATAGGCTTCCCAAACGGCGCATGCACTCTCCGAGGCCTCGACACACGAAGCCCTTTCAGTTTATCACTGGCTTTAGAAGCCCGGCAAGGATGCTTAGGTTGGCCGCTCCGCTTTAAATAACCCCATGCCTTGGGCCGAGAGTGACAAGATTTAACACACCCGTTATGATGGAAAGTTGTGGCCAAGCCTGCAAAAAAAACAGACAAGTCCGCAAAGTCCGGCGAGCAAATTGTCGCCCAGAACCGTGCGGCTTCCTATAACTACCATATTCTTGAGAAACATGAGGCCGGATTGGTCCTTCATGGCACCGAGGTCAAGGCCCTTCGCCAAGGGAAAGCCAATATCCGCGATGCCTATGTCGAGTTCAAACCTACCAGTGCTTGGCTCGTTAACGCGCACATTGCACAGTACTTACCAGGCGGCCCTTGGAACCACGAGCCTTTGGGTGCTCGCAAGCTCCTCCTTCACAAGCGCGAAATCCACAAGCTTTCCGGACGCACCGAATCCAAGGGTTTAACCGTCATACCTTTGAAGATCTACTTTCGCAACGGCATCGCCAAGGTCGAAATCGCCTTGGCGCAAGGCAAGAAGTCCTGGGACCGCCGCCAGGACGAACGCACCAAGGAAGCTCGCAGGGAAGTCGAACAATCCATGTACAACAATCGGAGGCGATAGCGCACTATGCAGATCACTTTGCAGGCCCAGCCGTTTGCAGCACTCGATACCGAAGCCCTGGTTTCGTACCTATTTGAAGATGCTGACCCCGTTCAGGGCCGCATCGCGGAAATCGACCAGTCCGCCGCAGGCCTGCTGCGCAAGCTCGCCAAGAGCGGCGAATTGACCGGCAAGATGCTGGAGTTCACTCTGCTCCACGCGCCGGCCGGCTTGAAAGCCGCACGCTTGCTCCTTGTTGGAGCAGGGAAGCGCGAGCAATGGAATAGCGCGACCATTCGCAAAATCGCCGGTGCTGCCCTTCGGTATCTCAAGGCTCGCTCCGTTAAGAACCTTGCTCTCCTCGTTCGAGAGGGCCACGCCACGGAAGAAAACGCCCAAGCTATCGCGGAAGGCGCGCTGACCGCCAACTTCGAAACCGACAAATACAAGACCGACAAGAAAAACGATAAGAATATCGAGACGGTTTTGGTTGCTGGCTTCTCCGATGCCGAACGCACCGCCGGAGAAAAAGGCCTTTCAAGGGGCCGCATCATTGCTGAGGCACAAAACTTTGCCCGCGACCTCGTCAACGAGCCTTCCAACAAACTCACCCCTCGCATCTTGGCGGAAAAAGCCGCAGCCATGGCCAAGGAAGCCGGCCTCGCCGCCGAAATCCTCGACGAAAAGAAAATCGCCGACCTCAAGATGGGCGCTTTGCTCAGCGTCGCTCAAGGCGGTCCCGAGCCGCCCCGCGTCATGGTCGTCACCTATACTCCCGTGAATCCCAAGCCTGGCGCGCCAGTGATCGGTCTCGTCGGCAAAGCCGTCACCTTCGACACCGGCGGCATCTCCATCAAGCCCGCCGACGGCATGGAAAAAATGAAGTACGACATGGCTGGCGGCGCCACCATGCTCGGCGTCATGCGCGCCCTGGCCGCTCTGAAGCCCAGCGTCAAAGTGATCTGTGTTGTTCCTTCAACGGAAAACATGCCCGGCGGCACTGCGCAAAAGCCCGGCGACATCCAAACCGCCATGTCCGGAAAAACCATCGAAGTCCTCAATACCGACGCCGAGGGGCGCCTCATCCTTGCTGATGGTATCCACTACGCCAAACAACTCGGGGCCACGCATCTCGTCGACGCCGCTACGCTCACCGGGGCCATCGTCGTTGCCCTCGCCAACATCAATGTCGGCGTCTTCGGTTCCGACCAGCCTTTCACCGATAAGCTGCTCGCCAGCGCGAAAGCCGCCGGCGAAAAAATGTGGCAAATGCCTATTGACGACGACTATCGCGATTTCATCAAGGGCTCCTTCGCCGATATCCAGAACATCAGCAGCGGCAAAGGCGGCGGCGCCATCACCGGCGCCATGTTCATCAAGGAGTTCACCGGCGACTCGCCCTGGATTCACCTGGACATCGCCGGCACCGCCTGGAACGACGACGCCAAGCCCTGGCTCGCCAAGGGCCCCACCGGCGTAGCCCTCCGCACGCTCGTCCACCTCATCATGTCTTCTTAAGAGTAGAATCACTTCTTCCATGGAACGCGCGGAAGCAGGAGAAGCCATGCGCAAACTAGCGGTCGCGGTAGCTATAGTTTGCTTTATAGCTATAACGCTGCCGTCACTCACCGAAGCGCAATCCGCGCCTACCTTTGTCGGTGTGAGGACCTTCCTGAGCGCTCCCTACGAGCCGGACCTCGACAAACTTCATGCCGATTTCGCTGTTCTCGGCGTGCCATTTGACGAAGGCACTTGGGGTCAGCCCGGCGAACGCTACGGTCCTCGCGACTTGCGCGAAAACTCCCAGGAATATGCCCACGATCTGACGGAAGGCTTCTATTACATCGATGGCGACCGCACTGTCCTCAAAGCCAAGCGCTGGGTTGATGTGGGCGATGTGATTGTTTATCCCACGGTTCCCGCGGAGACCGGCGAGAAAATCACCGCCGCCGTGAGGAAAATTCTCGCGAAGAAAACCTTTCCGATTATCTTGGGCGGAGATCACAGCATCACGTTCCCGGTGATCCGCGCCTTCGATGTGCCGCTGACGGTCGTGCACATTGACGCGCACCTCGACACGTGGAATGGCGCCAAGGGCAATCTCGACCACGCCTCATGGGTTCTGCGTGTGGCCAAGCTACCTTCGGTGAAAAGAATTGTCCAACTTGGCATGCGCGGCATCGCCAATGATCCGGAATCGGCCGGCAACGCCAAAGCGCTTGGCACTAAAGTTGTTACCAGCGAAGAAATTCATCGCCGCGGCGTCTCCGCGGCCATCGACGCGATTCCCCGCAGCGAGAATATCTATGTCACGTTTGATGTCGATTCCATGGACCCGACGCTCGCGCCAGGCACGGGAACTTACGAGCCGGGCGGCCTCAACTTTGCGGAGATCGACGAACTCATGAAGCAAATCCCCACCAAGGGGAAGCTCGTCGGCCTCGACATCGTCGAGGTGAATCCCTATCGCGATCCCAGCGGCCGCACCGCCCAGACCGCCATTCGCCTGATGGTTGATTTACTCGCTGCCGCTTTCTGAAAACGCTGGCCCGCGGAGGTCACATCTTTTCCGGCGCGCTGATCCCCAGCAGCGACAGCGCCCGCACCAGTTGCGCCTCCACCAATTCCGTCAACCGCAACAAAAACGCGCGCTTCTGCTCATCAGCTTCCGACAAAATATGGTGCTTGTGATAAAAATTATTAAACGCTTGCGCCAATTGAAACGCATACTTCGCCATGAACGCCGGCTCCTGCGTGGCAATCGCCGCGTCCACCGCGTAATCGAGCGAGCCAGCCGCCAGCAACAACTCCCAAAGCGAATTTCCCTCCGCTCCCCCAAGCAATTGTCTGACCGAGTCCTGAGTAACCTCAACGTTCGTCGCCCCTGCTTCCGCGCCCTTGCGCCGAATCCCGCGTATTCGCACCACCGCATATTGGCAATACGGCCCCGTCTCTCCCTCAAAGCTCAGCGCATCCTTAAAGTCAAACGCGATAATCGCGTTGCGCGTAAACTTCAGCAGAAAAAACCGCAGCGCACCTACGGCGATCGCATGCGCCGTCAATTTCTGTTCCTCGGCATTCATCTCCGCATGGCGCTGCGCCACTTCGCTGAGCGCCGCGCCCTCCAGCCGGTCGATCAAATCGTCTGCCTTCACCCCCAAGCCCCTGCGCCCGCTAACTTCCACATACGGCTTCTTGGTCTCGTCCTCAGACAACTCGTATCCCATCTCTGCCGCACAGCGCGGCGTAAGCACCACCCTCTCGTACCACAAATGAATCGAATTCTTCGCCGCCGCAGCATGGCCCAGTCCGCGTAATCCTTGCGCCACAACCTCTTGCACGTACGCCTGCCGCGTATCAATCACGTTGTAAACACTGGATGCCGCCTCGCCAAAGTGTGGCGCTTCCGGATCGTTCTTGCCGCTGGTCGTGCTCCAAACCGTTTGCCCTTCCGGAACGTCCGGCCACTTCCGATAATGAAAATCCTTCCCAAGCAACCCAAACTTCCAAAGCTGGTAAGCAATATCCTTCCCAACGTAAGTCACCGTCCCATTCGACCGCACAATAATCTTGTCCTGCGAATTCTCCTCCTCATCCTCGTCTGCACTCTTTTCCTTTACTTCCTTTGCGTCCTTAACCTCCTTAACTTCCTCTTCCCAAGGCATGATCCAGCAACCCGCCATCTTCCCGCTCGTAGCCAGTTGAATCGCCCCCGACTTCTTCAACATCTCGAACGCCGCATCCCAAAAATGCAGATGCAGAATCTCGCTCTCTCGCGCCAGCAGCTCGTATCCGATATCCAGCCTCGCCATCGTTCGCAAATGGCATCCCACAATCGCGTCCGCCACCACTTGCGCGACCTCCGCATCCTCACCCCTGCCTTCCTCAATCGCCCTGAGCGTCTCCCCGCGCAACTTCGCCGCCCCCTCTTTATCCTCCGCAAAAAAACTCGTCGCCTTCGCGTACAAATCCCAGCAGTAGTAATCGAACTTCGGCTCGTGCGCCATCATCTTCACGCCGACCGCCGACCGCTGCTCCATCCGCAAAAACCCGATCACCACGTCCGCCACCTGCACGCCCGTATTGTCGATATAGTTTTGAATCTGCACCCGGTTTCCCGCGTGCCTCAGGATCCGCACCATCGTGTCGCCCAGCACCGCGTTCCGCACATGCCCGATATGCGCAGCTTTGTTTGGATTGATGCTCGTGTGCTCCACGATGATTTTCTTGCTCGTTGATGTCTTCCTGTCCGCCGGGAATCCAAGCAGCCACTCGCTAGGTCCGCGCGCGGGCTGCGGACCGCTCGACTCCTTACCCATCCCGGTCCAAAACTCTGCTCGGTCAAAGAACGCGTTCAAATACCCCCCGCCCGCCACCTCCACGCGAGCGACCCCCTCAACCTTCCCCAAACCATTCGCAATCTCCTGCGCAATCAACCGCGGCGCCTTCTTCAGCCGCTTCGCCAGCTCAAAACACACCGGCGAAGCCGTCTCCCCCATCTCAATCTTCGGCGGCCGTTCCAGCACAATCGCCAGCTCCACCCCATATTTCTCGCGGATGTGCCCCGCCAGCGTCTCTCGCAACCTGTTTGTCAGTGTCTGATACACGTGCCCTCGTTTGGAGTGCGGCAGCTTGCTGCCGCTTTTCGGGCTTCAGCCCGTTGCCAACCGCAATCCAGAAAACGAATCCCTCTCCGCTTCGATCCTGGAGCCACTCAGTATAGAGAGCCTGTCAGACCCGGTCAAAGATACCTGCGCAATCCGCGCGGGCGGATATCTCGCCGCCGCCGCTGCCCCTCAATCCTCAGCCCTCGCTTTTTTTGTCCTTTGGCTTCACTTTTTCGCTTGACTTTGCCTTAATTTCTGGCATACTTATCTACGTAGATTACTACGCGTGGAGTGCGGGAGCTTGCTCCCGCTTTTCGTTTTTAAGGGCACCATTCCGGCTCTTCCCACCCCCAAACAACGAAAAACGCGTCCTTTAGAATCAATCAATTACGAAATGCAAATTTTATAAGTCCTTTCGTTTGATATTCATGCAAATTGGTAGGCGGTGGGGGAGGTAAACTTGATTTCTTGATTCTTCATCTAGAGACTGCACTGATCCAAGGTGTCCCGTGAACTTTGCCGCGAGGCCTGCCTGTCGTGTTCTCCCGGCCCGCGCGTTTGACACACTCGGCATCCGCCGATACTATCAATTCTTCTCAACGGGACTTGAACAGGGCACGCAGTTCCCGCGGCGGCATCCCATGAAACTCGCTTATTTCGATTGTTTTTCGGGCATTAGCGGCGACATGACGCTCGGCGCCTTGGTTGACGCCGGCTGCGATCTGGAGCATCTCCGCTCCGAGCTGCGCGGCCTCCAGGTCCCGGGGTGGGACCTCACCGCCGAAAAAGTCTGGAAAAACGGTATGGCCGCCACCTACGTCAAGGTCAAGACTGAGGATCATTCCAAGCATCGCTCCCTCAGCGCCATTCTAGAAATCCTGCAAAAATCGCAGCTCGCTCCCGAGGTGCGACAACGCGCCGCCGCGATCTTCACAAAACTTGGGGAAGCGGAAGCCCGTGTCCACGACGTGCCGATCGAGAAAATCCATTTTCACGAAGTCGGCGCGGTGGACGCCATCGTGGACACTGTTGGCGCTTGCATCGGTTTCCATGCCCTTGGCATAGAAAAGTTCGCCTGCTCCGCCTTAAACGTCGGCGGCGGCACGGCAAGAATGACGCACGGAGTTTTGCCGGTGCCCGCGCCAGCCACCGCGAACCTGCTGCAGGGCAAGCCGACTTACTCGAACGGTGTGCAAAGAGAACTCGTCACGCCAACGGGTGCGGCCATCGTCGCCACTCTTTGTGATTCATTCGGCCCGCAGCCTCCGATGAGTGTCACCGCCATCGGCTACGGTGCAGGGACGGCCGACCTCGAAGGCCAGCCCAACGTTGTTCGCATCATGATCGGCGAAGCTGCGGAAAAGATAGTGGCAGGCTTCGATGAAGAAATTGCCGTCATTGAAGCGAATCTCGACGACATGAATCCGCAAATCTACGGCTACTTTCTGGAAAAGGCTTTGGCTGCAGGCGCGGTGGACGTTTACACCACGCCGGTACAAATGAAAAAGAACCGTCCCGGCACCCTCCTAACGGTTTTGTGCAAGCCGCGGGACACCAACGCGTTGATGTCGCTCATCTTTGCGGAAACAACCACTTTCGGCGCGCGTACCTACCGCGCACAGCGCCGCATCCTGCCGCGCGAATTTGTCAGTGTCGCCACGAATTTCGGCGACGTGCGCATCAAGATTTCCCGCATGAACGGCCGCATCCTGCACGTCGCGCCCGAATATGACGACTGCCGCAAACTAGCCGTCGAAAAAAACGTCCCTCTCCAGCGCGTAATCAGCGAAGCCCTCCGCGCCTATGAAGCAGGCGGGAAGACACACTAGACATGCCATCCAATAAGCCCAAGTTTTATCTGACCACGCCGATCTACTACACCAACGGCTTGCCGCACATCGGCCACACCTACTCGACCATCGTATGCGACACCATTCGCCGCTACAAACGCATGCGCGGCTACGACGTCGTTATGACCACCGGCACCGACGAGCACGGCGTCAACGTCGAGCGCTCCGCCAAGAAGGCGGGCGTGCCGGAATCCGAATTCGTCGCCAAAATGGCCGCGGAGTGGAGCGCCCTGTGGGACGAACTCGGCGTTCAGGGCGACGAATTTATCCGTACTACGGACTTGAAGCACGCGCACACCGTCCAATGGCTCTTCAAGCAGTGCCGCGATAATGGATTCGTCTACCCTGGCCACTACACCGGGCAATACTGCATCTACGACAACGCCTACGTCGACGTGAAGCCGGGCGAGAACTGCCCTGATTGTGGCCGTCCCACGGAAACCGTCACCGAAGCCAATTTTTACTTCAAGCTCTCCGCGTTCCAGAAGCCCCTTCTTGATTGGTACGCCAAGCATCCTGATTTCATTCAGCCCGAAGCGCGCCGCAACGAAGTTCTCAGTTTCGTCGAAGGCGGCCTCCGCGATCTCAGCATCACCCGCACTTCAGTTCGCTGGGGCATTCCCGTTCCCGGCGAAGAACCCCACGTTTTTTACGTCTGGTTCGACGCGCTCACAGCGTATCTCAGCGCCGTCGGCGGCCCGCAATATGAGAAAACCGGATACTGGCCTGCCGATCTCCATCTCGTCGGCAAGGAAATCATCCGCTTCCACGCCGTCTACTGGCCCGCCTTTTTGATGGCCGCGGGTCTCCCGTTGCCAAAACAAGTTTGGGCCCACGGCTGGTTGCTCATGGACAGCGCCAAAATGAGCAAGTCGCTCGGCAATGTCGTTCGCCCGCGGCCCATCGTGCATGTCCTCGGCATGGACGCCCTCCGCTACTATCTGCTGCGCGAAACTGTCTTTGGCCAGGACGGCAATTTCAGTTACGATGCGCTCGTCCAGCGCTACAACAGCGACCTCGCCAACGGCCTCGGTAACCTCGCCAGCCGCACCGCCGCGATGATCGAAAAGAATTGTGGCGGAAAGATTCCCAAGCCCGCTGTATTTCAACCGCAGGACACCGCACTGGCCACGACAGCGCAAGAAGTGATCGGAGAAGTCCTGGAGCAGTACGACAAGTTAGGATTCTCCCTCGCGTTGGAAGAGATCTGGTCGCTCATCGCCGCAACGGACAAGTATCTGACCACGGAGCATCCCTGGTCGCTCGGCGAGAGTGAACCGGATCAGCAGCGCCGCGCCACGATTCTCTGGACCACCGCGGAAGTCCTGCGAATCGTGACAGCCTTGACGCATCCCGTCTTGCCGGAGAGCACAACGAAGGTTTGGTCGCTGCTTGGCCAGCCGGACCAACCTGGGTCTTTTCCGCTGGATGGCCTGCGATGGGGACAACTTGCGCCCGCTAAGCCGCTAGGCAAGTCTCAAGCGCTTTTCCCGCGCATTGAAAAAGCAGAGGCAATCGAGAGGATGGAAGCCATGGAAAAGGAAGAACAAAAACAACCGTCGCCAGTTACCGCGACCGCGGCCAAGCCAGCGAGCGCGCCCGCTGCTGGTGGGGCTGCTACTGCCGCTGCACCGGCCGCAGCGGAGAAAATCGGCATCGAAGACTTCGCCAGAGTCGAAATGCGCGTCGGGCAAATCAAGACTGCCGAGCGCATCGTCGGCGCAGACAAGTTGCTGAAGCTCACTGTGGACATCGGTACCGAGATTCGCCAGATTTGCGCCGGCATCGCGCAATACTACGAGCCGGAAAAACTGATCGGCCGCAAAGTCGCCGTCGTCGTCAACCTCGCGCCGCGCAAACTCCGCGGCGTCGAATCCAACGGCATGATCATCGCCGCCTCCGTCGGCCCCGAAGGCCGTCCCGTCCTCGCCGGCTTCCCGGACGAAGACGTCGAAATCGGTGCCCGATTGAAGTAAGCATTTCTTTGTAGGGGCGCAGCATGCTGCGCCCTACTCGGCAAGATTTCAACAATGGAACTGATTGACTCACACGCGCACATTGATTTTCCGCAATTCGCGGAGGACCGCGACGCTATGCTTGATCGCGCTCGCGCCGCCGGCGTTTCCACGCTGCTTGCTATCGGCACCGGCCCTGGCCCGGAGAAGCTGGATGCGGCGGTGCCGTATGCCGAGCAATACGATTGGATTTACACGACCGTGGGGATTCATCCACACGAAGCGAAAGAAGTCACGCAGCAACATTTGGATGAACTGGCCCGGCTGGCGAAGCATCCCAAAGTCATCGCGTGGGGCGAAATTGGCCTCGATTATTTCTACGATCATTCTCCGTGCGATGTGCAGCATTGCGTTTTTCGGGATCAGATGGCGCTGGCGCAGCAAGCCAAGCTGCCCATCATCACTCATTGTCGCGATGCCTGGTCCGATTGTTTAAACATGATCGAAGAACACTGGCGGCCAACTGGGCTCGGCGGAATTCTGCACTGTTTCACGAGCACGCTCGAAGATGCGCGCCGCGGAATCGAAATGGGCTTCTTGATTTCCTTTGCGGGCAATTCAACCTATCCGAAAACACAGAACCTTCGTGACGTTGCAAAAGCTTTGCCGCTCGAGAACATTTTGATTGAAACGGACTCTCCGTACCTCGCGCCGCAGCGCTGGCGCGGCAAACGCAACGAGCCTGCCTACGTTGCGGAAGTAGCGCGTACGCTTGCGACTGTGAGAAACTGTTCGCCAGAAGAAATCGCCGCGGCCACAACAGGGAATTTTCGGCGCTTCTTTAAGCTCGCCCAGCCGGCGAGCTTCGCGGCCTCCAGTCTCAGGGAAAAGAACTAGCTTGGGAGACACGCCATCGCGCTTCTGACGGCTAAAGAGATTTTCGATCTCGTCCGTGACGACCTCCTCTTGGTCGAAGAAGAGCTCGCGCGCCAAAGCGATGCCGCCTTTCCGCCTGTCTCGGAAATTACCGAGTATTTGCTAGGCGGGGGCGGGAAGCGCATGCGCCCTGCCCTCCTGCTTCTTTCCGCAAGCTATGCGGGCCGCAAGGACCGCAGCGCGATTCGTCTTGCCGCCGTTGTCGAGCTTTTGCACAGCGCCACGCTGATTCACGACGACGTCATCGACAGCGCCGACACGCGCCGCGGCCGCCCCTCCGCAAATTCCAAATGGGGCAATCATCGCAGCGTGCTTACCGGCGACTGGCTGTACATGCAGTCTTTCCAGATGGCTCTGGAAGAGCGCAATTTTCGCATTCTCGACATTCTGATCGACCTGACTCAAAAAATGGTCGAAGGCGAATTGATCCAACTCGCAAAGATCGGCCGCATTGACGTGACCGAAGAAGATGCGCTGCGGCTGGCGACCTACAAGACTGCCTGCCTTTTCAGCGGTTGCGCGCGGCTCGGCGCTGTGCTGGGCGGCCTCGAGGGGAAGGAAGAGCAGGCGCTCGCCGACTACGGGCGATACGCGGGCTTGGCGTTCCAACTTGTCGACGACTTGCTGGATTTTACGGCGTCGGCGGAGCAGTTGGGAAAACCAGTCCTTAGCGATTTGAAGGAAGGCAAGGTTACGCTACCGCTGATCTACGCGATGGAAAATGGCCACCGCGATGCGCGCGAACTGGTCGCCCGCGTGCTCGCGGAAAAGGAATTTATCTCTGTTCGCCCGGAAACCATCGTTTCGCTGGTGCATGAATCCGGCGCGCTCGACCGCGCCCGGAATCTCGCGCACGACTACGCGCAGCGCGCCAAGGCTTGCCTCAATGGCAGCCGCGATTCTGAATTTGCTCGCGCCCTCACCACGCTTCCGGATTTCATCCTCGAACGAGAGAATTGAGGAAATTAACAGCCGACAGTTGAAAGCTAAAAAGCTGAAAAAGAAAAGAATTCTGATTGCGGTCGATGAAGGCCCTTCTTCCATTCAAGCTCGTGTATCACGAGCGCTATGATTTGAATCTTGGTCCGCACGTTTTTCCGTCGCAGAAATTCCGGCTTATCCATGAAATGCTTCTTCGCGAAGGCATTGCCTCACCGAAAGATGTCCTGCGCCCCGATCCGGCGAGCGACGAAGACCTGCTGCGCGTCCACACCGTGGATTGGGTGCGCAAATTGAAGACCGGCACGCTCACCGCCAGCGAAGTGATGCTACTGGAAGTGCCGTATTCGAAGGAACTGGTCGAGGCGGTGTGGCTTGCCGCGGGTGGAACGATTCTAGCGGGGCAATGCGCGCTTCGCGACGGATTCGGTTCGAATCTCAGCGGAGGATTCCATCATGCGTATCCCGGACACGGAGAAGGTTTCTGCGCGATTCACGATGTGGCTGTGGGGATTCGCAAGCTGCAAGCGGACGGCGCGGTGAAAAAAGCGATCGTTGTCGATACGGATGTGCACCACGGGAACGGCACGGCGGCAATCTTTCGAAACGATTCAACGGTCTTCACGATTTCGATCCACCAGGAAAACAACTATCCGGCGCACAAGCCGCCGTCGAGCGTCGACCTTAACATGGCCGACCGCGCCGATGACGATGAGTATTTGAGCGCGCTGATTCCCGCGGTGCAAAAGGCACTTGACGAATTTCAGCCCGATATTCTTTTTTACGTTGGCGGTGCCGATCCTTACTGTGAGGATCAGCTCGGCGGACTGTCCCTAACGAAAGAAGGATTAAAGCAACGCGACCGACAGGTGTTCGAGGAAGCGCGGGGGCGCAAGATTCCAGTGACAACGACTCTCGCCGGTGGCTATGCGCGCCGTTTGGAAGACACCATCCGAATCCACGTCAACACGATCCTGGCCGCTCAGGAAGTGGCGGAGAAATATCCGCAACGTTCATCGATGGGCGTTTAGGACTTCGCGGTTCTAGGGCGAGGGACTTCCCGCGGCGATTGAGGCGGCTGGCTGAGCGAGTGCGCGGCGGATGGCCGCCGCCAAGTTGGTCTCAAAGCCGTCGGGTTCGAATCCATCCGAGCGATAGGCAATTTTCCCGGCGCGATCAATCACCATGACGGTCGGGAAGGCGTTGACAGTAAAGAAGCGGTCGAGGCCATCGGCAAACACGACGGGCATGGGAAACTTGTCCGTTTCCAAATAAGGCTTCACCAGAGATTCATCTTCGTCACAATTGGCGGCCAAAAAAAGTACTTCCGGATTTGCCTGGAAATCAGCCGCGACGCGGGCAAACAAAGGTTCGAGCGCATGACAAGGGCCGCACCAGGTGGCCCAAAAATTGACGACGAGAACTTTTCCCCTCGTGTCCTTAAGTGGCAAGGCGGTGCCCTCGGGAGCTTTCCTGAGGGTGAAATCCCAGGGTTCGCGGGCGTCCGCATTTTTCTTTGGTTTAGCGGCGAGGGAGGCTTGCGAGACTTCATCGAAAGTGAGCAGCAAATATTCGCCCAGGCCGACATCAGAGCCGTGGGCAAGCCGCCAGACGTTGCCTAGTTTTTGGCGAATCTCGCGGCGGCTGGAAGTTCCAGGCGTTGCGTCGGCAAGCGCGAAGGCGAGCGCATATTGCTTGATCGCGCCGTTCGAATCCTTTTTCAATTCCGCGATTTCACCGAGTTGCTCGGCGGCCGGCGCGCTGGGAAGAATCGCGTAACTCGCCGCCAAGTCCCTTTGAGCCGCAACCGTGTCTTTCAATTTCAGTTCGAGCCTTCCGCGCAAAGTCAGCACGGACATGCGATCGCGTTTCCTTTCGATGGCCCACTCTTCCTGGGAAATCTTTGGCGATTTGTCCTGTGAAGCGCTGCGCTCGACAAATTCCAGAACTCGTGTGGCATAGTTCGCCGCCCGGCGGAGAGCGGCTTCATCGCCGTTCCGTTCAAGCAGCTGAATAGTGAGGATGGTCATGGAAATATCATCAGGGCTGAGAGCGACGAGGCGTTCGGCGTAAGTGGATGCGCGCGCGTTGTCCCGCAATTGCAAGCTGGCTTCGACAAGGGCGCGATAGATCTGAGGACGCTGCCGCGAATCCGGATATTCTTTCAAGAAGGCTTCGAGATTGCGGACCAGCGCCGCGCGATCGTTTCCGGAGTTGTTGATGGCTTGCTGCAATAGTTCTTCGGGCGACAGTTGTTTTGCGGAGGTCTTGGCCGCAGGGTTTTGCTTTTTTTCGCTTGGCGAAGCCGATTGACCGCAGACAGCCGACACCGGCGCACAAAAAAGAAGAAATGCAATCGCGCAAGCGGAGAAGGACTGTGAAGACATAGCAGCGGGATTCTAAGCGCATCAGAAGGAATTGTCGCTAGTTCTTAGATGATTTCTCGGAGAACGCGAGGGAGCACTTGCAGAAAGCTATTTCGTGCCGCTCAGGTGAATTTCGCCGGAGACGGTATGCACGTCCACACGGCCGCCTCCGTTGCCTATATGGGCCCGCAGGGAGTGCTTGCCTTGCTCCTCGACGACGATCGGAATATCGGAACGGATTTCGCCGGAAACGGCTTCAGCCGAGAGATGGAGATTCGCAGAAGCCGGAACGCCCAGTTGTACGGCGCCGGAAACTGTTTTGAGTTCCCAGTGGCTGTCCGCGCCGGGGTTTCCCTGAACGGAGACGCGGCCGGAGGCCGCATGCGCCTTCACATCATTTGCCGCGCCCTGAATCTCGACGTCGCCGCTGGCGGTATCCGCTTCGATTCGCCCACCGGGCTTAGCGATGCGAATGACGCCCGACATGGCATTGACGATTACATCGCCCTTGGTATTCGAAACGGCTACGCTTCCTGAGGCGGACGTTACATGGACTTCGCCGCCAATGTCCGTGGCCGACACGGAGCCGCTGGCGGTGGCCAGTTGGGCGTCGCGCTCGATCTTTTCGACGCGCACGGACCCTGAGGCAGATTGAATTTTTACCGGGCCGCGCACGCCACGGATGGCCTGAGCGCCGGAAGCGACGGTGGCACTGACTTCCGTGTCGCGCGGCACCTGAATCGTGTAGGTGATGCTGACGTTGTGCATGCGAGAGAATTCTTTGCCGATGCGAATGGTGTCGCCGCGTTGTTCAATCGGAGGATTCGAGACGGTCTCGTCCAGGCGCTGCCGCGGAGTGTCATGGCCAAATCCCGAGGCGCGCACCTCGCCATGAACGTGTACTTTGCCGTCTGCGCTGCCGGTGATGTTCACGTCGCCGGAGGCATTGGCCAATTCCAGGCGGAGGGGACCAGTCACGGAATAGCTGCGATCGAAGGTGCCGCTGACTGCAGGCCCGCTGTAACAGCCAGCGAGAACAAACATGGCCGAAAAAAGCACGACCGGTAAACGAAGTTTGCGGTAATGCGCCATTCATCCTCCGTAACGGTGTAGCAAGTTGCTCTGGGCCTTCCTACATATAGCTACGCAAGAGGAGCGAATTATGTTCCGTGAGCAGCCTTGGCGGAACGCCGGCCAATGGGCGAAAGAGTTTCGTTTAGAGAACCCTGGCGATACCCCTCGAGATCCAGGGCTACGTAAGTGAAGCCGGCGGCTTTTAGCCGGCCGGCGATGGCGGCTGCCATTTCTGGCGCGAGCGTGCGAGGCATTTCGTCTGGCGATATTTCCACGCGCGCAAGCTTGTCGTGGAGACGCACGCGGAATTGCCGGAATCCGAGAGCGCGCAATACGGCTTCGCCTCGTTCGACGAGTCCGAGACGCTCCGGTGTCACTTCCGTTCCGTAGGGCAAGCGGGAAGCGAGGCAAGCGGAGGCGGGGCGGTCCCAGGTAGACAAACCGGCACGATGAGAGAGAAGGCGAATCTCAGCTTTATTCAGGCCGGCATCAAGCAGCGGCGCCAGAACCTGGTGTTCCGTGGCGGCGCGATGGCCGGGACGAAAGTCGAGGGTGTCATCGGCGTTCACACCGTAGGCGACGGCCGCGAAACCGCGCGCGCGCGCCAAGTCATCCAACGCGGAAAAGAGTTCGTCCTTACAGAAATAGCAGCGATCGGCGGCGTTCGCGCGGTATGAAGGATTCTCCATCTCGTGCGTTTCGATAAACTCGTGGCGCAGACGCTGCTTATTCACGAACTCTTCCACGATAGAGCGGTCGTGGGCGGAGTAACTCGGGGAGAGCGCCGTAACAGACAGAGCGCGGACACCCAGCGCCTGGCGGGCTGCCCAGGCCAAGTAGGCGGAGTCCGCACCGCCGGAGAGCGCAACGATGAGCGACGGAATTTCGGCGAGGCGAGCGAGCAAGAGATTTTCTTTTTCCTCAGCGGGCGGAGCGCTGCCCTCGGGATTATGAATTTGAATGAGTTCTTTCATCTCAGTGCCGAGTATATCTCAGAGCGCGACCCGCATAGCAGACCAGATAGAACCGCATCTGGAGTCACCCTATCTTGAGTCATTTGAAATCCAACAGCACATCAACCGTGCCCTTGCTCGCATCCGTTTGCAGCCAATGGCCGACATTTTCGTAGTGCAGCGGCAGCTCGCCGAAAACCTGTTCCTGGCGGGTTTGCAATTTGGCGAGGAGCTCTTCGAATTGTGCTTTGTCGAAGATATCACCGGCAGTGATCGGCCAGGCGGCGCGCAGCTTTCGTTCGCCAGCAGGAGAAATTCCAGTGAGGATCATTTTGCCGAAATGATATTGCGAGCCTTCCTGAATACTCACCGAATAGGAAACAGTGTGCGCACGATCGTCAAACGACGGAACTGGAGCGACCTTGGCCTCCAGGTAGCCGCGATGGGCGTACTCTTCACGAACGCGGTCCCAACCTGCTTCGATTTGTATGCCATCGGCGACACCGCCGCGCTTGATCCGGAGCAGCGCGCTCAACGTGAATTCAGACACGAGCGCGTTTCCATTCCATCGCATGTCTTGCCAGCGATAAATGTCACCCGGCGCAACGGGAACATAGACGGGAATTTGCGAGGGAAGCTTCTGATTCGGGTCGCCCGCCAGCCGGACCTCGGGCGGGCCAAGCTTGACACGCAGGAATCCTTGCTGGAGATAGATAGGCCTTATCGCTTCGGCAAGAAAGAGATCGATGGTCATTCGCGAATAGGGCTTTCCGAGAATTTCTGAGAGATGCTGCTGCACGGCTTTGGACGCCGAAAGCGCGGGATCGCTGAATTCCAGCTTTGCAATTTGCAGTGCGGCGCCTTCTATGAGGATTTCTTGCACGTTGCCTTCACCAGACGGATTTGCGACGACTGTATGTTCCAGCGAGCCTTGCACGCCGCGCGATGCAAGCAATTCCTTCACAGCGTCGACAGCTTGGTCTACGACAGCTCCGGCTTCGGGGAGAGTGCCGTCGAAGAAGGAAAGCTTAGCGCGGATGGCATCGTCCAACGCGGAATCCGTGAACCACGGGAAATTGTCAAAATATACGGGGACTCGGGGTGATTCCTCGACGTGATAGGTCACAAGAACGCCGGCGAGCTTTGTCTGGAAGTTGTAGCTTACCTTAGCGAAGAGGCCGCTTTGCACGAGCTTGTCGGCGGCGGATTGCAAATCATTCTTCGTGATCTGGGCGCCGGTGGTCAGGCCCGTAATGGCGATGATCTGAGACTCAGTGAGGAGTTTTTCGCCGTCAACGTGGATTTCGCGCAAGGGTGAGGTGGCCGCGTCCTGTGTCTGTGCCCTTGAGGAGAATCCAGATAGGAGGAGAATCAGGGAAAGAATAGCGAAGTGGGACCGCGGGCGACTGCAAAAGCGGGAGCCAGGCTCACGCACTCCAGAATAGCGAATCATGTTTCTATATTACCGGAAACGGGCCGGGCTACTCCACGGTAACGGATTTGGCGAGATTGCGGGGCTGGTCAACATCGCAACCGCGGCGAACGGCGATGTGATACGCGAGCAATTGGAGCGGAATGATTTCCAGCAAAGGGACGAGCAACTCCGGCGCGGGGGGAAGCTCAATGATGTGATCGGAGGCCTCGCGCGCGAGATGATCTCCCGTGGTTACAATGGAAATGACAATGCCGTCGCGCGCCTTGACTTCCTTAATGTTCGAAACGCTCTTTTCGTAGCGCGTCATTGCTTCCGAGTCCGAGTCGTCGCGGGTCGCCAAAACCACGACCGGCAGATTTTCATCGATCAGCGCATTGGGGCCGTGCTTCATTTCGCCCGCGGGGTATCCTTCCGCATGAATGTAGGAAATTTCCTTCAGTTTGAGCGCGCCTTCAAGAGCAATGGGGTAGTGGATGCCTCTGCCGAGATAGAGAAAATCGGTGTAGCGGAAGAATTGCCGCGCCAGGTTTTCGTAGAATCCCGATTCATCCGCCTGTAAAACCGTTTCGATTTTGTGGGGGATGCGCGTGAATTCCTGCATCAGAGTTCTCGCGGCGCTTTCACTCAACTTGCCGCGAACCTGGCCGAGATAGGAAGCGAGCAGAAGCAGCGCCGTCAATTGCGCAGTGAAAGCCTTGGTGGAAGCCACGCCGATCTCCGGCCCGGCGTGTGTCGGAATTGTGCCGTTGGCTTCGCGCGTGATCATGGAGCCGATTACGTTGCAGATCGCCAGCGAGGGGGAGCCTTTCGATTTGGCCTCGCGCTGGGCAGCCAGGGTGTCTGCGGTTTCGCCGGATTGGCTTATGCACACGGTCAGTGTTTTGGAATCGATGATTGGGTCGCGATAACGGAATTCGCTTCCATAATCGACTTCGACCGGGAGACGAGCGAGACGTTCAATCATGAATTTTGCGGCCAGCCCGGCGTGCCAACTCGTACCGCAAGCAACGATACGAACCTGTTGAAATTCCCGGAATTGTTTTTCCGTAATCGCCATTTCATCCAGAAAGACTTTTCCGGTGTCCTGCGAGATGCGGCCGAGCAGAGTATCGCGCACGGCGCGCGGCTGCTCGAAAATTTCCTTCTGCATGAAGTGTTTATAGCCGCCCTTTTCCGCCATGATGGGATCCCAGGCGACGTGGTGCGCGGGACGCTCGACGGGGCGGCCGTCGTGGTCCATCACATGCACGCCCTTCGCGGTGAGAACGGCAATGTCGCCGTCCGCGAGGAAAAACATTTCGCGGGTATGCTGGAGCAAGGCAGGAATATCGCTGGCGACGAAATACTCTCCATCGCCGAGGCCAATCACCGACGGCGGACCCAGGCGCGCGGCGACAATCTTCTGGGGATCATTCGCGGAGAGGAAAACCAGCGCGTAGATGCCGCGCAATTCTTTCAACGACCGGCGCACCGCTTCTTCCAAAGGAACGCCGCCCTGCGAGTTTTTTTCGACGAGGTGCGCCACGATTTCAGTGTCCGTTTCGGTGGCGAACTTGTGTCCTTCCTTCTGGAGCTTTTCCTTGAGCTCGAGGTAGTTTTCGATAATCCCGTTGTGCACGACGACGATCTGGCCCGTGCAGTCGCGATGCGGGTGGGCGTTTTCTTCGGTTGGGCGGCCATGGGTGGCCCAGCGGGTGTGGCCGATGCCATAGCTGCCTTCCAGCGGCGAACTGGCGATGACCTCTTCGAGATTGCGAAGTTTTCCGGGGGCGCGACGGATTTCCAGCTTGCCGGAGCGCGGTACGACGGCGATGCCCGCGGAATCGTAGCCACGGTACTCGAGTTTGCGCAAGCCCTCGATGATGACGGGCACAACTTTTTTTGGCCCGATATAACC
>WNFO01000690.1_pt1 | contig 39201 bp, 32 predicted proteins | sample 5400251 | NCBI WGS metagenome assembly WNFO01 (sample SAMN13153354, study PRJNA577476) | soil metagenome | isolation source: 100 cm saprolite under Madrone tree | place: USA:California | collected 2016-06-14 | reverse complement strand
AATTGTCTTCCTTGAGGCCGTCAACGAATTTGCCGCGATCGTCGAGGACGGTGGTGTGGAGGACGACAAGGTTGACGTTAACTTTTATGGTTCCACCTTGCTGGTCGGGGCCCTGATTGGGAGGAGGAGGCCCAGAGTTGGGAAGGGCGAGAGGATTGTCTTGCGCGAAGGTGGCGGGAACGGAGAAGAACAAAAACGCGAGGACCAGAAAGAACGCGGACAAGACGGTCTTCGCTATCGAAGCGGAAGTCCTGGACGGGCTAGTGACTAGGGGCGTAGTAGCCGGTTTTGTTGTAGACGCTGAGGGGCGGGAGCCCTTTGGGAGCCCGCAGCTTGATTTTGATTTTGCGCCAGCGAGCGTCGTGTGCTTTGTTGCTTGGATGATATCCCAATACATATTGGTTACGCAGCTCCATGCCGATTTTAGTGGCGATGTCCGGGAGATCTTCGAGCCGTTCGACGGAAAAAACGCGCCCACCGGTCATATCCGTGATATCGGTAAGCAGCGAAGGCCCGTTGAGCTCTTCCGGGGTACGCGCGCGATTTCCAAGCGGATCGAAAATCCCAATGGCATAGAGCTGGGTGTCAGCTTCGCGCACCAGCCGCTTGATATCGCTTTCGTTGTACCTACTATGATTATCTCCTCCGTCGGATAAGATGAGCAAGGCACGTTTGGCGTTATGTGCACCCCTCATCTCGCTGAGACCAAGATAAATTGCATCGAGAAGCGCAGTGCGACCCTTGGCGCTGGTGGCCATCATGCGGTTCTGCAGATCTTCGACGCTGTTGGTGAAAGCGCTGGTGAGCTCGGCGCGTTCGTTGAAGCTAACCATGAAAAATTCGTCGGCGGGATTGGCGGTCTTGAAAAATTGTACGGCGGCTTCGCGCGCTTTGGCGATTTTATTGGACATGCTGCCGCTGAGATCGAAGATCACGCCGATCGAAATGGGCACATCTTCTGAAGAGAAAGTGAGGACTTCCTGTTCGGTGTTGTCCTCAAACACGCGGAAATTATCGGGCTCAAGTCCAGTAACCAGGCGGTTGTAAGGATCGGTGACCGTGACGTTGACCAGCGCCACGTCCACATCAGTGTGCAGCATTTTGCCCGGTTTGATGGTCAAGCCAGGCGTATCGTGTTTAACGTCTTCTTTCGCCGGAGTGTGCAGAGGAGTCGGCTCGACCGAATTCGGATCAAACGGTTTCTCAGGCGCTTGAACCTGAGGCTGCTCGTTGCCGGAACCGGATTGAGCGGAGGCGGGCGAAGCGTAAAGGGAAAAAACAACCAGGCATGTTGCCGCAAGTATTGAGTGGAGAGCCCAACGACGGAAACCTGGAACCTCGCGCATCACTGCCCCTTCGCCCGGATTGCTGGACGGCCGCGCGGAATGAACTAAGCGGATTCTACCACTCGCAAATAGCAAGACAAGTCAAAAGAATGTCACTTTGCAGTTCTAAGGGAAGTTTTGTCGCGAAATAAGGGATTAGCCGGGTGAATGCGGCGGAAATTGCGGCGTGTTAGCATGCAGTTCAAAGCATTGGCGGGCTCGAAGTGGAACCCGGTCTTTATTCTTGCGAGCTCTAAGTAGAACCCGGTCTTTGTTCTTGCGGGCTTTAAGTAGAGCCCGGTCTTTGTCCTTCCGGGCTCTAAGTTAGGCCCGGCCCGCCAGAATGCTGGCGGCGAGGCGGAAAATGGGTGCCAAACTGGACTCGAGCAAGGTAGTTATCGTAATTCCGGCGAGGTACGGGTCAACCAGGTTGCCGGGAAAGCCGCTGGTGTCGTTAGCGGGACAGCCGATGATTCAGAGGGTTTATAACCGTGCGAAACAGGCCAGGACGGCAGGCCGGGTAATCGTCGCGACCGATGACCAGCGAATCGTGAAGGCGGTGGAAGGCTTTGGCGGAGAAGCGCGGATGACGCGCGCCGATCACCGTACCGGAACGGAACGAATCGCGGAGGTGGCGGCGCACACCGAGGGCGAAGTTTTTGTGAATGTGCAAGGAGACGAACCGCTACTGGACCCGGTGGCGGTCGATACGGCGGTCAATTCCCTGCTGGAGGAGCCGATCGCGAGCATCTCAACCGTGGCAGTGTTGATTCGAACGCCTGCAGACATCATGGATCCGAACGTGGTGAAAACCGTGTTGGATTTTGAGGATAACGCGATTTATTTTTCGCGCGCGCCAATACCATGGGTGCGGGATTCGGTGGCGAAAACTCACGCGCGGCACTTGAAGCATTTGGGACTCTATGTGTTTCAGCGCGATGCTCTGCTGGAATATCCGACGCTGCCGCAGGGCGAACTGGAGCGAATCGAGCAACTGGAACAACTGCGCTGGATGGAGAATGGCTGGAAGATTCGCGTGGCGGAAGTGGAACATGATGCGATCAGCGTGGATGTGCCAGAGGATGTGGCGAAGGTGGAGAGTTTGCTGGCGAAGCAATAGACCAGGGCACCCGAAGGTTTCGGCCAGACGCGCTCGACAAGTCCCAACCCGCAAACGCTGCCAACTCCGAAGTTGAGATTCTTCGGCAATCCTAGTCGGATCGCCTCAGAATGACACGTATCCTTGGTGTTGGCATTGGTGAGTCGCCCAAGAAGACTACATCGGAGGCGACGCGGCTGCGCAGAACCGCGAGCGACTTGCCATCAAGCGAAAACTGAAACGATCCGATTTAAAACGACCCTTTGAGCTATCCAGTGCCAAGTCAACGCAGCGCGAATCGGCCCGCGCCAAGTTGGTCTACGGCGCCTGAAGGTTTACGGTGCCGGAGATTACCCGACCGCTGTCGGTGCCGGCGACGTAGATGGTTTGAGAATTCACGATGTAGGCAGCGAAGTTGAGGGTGGTCGAAGGATTTCCGGCGAGCTTAAGCGAAAGAGTGTTGCGCATGCCGCTGCTGGTGGTCCCGTCGCCGCCGATGGTCAAACCGTTACCGGAAACCACGACATTTGTGAATACGCCCTGGTTCGAGCTGAACGCACTGAAGTCGACCGCACCGCTGACATTATTCGAAGCCGCGTTCGTCAATGCGATCTGTCCGACGTAGTCTTCCTCACCTAATATGCCGTTGGTGCTGTTATTACCGATGCCGCTAAAATTAAATCCATAGCTGCCGGCGAGACTCGAATTGCTGAAAGGAGCGCCGGTTTGCAATTGAATGTTGCCGTCGGCAACGGTGTTTTTGCTGACGTCCTGCATGACGCCGCCGCTCGATGAACTGAGATAGACAATGTAGCTGAAGGTGCCAAGCTTTGAGTCGGTGAACGTGAGCGTTCCGCGTCCAGAACCAGGGAAATTGGTATCAATCGCGTAGGTCATTGCAGAAAGCGAGCCGCTGGGCACTTGGGCGGCTGTGCCGCCGTCGTTGGTGTCGGCAAAGATGCTGCCAAGTCCGCCGTTGCCGTCGGCGGTAAAACGCCCGATCCGCGTCAACTGGCTCCGCGATCCGACGCCACTCAGTAAGTAGGCAAAATTGCCGTTGAAGTTAGCATTGGTGGCGGGGACGCTCGATTGCGACACAGCATCACCAACCGTGAGCCCGACAGCACCGGCAGTGCCGGTTTCCATCATGCGCACCCGAGAACCGTTCACGATATAAAAAATGTAGTTGAACGTGAATCCGTTGGCAGTGAAGGTGACGACGCCCCGGCCTGAGGTCGGACCGTTTGTAGCATCCATCTGATAACTTCCGGCGGTGAAGGGCGCAGCGCTGAAGGTCACGCCGTTGTCGTTTTCATCGAGCAGGCCGCTGGAGAGCGAACCGCTGCCCGTAGATACGAATTGACCGACGATGGAATCCGGAGAACCGCCAGGATCAAGACCACTGAAATCAAAAACGTAGTTCCCGCTAATGCCTGCGGCATTGAATGAACTTGAACTCTGCAGCAGGAATGTTCCGCTGGCCGTGGCGTTCAAATCCGTCTCAACAATCAATCCCTTCGTAGGCGAAAGCATGGTGATGCTGAACGCGAGTGCTCCGGTCGCGTTTGCCAGGTTAATGACACCGCGGCCGTCGGCCTGAACCGTGTAGGTACTCGCGGTAAATGCCAGCGTCTGCGGGCCGTTGAGAGCGGTGTTGACGTCTTCAATCCCACTAGTGATGTTGCCATTGCCATCCGCAGTGAAAGAACCGATGCGAGCGAAAAAGCTGCCGGTCACGGCGTCTGAACCGCTCATTGAGAAAGCATATTGGCCGTTCAGGCTGGAATTGGAAAAATTGCCGGTCGGAAGCGGAGGAGTTGGAGTCGAGCCACTACCACCGCAAGCCGCGGCAAAAACTGCTGCACAGAGAGTGAGGGCCAGGCATAGGCGGTTCATCGTGCACCGCGCTTCTGGTCGGCTTGGGCACTTGCAAGCAGCGCTTTGTTTGCGCGAAGGCCAGCCGGACCGAGTGGCAAACCGTGAACTGATCGAACGGCGACTACTTGCGCGCCAACCTGAACCAAGCGAGCGAGAAAAATTTGATTCTTGCCGACCGAACTCATCTGGCCGACGAAGCGCACACTGGCGCCTTGCGTGATGTTCAGCTTGGTGAGATGCAGAAAGCGCGCGTCGCCCAAGTGAACGTCAACATTGCCGGCAGTAGTTTGCAGCAATACATGGGCGCCGATCGGCGCTGATTGAGAATTTTCCGTAAAACTCAGCACCGTGCCTTGCAACGAAACATCTTTCGCAGTGTCGTAGGTGCCAGGAGCTGGCTTTCCGGATATGGCGTTGGCGCCGGGCCGCTGCGCATAAACGGAACTTGCGCAAACCGCCCCGCACAGTATGGATACAATTAGACTGGATTTCAAAAACAACTTCATCAACTCACCCCATTCGCGGCCCAAGAAGGGCGCTCAGATCTTAGAACCCCGAGCCAGAACGCGGGGCGGAAGGACAACTCCAGCTTAGATGGCGGCTTCGCGCTGCGGGTTTCCGCACCAGCAAGCGTGTGTCGGAAAAAGTAGCTGTACGTCAGCTGTACTTCTGCTGTACTTCGGGCCCATCTAAAACCGGTGTCGTTCGAGGAACATGAACCCGGTTGTTATGGAAAAGTTGCGCGATGACAAAAATTTTCGATGCCGCGGCGCGAAGACTTCGAATTGACAGAACGTCTTAGCTTGCCCATAATTGTTTGTACGTCAATCCTGCGGCGGGCTGAGACGGTTTTAGACGTGGCCTCGCCTGAGAGGTAAGAGAAGTCCGGTGAGGTGAAGCGAGTCACCGCACGGGCTATACGGATGGCGCCAAAATATATATTTGTTACCGGCGGTGTTGTTTCTTCACTTGGCAAGGGCGTAGCAGCTTCCTCCATCGGTTGTCTCCTCGAAAGTCGCGGTTTCACAGTCAACATTCAGAAGTGCGATCCGTACCTCAACGTCGATCCCGGCACTATGAGTCCGTTTCAGCACGGCGAAGTCTTCGTCACCGAAGACGGCGCCGAGACCGACCTGGACCTAGGGCACTATGAGCGGTTTACGCACGCCAAGTTGACGCGCGACAACAATTGGACCACTGGAAGAATCTATGAAACGATTTTGACCAAAGAACGGCGTGGCGATTACCTGGGAAAAACCGTGCAGGTGATTCCGCACGTCACCGACGAAATCAAAGCCATCATCAAGAAAGTTTCGACGGATGTAGATGTAGCGATCGTCGAGATTGGCGGCACCGTTGGCGATATCGAGTCGCTGCCATTCCTCGAAGCCATTCGCCAGATGCGGTTGGAGCTTGGCGCGGAAAATACTTTGTTCGTTCACGTGACATTAGTTCCCTACCTTGCAGCCGCCGGCGAACAAAAGACCAAGCCCACTCAGCACAGCGTAAAAGAAATGCTGGGCATCGGGATACAGCCGGACATTTTGCTTTGCCGCAGCGATCGTCACATTCCTTCCGACCTGAAACGCAAGATTGCGCTGTTCTGCAACATCGCCGAGGGCTGCGTAATTTCCATGGAAGATGTGGACACGATTTACGCGGTGCCGGCAGAGCTGGCGCGGGAAGGACTGGACGCGCAGATTTTGCGTTTGCTGAAGCTCCCACAGCAGCCGCAGAGTTTCCAGCCATGGCTGGATTTGATTCAGCGTATTCATCATCCGGCAGGCGAAGCGCGAATTGCGATTGTCGGCAAGTATGTGCAGCTGGAAGATGCGTATAAGAGCTTGCGAGAAGCCTTGCTGCACGGCGGACTGGCGCATAATCACAAAACGGTGATTGACTGGATTGAGTCGGAAGAGATTGATTCACTGGCGACTGCCGCGGACAGGCTGCGCAGCTACGACGGTATTTTGGTGCCGGGCGGATTCGGCAAGCGCGGCATTCAGGGAATGATTTATACCATTCAATTTGCGCGCGAGAACAAAATTCCTTTCTTCGGAATTTGCCTGGGAATGCAGTGCGCGACGATTGAATATGCGCGCGATGTAGCCGGATTGAAGCAGGCGGACAGTACGGAATTCGATCCGCAAGCTCCCTACCGCGTGATTTATAAATTGCGCGAACTGCTCGGCGTGGACGAAATGGGAGGCACCATGCGGCTCGGCGCGTGGCCGTGCAAACTGGAGCCCGGATCGTTTGCGCACAAAGCATACGGCAAACTCGAAATCAGCGAGCGGCACCGCCACAGATATGAATTCAACCGCGAGCATGAAAAAACCCTGGTCGACGCCGGACTGAAAATTACCGGACGCACGCCCGACGAAAATTACGTGGAAATTGTGGAAGCCCCAGACCATCCCTGGTTTTTGGGTTGTCAGTTCCATCCGGAATTTAAATCGAAGCCGCTGGAACCGCATCCGTTGTTCGCAGCGTTCATAGGGGCGGCGCTGCAGCACAAGAAAGAACGCAGCAAGCCAGCTTCCGCAACTGTTTTGGCGAACGCTTCTTATGACGGACAGCACGCGCCAGCTGCAGACACTCCGCGCACACCTGTGTTTCGCGCCGCGCCGCACGCTACCACATAAATGAAACTTGCATATTTGCCGAGCGGCTCTCCTGACTGTCCACTCATCCGTTTCTTCGCATTTGACAATGAGGGACTAGCTCGGCTGAAAACACTCTTGCTATCTTTATCAGACTACTCAAAAAGTAGTGTGGCACTAAGTGAACAAGTAGATTTCCAGCAAGTGAACGCAAACCGGCTCTATTTCCGTGTCGGAGAATCGGACGAGCGAATTCGATCTGTAGCACCCGGAGTCTTCGAGTATGTCCTTTCCGGGGCCGCCTGGGATAACATGGCCGAGCTAGTTGAATCGCTCCGCAAACCAGACGCAACGGGCTACCAGTGGCTTCGTCAAGCGGCAGGTATCCCACTGCTTCTTTCGCCTGAGGGCAGTTGGTGAGGACCCGATTGTCTAGTGCGCAACCAATCTCGATTGGATCCTTCGAAATTAGTCGCAACAGCCCGCTGTTTTTGATTGCTGGGCCGTGCGTGATCGAGTCGCAGGCCCACGCGCGGACGATGGCGGAACGTGTGGCCAAGATTGCCGCGGATGCGAGCGTACCCTATGTATTCAAAGCCTCTTACGACAAGGCCAATCGGTCGTCGGTCAATTCATTTCGCGGGCCAGGTTTGAAAGAAGGGCTGCGGATTCTGGCAAAGATCAAGTCGGATTTACATGTACCGATCTTGACCGACATTCACGAAGCGTCTCACGCTGCGCCAGCCGCTGAAGTCGTCGACATTTTGCAGATACCGGCGTTTCTCGCGCGGCAAACGGATTTGCTGGTCGCCGCGGGCCAGACCGGACGCGTTGTGAACATCAAGAAGCCGCAGTTTGTTTCGCCGTGGGATATGAAGAATGCCGTGGAAAAAGTGGAATCGACCGGCAACAAGCATATTATTTTGACTGAGCGCGGCGCTTCTTTCGGATACCAGAATCTTGTCGTGGATTTTCGCTCGTTCCCTGTTTTGCAAAAATATGGATACCCGGTGGTTTTTGATGTGACACATTCGGTTCAGCTTCCTGGCGGCCAGGGCCATGCGAGCGGCGGCCAGCCAGAATTTATTGAATCCTTGGCGCGCGCGGGAGTCGCAGCGGGTGTCGATGGAATTTTCCTCGAGACCCATGATAACCCGGCCCAAGCGCTTTCCGACGGAGCGAACGCGCTGCCGCTGGATCAGCTTGCGGGTCTGCTTTCGCGATTGAAGGAAATTTCTGCACTGGTGCACTCATGGGACAAAGCGTGAGACTTCAGGCTCAAGCACATTCGATGTTGCGAGAAGGGGTGCTAACTATTGCGGCCCGACAAAATCGCGGGGAGGCCCGCGCCACACTGGTTGCCGGTCGCTGGTCGCTGGTCACTGCGTCATGAGTCTCGATACCGCACGCCGCGTGCTGCGTATCGAAGCGCAAGCGATCCAAGACGTGATGGCGCGGCTGGACGGCGCGTTCGAACGCGCGGTGGAGCTTCTCTTTACCTGCAGGGGGCGCGTGGCTGTAACCGGCATGGGCAAGTCCGGAATTGTGGGTCGCAAAATTTCCGCAACGCTCTCAAGTACCGGCACACCATCATTTTTTCTACATCCTGCGGAAGCTTTGCACGGCGATCTGGGGATGCTCGCAGCAGGTGATGTGATTTTGGCTGTCTCCTACGGCGGCGAAACTCGCGAAATAATTGAACTGCTGGATGCGCTTAAACGAATGGAGATCAAACTCGTCGCACTAACCGGGAACGCGAATTCCACCATCGCACAAGCCAGCGAGATTGTTCTGGACGTCAGCGTAAACGAAGAAGCTTGTTCCCTAAATCTGGCGCCAACGGCGAGCACCACCGTGGCGATGGCGGTCGGCGATGCGCTGGCCGTCGCATTACTGGAGAAGCGCGATTTTCGTCACGACGATTTTGCCGCACTGCACCCAGCCGGTAGCCTGGGTAAGCGTTTGCTACGCGTAGACAAAGTGATGCACGCGGGAGACAAATTGCCGAAGGTTGCTCCAGCAACACCGATGGCCCAGGTGTTCCACGAAATGTCGGCGAAAAAATTGGGCATGACCACGGTGGTAAACGCCGACGGAACGCTGGCGGGAATCCTGACCGACGGCGATTTGCGGCGCTTGATGGAAAAACACGGCGGCGCAGCGGTTGAGATGAATCTTGCCGACTGTATGACCTGCAATCCACAGACGACAGGGCCCGCCGTTCTGGCCAGCGAAGCGCTGACGCTGATGGAAAAACGGCGAATCACGTGTGTGATCGTGGTTGATGCCGAACGAAAAGTCCTGGGGGTGGTTCACCTGCACGATTTGTGGGGGTTGCAGTTGGTGTAAGTTGTCGACCAAGAGAAAGAAAGATGGCGGCATAAAGCCCGCCACTACAAAAAGAAGATTCACTGCCGACTGAGTTTCTGGAGGGGAATGTGGCTTGGACGCCTAAAACGTCACCTGCATTAAAAAAACGAGCTGCGAAAATCAAGGTAGTGCTGATGGACGTGGATGGCACAATCACGGATGGCAGCGTGACGCTGCTTTCGCAGCTGGATGGCTCGGCGATCGAAATCAAAACGTTCGATGCGCACGATGGTCAGGGAATGACCTTAGGACACACGGCAGGACTGCGCATGGGAGTGATTACGGGCCGAGAAAGCGCTGCGCTGCGGCGGCGCATGAAAGAGATGAGCGTTGAATTTGTGTACGAAAAGCAGCCGCAGAAGATCGCCGCATACGAAGAAATCTTGCAGAAGACCGGCGTCCAGGAAGACGAGGTCGCCTATCTTGGCGACGATTTGCCGGACTTGACGGTGATGAAGCGCGTCGGCTTGGCGGTTGCCGTCGGTGATGCGGTGGACGAAGTAAAAAGCGCGGCTCACTACACGACGGTCCGCAACGGCGGAAAAGGAGCGGCGCGCGAGTTGATTGAGTTGATCCTGAAGTCCAAAGGAATCTGGGAAGAAATGATCGATAAAGCTCGCGCGTAAAACAGTGTGAGAAGTCCAGGTCCACTAACTGAAGCTCCTTCCCTCTGTTCAAGATTTTGCAGTAGTATTTTCAGCCGAATCGAGGACACTCTATGCTCGAATTGCGCTTGAGCTCGAACACCATGGCCAGCACCTTTAGCGCGGCGGCAACGCTCCTGCTCGTTTCGCTTCTGTCCTGTTCGCTGACGGCGGCGCAGGAATCAAAAGCAGCCCCGAATGCAAGTTCTGCTCAAATCAATCAGCGCGTCGAAGAGCTACTGAAAAAGATGACGCTCGAAGAAAAGATCGGGCAGCTCAACCAAGTCTCAGCGGCAAACTTCCTGAATCCACCGAACCGCGAAGAGATGATTCAAAAGGGTGAGATCGGTTCATTTCTTTGGAGCGTTGATTCGGTACAGCTCGACAAGTATCAGCACATCGCTGTCGAGAAAAGCCGGCTGCACATTCCACTTCTTTTTGGTTACGACGTGATTCACGGTTTCCGAACGGTTTTCCCAGTGCCGATTGCTATGGCGGCATCGTGGGATCTGCAAGTCCCGGAAAAAGCGCAGGCTTTTGCGGCGCGGGAAGCACGCGCCAGCGGCATCAACTGGACGTTCGGTCCAATGGTAGACATCGCGCGTGACGCGCGTTGGGGACGCATCGTCGAGGGCGCGGGGGAAGATCCGTACCTGGGAGCGGCCATGGCGCGTGCGCAGGTGCGAGGATTTCAGGGTGCAGAACTCGGCGCGCCAGACCATGTGCTGGCAACTGTTAAACACTTCGCGGGCTATGGCGCCGCAGAAGGCGGGCGTGACTACGACTCGGTGTACTTGCCGGAGACTGCGCTGCGCAACGTGTACTTGCTGCCGTTCAAGGCCGCCGTAGATGCCGGTGTGGGCTCGCTAATGAGCGCATACATGGATTTGAACGACGTACCGGCAAGCGGAAATCGCTGGCTACTTCGCGACGTGCTGCGCGCTGAGTGGGGCTTCCAGGGACTTGTGGTCACCGATGCGTTGACTACCAACGACCTGATCATTCATGGCTTTGCGAAAGATGAATCCGACGCCGCGTACCGCGCACTGGCGGCGGGAGTGAACGTGGACATGGCCAGCAGAATTTTGTCCACACAATTGCCTGGGCTGGTACGAAGCGGAAAAATCAGCGTCGCGCAAATTGATGACGCGGCCCGGCCAGTGCTCGCGGTAAAAATCCGGATGGGGCTCTTTGAACGTCCCTACACCGATTTATCGAAGACCAGCGCCGTTTTGAGCGATGCCGCGGCTCGCGACTATGCGCGTATTGCGGCGCAACGTTCCATGGTGCTGCTGCGCAACGAAAATCGCACCTTGCCTCTAAGCAAGAAACTTTCATCAATTGCGCTGATCGGGCCGCTGGCAAACGATGGCACGGATCTCGATGGCGGCTGGGGCGCGGAGGGCGAGACTCCCGCCGTGACCGTGGAAGAAGGGCTTCGTAAGAAACTGCCCAACGCGGTAATCGCCTCGGCGCGTGGCGGAGAAATCCGTCGCACTATTCCCAGCCGATTTGACGATTTTTTCCCGGGAGGAAAGAAAACATCTCCGCTCACGCCCGAAGAAAATAGTAAAGAGTTTGCTGATGCGGTCGCGCTCGCGCAAAAATCGGAAATGTCAGTGCTCGTTCTGGGGGAAACCGCAAATATGAGCGGCGAGTACGCTTCCCGTTCGACATTGGAGCTGCCGGGCCGGCAAGAAGAGTTGCTGGAGAAAATTGTCGCTTTGGGAAAACCAATAGCACTAGTGATTGTCAGCGGCAGGCCATTGAATATTTCATGGGCTAGCGAACACGTTCCGGCAATCGTGATGGCTTGGCAACCCGGTAGCGAAGCCGGTAACGCTATTGCTGACATTTTGATCGGGGACACGGTTCCCGGCGGCAAACTCCCGGTATCTTGGCCCCGCAGCGCCGGACAGGAGCCGCTCTACTATTCGCACAATGTCACGCAGTATCCGGAAAGCGATCCAACATACCGTTCGCGCTACTGGGAAGGGCCGAGCACACCGCTCTACCCATTTGGATACGGCTTGAGCTACACCTCATTCTCTATAACGGATTTGCGGCTTAGCAAAACAGAGTTGAAAGCCGGCGATGCGCTTGAAGCCACAACGACAGTGACCAACACCGGCGCCATTGCGGGTGACGAAGTGGTGCAACTCTACATTCACCAGCGGGCCGGTTCAACTTCACGCCCGATTCGCGAACTGAAGGGCTTCGCCCGTGTTGCGCTGCAACCGGGAGAATCGAAAACGGTTCGCTTCACGCTTGGGAAAAAGGAACTCACATACTGGAGCGAAAGCCGCAGAGCCTGGGTGCAAGAGCCGGAGCAGTTCGATGTCTGGGTCGGGGGAGATTCCAACGCTCAACTGCATGCAAGTTTTCGCGTGGCGGAATAGAAACGCCGTGGGCTATCCCGACGCAGGCTTGCGAGTCATCATGCAATTTCCTCGCCGCAGAGCACTGCATCAACCCCGGCGGAATCGATTTCTACAATTTACGATTGCTGCGTGCTGGATTTTCGCGACGCTTTTGGCATGAGCTGATCCAGCCGTCGCCCGTTAGCAGAAACCTCGACAAGTTTCGCGAAACGCCGCATCCGCGTTTCCCGGTGCTTGGCGCGAACCACCCAGTGGCCCGCGGTCCGCTGATACCACGCAGCCTGCTTCGTAAAGAATTCCCATGCGGTTTCTTTGGCGCGAAAAAGCTTTTTGAATTTTGCGGAAAGCCCGGGCCTCTTCTGTTCGAACGAATAAATGCCGGTGCGATGCTTTTCCCGCAATGCAAATGCTTTTCTTCCCGGCTCCGCCATTTTTCCAGCTTTTTGCAAACGCTCCACATGGCCGACATTCACCAGGCTCCAGATACTCTTCGGTTTTCGCGGAGTAAAACGAATCACATAGCTTTCTGAATCTATCGAGCGACGCACGCCATCGATCCAGCCGAAGCACAGAGCTTCATCCAGCGCTTCGGAATATGTTGCGCCCTTTTTTCCCGAAGATTTTTTATGGAAGCCGACGAAAAGTTCCCTCGCAGCCGCATGATTTTTCACCAGCCACTTGCGAAATTCTTCCGGCGACGAAAAGTGCACGATTTTCATCTTGCTCCAGCCATTTCGCGGAATGCGCAGCGCCAGCCCTCATCTAAGAACGGGCAGTACAATCGCCGAGCCGTGTTCACCGCCGTGATACACCCGCTCGGTAGCTTTTTGAAAATCCTCCGGCTTGGCCTCAGGAATATTTTCAAACTGCTGCGGATTGCGATCCACCAGCGGAAACCAGGTGCTCTGGATCTGCACCATGATGCGATGCCCGCGACGAAACGTGTGATTGATGCTGGGCAAATCGAAATGAATTGCGGTCGGTTGATTCGGTACAAGCGGCTCCGGCTTCTCAAAACTGTTGCGAAATTTGGCGCGGAACGGTTCGCCACGAACCAACTGCTGATATCCACCCATGTGCACGACTTTGGGATTCGGATCAGGATTCGGATAGTCCATGGGATAAACATCGATCAGCTTTACATCGAAATCGGAATCTGTGCCGGAACTGGAAACCCACAGTTTGGGCGAAACGGAACCCGCGACAGTGATGTCCTGCTCCAGCGGTTCGGTTTGATAAGTCTCGACGTCGGGGCGCATGGCCGCGAAGCGCTGGTCCGCGTCCATATAGGTTTGCGGCACGCTGGTGCTCTGCGTTTCCACGAACGGGATCGGGCGATTCGGATCGCTGACGTATTCGTCATAGGCCGAATTTTCTTTCACCGGTTCGAATGAGAGCTTTCCTCCCGCCTGGAAGTACAAAGTCTTGGCCTGAGTATTTTTCGGCGGCCAGGAATCGTAGCGGCGCCAGACATTCGTTCCCGTTTCAAAAACCAGCGCGGTGGGCAGCCTCGCGTCAAGCGCATCTTTCAAATATTGCTGAAAAAACGGCAACAGCACCAGATCGTTAAAATAAGCAGAAGTATCGCCGACAAAATTCACTGGACCCAGGTGATCGCCCTTGGTACGAGCCCAACCGCCATGCACCCACGGGCCTTCCACGAAATAGTCCGGCGTGTTGGGACTCATCGCCGCGACGGAATGAAAGATCTTGTAAGGACCCGGCAAGTCTTCAGCGTCAAATAGTCCGCCAACCGCCATCACCGCGCAGTGCACGTTCTTCATGTGCGCTGAGATATCGCGAACTTTCCAGAATTCGTCGTAATTGGGATGCTGCACCTGGTCGTCCCAATAAAAATTGCTGTCTTTCAGGTACAGCTTCTTCGCATTCGAAAGTGGTCCCATATTCAAATAAAATTCGTAGCCATCATGCGCGGCTTGAAGAACACATAAAATCCGAAATTGGCTTCGAGCATGAATGCGCCGTTGTGATACGCATCATCACCCATATAAAGGTCGGTCACCGGCGCCTGCGGGGAACACGCTTTCAACGCCGGGTGGGTATCCGGCATTCCGGCTGCTACGTAAAATCCCGGATAAGAAATTCCGTAAATGCCAGCTTTACCGTTGTTGTTCGGCACATTCTTCAGCAGCCAGTCGATCGTGTCATAGGTGTCCGTGCTTTCGTCCACATCTTTCGGTCCCTTTTTCACATCCTTAGCCGGAGTCATTTCGATAAACGTGCCGTCGCTCTGAAAGCGCCCGCGCACGTCTTGATACACGAAAATAAACCCATCGGCAACGAAGCTCGGCGCTGGACCCAAGTGCTTGGGGTAGTTGTCCGCTCCGTAAGGACCAACACTGTATGGCGTGCGCTCCATTAAAAACGGATAAGTCTTCGCCGGCGAAGCGTCTTTCGGCACATAGACCGCGGTGAACAGTTTTGCGCCATCGCGCATTGCAATGCGGAACTCGTATTTCGTGTATCGAGCGCGAATTTCAGCCGCGGATTTCGTGTCCTCGTCTGGCTCCTGAGCGCGGGTGCGGTATCCGCCTCCAAGCGATGCAATTCCCAATGCCGCAAACACTCCTGCCAGAACCATTCCGCGCTGCCCGCTTCTGTTCATCAACCGCTCCCGTGCAAAAATGTACTGACCGACTCGCGTTGGGCACGATACCGCCCGCTTTACACTGTGTCAACGCATCGCCCGCGCCTTGCTTTTTCTTTTGCGCACGAAAAAGTCTTGACCACAGTCGCGCACGGCGCTAGCGTTGCGGTTATCCTTGGCCCCGAGTTCCACCCCCCACGGCTCGACTCACACAATTATCTTCATAGGAGGCATCTCATGATTGCTCGCATCATTACTTGTACCGTTACACCGTCGAAGGTCAGCGAATTTCGCACGATGCTGAACAATACTCTATTGCCGAAAGTTCAGTCGCAACATGGATTCGTGGAAAACATCGAAGCGCTTGATCCCAACACGGGACAGTTCTCCAGTACCACGCTCTGGCGGAGCCGCTCCGACCTCGAAAATTATGACAATAGCGTGTTCCCGGAAATCGCCGCGAAGATGAGCCCGCTTCTAAACGGAAATCCCACAGTGCAAACCCTTCCCGTGGAGAATTCCTCGGAACACAACGTGCGAACGGCGGCAGCAACCAGTTCACGCTAACCTTGTTTGACCACCTACAGCGGTCCCAAAAACGCAAAGGCCGGAGGGCAGTCACATCCCTCCGGCAGCACTCTCCATAAAGCGAAAGCGTCCACCCCCTATTCAAGGGATGGACGCTCCTCGCCCTAGTCGCCGCAACAACTCATCCGATTCTGTATTTCTTCCACGGCTATCAGGATTGTTTGAGGTGGCCGCCTTGCCGCGGCGTCGACACGCCTAATCGTTAATTTCCAATCGAAGAATCTGGCCTGCTCCTGGCGGCGCAGCACCAAAATTCGAGATGTAAATTGCGCCGTCGGGCCCAATCGTCATCGCTGTGGGAACTACGAGCCCTCCCAGTATCTCTTCCACTTCGCCTGAAGGGCTGACGCGAACGAGCTTGCCCTCACCAGGAGTCGGAGAGCCCGCCGCGTCAGACAACTCGAGCACGTAAAGCCTGTCGCGGTAATCAAAAGCAACTCCGACTACGGTAGTGAAGCCGGAATCCCATATCTTGAAATTTCCGCTTGGCGTCAACTTGTGAACGCTCGCACTTCCGGGAGTGATGGGAAACGGCGCGAGGTTGCCGAAGAACAAATTGCCGTGATAGACCATTCCGGTCGGACCAATCCACTTGGAACTGCTCGCTGATATATCTGCCACACGATGCACCGCACCTGTTCTTGGCGATATACGATCAATCTCCTGGTGATTTGGCTCGGCCGCGTAGAATTCGCCGTTCACCACCACCATGCTGTACCAAGTCCCTCGGGTTCCCAGTCATCGAGAGAAGGGCCCGGATTCGCGATCGGGTTTGCCATCTCAAATGCGGAGAGATTGGCAACATAGCTCCAGGATTGATGATCGACGTCTACCAGGATAATTCCATTGGGAGTATCAGGATTCCCGTGAGAGCACCCGCCACCCCCAAGGAGTGCGTACAGATTGTTGCCGATAAAAGCTACATCCGACACCCCTTGCGTGTCACCCGACGGCAGATTGCTTTTTCCGGAGGGCAGTCCATCAATCACCGTCGTTACTTGCAAAGGGGCGCTGACCTTTGAAATGCGCGCGGATGGACCGCCGGAGTATGGCCCGACAGGTGGCGGAACAAGCTGAGCGCAGCCAAGAGTCGCACTGGCGGTGGAACCACCGCTCCCTGCTTCTGCCACGTACAGAGCGCCATCCGGGCCGAACTTCAAACCACGTGGGCCAAGCAAGCCTGTAGCAAATACAGACATCAAAACGTTTGGCCCGAACTTCAGTCGCTGCGCACTGTTCAATCCAGCCGAGATGAAATGTACATTGGGCGATGGACTTTGCGCCCACGTATCGGGAGCGAGCGTCAGTCCGGCCAAAATTCCCATCCCGAATATCGTTCCCACACAGATAAGTTGCTTCGAGTTCACTGTCGTTCTCCTTGAGGCGATATTTGCTGCTCCTCCATCTGTGGTCGCAGGGACGCCGCCGGGAGGCCTGCAAGCGGGCTCAAAGCTGAATCCAAATTACTATCGCGCGCACAGCTATTACGCCATCATGCTCGCACAGCTTGGCCGCTCGAACGAAGCGCATGAGCAATTTCGCGAAGCCAGAACGCTCGACCCGCTCTCTGCTTTCAGCGCCGCCATAGGCTGGCACGTTTTTTATTGCGCGCGCCAGTATGACGAAACGATCAAGGTTTGCCGCGCTGCCCTCGAAATGGAACCGCGCATCGGTTCTGCCTACTACGGCCTCCTTCTTTCATTCGAACAACGCGGGGAATACGCAAAAGCTATCGAGCAACGAGTCCTTTCAATCCAGCCGGGAAATCCCGATATCGAGCAGCGTAAGCGCGATGCGGACCGCTTGCGGCGCGCTCTGGCTTCCGGCGGCGAGCGTGGGTACTGGAAGGAATGTCTGAGGCTTTTTCTTGAAAATCACGATCCAAAAGATCCCAATGACCTAAACGAAGCCGCGAGACTGTACATGCATCTCGGTGACCGCGCCCGAGCCCTCGATTGGCTCGAAAAAGCCTACAAATCGCACGATCCGTTTCTAATTTTCTGGATTGCCACCGCACCTGAATTTGATTCCCTTCACTCCGAACCCCGCTACCAGAAAATCGTCCGCGACATGCACCTGACTTTGCCGTCCTGATTCCGCGCGGGCCACTGGACCCTTCTGCCAGCAGTCGAGGCCCTGCCGGGCCTGGACAGTTGCAAAAAGGTCGCGCGAGCACGGTTTGAATGGAGAGGGAATTAGAAGGGTTCAGCGGGATGATGCTTGCGCTAAGGCCGTCCGGCCCAGGGCAGACAATTGCCGGTCAATGATCTTGGTAAAATCCGCATCCGACTGCACTCCACTCAAGAACTCGCCGTTGATAAAAAAGGTCGGCGTTGCGTTTACCCCGGCATGGGAACCCGCGTCAAAATCTTGCTGGACCACCGCCTTGTACTTGCCCGATTTCAGGCAGGTCGCAAAGGAGTCCTGGTCCATGCCCAAGCCGGCGGCGGTCTTAACCAAGGCAGTGTCCTCGAGCTTGGACTGACCTGCAAACATCGCGTCGTGCATTTCCCAATATTTTCCTTGCTGGAGAGCGCAGTGTGAAGCCTCCGCCGCCATCTCCGCGTACGGATGGATTTGCGAGAGAGGGAAGTCCCGGTAGGCCAGCTTTACTTTCCCTTTATACTTGGCAAGCACGTCCTTCAGCGCGGGCTGGACCCTGCTGCAGAACGGGCATTGAAAGTCCGCGAATTCCACGATCGTGACAGGTGCATCAGCGCTTCCCTTCACTCGCTCCGGGTCGTACCCAACTTGGACCGATGGTGGCTGAAGGAGAATGGAAACCTGAGCCTTGTCGCGCAAGGAGTCGGCGTACGCCTCACGCGCCTGCTGAATCTCGGAGTTGTTCAGAAGCTGCTTAGCCTGCGACTTGATCTGGTCGAAGGGCAAGGAAGTCTGGTTCCGAAGTGCAAGATAGTATCCTTTCGCTGCGTCGTCGGAAGGTTCAGCGATCTTGGAGTCGACCTCCTGCTTAAGCAGCTCGTCAGTGCTAAGGCCCTTCTTTTTCGCTTCCACCTCAATAAGCTTCTTGCGAATGCACTGATTCAGGGCGTCGCTTTTCAGTTTATATTCCTGCTTGCGCAAATCGAGCAAACCCGGCCCAGCCACAGACATCAAGTCCTGCTCGTAAATCGGATGGCCAGCAACAATGGCAACGGGCTCATCGGATCCGGCTTGAGGCTTGGCCTGCGCAGAACACAAGTTGGCAAGAGCCAGGCAAAAAAGAAGCATTAACTGAAAAACTCTCATGGGTTTCTGTTTAAACATGGATCTCCTGCAATCGATTGCGTTCGCTCGCTCAGGCTCAACTTCGTGCCGAGCGCATAGTTCCCTGTTTCTTGTACGATTAGTTCTTCTGTTCCAGTTGACTCGTCGTCTTGCCGGTGGAGACAGCTGCGACCTTTGGCTTCCATGCTGCTGCCAGCGCTTTGCCCCTGGCGATCTGTTCCGGGGTCATTTGTCCTTCCGCAGAAAGCAGCTCGGTACGGTAAAAATCTAGATTGTTCTTGGCCGCCAGCTGCAGCCACATTTCGGCCTGGATGGGGTCGCGCGGAAGATCTCTGTCGTCCTGCAGGTAGCTCTTACCGAGGAGCAACTGGGCGTCCTGCTGTCCCTGCTCGGCGGACAGCCGCAGCCATTTCACTCCTTCTGCGATGTCCCGGTGAGGCAGCAGATAGTACGAGCCCAGAAAGAATTGAGCGTCGGCGTTGCCTTGCACCGCGGACGCCTTGAGCCATTTGATTGCCAAGTCAGGGTCTCGGAGACCGCCTTGGCCCATCATATACATCTTGCCTAGAAAGAGCTGGGCGTCCGCATTGCCCTGCTCCGCCAGAGGTCTAAATTCCTTGAACGCGGCAGCGTAGTCCTTCTGCTGGTAAGCGCGTTTGGCGGACTCGAGATCTGCCGCGGCGGAAAGACTTCCGCAAATCAGGATTGCGAAAACGCAAAGCGAAAAGCGTCGTATCCGTGAACCCATCTGATTTCCTCGCTGGTATTACTTTTTTGCGCCGTAAATTGAAGCCAGGCCTCGACCCGGAAGGGCTTGAGGCCTGGCTTGCAAGTTGTCATTACGATTATAGAGAGTTGACGGAGTTGAAGCTGAAGATCTTATTCTGTTGTACCGTCAAGTTCACTGGGCCGACGCAGGCCAGCGCCTGGCCGATCCCCGTGACTGAAAGACCGCCGGCAGAGGGCTTCCAGTCCACAGTAACGCCGTACTGGCCGGAAGACAGCGGGACCTTTGAGCCAGTGGGACCGCCAGCGATCCAGTCGAAGCTGTGGGCGGATACCGTGCTCTCGGCAAAAGTAAGGAAGCAGCCGTTCGTTAATAGCGTGCAATTAGCTGCGATCGCACTGAAAAGGTTGCTGCTGATCTGGACGAAACGCGCGTCATAAGTGACATACCCAGAAGGAGTTAAGCTTGGGTCGGGCTGGCCGGACTCACCTTTAACAGTCACACGGAAGTCAATTCCAGCGAGGGCAGAGCTGCTTGCGCTGTTCTGCTTGGAACTAATCGTGACGTCTGTCAAAAGGCCGATAACAGCCGAGGGTCTGATGTCAAACACATTGCCGCTGCCGCTATTGGTCTTTACTCCGGCGACAGCGCTCCCTATGCAGTCCCCACTGTTCGCCGGAAGTTGACACGTCCCCGCACCGGCTGCGCCAGTCGGATTGTTACAGGTGGCGCCGGAGTTGCTCCCAAAGATGGCCGTACAGTCGCTATTGACGGAGCATGTAAAACTCGTACCTCCGAGGGACGATACTGAACATTGCTGGCCGCCACTGATGGCGCCGTTGCCCATCAGAACGCACCCCGTGGTGCCAGTGTTTCCGGATCCATAACTGAAGCTACCGCTGCTTTGGCCTTTGGCCAGCGCAGGCACCAAAACAGCAACTGCAAGAATTAAGAGTACCTTTCTCATATTTTCTCCTTGTCCCTCAGTGGTATGGGTAGGGCGGCGAAGGTTGCGCGATCCAAATGCCAAGGAACTCCCGGAGGCGCAAATCCCGTGACCCACTCATTATCGGCGCCTTGAATGGACCATCCCTGCCAAGGCGGCAGCTCCTATCCCCCTGCTGCAAAACCGTTGACTTTCTCACCACTCGAGGGATGAAACGGTGACAAGTCGCGGTTTCGGTTCCAGTCTTTACTCTCCCGTGTTCAAAGGACTCAGCTTCACAAGGCCCCGCGTGATGTTCAAGCGTGATGCAAGCTTTAGTAGTACGTAAGCGCCGTTTTGTGCCCCCGAATCCTGTGCGGCTACTATTAGTTGCTACAACGGCTATTACTACTGTTCGGAAGGACAGTTTTTGGACAGGTGCTCGGCCACGCACCGAGTCCAGAGCAAAAAAGAAATGTGCCACGACTGAAGCCACGGCCCTCTCCCGCCGTTCCAAAATGGGAATTTTGCTTCGCAACCGGACTCGGGCTTGCGCCGCTTACGGCTTCTCAGTCCACCGCTCGCTGGTCACCGGTCGCCGCTTCAGGCGATAATGTTTCTTTGTCACTTCACTCACGAGGCCTCTGACTTTGACTCACGCTTGGCATGACGTTTCCCCCGGCAAGGATGTTCCCCGCGATTTTCAGGCGGTCATTGAAATTCCGCTTGGCTCCAACGTCAAATACGAACTGGACAAGCCCACCGGCCTGCTTAAGGTCGACCGCATCATTCACTCCGCTGTTTTTTATCCGGCAAACTACGGCTTCATCCCGCAAACCTATGCCGAAGACAACGACCCTCTCGACGTCCTGGTCCTCTGCCAGGAGCCGGTACAACCGCTGGCGCTCATCAAAGCCCGCGCCATCGGCGTCATGACCATGGTGGACTCCGGCGCCACCGACGACAAAATCATCGCCGTCGCCACCAACGATCCCGAATTCAGCGAATATCTCGAAGCACGCGATCTTCCCGGCCATCGTTTACTCGTACTGAAACGTTTTTTCCAGGACTACAAACAACTCGAGGGCAAACAGGTGCAGGTGGAAGAGATTCGCCCCGCATACGCCGCGCTCACCGTGATTGAGCAATCTCTCGCGCGCTATCAGCAGCACAAACAAGAATTGATTAAGGGTGAGGGCCACGGTCACAATCGCCGCAAGAGCGATCATTAGAAGGGCGGTCTAGTAGAAAAGCACTATGTTTGTGATCAACCTCCGCTGCTATTTTCAAGCGCAGGTTTTTTGCTGAAGTAGGTTTTTTGGTGAAGAGGCACTCGAGGTGAAGAAAATTTTCACTTGGACCGGAATCAGCCTGGGTGCGCTGCTGGTCATTGCTTTCGTCGCGCTGTCCGTGATGGCGGGCGGTCCCAAAGATGCCCTGTACATGGCGCGTTATGCGCTGCCACAGATGCATCGCGGCAATCTGAAAGTCGGCGACAGCGCGCCAGATGCGCGCATCTACGCGCTCGATGGCGCGGGAACTTTTCACATTCGCCAGCGTACTGGCGCTAAACCACTTGTGGTTGTTTTTGGCAGCTTCACTTGACCGCCATTCCGTCGCCAGGTCGGCGACGTCGTGCAAATTTTTGATGACTACAAAGATCACGCCGATTTTCTGACCGTGTACGTGCGCGAAGCACATCCCACCGACGAATGGCAAATGAAATCGAACGTCAAAGATGATGTCTGCTACGCGCAGCCGCGCAATCTCTCTGATCGACTCGCAATCGCCAACGATTTTATCAACCGTTTCAACTATCCGCTGCCGTTCGGCGTGGATGACATGAAGAATGCCGCGAATGACGCTTACGCTGCATGGCCAGAACGGCTCTACATCATCGATGAGAACGGAAAAATCGCCTACCGCGGCGGAATGGGTCCCTTCAACTACAATCCGGCGGAAGTCCGCGCCTGGCTGGCCAAACGCTACGGCGAAGTAAAACATCCAGAAGCAAAACCCGCTATAAATGAAAAAGAAACGGGGAACAAGTCGGAGGAGAAAAAGAGCTAGAACGTTATGGACTGGGCCGAGAATTCACGCACGACCAAAAAGAAAAGGCAACTACCGTCATTCCGAACCGTCGCTCATAACAACAGTAAACGCCATCATTTCGAGCGAAGCCAGGAATCTCTCTTCGATTTTCAGTGCTTGGCGGCAACTGCGGCTGCCGGGCGGATTTTCTCGGCAGGAATAATTCCCTGCCCCTCAAGTACCGAATAAAACTTGTCGGCATCCAGATTTTTCAGCGTCTCGATTTTCCCGCAGGGCCAGCGAATCTCCACGCTGTCAATTTTCTTCGCCGTGTTCAGCCCGAAATGCACACGCAAGTCGTTCTGCGAAAGATAACTTCCGCCGCTGTGAATCTCTTCCGTCTGCGTCATGCCGCCAGCAACAATCTTCAGCCGCGCACCAATCGCCAGCCGATTGCTTTTCGTCCCTTGCAATTCAAAACTAACCCAGTGACGGCCGGGAATTCCGTTGTTCTTCAAAATCATCGGCGCGCCCGCCAAGTCTTCCACGACGATATCCACGTTTCCGTCGTTAAACAGGTCACCGGCGGCAACGCCCCGCGACACGCGGGGAGTGCGCAAGTCTGCCCCAGCCTGATCGCTGGCGTCGCAAAACGTTCCGTCTTTCTGATTTAGCTGCAGCACTTTCGGTTCTTTGTAGCGAGCGCCGGAAGGCAGAGTATCAACCTGGGGATATACATGTCCTCCAACGACGATCAGATCGAGCCAGCCATCGTTGTCGGCGTCGAAAAATACCGTTCCCCACTTCACGTATGGAAGAGATGGCAGCGCGACTCCCGATTTGTACGACACATCAGAAAAATTCCACGAGCCATCATTGCGATATAGATTGCTGTACTCATCGGAGAAATTGGTTACAAATAGCGAAGGCAGTCCGTTATGCAAATAATCGCCGACAGCAAGACCCATTGAAGCTTGTTCCGACCCGTCTTCGCTCACTGCCGTGCCAGATTCCAGGCCAATCTCCTGGAATTTTCCGTTACCCAAATTTTTGTAAAGAAACTTCGGCGTGGAATCGTTGGCAACGTAAATGTCCGGCCGGCCGGTGTTGTTGAAGTCGGAAAAAATCACGGACATTCCGTAATAGCCATTGGGATCGTCCACGCCGGCAGCCTTCGAGACATCGGTGAACGTCCCGTCGCCGTTGTTGTGAAACAGCGCATCGCCAGCGCCTTTCAATCCGCGCGGTCCGCATTGCACATCGATTCCGCGGTACTTGCAGTTCGGCGCGGTACCAAAACCCGGCAGATCGTTCAGATGAAAATCCACATAATTCGTCACCATCAAATCCAGGTATCCGTCATTGTCGTAATCGCCGAACGCCGCGCCGGTCGACCAGCGCCCGTCGGCGATGCCCGCCTGCTTGGTCACATCGCTGAAAGTGCCGTCCCCATTATTGTTGAAAAGTTTGTTTCCGCCGAGGCACGTCAAATACAGATCCGGCCAGCCGTCATTGTTGTAATCGCCGACTGCTCCGCCCATCGCGAAACATGGCGTGGCCAACCCGGCTTTTTCCGTTACGTCGGTAAAGGTGCCGTCGTGATTGTTGTGATAGAGCGCGCCGCGAGCGGCTTGTCCTTTTATTGCCATGTCCACGGTCGGCGCGTTCGTAAAATAAATATCCGGGTAACCGTCGCGATCGTAATCAATCAGCAGAACTCCTCCGCTCATGGATTCGACGACGTATTTGCTGTCACTGGAAGAAACGTGATTGAAATGAATTCCCGTTTTGCCGGTAATGTCCGTGAATTGTGGAACGTCCCGGCCGGCACATTTCACAGCTTTCACGCCGGGTGGAGGAGGCGGCGGCTGTGGATGCGATTCCTGCGCCAGCGCCACCTGGACGGACAACACAAACCAAGCGGAAGCGCGTAAGCACTTGGCAGTCGCAAGCAGACTCAAGGATTCACCGGAGCCAGGATATTGCTGGCAACAAATCTAATATCGATGAGTAGAAAATGAAAATGGCGAATTCCAGTATAACAGCTCATTGATGCACGGCTTTTCGCCTGACGTCGCAAACGCAATTCCAGCGGATTACGCAGTCGGTTACCGCCGCGCCGTCGCCAGCGCCGCTTTGCGCTGCTGCTGAATCAGGAAGTCCTCGTACGGTCCCTTGAAATCTTCGATGTGGCCATGATCGAAATACCAGAGGCGCGTGGCCACTTCGTCGATCACATCGTGGTCGTGGGTCACCAGCAATACCGTGCCTTCGAACTTCTGCAGAGAAATGTTCAATGCGTTGATGGATTCCAAATCCAGGTGGTTTGTGGGCTCGTCGAAAACCAGGAAATTCGGTTTCTGCAACATCAGCCGGCAAAAAAGAATGCGCGCGGTCTCGCCTCCAGAAAGCGCGCGAATTGGTTTGGTCACATCGTCGCCGCTGAAAAGCATTTGGCCCAGCAGTCCGCGCAGTTCCTGCTGACCGGCCATGGTGTCCCACTGCGCTAGCCATTCGATTACCGTGAGGTCGTTGTCTTTTTCGAGTGTATGCTCCTGGCCAAAATAGCCGACGGCAACTTCGTGTCCCCAGCGCACGGTGCCGCTATCCACACCGAAATGCCGGTCCGCCTCATCAATAAATCCTGGCGCGTTCCGAATCAGCGAGCGGATCAAAGTTGTTTTGCCGGCGCCGTTGCGGCCGAGCAGAGCGATTTTCTCGCCGCGTTCCAGGTTCGCAGAAAATCCGTCGATCACTTTCAAATCGCCGTAGAATTTTCGCAGCGTCTTGAATTCCAGCGGATGCCGGCCGGATGGCTTTTTCATGACAAAATTAATGTACGGACGCGCGATGTTCGAACGCGCCAGCACGGTCGTCTGCAGCCGTTCTATCTCTTTTTTCCGTGACGTGGCCTGCGCCGACCGCGTACCCGCTCCGAATCGCGCGATAAAATCCTGCAACTGCGCGATTTTCTTTTCGCGCTGCGCATTTTCCGATTCGATGCGCGAACGCACCGATGTCTTGGCCATCACCATGTCGTCATATCCGCCTACGTACATAAGGACTGACTCGTAGTCGATGTCCGCAACATGCGTGCAAACACTGTTCAAAAAGTGGCGGTCGTGGGAAATCACGATCAGGACGCCTTCATACGCGTTCAAATAATCCTGTAGCCAGTGCACCGAATCCAAGTCGAGATAGTTTGTCGGCTCGTCCAGCAGCAGCGCGGCTGGAGTCCCGAACAACGCTTGCGCCAGCAGCACACGCACTTTCTGTCCGCCTTGCAGCTCGCTCATCTTGCGTTCGTGCAATTCCGACGGCACATCTAGTCCGTCCAGCAAAATTGCCGCGTCGGCTTCGGCCGTGTAGCCGCCTTCTTCGCCGACAATTCCTTCCAACTCGCCCAGGCGCATGCCGTCGGCATCGGTCAGTTCATCGTGCGGCTTGGCGTAAAGCATCTCGCGCTCTTGCAGCACTTCCCACAATGCGGCGTACCCCATGATCACCGTGTCAATCACGCGGAACTCATCAAAGGCGAACTGGTCCTGCCGCAAGACGCCGATTTTTTTGGGCCGCGAAACGTTGCCTTTGGTCGGTTCAATTTCGCCGGTTAGAATTTTCATCAAGGTTGATTTGCCGGCGCCGTTCGGCCCGGTAATGGCATAGCGGCGTCCGGCCATAAAGGTTGTCGTGACGTCATCAAAGAGCACGCGGGCGCCGTAGCGCATAGATATATTGTTAATCGAAATCATAGCCCTTAATTGTATCGTGAAACGCGCTGACGTTCGACCCGAACGCTTTCAATAGCGTGCAAGTATTTTTCGACTTCACCCCGCGCAGCCGCACTCAGCGTGGTACTCAAAAACCATGCAGGCGTCCGGTCTCCTCTCATTCCGTCAATAGCACCTACGTACAGTTTTGTTTATTTGATAAGGCAGTTACCTAATCCAACGATTTCCCATGACACAACTGCTTTTATTTTGTCCTATATCGCCTAAACTGACTCTATTCGCGGCTGTGGTGTCCGGCTTTCCGGAGAAACCCTTCGCTATGCCAAAACTAGTTCGCATACTCACTTTCACCTTATTGGCCCTCGCGCTTTCCGCTTGCATGCACGCGTACCGGCTAGCTGCGCAATCCGTTCCGCCTTCCGCCGCGTCATCTGGCCACAGCGTTGCTCCGCAGCCAGACGATGATCCCGACGGCTCTAGCGATGATTCTGAGGCAAAGCTAAAGGCAACAATCCTGCTTGCCACGATTTCCTTCACTGACAACGACCATTTGACCGTACGTGCCAACGCTTTCCAGTCTGACCCGCCGACGTTTCAATCCGCAGAGCTCAAAAAGGATTTGCAGGATGCTGTGGGTTGCTCTCTCACCGACAGCGCCAGGGTTAAAGTTACTTCGGTCTATTACCTCGGCTCCTGCACGCTGCCCCGTTCCGGCACTCGGTTGCTCCGCCAGGGGAGAATTTCCACTGCCCCGCTGAAACGCTACTGCGAGCAGCACAATTTAGAAATTCTCACCGTCCAGTTCGAGTTTGCGGATACCGCGTTCTTAGAGACTGTTCCTCCGGCCTCGGCATCTGCACCCATCAACGGCTTCAATATCAGCGATAAGCAAAAGAAACGGCTCGCCGAGTATTTCCAGCGCCATCCTGTTTATCGCTGGAATCGCAGTCAATTCATTCCCGCCTCAATTGATTATCGCTTCGGGTACGATCCTTCGAAACTCCAGCGCGGTGCGGTGGCTCTGGTCCTGATCCTGGTGGCTCCAGTAGTCCTGGTTTTTTGGCTCGGCCGCAAAGCCCTTTCCGCGGATGTTGCGGATAAGTCCGTGATCTGGTTCAGCTACATGCGGACGCTTTCATGGGTCCTCAACGGCTCTCTGCTCTTTTGGTGGGCGGCTCTCGATTTCTTTCAGGTACAGGCAGTCCTTCGCTTTCTGGCTGCCGGATTTTCTTATGCCTCGATTCTTTCTCATCCCGCCGCCACGCAAATCCTGGGCTGGGTGCCGCCTTCGCTAGTCTGGCTTTTCTGCCAGCAGCTCTCGCATCCTGTTCAGGAAAAGCTTCGCGGCCTCTCCTGGACAAAACGCGAGCTCACCCTGCAAGCTTTCTATTCGGTCCTGGCGGGATTGGTTCCTTTTGCTTTATTTCTCACAGGCATAAGCCTCATCTCTTCTAGCTCCTCGTCGTCCGCCGTGTGGTTCATTGCGGCGATACTGGTTCGCGTGTCTGCCACAAAAGCTCTTCTAAAGCTAAGCGGCATGCAGCCGCATGCACTGACCACGGGCGCACTGCGCGACCGCGCCTTTGAAATGGCCCAGCGCCTCGGCGTGAAACTTCAGCAGGTCTATCTGATCCCGTCGGGTAAAGGCCAAATGGCCAATGCCTTCTCCAGTTCTGCTCACCATATTTCTTTCACAGACGTCCTTCTGCAGCGCATGTCCGCGCGCGAAATCGATTTCGTAATGGGCCACGAGCTCACCCACCTCAAGCACAAGCATCCTTCCAAACTCGCCATGATTCGCCTTGGTGGGCTTTTTCTGGGCGTAATCGTCGCTTCATTTATGGCTTTCGTCCCGGCGATAAATTCGCAGCTCGTCCGTTACTTCATTATTTTCGGCTGTATGACGTCGCTGCCGTATTTCGTGTCCCGCCGCTTTGAATATTCCGCGGACGCCGGCGCCGTCAACATCACCGGGGATCCTCGCGCCGCCATCTCTGCTCTCTTCAAACTTTCCGAGCTCAACATGATGCCCACGCAGTGGAGCCGGTGGAGCGAAGAGTGGCTTACTCATCCCTCCAGCGTTCGCCGCGCTCAAGCCATCGCTAAACGCGCGTCCATCGCGGCGGAAGAAATTCCCGCCATCGCCCGTGCCGGCGCGGCCGACAAGAATGCTTATTCGCCGCAATTCAGCGCCACCTCCGCTAACAAACTCCACTCCACCAGTTACAAGGCGGCTTCCGTCCAGAAACTCAGTTGGATTATTCTGGCCATCCTTTCTTTCGTACCGTCCCTCTTCGCCTTAGCCGCCCTGCACCTCGCGCACGACCGTCCTACAGCACAGCTCACTCTATTTGTGCTGGCCATCCCGGCGACTTTCGCTGCCGTCCTTCTCCTCTCTAACTACACTCCGCGTCTGACGCGCGGCAACGTAGCAGCAAGGCTCAACCAAAAGTTCTCCGAGCAAGGGATCCAGGTCGCATCCTGGGGAGGCGCTTACGTCGGCTATGCTCCGGCTGCAGCCCCGCGCTCCTATGAGGCGAACTCGTTCTGGGACGTGGGCTATCTTTTCTTTCGCTCCGACCGGATCTGTTACTGGGGCGAGGAAATTCAGTTTGCGCTACGCCGCGAGCAAATCACCGCGGTCAAGCTCGATCTCGGGACTCCCGGCTTCCTGGGAGCCAAACGTGTCTATATCGCGTGGCGTGACCATGCTCAAGGTACCTGCGGGGTGTTTAACATCGGCTGTGGCCAGACTGATTCGGTTCTTAGTGGCGTTCGTCAGACAAGGGCTCTCGCGGATCGCCTTCAGATTTGGTGGAAATCCTCCTCGCCCGCGCGCTCCGTTCCTCAGCCTCTTGACGCACTTTCTTCGCCTACGGTTCGCAACGTTACCTGTGCCGTTCCCGGAGCGCTATGGAAAAGCGGCAAGCTATTCACTGAACTCCTAACCACTGCCTGGATCGCGGCCCTTGGCGCGATGCTATGTGGATTGCCTTTTCACTTGATGGCCTATTTGTTTTCGCCCAGTCGCTTCGGAGTTCCTGTTGCTGATCCTTACCATTCGCCCGGCGCGGGATGGTTCGTGGTTCTCGCCGCACCTCTGGTCCGTTTTCTCTCATTAATCCCAGCGCTTCGCTATCGGGACAAGCCCGTCCTGGTCGCACAATCACCGGCGAATGTCACTACCGAGGTGCCTCCGCCCCCGGCTCCGTCTCCATCCACGACGCCCTCATCGACGGCGCCCTCGCGGAAACTTTTTCCAGTCACCTAAGGGATGGAAGGGCTGGTGAGATCGGCTTACCCCTCAAAGGGCGTGCCAGGTAGATACTGCACGCGGTGTGAAACTTTCGCTATATGATAAATGGTAGAATCCACTAATATACGCTTGCCGCCGTTAACGGACACGGCGCAACCTCGTGGTCGCTGGGTTCAAGCCAAAGAGGGTTCATCTTAGAGATTTCATTCTCGCAACCTCGTCGAAATTGGTATGCAGAATCGGAAGTGCACAACTCGAATGGGAGAAGGGCGCAGAGGACCGCTGGATGACAACCCCGGACAAGAAGAAAACGTTCCAAAAAGTCACGCTGAAGACTATCGGCGAACGTCTGGGCTTGGCGCCAGGAACCGTTTCAGCCGCACTGAACAATTCGGCAGCGGCTCGATCCATACCTGAACACACTAAGCAGCGCATTTTGGAAGCTGCCCGTGAACTCAATTACCGCCCCAACTTTTTTGCGCGCACGCTGCGCCTCAAGCGAACCTTTACTATTGGCGTGATTGCATCGCAGATCGGCGACGACTACGGTTCGCAGGTCATAAATGGCATCGAGCATTATCTGCAACAGCGCAACTTCTTTTTCCTGACGGTGGTGCACCGGCATGACCCAAGACTGATGGCCAGCTACTCGCAACTGCTTCTTTCACGCGGTGTGGAAGGCCTGATTACAGTGGATACTTCCGTCACCGAGACACCATCCGTGCCAACAGTGGCTGTGGCGGGACACCAACTGGTCGCCGGCGTCACGAACATTATATTGGATCACAAGAAAGCGGTACGTCTGGCGCTTGAACATCTTAAGAACTTAGGCCACCAAGAGATCGCATTCCTGAAGGGGCAACCCTTCAGTTCGGACTCGGCCAGCCGATGGTCGGCGGTTTGCGAAGTGTGCGAGGAACTCGGAATCCGAATGCGGCCTGAATTGACGGCGCAACTTCAAGGCACGGACTCGACGCCCGGTATCGGCTATCCGGCTGGAAAGGAATTGCTGGCGCGACATAGGCCCTTCACTGCTCTTTTTGCTTACAACGACATTTCGGCCATTGGTTCGATCTGGGCATTCCGCGAAGCGGGATTTCGCGTGCCGGAAGATATTTCGGTCGTGGGCTTCGACGATATTCCTGGTGCGGCGTTCGCCAATCCTGCGTTGTCCACGGTGCGGCAACCTTTGATCCGAATGGGCCAAATCGCCGCGCAAACTCTCGTGGACCGAATCGAAGGAAAGGGTGAGTACCTGCCAGAAATTGCGATTGAGCCGGAGTTCGTCGCGCGCGCATCCACCGGTCCAGTAGCTCTGAATAAAATGAAACAGGAGTCAGTCGAAACGCGCATCGCGCTTTAGCCAAGCCTTTGCCAGAGTCCTCTTTAGCAAAGACTGTCGCAGCAGATTTTGTCGCCAATGGCAGACACGGAATGCCCTGTTTATGGCGAATATTGCTTACCCTGCTGATCGTTTTGCCTGCTTCGTCAGCACAGGAAACACACAGCCACACCGCGCCTGAGAAGCTAGGAAAAATCTCTTTTCCCATTTCTTGCTCACCGACGGTTCAAGAACCGTTCGACCGAGGAGTGGCTCTACTTCACTCCTTTGCTTACACCGCCGCGGGAGATGCATTTCAGGGGGTGGCCGAACGCGATCCGGCGTGTGCGATGGCACATTGGGGAATGGCCATGGCTTTCTTTCATCAGCTCTGGGACCCTGCCATCGTGCCCGCCACAATTTCGATTGCGCAAGAGGAAATCAAGCGCGCCCAAGAGTTCGGCTCGGCGTCTGAACGCGAGCGTCAGTTTATCGATGCGCTGTCCCTGATATATAAGGACGCTGCCAACATTCCCTACAGTACACGGGCGATGAATTACCAGCGCGCGATGAGTGATCTCGCTTCAAAGCACAGCAATGATGTCGAGGCACAGGTGTTTTACGCACTCGCACTCCTGGCGAATGCATCTCCCTCCGACAAGAGCCACGCGAAGCAGAAGCAGGCCGCTGCCCTACTCGAACCGCTTGATCGTATCTACCCGCAGCACCCGGGAATCCCTCACTACCTTATTCATGCCTACGACAATGCGGAACTGGCAGCAAAAGGCCTCCCGGCGGCAAAGGTCTACTCCCAGATTGCGCCGTCGGCGCCGCACTCTTTGCACATGCCATCACATATATTCACGCGACTCGGCCTATGGGACGATTCGATCGCTTCTAACCTGGCGGCGAAGGAAGCGGCCCACCGACAGGGCGACACGGGAGAAGAGCTCCACGCCATGGATTATCTGGTCTACGCATATCTGCAGAGTGGAAAGTATGACGACGCGGCTCTCGTTATTCAGCAACTCAAAAACATGCCCAAACTGAACGCCGGCGATTTCAAGATTGCCTACGCTTCTACCGCAATGCCCGTTCGCTACGCTGTGGAGCGGAGTCAATGGACCGATGCTGCTGCTGTTGTTCCTCCGACGGAAGCTCCCCCTCATGTTGTCGCGGTCGCGGTTTGGGCCCGGGGCTTTGGACTCGCTCGGAGTGGCCGTTACGGCGAGGCGCACCCCGAAATTAAGCGATTGCAACAGCTTGCAGCGCAGCTTCGCACCACCAACAGTAGCTACTGGGCCACGCAGGTCGGGATTCTTGCGCGGGAAGTCATGGCGTGGTCGACTCAAGCGGCCGGGAAACCCGATGAAGCCGAAGCGTTGCTGCGTGCCTCAGCCGATGAAGAGGACGGGATCGAGAAACTCCCGGTGACTCCAGGGCCGATCGTGCCGGCGCGCGAACAGCTCGGCTACCTGCTGCTGAAACAGAATCACCCGGATCTAGCGCTGAGAGAATTTCAGACCGCACTCGCCAATGCCCCCGGCCGCCGCGGGGCATTGCAAGGCGCGGCACAAGCTGCCGGACTCTCGGTCCGCCATTAGGGCTTGTAGTCCAAGCACACAGTGACTGGCTGTATCGAAACCCACCAGGTAGTGCAGCGCCCTACATAACCACTGTTCGCTGCTCCTGCACCGCAGGCTGCGAAGGCAGCGTTGTTGCGGATAAGAGCTCTATCGGGCATGAGCTCTTCTTGGAGCCCGCTAAGTCGCTGCGTGCTTGCCTCCAGGCGAGTCCGTTCCCTTTCGCCGGAGGACCGTTGCGTACCGCGGTCTCAACTTCCGGATAGCCCGGGATTGCTGGCGAATGCGGCTGGGTATCGAAATCCTTCATGCCAGCTTGAGCCCGAAGTCGACACCATTGCCTTCATCCGCTTCGGGCGGCTTGTCTACGCCGGGAATCGAAGGACACTCCCGCCTTGGTTATGAACGACTCAAGCTATTTGCAAACCGGGCCTGCGTCGGTGGTAAACGTGTTGTTGTCCGAGAACCAGCTGTTCACAGCGATCGAAGGCGCGCCGTAGAACCAGGAGAAGAAGGCCAACTCCTGCAGATGATATGTGAATCCGTTGGCGCCTTTGACGGGTGGGATGTTAATGCCCGTCAAAGGATCACCCACTTCGAGATTGTTTTGGCATCCGCTGACCTGCCCGGTATGCCCCCAGGCAGGTGTAGGATTGCTACCAAACGGGTCGTCCATCCATTCGCCGACCTCATGGGCAGCGATCGAGGTGTCGGCGATAGTGGGGCCGAACAGACCGGTGGTGTCGAAATCGATCGGCGAGTAGGTCTGGATCGGTGTACCCGTAGCGCCATGGAAACCGAGCACACAGCACTTATTCAGGTTCGTCGGTTGGCCGACAGACATCACCAAGTTGTACAGAAGGAAAATGGGGAATTGGGAGGTGTCGAACCCTAAGCTAGCCAGTTTCGAGACAACGATTGAGTCCAGCGTATTGATGTTGACGACTCCCAGCGGCCCGCAACTGCCGAACAAGCTGCCGGGAATGGCTAGGCCGTCGTTCGCGGGGATATTAACGTTAATCGGATCGAGCAGAGTCGCATTGACCAGCGTGTGATAGTCCGTGCCACCCACCAATTGCCAGAAGTTACCGCGCTGGAACGCATCGAGGTACTGGGTGTTTCCGACGGACGTGTGGCCGAAGTTGAAGTTGGCGGACTGGAAGATTGGAGACTGCTCGAACAGAACCAGCGGAACATTGTTGTGCTTGCCGAGACAAGCGGCGTCAGCGACTGTCGGGTTGAAGGTGGTGCTGCCACTTTGGGTGGACAAAATACTGTTAGAGTTTACTCCAGTGGCTACCGAGTTCACCGTGATGATCAAAGGAACAATTGGAGTGGTCACAGTAGCGGGAGTGAAATTGGAACCGTACGGATCTTGTCCCACCATCACCCCGGTGTAAGTGTTCCCGTCCCTAGTGGACGTGACTGTATACGTAAATGTCGCCAGGGAGCTGACGGAGTCCTGGGGGCTGATCTGGTTACCCATCGAATCGCGCGCCGGCTTTACGGTCGAATAGGCCTTGAGTTTCACGTGCGACTCTTGAGCTGATGCCGACGCGGAGTTGAACAAGCATGGCGAGGCACAGCAGAGAAACAGCAAGTACTTGCCTTTCATAGACACACCCCCAAAATGTGGAATTCGTCAAACAGGCCCAGGTGCCGTCGTGAGCCGAATGCAAGCCTCGAAGACGGCTGACCCCGCCGGAAGGGCATCTGGAGGGCCGGAGGCGTCCAAGCCCGACGTGGCGGCAATTTTCTGTTTATTACGGGTGTTGTCAATCAGGGGATGAGTGTAGGACAGAGCTTCGAAGCAGTTCTCTCAGAAGCTCTGTTCTCCTCAAGCGCGAATACATGAGCTCGTTCAGCAACGCCCTGGCGCGCCATTGGCGGGAGCTGTCCATTGCGCAGTATCAAACACCAGCCTGCTCGCGCAACTCTTTCTTTTCTAGCACCTGCGCCCCGCGCAGAGCCCCCGCCACTCACGCAGGTTCCCTTCCCTCTTCTCGTTCCTAACCTCCTCGCTGCCTGCTGTTCGCCGCTCGCTCCCTAATGTGGCAGCACCTTGCGCTCACGCAGCCAATGGATCAACAGAGTGCCCCACTCGCCAACCGAGGGATCCGCCAGATCGAGGCCGACTCCGTGCGGAGCATTTTCGAAAATGTGCAGCTCCGCGGGAACTCCCGCTTTGTGCAGCGACAGATAAAACGCCACGCTGTTTTCGGGCGGCACAACCATATCGGTGGAAGAGCTGAAAAGGAATGTCGGCGGAGTTTGCGGGGTGACATTCAGCTCGCCAGACAACTCTTTAACCAATGGAGGACTGGGATTGTCTCCCAACAAATTGCGGCGAGAGAGAGGGTGCGTGTATTCGGCGATCAACGAAATTACGGGATACGCAAGAATTGCAAAGTCCGGACGGCAGCTTGTGCGCTCGATGCGATCCGAAGCTTGCGGGTTGCCGGAATCGAAATGAGTTTCGGCGGTGGATGCCAAATGACCGCCCGCGGAAAATCCAAGAACGCCGATTTTGTCTGGCAACACGCCGAACTCTTTCGCGCGCCCGCGCACCATGCGAATGGCGCGCTGTGCATCGCCAAGTTCCACCGGATGGTGATAGCGCGGGCCAAGCCGGTACTTCACCACAAACGCTGCAATGCCCATGGCATTCAAAAAGTTCGCCATCTGCCGGCCTTCGTGATTGCTGGCAAGGAATCCGTAGCTGCCGCCAGGAAAAACAATCACGGCTGGCGTTGGCGAGTGTCCTGTCCACGGGGCATACAGCGTAAGCGTCGGCCGGTCGGAATCAGCGTCGCCAAGCGCGCCAGGCGCTTTCCCTTCCCAGAGCGGCATCGGGACGGGTTCCGCGGAAGGGTCTTGATTCTCGCGCGCTGGCGGGGATGTTTGCTGTCCCGCCAACGGAACTGCGGAAAGCAGACCTATCAAAAGAAAAATGGCCACAAACAGAATTGCCACAATCGAAGTCATTTTCATCAGAAGCTCTCCGTCGAATACGCACGCGCTGCTCGCGGCAGGCGAAGTCGCAGGAATTAGGATAAGCCAGACGGAGGGTGGCAGCGAACGAGAAGTAAGCTGGCCACGCGGTTTCCCCGCTCTTCGCGGGGTAACTCTTCACTGTTCACTATTCACTGCTCGTTCTTCACTGCATTTCGCACCTGTCTGCTTTGCGCAGCCCTTGTTTGCTTTACGAACCAAGGTCGCGTTGGTTCATTGACGATTGCCGACTCGTTCGTTAGCGTCGTTAGCAGCCCGCTTGTCGAAATCTCAATCGGCGCGCTCATCAAGCAAAAATCATTCTTGCCAGAAAGCGGGAACCATTAGTGGCGCGGCCAATCATCACACTCACAACGGATTACGGAACCAACGATCATCTGGTTGGAACGCTCAAGGGCGTCATTCTGAAAATCAATCCAGACGTCACCATCGTGGACATCTCGCACGACGTCAGTCCGTACGATTTGCTCGATGGCGCGCTGACCATTGGTTCTTCGTATTCCTACTTCCCTCCCCGCACCATTCATGTCGTGGTGGTCGATCCCGGAGTAGGTACCGAGCGCCGCCCGCTTCTCGTCACCGGCGATACGCAATATTTTGTCGCTCCCGATAACGGTGTTCTTTCCCTGGTTTACGAACGCGAAGAAAATATTGTGGTGCGCCACGCCAACGTTGAGCATTATTATTTGCAGCCGGTCAGCAAAACGTTTCATGGCAGAGACGTTTTTGCTCCGGTGGCCGCATGGCTCGCCAAAGGTTCGCAAGCTTCCGCCATGGGCGAGGAAATTACCGACTACAAGAAATTCGCAATGCCCAAACCGAAAGCGGCAGACGGAGCGAGCAAAGGTGTGGTGCTGCGCGTAGACAGCTTTGGAAATATCATCACCAATTTTCGTCCGGAAGATTTGCCCGCCGCTGCGATCGAAAACGGAACAGTGCAAATCACGGTCGGCAATCATTCCGTGAATAAACTGGTGGACACATTTGCCAAAGGAGTTCCCGGCGAACCGTTTGCCTACATCGGCTCCAACGGCTTCGTGGAAATCGGTATCAATCGCGGAAACGCATCGAAAAGTCTGGGCGTCGGCCGCGGCACACAAGTCACGCTAGCGACCGCCTGACATCCGCGGTCGCAAGTTGGTGTTTTCGAATTTGTAGCGTCCGTCTTCCGAGGCGGGTGTCCTTTGGAGTGCGGCTGCCCCGCTGCCGCTTTTTGATCTTTAGCAGCGCCAAGAAGGCGCGCAGGAAGCAGCAGGTGCGATAAAACTATTTGGAGGATTCAAGAGCGGCCATCTGCGATCGAGTGCGCGGATCGAGCCAGTCGCGCCACGCGTCGCCGAGCAAATTAAAGGCCAGCACCGCAGTCATCACTGCGAGCGCGGGAAAAACCACCATGTGCGGTGCATCGAACAAGTGTCCACGCGCGTCATTCAGCATCGCGCCCCAACTCGGAATCGGCGCCAAAACTCCCAGCCCAAGAAAACTCAGCGTGGACTCGGCAAGAATCGCTCCGGCCATTCCGATGGTGGCTTGAATCAAAACCGGTTGCAGGATATTGGGAAGCAAGTGTTTCAAAATAATTCTCGAGTGCGAAGCGCCAAGCGAACGCGCAGCAAGCGCGAATTCCAGTTCTTTCACTTTGAGCACTTGCGCGCGAGCCAGCCGCGCGTAACCGGCCCAGCCAGTGATAATCAAAGCCAAAACTACTTTGCCCATTCCCGGACCGAAAAATGCAGCAAACGCAATCGCCAACAAAATTCCGGGAAAAGATAAAAAGGAATTTATGAGCACAAGATTGACGAAGCCGTCGCACCATCCGCCAAAGTAGCCGGCGAGAGTTCCGATCGCGAGGCCGATGGAGCCACAACCAAAAACCACGCACACGGAAACAGTAAGGGAGACGCGCGCGCCAAACATAATTCTGGAAAGGATGTCGCGGCCAAGTTCATCAGTGCCCATCCAGTGCGCAAAGGATGGCGCTTCCAGACGCCCAGGGAGATTTTGCACAAAGGGATTCGCAGGAGCGATCAGCGGAGCGAGCAAGGCAATCAGAGAAAGAAAAACCGCTGCGCCGAATCCAATACGCGCGAGGATACTTTGCCGCAGAAAATCTCTGATGTTTTTGTTCGTGCTCATGACCTGCGCACCCGCGGATCGACTACGGAATAGATAGCATCAGTGAGCAAATTCACCACCACGTAAGAAAGCGAGATGACAAGGATGCAGCCTTGCAGCAGGGGGTAATCGCGAGAAGAAATGGCTTGCACGGTGAGGCGGCCAATGCCGGGCCAGGAAAAAATAGTTTCGGTGACGATGGTCCCCGCCAGCAGCGTACCGAACTGTAAACCCAAAATCGTGATGATCGGAATCAGCGCGTTGCGCAAACCGTGACGAAAAAGAACGACGGCAGTGCTTAGACCTTTTGCGCGTGCAGTGCGGATGTAGTCGGCGGAAAGTTCTTCGAGCATTGCGCCGCGAACCATGCGAGTGAGGATTGCGGCGAGCGCCGCGCCGAGCGTTGCAGCCGGCAAAATGTAACTGCCGATTCCGTTGCGTCCAGAGACCGGCAAGACGCCGATTTCGATGGAAAAAAGAAGAATTAGAAGTGGACCGAGGGCAAAATTCGGAATGGCCAATCCGAAAAGAGTGAACACCCCGACAAGACGATCGGGAGTTTGGCCGCGGCGGTGGGCAGCCAGAACTCCGGCCGGAATAGCGATGGCCGCGCAGACCACCAAAGCAAGAAAAGCCAACTGCAGCGTCGCCGGGTAACGCTCAATAATAATTTGCCGAACAGAAGCCTGAAATTTAAAAGATTGGCCAAGGTCGCCGCGCGCAAGCCCCAGAAGATAGTGGCCGTACTGCTTGCCGAGCGGCTGATCGAGTCCGAGTGAATGGCGCAACTGCGCAGCGGCACCGGGCGCCGCGCCTTCACCGAGCATTTGTTCGACGGGATCGCCGGGAACTATGTGAATCATCAGAAAAACAAGTGTGAGCACCAGCCACAGTGCGGGCAGTGTAAGCAGAAAACGCTTGAAGAGGTGGCGAAGCATCGGAAAAGAAATTATGACCGGGAAACGGCGGAGTTGGCGGGTTTTCCTGGAGTAGTTTCGGAGTCGTTATTGTTGCCGGAGGTTGGCGGCTTGATGCGTTCCATCTTCACGCGGGCTACGCGCTTGCCGTCCATTTCGGCGATGGTGAAACGTAAATTTTGGTAGACAAAACTTTCGCCGCCGCTGGGAATGAATCCAAGTTGGTCCAGGACGAAGCCGCCGACGGTGGCGTAGGCGGGATCTTCGGGAATTTTTATATCGTATTGAGCTTCGAGATCGCGAACGTTTAGTGCAGCGTCAAAAATGACCGCACCATCGGAAAGAGTTAAGGGTTTTTCGACGACGTCGTACTCGTCGTGAATTTCGCCAACGACTTGTTCGAGAATATCTTCGAGAGTTACTAATCCCAAAAGGCTTCCAAACTCGTCGACGACTACGGCCATGCCGGTGTGGCGAATGCGCAACTCGTCGAGTAGTTCGCTGGCCGGCTTGGTTTCCGGGACGATAAGCAACTCGCGCAAAATGCGGCGCAGATCGAAGGGCTGCGGCGGGAGGCTTTCCGCAGCGCGGCGTTCACGATTCTGCAAAACCCAGAGGATGTCCTTGATGTGAACAAATCCGAGAATGTGATCGAAGGTTCCGCGATAGACAGGGATACGCGAGCGCTGGGTGGTGGCAAAAGCGCGCATGACTTCGTCGAAGGTGGCTTCGATGCGGAGAATATGCATGTCCGGGCGCGGCACCATGATTTCGCGGACCTGCACCTGGCCTAGTTCGATGGCGCTGAGAATGAGGCGTTCTTCGCTGGACGCCAGAAGTCCGCGTTCGCGGGCCTGCT
>WNFO01000252.1_pt1 | contig 39232 bp, 31 predicted proteins | sample 5400251 | NCBI WGS metagenome assembly WNFO01 (sample SAMN13153354, study PRJNA577476) | soil metagenome | isolation source: 100 cm saprolite under Madrone tree | place: USA:California | collected 2016-06-14 | reverse complement strand
AAGGCGCACCTTGCAAGCCGCGAACTAGCCAGTGTGTCGGGCGTGACGCCTATAAAGACGCGCCGTGACGATTTGCTCACCGATGAGGACTTCGAGGCTCTCGTAAACGCCGCTTCTCATCAGTGCAAGAAATGCCGGATCCTCGACGGTGAATTGTCGCTATCCCGCATCCGTCGAGCGGCGCGGAAAATGAAAGGGCGGACCGGTCTCGAACTCTTGATCTTGGATTACGACGAGCTGATCGAAGCGGAAGGCAAGACGGAGTTTGAGCAACAGCGCGTCATTGCGCGCGCAGCGAAGTCACTGGTTATCGAGTTGAAATGTGCCGTAATCCTGATTTCCCAGCTTCGCAAGACCACGGATAGCTGTGACCCATCGGCGAGCCCCGAAGTTGAGCAGGCCCCCGCCGCGATATTTTGGTGGTAGGATGTCGAGGTGCGCTCAAAGGGCGCCTGCGGGTTCGCGCGAAGGGCCAAGCCCACCGTTATAGTTGTTTGATTGAAACGGCACTACACCGCCGTGCTGCCTGTTTGCGAACCACGGGCTTCAGCATGGAGGATGTATGATGCCACGTGAATTACCCGCACGCCCGAATCTTGAACAACTGAAAAAGCAAGCGAAGTCTCTACTACATGCGGCCCAGGCCCGTGATAGAGACGCGCTCCACCGCTTCGCCGCCTTGCCAGCGTTCTCCGGCAAATCCATCGATGAGATTGACGCGACCGAATTGGCGCTGCACGATGCGCAGTCGGTGATCGCTCGTGAGCATGGATTCCCTTCCTGGCCAGCGTTGCGCGAAGAAGTGGAAGCACGGACGCTGTCGTTCGCCGAAGCCGTCGACGAATTCATCCGTTGCGCAACGGGTGGCGCGTCCGGTCGTGCTGAGCGTCTGCTCGCGCTCTATTCGAATATCGCGTCGGCGAATTTGTACGCGGCTCTCGTTCTCGGTGATACCGACGCGGTCGACGGGCGATTGCGCGATCACCCCGCGCTGGCAACACAACCTGGGGGACCACAGAACTGGGAGCCGCTGCTCTACGTTTGCCATTCCTGTATGCATGTCGCCGTGCCGTCGCGCGTCGCTGGCTTGGTCGCCATCGCGCAGAGACTTTGCTCGCTGGGGGCGAATCCGAATGCGGAGTATCACTGGAACTGGCACCCGGAGTTGCCGAGGACGGCATTGTGGGGCTCGATCTGTGCCGTAAGCTATTTGCCGCTTGCCGAAGTACTGCTCAAAGCCGGAGCGAATCCAACCGATGGCGTCTCGATGCACATTGCCGGTGGCGGCGGCAATATCGAAGCGCTCGAACTACTGCAGCGCCACGGTGTGAACGTAAACGGGATTCCAGGTGGCGTGCCTCCGCTGGTTTACATGATGTTGTGGACCGACAACCCGGCGGGTCCAAACTGGTTGCTCAAACATGGCGCCGATGCCAACCTTGCCTGGGGCGAAGGCGGAGAAGCGCCGCTGCAGGTCGCTGCTAGACGTTGGGACTTACCCATGGTCGAACGGCTGGTGCGGTACGGCGCCGACGTGTTGCGCCAACGCGGCGATGGCGCCACAGCGCACACCTTGGCTGAACTCCATGGAAACACCGATATTGCCGCGTGGCTGCTTGCTCACGGGGCGCACGACGAACTGTCCGCGGTCGACCGTTTCGCGGCTGCTTGCGCTCGCGCGGATCGTGTGACCGCCGAAGCCTTGCTTGCGGCACAGCCTGGCCTGCGAACGGAGTTGCGGCCCGAACACCATCTTATGCTTCATCGCCCGGCCGAAAGCGGCAACGTTGCGGCGCTGGAAACGATGCTCGCGTGTGGCTTTGATCCGAACACCAAGGACAAAGACAGCGTTACGTCACTGCACCGCGCGGCGATGGGTGGTCACCCCGCCGCTGTGCGGGTGTTGCTGCGTCGAGGGTCGGCGTACCTCAAAGCATGGCGGAACAGACCATGTCGAAGTGGCGCGCTTGTTGATCGCTGCAGGCTGTCCCCTTGGGTGGACGCCTCCGGAGGGCGCGCCTTCAGCCGAGGGAACTTTGGAAGGGTTAGCGGAGCTGCGTAAGGCAGCAGAGCGGCGAAAAGACAGCCCTGCTGTTTCGCGAACTGCGGACAGCTGAGTCGAGTTTAACGCACAATGTAGAACTAAATCCCACCAGTTGTAAACAGACTTTTTACCCCAATCAGTCCCTTGACTGCATCTCGAATGAACTGTACAGTTCAGATGGTCGAAATGGAGAGTTTATGACCAGTACCTCAAGAGCAGGCAAGACTGGCACGATCGTAGTATCTGCTCTGCGTGCCCGTGCTAATTTCGGAAAGCTACTTCGTCGAATAGATGACGAAAGGGGATCGCTTGTTATCGAGAAGCGGGGGATCCCTCGTGCTGTGCTTCTCAGCATTCGTGATTATGTCAAACTGGCAGCACCGGAACCCGAGGTCTTAAGGCTCCTCGGCGAAGAATCGGAGCGAAACCGCACGAGTGCATTGAACTCTCGTGAGATCGACAAAATCATAAGGAAGGCCCGCTCCCAGAAGTCGAAGCAATAATGCTTTCCCTCCGTCTGGTGATCGATACAAATGTTCTGGTTTCTGCTGCAATAAAGCCCGCCGGGCTGCAACGTACTGTCTTCCTGATCGCCATTTCTAAGCCAGCGCGCTTGTATGTCTCGCATCCCATCCTTGAGGAATACAGCGAGGTGCTTGCCCGTCCCGAGCTCCGGATCCGAAAGGGTCTTCGGCTGCAATTGCTGCGGCTCATCAAGAACCACAGTCATACCGTGGTCCCCACCCGGCGGCTTGAAGCAACAAGTGATCCTGCGGACAATATATTCCTAGAATGCGCGGACGCCGCGCGTGCGGACTATTTGGTGACCGGCAATCAAAAACATTTTCCGAGATTCTGGAAGAAAACAAAGGTTGTAACCCCACGGGAGTTTGTCAGTCTCGCGGCACCTCATTTAATAAAGTAGCTGATTGCAGCACGGCATGCATAAAGCTGGGTTGACCCGGAGTCCTAGCTTAGCTAGCCCGTCGTTTTCCATGACCGCAGCGGACCTTCTGAGAAATTCGACTTCTTTCCCAAAACAGGAAAAGGAAATTTGGCCCAGCCCATAAGGCTTTGTGAATCAGCAAAATTGGCAGCAGCTGGAGATCAAAATCGAGCGATTGACTATCGGGTCTTAAACCGCCGGCTTTGCGGGGCTCATAAGAAAAACTACGACTCAGTTCTCATAACTTGCACAAAAGAAAAGGCCGGAGTCCTGGGCCGGCCTGTAATTCTCTGAATGGTTGCGGGGGTCAGATTTGAACTGACGACCTTCGGGTTATGAGCCCGACGAGCTACCAGGCTGCTCCACCCCGCATTTGAAGTGTAGCGGAGCAGAAGCACGGCGTCAAATTTTGCAGCGCATGGTCGTTCTATTGGTCTGACCTGCACGATGATGTTGGCGGCACTTTGCCGCAATTGCGCGCAACGGGAGCACATCAGCTGACCGAAATTATCGCCAGGCCAGACCTATTGTATTGAGCTGGAACTCGGACTGGCATTGCTCGCGGTCGGAGCCCCTGCAGGTGTGGGTGCGAATGCGGCGTCCTTGATCAACATCGCCCAACGCGGAAACGCGTAGTTTCCGGACACGTCGTCAATAATGTTGACCTGGCAGGTATAGAACCCTGGCTTGAGCTCTTGCAGCGGTAAATCCAACTGGAAGACAATAGCTTTGCGCTGTGGGACGGTCACTTCCGTCGCCACGATGGGCTTCGATTCATAAACTTTTAAATTGTTCTGCAGAAATTCCACGCTCGTGAGCACGCGAATGGAGTCGCGCGCATTTTTCGACCACGAGCCCGTGCCGCCCTGATTTTTGCCAGCCGGAGTATCGATTGCGGGCGCCTCATTCGTTGCAGCCGGCTGAACGCTCTTCCCTTTTGCCGCATCGTAGACTTCAAACTGCAAATACAGGTGCTGGTCCTGCGTGAAAACATGCGTCACGTTGGGAACGAGCTCGGTCTGATCGCCCACCAAAGGATTGTTACCTTTGTTTTTTCCATTTGCGGGAACGCGCAGGCTGCTGAGCACAACGGAACTGCTGCGCAGTGGCACCTTGCGTAAATCCGGAACTTGCACATCCGTTTCAAACGTGCCCATACGTCCGCTGCGGTTTTCGCGCACGACAAACTTCAAGTGATAGCTGCCCGGGGCCAGCAGAAAGCTGGTGTTGTACTGCACATTCTTGCGGCGAACTTGTTGAGCGCTCTCCACAGCGAGCTTAACGGTGTCGCGCAGATGGCCGACCGGGAACTTGCCGCCTTCCAGCACTACCCCAGCGATATCCAGGGTGGCGTTGTCTTTATCTTTTTCTTGGACAAAGGGAATTTGCGAACCTGGCACCACCAGCGATACCGCGAGGAAATAATGCGAGTCATCGCGACGGAAGTATGCGGTGCCGGCGTAGACGGCTACATCTGTCGCCGGCAAATCTGAGGCAAGCTCATCCTTGATCTGCTGCTCGCGGTCGGTACGATTCGAATGCTCAAAATCACGCCCAGCGTGGTAGCCAGCGCGATATTCGAGTTTTACGTCGGGACGATTCAAAACAACTTTGATGTGGCGGAATCGGCCGTCCTTCGCGTGATTCGAACTGGTATAGCCCAGAATGTAGTACGCCGAAGTGTCTTTCTGTACCTGCGAAAACACTCCACTGAAGTCGTTCGAATCGAAAAACGCTTTGCCGCCGGTATCCGCGGCGAGCGTTGAAAGCGTTTCCTGCGAGGCAGCGTTACTGTTCAGGTCATTCAACACGGACGCGCCGGTATACGCCGACTGCCCATGCAAGCTGGCGTTCTGTGCTTCGCCTCCACCAGGGAGTGCCTGCAACCCGCGCACATCGAGCGGATAGATCGAAACATTTGCCTTCACAGCGGCTGCCGTAGCGGCGCGCAACGCGGATTGATTATCCACGCCGGACTGCGTGATGCCATTGCTGAAATAAATCAGGCTTTTTTTCTGTGGAAGCTTGCCGACGGCCTGAATGATGGACTGCAGCGCGAGCAGTTTCCGGTCCGCGCTGAACGTGTTGTAGTCCGTGTCATCCGCGGTGAACGCGCCGCTGGTTTCGGCCGCGCCTTCTGAAGTTCCCGTTGCGCCGCTGTCGAACCCTTGCCCGGAGCCGGAATTGTAGGCGTTCAGCACCGACAGAACTTTTTTCTTATCGTCCGTGAAGTCCAGATCCAGCCGCATATTGGTTGAAAGCGAAACGATGGCGATCAAATCCGCCGGCTGCATTTTTGCATTTACATACTTCTTTGCAGAATCCACAGCGCGATCAATCTGATCAACCTCCATAGCGGAAAAATCGAAAAATAAAAGAATCAGCCGGCGATCGCGCGCATCAATGGTCGCTTGCGGCCCGGCCGAAGGTGCTGCACCAGGAACCGCCGCCTCGGATCCAGTTGTGGTTGGCGCGGTTTGCCCGGCAAGCGCCATTTCATCAATGTTTTCAAAATCAAAACTGGAAACCTGCTGCTTTTGGCCGTCTTCGAGCACCGTGAAGTCTTCGCGCTTCAAATCGCGAACCAGATTTCCCTTTTTGTCGCGGGCAACGACATTGACCAGCACCAGTTCAGTCGCGACGCGGATGGCTTGCGGCGCTTGCGCAGGTGTTTGTTGGGACGGAGCAACTGGCACTTGCTGCGAGACGCCCGCAAGCGGAAACCCCGCCAGCAGCACGATGGCGTTAGCAACAGCGAGAAGTTTGCGGAACACCATGCCATCCCTTCCCTAAAATCGAAAACGCGCAACGAACGTAATGCGCCTCATGGTCGCTGCGGAGGTTACTTCGCCAAAAGCGAGCGAGTTGACAGTCGTATTCAGTCCGGTGAACTGCACGATATTGAAAACATTGTTGGCCTGAATCCGTAGTTCCAACGAACGCGATTCGTGTACTTGGATGGTCTTGCTCAGTGCCATGTTCAACGAAAATTGTCCCGGACCTTCGATAATAAATCGGCCCGCATCGCCAAAGGCCGAGCCAGTCGGGTTGACGCAAGTGCTTGAAGTGGTTGGCGAGCAAAACGCCGCAGTGTTGAACCACTCCAACGAAGTGGGGTCGCTGAGCGATATCGATTGCCCGGGAACTAAATTTGCTCGCTGCGAGCCACTGACCCCGCGGCTGATGTCCACACTGCCACCGCGAACGTTGGGCGTAAAATAAAATCCAGATCCAATGGTCGCGCTGCCGCTCCACTGCCAACCATCCAGAACATGCGAGATCGCGCCTTTCGACGCCATGCGATGATTCTCGCCGAACGGCAAATCGTACATCCAGCTTCCAGTAAATTTGTGCCTTTGCTCAAAGCTGGACAGGCTGCGGTCGGCAGCAATGTCGAACGGATCCTGCGCCACTACGACACCTCCGAGACCGATCGACGATGCGTCATCAATCGACTTCGAGAAAACGTAGCTTCCGCTGAAGCCCAGTCCGGACGACATGCGCTTGCGAACACGAACCGAGAGCGCATGAAGAACGGAATTTGCAGCGGACGATTCGTAAATGAACGGTTGCGCGTTATTCGTAAGGATGGCGCGGTCTTCATCGAGATGCGTGCCCTTGGAGCCGTTGTAACCCACATTCAAGAGGAAACCGTGCGACAAGGTCTTCTGCACATCCAGATTCCAGACTTGTACGTAGCCAAGCCGATAGTTTGGATCGATCGCAAAATTATTTGTAACCGCGCCGACGGCGGTTCCCGGAAACCCATTGACCAGCGTCAGATCACTAGTCTTTGGATTCGTCGCTGAATTGGTTTGCGTAACAGCGAACGGCGGCTGAAAGGCAAAATTCTGAATCACCGTTCCATACTGAGCGAGATTGTAATTGATACCATAACCGAGGCGAACAACGGTTTGCTTCATTGGGTGCCACGCCAATCCGAGCCGCGGCGCAAAATTATTGCGGTCCGGTTGCACCAGCGACGCTGGAAACGCGCCGAACAGCGGTCCGGTTTGGCCCGCCAGCACCGGCGTTGCAGACGAAAAGTTCGGAGCAACATCCAGATTCGCGATGCGGTTGTGCGCCTCTGTGTAAGGGCCGTTGTATTCGTAACGCAAGCCAAGATTCAGAGAGAAATTCGCGCGAACCCGCCAATCGTCCTGCACAAATAGGTCATAAGAGTTGGCGCGAAAATCATACGAATCCGTTCCCGATTGCAAACTAGTCTGTTGCGGCAAGCCCAGCAAAAAGTCGGCAAAATCGTAGCCAGTATTCGGAGCAGCCTGCGTCCCGCCGCCGGAATAATCGCCTGTAGCAAATCCGGTAAACACAAAGGAGCCATTCGCATTACGCGCCGAACGGAAACTCTGCAAAATACGTCGATAATCCCCGCCAAAACGCCAGTTGTGCTTCGCGCGATTCCACGCAATCGTATCGGAAATGGTGTAGGTCTGGTCCAGTTCGCGGCGTGGCGTTGGATCGGTCAATCCGCCGAAACTAGTGAAACTCAATCCCGGTAGTCCGAAGTCAAACGGGTCGGTCGAAATTCCGGTGATGCCGGCATTCCCAGCGACGTTTTCGATTCCGGAAAACAAGTTCGTGGTCGAAACATGATTGTGGTTGTAGTTGAAGCGCAGATTATTGGTGAGCCGGCCTTTCCCGTACACCCACCCTGCACTCGCGCTTAATCCTTGCGTACTGGTTCCACCATCAAGCGATGGAAATATGCCAATGCTGTCGATGGAACTGCGCTGCCAGTTCAATCCAAAATTGATGTTGTTCTGATTTCGCCGGCCACCACGGCCGCCTCCACCGCCCGGACCAATTTGTATGGGGCCCGACGGCGCCGCGCCGAAGTTGTGGATGAGCCGCAGATTTACGGCATCGGAAGTACTCGCCCCGGACGTCACTGTATGGAAATTCTGGCCGGAGGTGGTTGTCGCGATATTCGGCAAGGGAATGAATTGCAAGAGATTTTGCGCCGCGGGACTGATGTTCGCGGGATCGATGGCATTCAGTACGCCATTAAATTGGAACTGCTGCCCGGTCGTGGGATTAAAGATTTGTACTGGACTTCCATTGTTATAAGTAGCCGCCGAAAAATTCCCCCCGCGTTCGGCAAGCGTCGGAACCGTCGAGAAAAAATCATAAGGCGTGCTGCCGCGTGTGCCATTCCATCCCGCAAAGAAAAACCATTTGTTGCCGCCATTAAAGATTTTCGGAATGTTCAGCGGCCCGCCGATGTTTGCTCCGAACCGCGCTGTGTTGTAGCTCGCTTTCTCGGTGGGAATTCCGGTCAACGAATAAGGTCGCGCATCCAAAGCGGAATTGTCGTCTTGAAAATACAAGAAGCCGTGCGGCTGGTTGACGTTGAAGTTGCGGCCCAAGCGGCCAATCGCAATCGCTCCGTCGCCACCGCCAAAACCGCCCCCTCCCCCACCGCCTGCTTGCCCGCCACTGCCACCTCCCTGCCCGCCGGCACCGCCGCCCTGCCCGCCAGCACCGCCCTGAAGATTTGCTCCGCCTTCCCGCTGCATGCGATCGCGAAACTCCTGGATGCGGTCCTCGAGATCCTGTTCCGAACCGCCTCCAAAATCTTGCGTGCGTCCTTGCGCGCCACTGATGCTGACGGACTCCGTCGGACTCTCGAGCCCCGCGCCACCCAACGGCAAACCGGAGGCCTCGTTATTCCCTCCTCCCCCAGTGCCGTTTCCTCCAAGGCCGGCGGCGCCTGCTTCGCCAGCTAATGCAGCCAGTGAACTATTCATGGCCAAACTTTGAAAACCACGACGCGCGGTCTGCGCCGCTTCAGCTTGTTGTTCTTTTTGGCGCGATGCGAGTATCAGTTCCGCTTCCACTTTACCTGCGGGATTTTCCGGATTCAGCACCACTTCCTGCGTTACGCTTGCGAAGCCCATGAATTCCACTCGTACCACGTAGCGGCCGCGTGGCAATCCCGTAAATTGAAATGTTCCATTCGTTGCGGACACGACCGAATATTTTTTCCCAGTCAGCGTATTCGCCGCAGTCACCGTGACTCCCGGCAACAAGATCTTGCCGTTGCGTACGCTTCCGGAAATCTGGAATGTTGCCGTGGGTGATGGGGGCGGTTCTTGCGCTTCCGCTAGACATATGAAGCACACCGCACTGATCAGGACCAGGGCAACGAGAATAATCAGTCCGCGGAAAATCTTTTTCAATTGTGCTGCTCCGGCGGAGTTGGTGCTGCAGAAGGCGCCGGAGGCGCGGCCGGTGCTGGCGGATTTTGCGGCGTCGTGCCGCGTTTTCCACCGGCTTCGTTCATCATCTCCTGCATCCGCTGCCATTGCTCGGGAGGAATCAGCATCACGTTCTTGGGAACAAAAACATCGTTCGCCAGCGCGCCGCGCGCGAAGAGGTGATCGCCTGGCTGAATGTCCGCCATCGTGATGCTTTCGCGGCCCCGGCGCAACGATGAATCTTCGTTCAGCTCCAGCGTTTGCGTGACATTGTCCACTCGCACGATGGTCAGTTTGGGCGCATCAACGGTCTTTACTTCGCCGACCACATAGTCTTTTCCCATCGTCCCCTGCATCATGAATTGCCCGCCGCCACCTCCACCTCCGCCGCCCCTTCCTGCAAATGCTCCTGCGGGCACTGCGACTATCATCACGGCGGTAGCTCCCGCCGCGTTCCCTGCATCCTGATTGGTTCGCACGGCGACCGCATCGCCGACCCTAAAATCACTCAGCTTGGCTGGCTGCCGCGTTTTGCGGAACTCAGTGCTGCTCGTCACCTTGACGGAAAATTTGCTTCCATCTTGTCCGATAAGCTCAATCGAGTCGGCTTGAATCGCGGAAATCTTGCCGAACACTCCTCGGCCCCGTAACTCGCCTCCTCTACGGGAACCTTCCGGGCCGGCTTGCATTGTGCTCGGGGGCGCTGGTGGCGCCTGCGCGGCATCGCTTTGCGGCGTCTGCGCTCGCGCGGAAGTCACGCAAACCAGTCCCATGATTGAGGCTGCAGCGAGGCTGAGAAACGATAAACGCGCTTTCATAGTCGTCACCTTTGCAACACACTTCTCTAATGGGTATAGACGGCTGGTGGGATGCCGGAGTTACCTGAATGGCTTGGCGACAGGCGTCTTTCCTCTGTGGGAATTCCCAAACTCCGGCGTAAAGGTTCCCGCATCGGCCGTGTCTTCCTGATCTTGCATCTAGCCTGATGCGGCGTCCGGCCTTCGATAAGCCAGTTTTATCGTCTTAGTCATTTCTATTAATTGGACTCATTGACCTTCCCGGCCCATTCTGTTAGCTTACATGGCGAAAGCGGTGCTGCCCGCAGCGGCCCGTGTCCACTGAGAAATGAAAATGAATCCTAGCGCCATGACGATGCAAGCACCGGTGAAATTGGCTGGGATGCAGGCTCGCGTGGTACCCGGAATTATACGAATTAGCGGTGTCGTCCGAATCGGCGGCAAGAGCGGGTGATGGCGGCGTAACAGCGAATTTCCGAGCAACTCGGGCCATCATCCAAAACAGGCTGATGGCCCAATTTTTTTGTAGTTGATATTCGGCGCGGTTTGCTATTTCGCGGTCGTGAGGGGGGAAGCGTAAGTGAGCAAGGACAGTCTGAATCTGCGCAGTCAATCCTTGATTAAGGGCGCGAGCCGAGCCGGTGCGCGTGCAATGCTTCGTGCCTCTGGCCTCAAGGACGAAGACTTCTCCAAGCCGCTCATCGGCGTCGCCAACACCTGGATCGAAATCGGGCCCTGCAATTATCACCTCCGCGAACTCGCGCAACACGTGAAAGACGGCATCCGCAAAGCTGGCGGCACACCGCTCGAGTTCAACACTGTTTCCATTTCCGACGGCATCACCATGGGCACCGAAGGGATGAAAGCTTCGCTCATCAGCCGCGAAGTGATCGCCGATTCGATAGAACTTGTCACTCGCGGAAATCTTTTCGATGCGCTCGTGGTTCTTGTCGGCTGCGATAAGACAATTCCTGGCGGAATCATGGCGCTCGCGCGCTTGAATATTCCCGGACTCATTCTCTATGGTGGTTCCATCGCTCCCGGCGACTTTGAAGGTCATCCCGTCACCATTCAAGACGTTTACGAAGCGATCGGCTCCCATTCCAGAGGAAAAATGAGCGATGTCCGCTTGCTGGCGCTGGAAAAATCCGCCTGCCCCGGAGCTGGCGCATGTGGCGGACAATTCACCGCCAACACCATGGCCCTCGTCGCTGAATTTCTCGGTATCGCTCCCATCGGTCCGTCCGACATTCCGGCAACCAACGCGGGCAAAGCCGCGGCAGGCGAGCGCGCAGGGGAAATGGTTCTCGATCTCCTTCGCCGCGATATCACCCCATCTAAAGTCATTACCAAGACCGCCATCGAAAACGCTATCGCGGGCGTTGCGGCCACCGGCGGCTCCACCAATTCCGTCTTGCATCTGCTGGCTATCGCCAACGAAGCAAACATTCCGCTTTCCATCGACGATTTCGACCGCGTCAGCTCCAAGACTCCGATTATTGCCGACCTGAAACCCGGCGGCCGTTTTGTCGCCACAGATTTGTACGCCGCAGGGGGCACAGCTCTGATCGCCAAGCGCATGATCGAAGCCGGACTTCTGCAAGGCGATGCGATCACCGTGACCGGAAAAACCCTGGCGCAGGAAGCCGACACCGCGAAAGAGAAACCGAAACAGGAAGTCGTGCGCAACGCGAAAAATCCTTTGAAGCCAACTGGCGGGCTCGTCATCTTGAAAGGCAATCTCGCTCCTGAAGGCTGCGTCATGAAGGTTGCTGGTCACAACACGATGAATTTTCGCGGCACCGCTCGCGTCTTCGACAGTGAGGAAGCCGCGTTCGCCGAAATCGACAAAAATAAGATCAAAGCTGGTGACGTCATCGTCATTCGCTACGAAGGACCAAAAGGCGGCCCGGGCATGCGAGAAATGCTGGCCGTTACTGCTGCATTGGTCGGGGCAGGACTCGGCGACTCCGTCGCTCTTCTCACTGACGGCCGCTTTAGCGGCGCCACACACGGACTCATGGCCGGCCACGTCGCTCCCGAAGCCGCGCGTGGCGGTCCGATTGCAGCCGTGGCCGACGGCGACGTCATCGTCTTCGATATAGCAAATCGCACTCTCAATGTTGAATTGACCGCGGATCAGATCAAGCAACGCCTTGCCGACTGGAAACCGCCCACCCCACGATTCACCAGCGGCGTTATGGCCAAGTACGCATTCCTGGTATCGTCTGCTTCGCGCGGCGCGGTCACTGTTCTGCCGCAAACAACTTCACATCCAGTGCAATCGGGAAGGACGCTATGAAACTCACCGGCGCGGAAATACTCTGCCAATCGCTGGAGCATCTCGGCGTAAAACACATTTTCGGTTATCCGGGCGGCGCGATTCTGCCTGTGTACGACGCGCTTGGCAAATCGAAGCTTCACCACATTCTCGTGCGTCACGAACAAGGCGCAACGCACATGGCTGACGGTTACGCTCGCGCGAGCGGCGGCGTCGGCGTGGCCATGGCCACCAGCGGCCCCGGCGCCACCAACATGGTCACCGGCATCGCCACCGCCATGCTCGATTCGTCGCCCGTCGTCTGTATTACCGGGCAAGTTGGCAGCAAACTTCTCGGTTCCGACGCTTTTCAAGAAATCGACATCACTGGCATCACCATGCCGATCACCAAACACAACGTGGTTGTCACGCGCGCAGAAGACATCGCTCGCACGGTACGCGAAGCGTTCGTCATTGCAAACTCTGGCCGGCCCGGCCCGGTGCTTGTGGACATCACCAAGGACGCGCAACAATCTTCCGCCGAATTCGACTGGAGCGCTTCTGCTCCGAAGCTCCCGCCAAAGCGCGTTCGCCCAGGCATAGACAAAACTGAACTCGACCGCGCAATCGAACTTCTGAACTCCGCCAAGCGCCCGCTTATTCTCGCCGGACACGGCATTATGATTTCCGGCGCGATGAAAGCATTCGACCGATTTGTTCGCGCCGGCGACTTTTATGTTTCCATGACTCTTCTCGGCATCGGCTGCTTCCCTGCCAGCGATCCGCTGAATCTCGGAATGATGGGCATGCACGGCGAAGCCTGGGTCAATCACGCCATTCAGGAAGCCGACCTGCTGATCGCTGTCGGCATGCGCTTCGACGATCGTGTGACCGGCGACCTTCGCACTTACGCCAAGAGCGCGCGCAAGATTCATATTGAAATTGATCGCGCCGAAATTAACAAGAACGTTCCAGTGGACGCCGCACTGGTTGGCGATGCCCGCGAAGTTCTAGAACAACTTTTGCCGCATATCGAAAAGAAAGAACGCACCGCCTGGCGAAACCGCATCACCGAAATGAAAGGTGACTCCGCCGTTCGCGACATCCAGAGCCTGCCGGACACCGGCCACCTCTACGCCGCGCATGTCATCAACGATCTATGGAAAGAAACCAATGGCGAAGCCATCGTGGTCACCGATGTCGGCCAGCATCAGATGTGGGAAGCGCAGTATTACCACCACAATAATCCGCGCACGCTGATCACTTCCGGCGGTCTCGGCACCATGGGTTTCGCGTTGCCTGCAGCCATCGGGGCAAAATTCGCCAAACCCGACGCCGATGTCTGGGTCGTGGTCGGCGACGGCGGCTTCCAGATGACCATGTGCGAACTCGCCACCATCGTTCAGGAAAAAATTAAGGTGAACATCGCCATCATCAACAACGGGTTCCTCGGCATGGTTCGCCAATGGCAGGAATTCTTCTACGATAAACGTTACGTAGCCACGCCGCTCGTAGCTCCGGATTTCGCTGCTCTCGCCAACGCTTTCGGCATTCGCGGTGAACGCGTCACCGCGCGCGGCGACGTGACGTCTACCATCCGCGCGGCTCGTGCTGCGAAAGAATCCGTGCTCATCGATTTCCGCGTCGAACAGGAAGACTCCGTCTACCCGATGGTGCCGGCGGGCGCTTCGCTGCATGAAATGATTCGCCGCCCGCACAACCCGCTGGTAGAAACCGCCGCTGAACCATAGAGGCGCAGCGGGCGGTTATGTAGCGGCCGCGACCCGGTCGGGGGCGGTTTTTTCTTGGGTTTTGCAGCAGCGACTTTACGTCGCTGCCGCCGCAACGATCGAAGACTATCGAGGACCTTATGCAAACACTGATCGCCTATGTCGAAAACAAACCCGGCGTCCTGAACCGCGTCTCTTCGTTAGCGCGGCGCCTAGCCATCAACATCGACTCTCTCACCGTCGGGCCGACCGAAAACGAAGAGGTCGCGCGCATGACCATCGTCGCGCACACCGACGAAAAGGGCGCGCACCGCCTCGAAGCCAGCCTCGAGAAACTCGTAGACGTTTTGCTCGCCGAAAATATTTCCGAGCGCTCCGTCCTCGAACGCGATCTCGCGCTGCTGAAAGTCGCTGCCGACCAGCAATCCCGCCCGCACCTGATGGAACTCATCAAAGTTTTCCGCGGCCGTGTCGTTGATGTCGCTCCCGAATCCCTGATCGTAGAAGTCTCTGGCACCGTAGACAAAATCGACGGCCTGCTCGAAGTGCTGCGCCCGTTCGGCGTGCTGGAAATGGCTCGCACTGGACGCATCGCCATGACCCGTGGCGGCGACCTCTTGCGACCGCCGGGGGGGCCAAGCGCAACCAAACTCGAATCAGCTGTTTCTTCGAAGTAGTTGTAGCGGCCGGTCTTTAGACCGGTTCTTTTTCGGTTGAATCCGTTCTATAGCTGGCGCCTCATTTTTTCTCGGCCGCAAACCGGCCCACGAAAGGAAGCACATGGCAAAGCTTTACTACGATAAAGACGCGGACCTCTTCCAAATCCAATCGAAGAAGGTCGCAATCCTCGGCTATGGTTCACAAGGCCACGCGCACGCATTGAATCTGCGCGATAGTGGCTGCAACGTCTGCGTCGGCCTGCCAGAAACCAGCGCCTCGCGCGGCAAAGCCGAAAAAGACGGCCTCACCGTAAAATCTCCATCCGAGGCCGCGGCCTGGGCCGATGTCATTATGGTTCTCGTCCCGGACACCAAGCAGCAAAAACTCTACAACGAAGCCATCGCGCCAAATCTCAAGCCCGGCAAAACTCTAATGTTCGCGCACGGCTTCAACATTCGCTTCGGCACCATCAAGCCGCCAACAACCATCGACGTCTCCATGGTCGCTCCCAAAGCTCCCGGCCACCGCGTTCGCGAGGTTTTTACCGAGGGCGGCGGCACCCCCGGCCTCCTCGCAATCGAGCAAGACGCCAGCGGAAAAGCCAAAGCGCTGGCTCTGAGCTACGCGCGCGGCATCGGTTGCACGCGCGCCGGAGTCCTTGAAACGACTTTCACGGAAGAAACCGAAACCGACCTCTTCGGCGAACAAGCGGTGCTCTGCGGCGGCGTCAGCGCCCTGATCAAAGCAGGCTTCGAAACGCTCACCGAAGCAGGCTATCAGCCCGAAGTCGCTTACTTCGAATGTCTGCACGAACTCAAACTCATCGTCGATCTGATCTATCGCGGCGGCCTCAGCTACATGCGTTACTCCATCAGCGATACCGCCGAACACGGTGACTACACTGCAGGCCCGCGCATCGTCACCGACGAAACCCGCAAAGCCATGAAGCAACTCCTTGCTGAGATTAAAGACGGCAGCTTCGCCAAAAAATGGATTGAAGAAAACGAAAATGGCTGCGTTAATTTCCTGACCAATCGTAAAGCCGAACAGCAAAACGCCATCGAACAACTTGGCCCCGGACTGCGCGCCATGATGCCGTTTCTGCAACCAATCGTTGCGCCCGGCCTTACCGCCAAAACAGCGACGTCCGACAAGTAAATCTTCGTAGCGCAGACACGCTTGCCAGCGCAATTCTTGCAGCAGTCAAAAGATGCGTACGACTTCTATCTGTGGCATCATCTTGTGCGCTGCTTATACCTAACGGGTCAATTACTATCCATGAAGCGGGAAACTCCGTCGGCGCCTTCGCAACCTATAAATCTGCAAGAACGTATCGCCAAACTTACCGCCAAGCGGCAGGAAGTTCTGCGTCCCGTGCTCGAACATCCGCGCGGTTTTGTGCTGCTCAGTGTTCGTGCCATGGCCAAGCGTCTTAACACCGACCCGGCAACCATGGTTCGCATCGTGCGCGTTCTGGGCTTCGAAAGCTTTCGCGAATTTCAAAAATATCTGCATGACCTTTCTATTGCTTTCGCCACCTCGGCCGACACCATGCAGACCGCTTCATCCGAGCGCGGGCGCCATGCATACGTCGCCGATTCCATCGAGCGCGACCTGAAAAATCTGCAGGGCCTGAAAAATAGTCTGGACGCTGGCCGCCTCACCGAACTTGCCAAGCGCATGTACGCCTCGCGCCGCATCGTCGTCCTGGCGGGTGATTTGGCCGCTTACCTGGCCAAATATCTGGAGTATCAGACCAGCCTGCTGGGTATGCCGGTCTTCGCGGCCACCTCGGCCGGGCGTATCAGCCACCTGACACGTTCGTTGACGAAAGATGATCTGGTCATGGCCATCTCCTTCCGCAGAGGCCTGGCGCAGACAGTTGAAGGCGCTCGTCAAGCCTGCCAGCGCGAAGCCCATTGCGTCGCCATCACCGACACTTACTTGTCGCCTCTCGCGCGCATCGCCCACGAAACTTTCCTGGCCAGCATTGAAACCACCTCCTTCGGCGCGTCCTATGCGGCTCCGGTGGCTCTGATCAACGCACTGCTCGCCGCCTGTGGACAAGTCCGCAGGGCCGAAACCATGGAAATTGTCCGCGAAATGTCCGAAGAACAACGCCACGGTTCCCGCTGGTTTCGGGAATAACCGTGTCTACTCCTTGTAATACGGTTCCTGTAACAAACGTTGCATTCCGCACGTCCAACCTCACGCTGGCTGTTTGTTCGTGTTTCGCGAGTGCCTTCTGAACGCTTTATTTCTGGCATCGTTGACTTGGTTGATGCGTGGCTACTTCTGGCGAGGAACTGATGCGCGTCGAATCTATTACCCTGCGAAAACTTAAAATGCGCCTCAAGGCGCCGTTCGAAACCAGCTTTGGCATCACCCATGTTCGCCCCGTGCTGCTGGTCGAACTTAGATCCGATGGCGTCACCGGATGGGCGGAAGTCACCGCAACGGAAAGTCCGTTTTACACTTCCGAGTCGATTGACATCGCATGGCTGGTAATTCGCGAATATCTCGCGCCGCTGGTTCTGGGCAAGTCCGTTGCCACTGCCTCAGAGACTCGGTGTCACTTCGCCGCCATTCGCGGCCATGAAATGGCTCGCGCCGGAATCGAAAATGCCTTGTGGGACATCGAAGCCCAGCGACGCGGCGTCCCTCTTTACTCCCTGCTTGGCGGATCGCAATCCGAGATACCCTGTGGAGTTTCCCTGAGTTTGCAATCGACTCCGGAAAAACTCCTCGAAAAGGCCGCCATCGAACTCTCGGCCGGATATCAACGCATCAAAATCAAAATAAAGCCTGGCAAAGATCTCGCTTATATTTCTGCCATTCGCAAAGTCTATCCGGATATCCAGCTCTCCGTTGACGCCAACTCAGCCTATACTCTCGATCATGCCGAACTGTTGCGCAAATTCGACGACTTCAATCTGCTGATGATCGAGCAACCCCTTTGCTGGGACGATATCTATCTGCATTCACGCCTGCAAAAGCAAATCCAGACCCGCATCTGCCTCGACGAATCCATCCACCACCTTCGTCACGCACAAACCGCCATTGAACTCGGCGCTTGCGGCATCATCAACATAAAGCTCGGCCGCGTCGGCGGCCACTCTAGCGCGCGCGACATTCAAGCTTATTGCCTCAACCAAAACATTCCTGCCTGGTGTGGCGGCATGCTCGAGTCCGGCATCGGCCGCGCTCACAACATCGCCGCTTCTACTCTTCCCGGCTACGTGCTGCCCGGCGACGTTTCCGCCAGCCAACGTTATTGGGCCGAAGACATCATCGAGCCCGAGGTGCACGTTACGCCCCAGGGCACGATTCGCGTCCCGCAATCTCCGGGACTCGGCTATCATGTCCGCCACGAACTCATCGAACGGTGGACCGTTGAAAAGGAAATCTTCCGCGCCTGAGCCCTTGCCGACTACAAACTCAACGAGTGTCATTCCGAGCGCACGGCCGCTGGTTTCCTGTCTCGCAATCGAGGAATCTCGGCTTGTTCATAGCGTCTTGACCGTCCTTGTGAGTCGCCATGTCATGGGAAGTTCTGTAGTGCTCCTGTTCCTCCTTTTACTCAGCGCCGCTCCTGGCCGTCTCCATGCGCAGTCTTCCGCTCCTTTCCCCGGTCCCGCACCGGCAAACGTTTCGCAAGATTTCATCGGGAAAACCGGCGATTTTGGAAACCAAGCCGAAACCGACGTAATCATACTCCTCGAGCGTTCGAAACATTTATACCTCCGAGACTCCGCTGGAGCCGAACATCTTATAAATCCTCTGGGTTTTTCCAAAGACGGCGACCAAACATCATTTACTTACGCCGGCAACGAGCCCGATGCTTGGGTGCTGGCCTTCAAGCAGCGCAGGGCAGATCCCATCTGGGAGATATTTACTCACGTCGGACCTTATCACCGTCTCTCTTATTCAGTTCCCGGGGGCAACGTTAGTATCGTCAAGCCGACGCGCTCTATCGCGGAGATCCGGAGCGAAGCTCTCGCTGCTAAGCCGCCGGAAGAAAAAGGTCCGCATCGCGACAGTGATTTGGTCGAGTTGGCGAAGCTCGATCCCGCCATTCATCTGGATATTCGCTACGCCACGACCAACGACTTTCTCGGCAGGGCAGTGTACACACAGGCTCGCGCGTTTTTGCAGCGGCCCGCAGCGGAAGCGCTGGTACGCGCGTTACATCGCTTGCAGCCTTACGGTTACGGCTTGCTGATTCATGACGGCTACCGGCCCTGGTATGTCACCAAGATTTTCTGGGAGGCGACTCCAGCCGACGGAAAAATCTTTGTGGCCGACCCGGCCCAGGGCTCACGTCACAACCGCGGCTGCGCCGTCGATCTCACGCTGTATGACCTGAAAACCGGCGAACCCGTCGAGATGACCGGCCTTTTTGATGAAATGTCACCGCGCTCATTTCCGGACTATCCCGGCGGCACTTCGCTGCAGCGCTGGCACCGCGATCTGCTCCGCTGGGCAATGGAGTCGGAAGGCTTCACCGTTTTTGAATTCGAGTGGTGGCACTTCGACTACAAGGACTGGCGCGACTACGCCATTGGCAACATCCCGTTCGAAAAGCTTGATGCCACAAAAAACTGAAATTCACAAAAATAAATCGGAGAATTCGAATGCACTCGTCGAAAAGACGATTTACCACATGGATGCTCGGAACATTTCTCGTGGCGGTGCTCTCTTCTGGAGTAGGCGCCCAGCAAAATTCCACGCTCGCCGCGTCCATCCAGAAGGTAATCGACCGTCCCGAATTCAAGCACGCCAATTTCGGAATCGAATTCTACGATCTCGCCACCGGCGCTGCCATCTACTCGCTCAACGCGGACAAACTCTTCACTCCCGCGTCCACCACAAAACTTCTCACCGAAGGCGCCGTCCTCGCAAAGTTCGGGAAAGATTATCGCTTCCACACCGCCATCTATCGAACCAGCGCAATCGACAAAAAAGGCCACCTCAAAGGCGACCTGATCCTTGTAGCATCCGGCGATCCCAATCTTTCCAATCGCATTCAGCCCGACAACACGCTTTCCTTTCAGGACGAAGATCATTCCTACGGCGGCCCCGCTGTAAATGGCGATCCCCTCGCCGTCATCAAATCTCTCGCCCAACAAGTTCGCGACAAAGGGGTTCGGCGCATTGACGGTCGCGTTCTCATCGACACTTCTCTCTTTCCCGATGGTCCACGCGAAGGCGGTACCGACGTCGTTATGTCCTCTATCATGGTCAACGACAATGTCATCGATGTAGTCGCTAAGCCCGGCGCAAAAGTCGGCGAGCCGCTCACGCTAACAACTTCGCCTCAAACCACGTACGCTCATTTCACCAATCACGCCACAACCACCTCCGCTGGCAGTCCGCCAAGTTTTAATGACCCGGAATTCGACACAAACTCCGATGGCTCCGTCAACATCACTCTTTCCGGCACTCTTCCCGTCGGCATCGAACCGCAAACCGTCTCCATCGGCGTTCCCTCTCCCACCATCTTCGCGCAATGGGTTCTCCGCGAGTCGCTCGCCGCGGAAGGCATCGAGATAAAAAGCCCGCTCATCACGGTCCAACCGGATTTCGCGCCGCTAGCTCACAACTACACTCCGGAAAATCAAATCGCCAAACACATTTCGCTGCCGCTGGCCGAAGAAATCAAAGTCACACTAAAGGTGAGCCAGAATCTTCACGCCGGAATGGGTCCGTATCTTCTCGGCGCAATCGCGGGCAAGGACACTGCCAACGCGCTCAAAAAAGGATTCGAACTCGAACGCGCATTCCTCACCGACGCAAAACTCGATCTCAGTGGCGCATCGCAAGGCGACGGCGCCGGCGGCGACTGGGCCGATCTCTTCAGCCCCGATTTCATGTGCCACTATCTCGCTTATTGGACCACGCGGCCCGACTATGACGTTCTCTTCCACGCGCTTCCCATCCTCGGCAAAGACGGCACCCTTGCCAAAATTCAACCGCAAAATCCTGGCGCAGGCCACGTCTTCGCAAAAACAGGAACGTTCGGCTCCGGCGATCATCTCAACGGAAAAATGATGCTCAATGGAAAGGGCCTGGCGGGCTACATCATCACCAAGTCCGGCCGCAAGCTCGCCTTCGCCGCCTACGTCAACCACGTCTCGCTTCCGCCCGATCCCGACTCTGCCCAGAACGTAGCCGGCCAAGCCCTCGGCGAAATCGCTGCATCCGCCTACGACGCGGGCCTGTGACTTCGCCAGATCGGTCTGTAAATCCGCCATCCCGAGCGCAGCGAGGGATCTCTTCGCTCTTGAAGTTTCGATCAGGCTTCGACGCTAGGGCAACGGCAACTCCGCCACCGCCTCTCCATCCTTTCGCGGGTCCGACGCCCCGTAATTCACGCCCGTAGCAAAATCCCGCATCACCGCCTGCCCGCCACCCACACTAGACGAATATGTCCCTAACAACTCGACCTGATGTCCTTTAGCCTTCAACTCATCCCGCGTCTTCTGTGAAAAACGGTTCTCCATCTTTACGTCACATCCTGCAAACGTAATCTTCGTAAACCGTGGCACTTCCATCGCGGCCTGAATATTCATTTTGTAGTCCGCCAGATCGACCACGAACTGTGCATGCGCCTGCGACTGATTCCATCCGCCCATAATTCCAAACGCCACGCGCGTTTCTCCTTTCTGGGCAAATGCCGGAATAATCGTATGCAACGGCCGCTTCCTGCCTGCCAGCGCATTCGGCGATTTCGCGTCCAACGTGAACAATCCCCCTCGGTTATGCAGAATAAATCCCGTGCCGGCCGCCACAACGCCGGACCCGAACTGCGAATAATTGCTCTGAATCAACGACACCATATTGCCGTCGCGGTCCACCACCGTCAGATAAGTCGTATCGTTCCCAACCGTCATCTCCCCGCCGTTTACGTCACAGTTGGCGTGTTGCTCATCGATCTGCTTCGCGCGCGTCGCAGCCCATTCTTTCGAAAGCAATTTCTCCACTGGCAATTTCTGCCCGTGCGGATCGCCGATATATCTCTTCAAATCCGCATAGGCCAATTTCTTTGCCTCTATCATCAAATGCAGGGCCTTCGGCGTTCCGAATTCATATCCCTTTTGCCCCAGCGACGTCGTCTCCAGAATATTCAACATCTCCAGCGCCGCCAGCCCTTGCCCGTTTGGCGGCAATTCATAGACAGTCCAATCTCGATAGGTCGTCGAAATCGGTTCAACCCATTCCGCCGAATACTTACTCAAATCCTCTTCTACCATCGTGCCGCCGTGCACCTTCTCCGCTGCCAATATTTTTCGCCCGATCTCTCCCTGGTAGTACGCATCCCTGCCATGCTCGGCGATCTGTTCCAGCGACCAAGCTAAATCCTCGTTCTTAAAAATCTCGCCCACCTTCGGCGCACGATCGCCCGGCAAATATAATTTGCTCGCGGCCTCATTCGAACGCAGCAGGTCAACTGCGGCACCCCAATACGCCGCATCCATTTCCGGCACCGGAAAACCGTTCCGCGCCGTCGCGATCGCCGCGCTCAGGTCCTCCGCCAGTTTCTTCCTCCCGAATTTCTCCGACAGTTTCTGCCAGCCGTCCACCATTCCCGGCACCGTAGCGCTGTTGATTCCCGCCTGCGGCATTTCCCGCAGCCCTTGCTTATGCAAGAATTCAATGGTCAGGCCCTTCGGCGCCCACCCGCTGGCGTTCAGTCCATACAACTTCTTGGCCTTAGCGTCGTACACAATCGCGAATAAATCTCCGCCGATGCCATTCATCATCGGCTCAACCACTCCCATCATCGCGTTGGTGGCAATCGCCGCATCCACTGCATTTCCGCCGCTCTCCAGAATCCGCACCCCAGCCTGTGCCGCCAGCGGAGACTCGGCCGCAACAATTCCATTCTTCGAAATCACCATCGACCGCGCCTGTCCACGATCCTGCGCATTAGCCGCCAAGCCGGCCAGCCCCGCCACGCACAGCGCCACACCCCTCCACGAATAGCCGCCCATAACCCCCGTAATTGCCATCCGAACGCCCCCTTTGTCGCTGAACAAGTGTCGCTGCTCAGGCCCCCGCACTATACAACGAGACCTGTGAGTGATCTCGACTCTTGCCTTGCAGCCTTCCCCTCATTTTCTTTTCTTGTCGGGCGTTTTACACTGCTTACAGATTGACTTGGCCCCGGGCTTGCGTTCGCCCGTTTCCTGACGGAGAATCCACCCTTGGCTCCCGAAAACCCCAAAGTCTCCGCCTCATCTTCTTTGACGCTCTCCGATTTTGACGTGCGCGCCAACTCTCTCCTCGCCGGCACAAACGCCGACCCATTCGGTATTCTCGGCCCGCATCCAGTCGCCTCCGGATGGGCCATCCGGTTTTTCATTCCCTGGGCCGCCGAAGCCAGCATCGTCTTCAAGAATCCCGTCATCTCCCCCGCAAAAATTGCCGACGCCGTCAAACTCCGGCCCGAGGGACTCTTCCAAGCCGTCTGGCCTTCGAATCAGCCCACCGCGCCCGAACCCGGAAGCTACAAAATTCAAGGCCGCACCCAAGCCGGCGAGTCTTTCGAAATCTTCGACCCGTACGCTTTTCCATTCTTTCTTACGGATTTCGATCTTCACCTCATTGGCGAAGGCCGCCATTTCGACACCTACGAAAAACTCGGCGCTCATCTCCACACCGTCGCAGGCGTAGCCGGAACGCATTTTGCGGTCTGGGCTCCCGCGGCGCGCCGAGTCAGCATCGTCGGCGACATGAATCACTGGGATGGCCGCGTCCATCCGATGCGTCCGCGCGGCTCGTCCGGCATCTGGGAACTCTTCCTCCCCGAACTCGGCGAAGGCGCCATTTACAAATACGAAATTGTCGGCCCGAACGGTAATCTCCTCCCGCTGAAAGCCGATCCTTACGCTTTCCAAGCTGAACTTCGACCCAACACCGGTTCGATCGTAACCGATCTAAACTCGCACCAGTGGGCCGATTCTGCGTGGATCGCGCACCGTCAGCAAAAAAATTGGCTAGAATCGCCCATCTCCATTTACGAAGTTCATCTCGGCTCCTGGCGGCGTGTCCCGGAGGACCACAATCGCTGGCTCACCTACCGCGAACTCGCTGAGCAATTAATTCCCTACGTCAAACAACTCGGCTACACACATATCGAACTGCTCCCGATCATGGAGCATCCGTTCGATGGCTCCTGGGGCTATCAGACGCTTGGCTACTACGCCGCCACCAGCCGCTTCGGCTCGCCCGCTGATTTCATGCACTTCATCGACCGCTGCCATCAGGAAGGCATTGGTGTCTTTCTAGACTGGACTCCCGCGCATTTCCCGCGCGACACGCACGGCCTCTCGCAGTTCGACGGCACTCATCTCTACGAACACGCCGATCCCCGGCAAGGCGCGCATCCCGACTGGGGCACACTCGTCTACAACTACGGCCGCAATGAAGTCCGCAACTACCTAATTTCCAACGCGCTTTTCTGGCTCGACAAATATCATATCGACGGCCTGCGCGTGGACGCCGTCGCTTCCATGCTCTATCTCGATTACTCGCGCAAAGAAGGCGAGTGGGTTCCCAACCGCTTCGGTGGCCGCGAAAATCTCGAAGCCGTCGATTTCTTCAAGACCATGAACACCGTTGCCTACGAACGATTCCCTGGCATCCTCACCATCGCCGAAGAATCCACCGCATGGCCCAGTGTTTCTCGCCCCACTTATCTCGGCGGCCTCGGCTTCAGCCTCAAATGGAACATGGGCTGGATGAACGACACGCTAAAATATTTTTCCGCCAATCCCATCTATCGCAAGTACGAACACAACAAGATCACCTTCTCACTGGTCTACGCCTTCAGCGAAAATTTTGTTCTTCCCTTCTCCCACGACGAAGTGGTCCACGGCAAAAATTCCCTGCTCCACAAAATGCCCGGTGACCTCTGGCAACAGTTCGCCAATCTCCGCCTGCTCTACGCCTACCAGTACGCGCACCCCGGCAAGAAGCTCCTCTTCATGGGCCAGGAATTCGGCCAGCGCGAAGAATGGAGCGAAGCCCGCAGCCTCGATTGGCATTTATTGCAGGGGGATTCCCATCGCGGCATGCAAAAACTAGTCACCGACCTCAATCACGTTTTCTCCACCGAGCCCGCTCTCTACGAAGTTGATTTCCACTGGCAAGGCTTCGAATGGATCGATTGCAACGACGCCGACAACAGTGTCCTGTCATTCCTGCGCAAAGGCAAAACTGAAGACGACCTCATCGTTGTCGTCACCAACGCCACACCCGTCGTCCGCGAAGGCTACATCGTCGGCGTCCCCCGTGCCGGCTTTTACAAAGAAATCCTCAACACCGACGCTTCACACTACGGGGGCTCCAACGTCGGCAACAAAGGGGGCCAAAACGCAGCCGTCGGCCCTCGCCAAGGCCGCCCCTATTCCCTGTGCCTGACTCTCCCCCCATTAGCCGTCATCTACCTAAAATGGACCCCCGTCCCTTAACCTGGCGTCTTTAGAACGGTGTACAAGAAACATGGGCGCGTGGCCACCCACGCGTCCGGTTTTAGGTGTGGGGATTTCTCCGCGTCCTCCCCTCCGACTCGCTAATATTGACGACGCAAAGGCTTACTCAATTCCTACGCACTGTAATTCGCCACAACCCGCGCCACTTTTCCACTCGCTGACAGCTCCATAAACTCCGCTGTACGCGTCCCCTTCTGATTCTTGTAGTAAAGCACCACGCTATTCACTCCCCACAGGACCTCTTCAAGTTGAAAATGGAGTTGCGGGTAGGCCTGCAACCCGCGCTGAAAGTACGCTCTCAAGTTTGCCTTCCCGACCACCTTGCCGTCAGGCGTCCCCAACAGCTGCGCAGCAGCGGGCGAAGTCAAGTCAACCGCATCCTCGTAATGCGTCATGATCAGATCGAGATCATGAGCGTTCCACGCCGCAATGCAATGATTCGCCAGCTTCCAAGCCTCGTCTTTCGTCACTGCCCCCTCCATTCGGTGTCGGTCAACTATGGTTCCTGGTCCGGGCTTGATCTTGAGCGCTTACCCCTCGCGAACCACCCGCGCGACGGACCAGTCACAGGTCACCAATCACCAGCCCGATTACTCTCCGGCAACCAACCTCTTCTCTCCGCTTTCCTCCTAACCCCACACGCGTAACATACATGTTAGGAAATTTTCATGTTCACCGGCGGCCCCAAAACCTTCTCTCTTCACGTTCGCTGCCGTTATGGCGATCACGACGACTGGATCACCCTGCAAAGCCGCGTCGAATCCCTCGACCAACTGCTCGCCTCACCCTGCGGCTTCGAATGTCCGACTCATGGCGCACAGCAGGAGTTTCCGCTCGAAGGCGTCGAAAAACAATCTTCGACCTCCGGCACTCAAAAAGGGTTTCCCCTGTTTTCGCCGGGCAAAACAGCCAAGCGCAGCCGTTCAAGCGAGCGCAAAGCGTTCTCTGTTCCCGTCATCGTCTACGGCTGGAGCAAGTCTTTCGGCACTTTCCATGAGAGCACCACCACCCTCATGTTCAATGCCAGCGGCGCTCTGGTCAGGCTGGTCACACCCGTCGAAATCGGCGAAAATCTGTTCATCGTAAATAAATTTACCAAAGACGAACTGGAAGTTCGCGTCGTTTTCAAGGATTCTCATTACAATGGCGGCTTCGATGTGGGCCTCGCTTTCGCCAAACCCGCAATAAATTTCTGGCGAAAAACGCGTCGCGGCTCACGCGCCCCGCAGATTTTGCGTGTGGTTGTTCGTGGCAAAGATCGCAACGGCAATCCCTTTTCGCAAAGTTCCTACACCATGGATATCAGCGAAGGCGGCGCCCGCCTCGACAATGTCGCGTACCTCACTTCTCCGGGACAAGTTATCGAAGTTAAGCGCCGCTGGCACGGCAAAGCGCGCTTCCGCGTAGCCTGGATCGGTCAACTCGGCACGTCCGAATCCAATCAGGTCGGCATCTGTACCTTGGACTCCGGCAAACTCCCCTGGCGAATCAAATTTGTAGAGCCACCGTCCGCAAAATCCCAAAAAAAATCCTAGCTGCTACCTTCCAATCTCGATTGGACGCAATCTTTATCCGTCGCAACAGCCGTAGCGATTCGGACTGCTCGTTACGCTTGACGTAACACGTAATACATCGTATCCGCAATGAATGATCCTCGGCTTCCGGGAGATTGTCGATTACCACTAGGAAATTCACTATGCCAATCACCGCTATTCATCCAGGCGAACACCTCGCGGAAGAACTGAAGGCCCTCGATATCAGCGCGTCGGAGCTGGCGCGCAAAATTGACGTACCAACGAATCGCGTTACGCAGATCTTAAACGGCACTCGTGGCGGCGATACCGCGTTGCGCCTCGGGCATTTTTTTGGCACTAGCGCACAGTTCTGGCTCAATCTGCAAATGCTTTACGACTTACGCCTGGCTCAAGAGCAGAGCGGGAAATCCATCAAGGCACTTCCCACCCTAAAACGCTCCGACCCTGTTAATGCGTGAGTATCGCTCTCACCCGAATCTAGGAGCAGCCGAACCCTTACTTGCATCGCTCCGATTGGACGCGAATTTCGCGCTCCGCTAAACTCAATCGCTGTGCCAGAAAACTCGACTGCCGAAGCAAATCCCCACGATGCACCGCAAGATTCTGCGTCCACCGTGTCCCTATCGTCGCGCCTGAAAATCTTAGGTTGGTCCGGAATTGTCTTCGCCATCCTGCAAAGCGCCTGCACCGCGGTCATCGCGATCAGCGGCGTACGCGTAGCCCTCGGTCTCAGCGCTCTCGCGGCCGCGGCGGGCGTTCACGCCCCCGCCAAAGGCTTTCACCAGGACGCCATCCGCATCCCGATGATGCTCTTCGCCCTCTTCGGCTCGCTCATGAATCTTTTTGTAATCTGGAAAATCCGCAGCCTGCGCAGCAAACCCGCATCGCAATGGCGTCAAAAACCTGTCACTGCAAAAAAGCTAACTTCCGAGCGCCTGCAAATCGCCCTCTCGATCCTCACCTTAGTCCTGTTGGCCGCCGAATGGATCTTCCACCCCATGATCCACCGCGTACCGTAGTCGAAGCAGCCAACTCAGCGCTCACTTGTACTTTGTAACTTATATTTTGTACGGTTTCTCAGTCCGCCGCCAGCTCCCGCGCCAACCGTTCATGCAGTCTCTTGCTAAATCCCACCGGCAACTCAAAAGTCCGGTCATCCGCCGTCAGCACGAGAATATTTCGCGTCGAATCCAGGATCGCCGAACAAATCTCGCAATGCTCCAGATGCCGTTCAATATCCGAGCGCACCGCGGCCGTCACCGTGTCGTCAATATAGTCGGAGATGTGTGCCCACACGTGCTTGCAGTTCAGCTCCATGGCATCCTCCCCCAGAATCCTTTTCGCGCCGGGGCCGTCGTCTTCAAAAACGGCACCAGTCGCTTCTGCAGCATCATCCGCGCGCGGTGTAGCCTCACCTTCACCATGTTTTCGTTGATTCCCAACGCCGCCGCCGTCTCCGCGACGTTCATTCCATCCAGGTCGCGAAACGTAAAAATCTGCCTATAGATTCCCGGCAACTCCTCCACCGCGGTTCGCAGCGCTTCCCGCAGCTCCTTCCGCTCCAATGCTTCCAGCGGAATCTCTCGCCAGTCCGTCAGGGGCGCCGGTGTAATTTCCTGTTCCTCGCCCGGCACCGGCTCGTCCAGCGAATCTTCCTTGGCCCGCTTCAACTTGCGCAACTTCTGCCGGCCTTCATTCATCGCGATCGTTGCCAGCCAGGTACTGAATTTCGATTCGCCGCGAAACTTCGCCAGGTGCCGGTAAGCATTCACCATGGCATCCTGCGCGCTGTCCTCTGCGTCGGTCTCATTCCGCACGATCGCGAACACCGTCACATACACCATTCGCTCGTACGGGCGGATCAGCTCGTGAAACAGCTCTTTCTCGCCAGCCAGGATCCGCGCAATCAATCCCGCTTCGTCTCTGTCCACCGTAGCTGTCGCTTCGCCGCTCTTCACCGTTTCCCCAGCTGACCGCGCCTTGTCAACACCGGCTCACATCGACTTTCGGTCGGCGTTGTCCCAGTCGTTTATGCGAGGTCCGGAATCCGTAAAGGTTACTGGAACTTTTCTCCAAGGTCCCGCGTATCTCTACCAGACGCAGCGAACCCGGCTACACTCTGGTCCGTCGCGCATGCCGTCCTCGAGGAGGAATCGTCACATGAGCCAGCTTTCGCAACGCCTAGTTTCACGACATTTGGCCCGCCGCGCTTCGCTCGCTCTCGCAGCCGCGGTGCTGCTCGCGCCAGTTGCACTATACTCTCAGTCGGTCACTGTAACCTCCGATTCTTCAAAGACTTCCGACCGCTGGCTGCACGTTCGCGTGGTCAGTACCGAGTCCAAGAACGAGACCGTTCGCGTCAATGTTCCCCTCGATATGGCTGAGAAAGTTTTGCCCGCCATCAATAAGGACCGCTTGCACAACGGCAAAGTCCGTTTCAACGACGCCGACATGAATGGCATCGATCTTAAAACGCTTCTCGACGCGGTCCGTACCGCAAAAGACGGCGAATTCGTCACTGTGCAATCCAACGATTCAGACGTTCGCGTGGCCAAGCAGAACGGCTACATGCTGGTTCACGTCACCGAAAAGCATTCCGGCTCCGGCAAGGACGCCAAATCCACGGAAAAGTCGCGCGTTGACGTCAAGATACCGATGAAAGTGGTGGATGCCCTTTTCTCCGCCGGCAAAGACGAACTCGACCTCGTCGCCGCCCTCCACGCCCTTTCCGCTCACGGCGATACTGAACTCGTCACCGTCAAGAGCGATGACAACACCGTTCGCGTCTGGCTCGATTCCAAGAACATTTCGGACTAAGGGCACGGAGAAAAACTCATGATCATCCTTGCAAAATGTGCCCTCGCTCTCACCGGTACGATCGTAGCCGCCGGTGTTTACACTTTCCATGAAGGCGTAATCAAAGTGGATGTGGATGAACACCACGACGGCGGATCGCACGTTCATTTCTGGGTACCGGCAGCCGCCGTGCCGATGGCCATGCATTTCGTACCCAAACGCCACTTTCGCGATATCCCAGCCGAAGCGTCGGAATGCCTGCCCCTATTGAAAATCGTTACCTCGGAGCTGCGCCGCTATCCCAACACCACTTTCGTTGATGTCCAGGATGGCCGCGACCACGTTCGAGTCGCCACCACCGGCTCTAAAATCCAGATCGATGTGGTAAATGACGAGGAAAACGTCCACATCGCTGTCCCGCTCTCCACCGTCAACGACGTCGCCCACCAACTCGCCGACGGCGCCCCCGGCGTCTGATCGAAACGTCATGAGCTAGACAAAAGGGTGGGCCGTGCGCTCACTCTTCTTGCATGTTTTTGCTTTCGATTCTTCCTTGCCCTTATTTATTTCGACGGGTAAAAATATACACAGGGCACAGGAAATGGCGGAAGTTACAATTCGAATTTCAGATAGGACATTGAGAGTCGCCAGGATTCTATTCGGTGGAGCTCTGCTTGTTGGTGTCTTTTACTATCTCTGGTCATCCGGCATTTTCATTCCGAAATACCAATTGAGCGTTTACGTTCCAGACGCATCGGGCCTGACTGTGCACGCTCCGGTCCGGCTTGACGGTATTCAGGTCGGTTCAGTGAGCGCGATTCAGCTTGCGGGAGCATCGGCTAGCCCTCAGCGACGAATTGAGTTGGTCTTGCAGGTCGAGAAACGCGACCAGGACGCGATTCGTAGCGATTCGAATGCTTCGTTGACGGCTGAGGGGATTCTGGGGAACCGTTACGTCAGTATCAGTCGAGGATTTAAAGGCACGGTGATCAAACCCGGCGGCGAAATTCCATCTAAGCCGTCACTGCTGGTGACATTGAAAGATTCGATGCATTTTTTCGACAAAACCCTGGATTGTTTGCAGCAAGGAAAAAACGCAGTGGACAATAACACTCAAGTTCCCAGCGAACCGGCGCCGAAACCTCAGCCGTGACAAATCGCAAGCTGAAAATGCCTCGCCGTTAGCCACATTATTTTGACGACAGAATTTCCGCCGGATAAACACCAGCTTCTGATTAAAACGATACGCCTCGGTCGCTTACTTCAATCTTCTTTCGCAGGCTGGAAGTAAATCTCTTCAAACATCGAGCCTTTCTGCCAGCCCGCGCGCTGCATAATTCCTCGTCCGTTTTCCACCATGTTCGGATGTCCGCACAGATACACCGTCGTGTCGTCCGGCTGCAATCCCCACAAATCCGTGTACTTGCGGATCAAATCATCCACGCGCCCGGTTTCGCCATGCCACTCCGGATCCTCCCAAGGACGGCTCACCGTCGTTACGTACTTCAACCACGGCGCTTCCGCCGCGTATTTCTCCATTTCATCGCGATAGCCGAATTCCCGCGAACGGCTGCCGCCCTGCAAACAATAAAGTTTGTGATTGCCTGGCATGGGCGAGTTCCCGGATTTCCAGTCGCGATAAATCGTCCGGGCGTAACTCACAAAAGGCGCAAGTCCGGTCACTGTCGCCAGCAGCAGATGATTCGTCCGGCCGCTCTTCAAGTCCAGCGTGAACCGTCCTTTGGCAATTTTTCGGCAATACAGCTTGTCGCCCGGATACAATTTGTACAGGTGCGGAGTCAGCTCGCCTTGCGGCACCAGCTCCAGGAAAAATTCCAGTCCTTCCTCATACGGCGAAGACACAATCGAATACGCTCGCTCGACCCGTTTGCCGTCGTGGTCCACGCCCAACGTCGCGTACTGTCCCGCTTTGAATTGAAATGGCCCGCCCGGATCAAGTTTCACCAGCCATAAATCCTCGGACAGCTCGCGTCTCTCCAAAATCGTCGCTTCGTAGTGCTTATCGCCCGCGGGCACCATCCGAATTTCATTCATCCATTCACTCTCTCACTACTGATGCAGGCCTCTACGCGAAACGTCCTTGGGTGAAGCAGTTGGCGTTTACACGCTCGCCCTGCAAGATTCACTCGTACGCCAGCGCCACGACCGGATCAAAGCTCGCAGCACGCACTGCCGGATACACCGCTCCCGCCGCTGCTCCAGCCAACGCCAGCAATAGCGCACCGCCCAGCCATCCCGGCGTAATCAAAATCTGCAGCGTCGGTGTAGTCTCCTTCAAAACTGTTTCCACCAGAAACGTGAACGCTATACCGCTGATTCCGCCGAGCAGCGCCAGCACCAGCGTTTCTCCCAGCAATAATCTCACGATGTCCAGCCGCGAACTTCCCAGCGCTTTCAGAATCCCGATCTCGCGCGTTCGCTCCAGCACCATAGTGTGCATGTTCAAGAGCACCACCAAAAAGCTGATCACCATTCCCAGTCCCACCATGGTTCGAATGAACGGTTTCAACTCCGGTAATTTTGAGGAATTCATCAGCGTCGTGTATTCGGCCACCGATTTCACTCCCTCGCCCGGCGCCACGCTCAATATTTGTCCGCGGGTGGCTTCAATGTCGCCTTTGCTCCTCACATACAACATCGAAACTCGCTGGTCCGCGCCAGTCATATCTTGCGCCGTCTTCAGCGGAATAAAATAACGGGCGCCCTTTCCGTGCGCCACAATGCCACAAATCTTGAATTCGTGATTCAACAGCGTCACCGGGTCGCCCACCTTCAAATGTTTTGACTGTGCAACGATATCGTCGGCAATGGCTTCATTCGACGCCTCGAACGGCCTTCCTGACCGAAACAAGAATCCTCTGCTCAGCGCATTAAACCTTTTGTAGTCAATTCCATACACCAGCACAAAATTTTTCTGGTCCATCAACGTAAGCGTCGGAGCCACTTCGTCCACGCCAGGCAGCTTGGCCACTTTGTCCGCAAGCGACTCTGGTAATACCGCGCGCGAAAACGCAAAAAACATCGAAGAGTTCGGCGGCTGCACCAGAATATCCGCTCCGACCCCTTCCACCCGCTTGCCCCATTCCGAAACAACACCGGTCGTCAGGCCGACAATCATCAGCACCAGAAAAACTTGAATGGTAATCGCCAGAATGTTCAGGAATGCTCGCATCGGACGGGCCGCGATGTTTCCCCACAGCAATTGCGCCTGCGCAAATCGTCCTTCGAACGTCTCATCCATTCCCAAAAATCCTTTTCGCCATCATGCCAAGTTCTGTCACGCTAAGTTCTGGCTTTTCAACGGCCCGTAATTTTTTCCGGTGAGCACAACCTCTGCCGAACTTCGCAAAAAATATTTCTCTTCCGTGAAAGTTTTGAACAGAAATGTGGATAACTCTGTGCAAAAACCCGCACCCTCTCTACCTAACTTCCTGTATTCCAATAAGCTGATGCGGTTTGCACTATTTCGGTGCATTCCGCAAAACTTTTTTCTGCGGTCGCTTTTCAACGAGGCTTCTCAATACCACTTTGTCGGACGATCCAGATGTATTTTGATCACCGCTCCGCTGTCGTTGAGATCATAATATTGTCCAAACGTTTTCCAACCGCCCGCCACTACTTGAATCAATACTTTTCCCTGCGGCGGATCGGGAATGTGAGCCGTTCCATCCCGGTTAGTCTTCACGTTCAACGCATATTTTTTGTCTTTACGAAGTTTTTTCTCTTCCACGTATTTCAAATAGACGCTCGCGTTCTCTACCGCGACGTTTTTTTCTCCGCCGCTCACTTCAATCGTCAGTTTCTTGACTGCTGACGCTGGCGCCGAACTCTCACTCTGTGCCGTCGCGGCAGCTTTTTCCTGCGCCACAGCGCATGTGGTCACGCCCAAGCTCCACACCAGTGCTGCGCCTAAAATGATTCGCCGCATCGTTGTTTTTCCCGGCCGCCTTCCCGTCGTCCACGGACCCTCATCATCGTCAAGGAAAGTGCGCGCTGCGTCAAGCCTGCCAGCTTGCTTCAGCATCGTTCGCCGTCGCTCCTTCAACGTCTACGGTAATTAAAAAGTGGCCGGACTCTCGCCCGGCCACGGAACATCCCCGCACTTTACGTTTCGAAACTGAAACTCACCGCCCTCAGTGAGGCGGTTTCTTCTCTTCATTCTGACGCGGAGCTGCCTGCTGCCTTGGTTGTTGACGCTGTTCCATCTTCTGCGCCTGTTGTTGATGTTTTTGCTCCATCTGCTGCGTCTGCTGCTGATGTTTCTGTTCCATCTGCTGTTGTCGCGCAGCATTGGCGCTCTGCTGCGCCCGCTGATGTTCTTTCTCCTGTTGCTGCTGCAGTTTTTGGTGTTCCTGATTCTGCTTCTGAGCCAGCTTCTCCTGTTGCTGCTGGTATTTCTGATTCGAGTTCGCTTCCGCCTGTGGCGCGCTGTGCTTCGGGACCTCGCTCGGATGGTTGTAAGTGGTCCGATTGTTTGTCTCCGCCCTGTTGCTCGCATTTGGCGGCCGATTAGGATTGTTATTTCCCGCGCGACTGTTCGCCGGCCGGTTTTCGTTTGCTGGTCTACTGTCGTTCGCTGGTCGATTTGTGGCAGTTCCTGCGCGGTTGCCGCCACGATTCGGTGGCGGATTGTAATTGCCACCGGCGCGTGCAGCTACAACTCCGCCTCCGCTAAACACCGCTGGTCTTGCTGTAGCCGCGATCGGCGGCTTGCCATGATTTGCCGACGCACGCGATTCACGATTGCCTCGCGCTTCCTGTATATGCTGATTCTGAGCCCCAACCGGCCCAATGTGCCGTTCTCGCGTAGCCGCTTCTTCCTGCGGCGTCGGACGCACGTTCACTCCGCCATTTCCGCCGTTGTAACTCACTCGCGTCACATTGACGTGGTTCTCCACTCGCTCGTTGTACACATTGCGAATTTGCCGCTCGTCGACGTGGTTCACTTCGCGGTTGTAATAAAAATGGTCGTGATCCCACCGTCCACCGTAGTACCCGTGTCCGTTGTAGCCCCAACCGTAATCAATTCCGCCATAGAATCCCACCACCGGTCCCCAGTAGCCCACGTGGAAAACGTAAGCGTCGCCACCCCAACCCCAATAACCCGGCGTCCACAGATATCCCACTTGCGGTGCCAATATCCAGGTTCCCGGCACCCAGTAATAATCTCCGTCGTCGTCGTCCCACGCCCAATATCCCGGCGTCCAGATGTATCCTTCTCCCGGACAAATCGGCTGCTCGTACACCGGCAACGGAGGAGGCGCAAATCCCACCGAAAACTCCACTGCCACTTGAGCCGGCGCCGTCCCTGAGAACGCCACTCCCCCAAGCAGCATCGCCAAAATCGCCAACAATCGAATTACATTCACGAAACGCATTTTCCGTCCTTTCGCCCGTCCATTTTCTCGAGCTTTCTCGAGCCTGCTGGAGTGACCCTGTCCTGTCGAATCCGGGCGCTGTGAATTGAATGAGAGTTCTGGGCCGTGCCATTAATCACGTGCCCCTAGCCTACTCATAAAACCCCAAAGTGCATATAAGGTAGCGCGGGTAGAAGCCCGGCTGGAAAAATGTACGTCTAACTCCATTGTTGTCTGCATGTTGACCGATCCGCCGAGCGTCATTCCGAGCGGAACTCCACCCTTGGTTTGTGAACGTGGGTCTTCCTTTTTCCGCATCTCTGCGCCCTCTGCGTCCTCTGCATTAAAATCCGCTCTTTCCCGCGGCGTTGATCGACACCCGCCATCTCCCCGCTCGCGTTCATTCCCGCTCTGCTCATCGGTTTCCTATCCGCCGTATAATGTCCTCCGCCACCTCATGACTCTCCCGCAAATCCAACCACTCCACTCCGCCAGCGACGCTCTCCTCGCCCTCAACAACGATCACTCCGTCGAACTATCTCCCCTCACCCTCGCTGAACTCGATCTACTCATCCGCGAATCCTTTTTCTCCGCCGCCATCAACGATTCCGACGCTCTGCTCATCGCCTTCGATCAATCCTCGCGCTACCAGCACGTAAATTTTCTCTGGTTCCGCGCCTTCTTCGAAAAAGCCCACCAGGAAAACTCTCACAACGACAAAAACGCCAACGCCAATTTTGTCTACATCGATCGCGTAGTAACTTCTCCCGCCTCCCGCGGCAAAGGTTACGCCCGCGCCCTCTACACCGATCTTTTCCAGCGCGCCAAATCCGCCGGCCACACCCGCATCGCCTGTGAAGTCAATCTCGACCCACCCAATCCCGTCTCCGACGCATTCCACGCCAGCCTCAACTTCCACGAAGTAGGCCGCGCCGCCATCCACAACAACGCCAAAACCGTCCGCTACCTCCTCCGCAACCTCTAGACCAATCATGGCCCTTGCATGCCCCTTGCATGGTCTTTGTACGGTCATTGTACGCGGTCTTTGTACGGGTCATTGTACGTTCGTTGTTGTACGGTCGTTGTACGTTCGTTGTAGCGGCCGACCTTTAGGTCGGTTCTTTTGTCATGTGCCAAATGCCATGTGCCGTGTGCCGTTTGTCTCTTGGTTCTCGTCTTTTCCGAATCGACGCTCGGTCACTCCTGATCGCCCGCGAGTTTGAGGGAGTAAATAGAAAGTCATTCACCATTGTCAGACAGCGGCCAAGGCGATACGAGGCAGACCTATCAGCGTCGGGTCTCAGTCCGTCGTTCTTTGCCCCATACAGAGTGATCAGCTTAATGAGAATCAAGACTTGTACGGAATGAAAAGGCTGGCGCCTCTCTGCGCCAAATTTCCTCTTAAGAACGTCCAAATAATAACTCGTCATCAATGAACAGACTCACCAGCTGTGTTTGTAGCTGCACCGTGCTCTTTTCATTTAAGTGGAATCGATCAACGGCAAGGAGTGTGTTAATGCGAGCTAATAGCCAAACGCTGTGGAACCGGTCCAGGGGCCTAATTTCTTCGATGAGGCTTTCCCACGTCGGGCGGACGTCGTACACGTCTTGCCACGTCGGAGATAAGTTACGAAGCGGGGTGACATATTGATGTAGGCTCGCCTAACAGGTTCGCAAATTCCACCGCGGGATCCTAAAGCACCGACCGCGGCCAACTACTCACACTGTCGCATCTTCGAAACGAGATTCAGCTGTGTGGGACGGCCTTGACTCCACTCACAATGAGAACCTCAGCAGGAAAACTCATGCGGTTCCCAGTGCAGTACTCACGAAGAGATTCGAGCGCTTCACGCTTCACTTCTGCCAGCTGATCGTTTGATAGCCGAGCGATCTTTTCGCGAAGTTTTTCAGACATCTCAATGCGCAGCGTGCAAAAGTCTTCCAGTGAGATGGACGCTTGTATTGGGAACTGCAGGAGTCGCTCCGATACCGATATCGCGCCAGCTTCGTTCAGTATCTTCCCTAACTTCCCGGGAGTGGCAAAGCGAAATGCATCCAAAGCATCCGGCGCAAGTGGCGGCGACTTGGCGTAGCGGTCGATGACCCGCGATAGCGCATAGTGAAAAGGATTAGTTTCCGCGAAATGCCAGACCGCCAAAGCCAGATTCCGTCCTGGTTTAAGGACTCGCAACATCTCGCGAAGCCCGTCTAGCGGAGACGGAAAGAACATCACCCCGAACCGGCTAATCACGGCATCGAACGTATCTACTGGAAACGGTAGTTGGTCTGCAAAGGCCACATCAAACTGAACGTTCCTTAACTCAAGACGATCCGCCGCCCGGCGAGCGGCCGCCACCATTTCCGGGATGGGATCGATTCCAAATACTTTGCCCTTCGGTCCAACCAGGCCAGCCACACTCAAGGCCGGTTCTCCCGGACCCATGGCAATATCCAGAACCACCTGCCCACTGCCAATCTGCCCGTCCTCGACCAGACCTTGCGTTACCGGCGCAAACATCTGCCGGATGATTTCGCGGTGCTTCTCCCAGTACGGTGCCGAACCGGTCCAGCGATTTATGATTTCTTGGTCGGGTTGCATTGGCAAAAGTATAGCTTCCGGCGTCATTTGATTCCTACCTCCGATTCGAACCATTAACACTCTAGTACTATTGCAATTTGTGAATATCCGTGCTACCCCCCTATATGGTCGCGCGACTCGACCTCAATTCTCGACCGCGAGCGCTTTCTCCAGTTCCCTTCTCGTCCGCGCAGCAGAACCGAGCTTTCGGATATTTTCACATTCGCGAGATGCCGCGTTTCTACACCGAGTAGTCCTAGGGTTTCGCTCTTTTCACTCTTCGCGCCCAAAGAGCGAAATATCCGCCTCTTTGTTTTCAATCACTTGCACACTCTTTTTGACTCCTTGCAAAAGAGTGAAACGCTATCTCCATTCTTTTCTGCCACTTCCACACTCTTTACAAAAATACCCGGGGATAGGGGTACCCCTCTACTCGGGCGCAGCCAGGCATTCCCGGCTCGGCACCAACTCGCGTCCGATCTTCCACTGGTCTCTGGTCGCTAATCATTAATGTCTTTCTTTCGTCACATCGTTATTTCCGCATTTCCTTCGAGAAACCTTATCCCCAGACCTATCATCCTATGGCGAAGAGATACCGAACCGGGTGTATACTCCGGGTGTTCGGGTTTCTGGGTTTCAGGGTTTGTCTTACAAACCCTGAGAAAAGCAAGTTGTACTATGCAGCCTGGAGCTGAACCGGTCTCGGGAGGCAAATCATGCAACCCACTTCTCCAAAGCTTTTGGGCACCCTTCTTGCCGTGCTACTTTTTTCCGGTGTCGCTCTCGCGCAATCGCAGGATCCTGCGGGCCAAGCCACTCCACAGAACCCCTCGGCACAGGGGCAAGCTCCGCAATCCACTCCGCAGGACCCAAACGCGGCACCCGCACCTCTGCCTCCTCCCCCGCAGCCCACTCCTCCGCCTCCAGAGGCCAAGAAGAAAGGTGATCCTGGCTCCGATACTCCCATCGCGTCCCCGGACACCGTCAAGCCTAAGAACTCCAAACAGGATGTGGACGCTGTCGGCAACCGCGGCGTCGGCAAAGGCATTAACTTCTATTCCATCGAACGCGAAATCGGTCTCGGCAAGCAGCTGGCCCAGGAAGTGGAACGCTCCTCGAAGCTGATCGACGATCCCGTCGTCACCGAATACGTTAATCGCGTTGGCCAGAATCTGGTCCGCAATTCCGACGCGAAAGTTCCCTTCACCATCAAGGTCATTGATTCCGATGAAGTCAACGCCTTCGCGCTGCCTGGCGGATTTTTCTACGTTAATAGCGGCCTGATTCTGCGCGCGCAGGAAGAGTCTGAACTAGCCGGCGTGATGGCCCACGAAATTGCCCACGTCTGCGCCCGGCACGGCACCAAGCAAGCCACCAAAGGCGACCTGATCCAGATCGCTTCGATTCCAGCGATGATCATGCTTCCCTACGGCTGGGCTGGTTACGGAATCTATCAGGGCATGAACTTCCTGATTCCCATGACCTTCTTGAAGTTTTCGCGCGACAACGAACGCGAAGCCGATTTCCTCGGCCTGCAATATATGTACAAGGCGGGCTACGATCCCAACTCCTACGTAACTTTCTTTGAGCGCATCCAGGCTGACGAAAAGCGCCGTCCCGGCACCATCGGAAAAGCGTTTGCCACCCACCCGCCGACGCAGGACCGCATCGAAAACACGCAAAAGGAAATTGCGAAAATTCTTCCATCGCGCCCGGAATATATCGTCACGTCATCCGAATTTGATTCGGTGAAGGCCCGGTTGCGCAACGTGATGTTCGCGCGCAAAGCGGTTG
>WNFO01000247.1_pt1 | contig 39321 bp, 33 predicted proteins | sample 5400251 | NCBI WGS metagenome assembly WNFO01 (sample SAMN13153354, study PRJNA577476) | soil metagenome | isolation source: 100 cm saprolite under Madrone tree | place: USA:California | collected 2016-06-14 | reverse complement strand
AGCGCTTTGCACATGTCGTACACTGTGAGGGCGGCGGCAGCGGCAGCGACCAGTGCTTCCATCTCGACGCCGGTCTGAGCGGCGGCAGTTACCTGCGTGCTTATCTCCACGCCATTTTTGCACACGGTAGGGCGCACATCAATGTGCGTCAGCTGCAGTGGATGACAAAGAGGTATCCACTCCGAAGTGCGTTTCGCCGCGGAGATCCCCGCAATCCGCGCCACTTCCAGCGGATCGCCCTTAGGATTCTCAAGCTTGCGCACCGCCGCCACTACGCCCGGCGACATCTTCACAAAAGCATGCGCAACCGCCGAACGATATGTCACGGACTTGGCGGTCACATCCACCATCCGTGCCTTCCCGCGTTTGTCGTAGTGCGAAAGTTCCGCCACTATCGAATATCTCCTCGACGCATTAAAACATTCCGTATCACCATAACTGGGTCGTGTAGGGGCGCAGCACTGCTGCGCCCTTTCCGAATATCATCGCTTTTGTAGATCCGGGCGGTAGCTGTCCCGACCCTGCCGGGAGTCCGGCTCTTGGTGGCACAGCCATTCCTGGTTGTGCGCTCAAGTCAACAAAAAACGTCTACCATAGCCGCAAAACCCTTCGTCCAGCACTAACAAATCCCCCGCATCAAAACCCGCACCGCCTCACCCGCCTCTATCCTCTCTCGCTCCGCCGGCACAACCATAAGACAATTTGCGTGCGCCATAGCCACAACGTCACCCGACCCTTGCCACACAACCGGCGAAACCTGCGCCGTCTCGCCGCGCCAAGAGATTTGCGCAGGCAAAAAATGCGTCAACCCAGGCTTCTCCGACAACGGCGCAGTAAGTACAGCCTGAACAAACGGCAATGGCCGAACCTCAGCGCCAGCCAGAATATCCACGGCCGGCTGCACAAACAGTCCGAAAGTAACCATAGTCGAAACGGGATTGCCGGGCAGCCCGAACACGGGCCTGCCTTTGCAAATCGCGAACACCACCGGCTTCCCCGGACGAATCGCAACCGCATCAAAAATAAATTCCGCGCCAAATTCGCGCAATACCGGTTCCACCAGATCGTATTTCCCCATCGAAACGCCACCCGATAGAATCAGCGCGTCAGCTTCGAGCCCCGCGGAAATATTCGTACGCAGCTCATCGAGACTATCTTTCGCATTGCCCAGAATCACCGGCTCCCCGCCCAGCAGCGAGATTTGCGCTCCCAACGAAACCGAATTGCTATTGCGGATTTGAAACGGTCCGGGAGTAGACGCAAAGTCCACAACTTCGTCGCCTGTGGACAACACCGCAAAGCGCGGCCTGCGCGTCACCACAGGATGCGCCGCGCCCACCTGCGCAGCGGCGGCAATTTCCGCAAAGCCAATACGCACTCCCGCGGCAAGAACAATACCGCTAGCGGCTTGCTCGGTGCCTTTGCAGACAACATGCTGCCCGTTTTTAACGGCGCGGTCGAGCGTTACGCTGTCACCCTCGCGCGAAGTGTGCTCGATCATGACAACAGTGTCCGCGCCATCAGGCAACGCCGCCCCAGTCATAATTTGTATGCAGCTATTAGCAGAAACCGAAACGGACGGGGTCTCGCCGGCCTTAAGTTCGCCGATGCACTTCAGTTGCGCGCCGGGACGCGTATCGGCGGCTCGAACCGCGTAGCCATCGCGAATCGACCGATCGAACGGAGGATAATCCCGGTCGCTGACAATATCATGAGCCAGCACTCGCCCAAGCGCCTCCCGCAACGGAAGCGCTTCGGCTTGCGGTTCACGGGATAGCGCAGAGAGCCGGGAGACTACGAGTCCGCGGGCTTGCTGGTAGGAGAGCACAGTAAGAGCTTACCCAAAAAGCTATCGTCCGGAAAACGAGCGGAACTACTTGTTGCGTTGAGGCGTCTATAAATCCAAGACAAAGATCACGATCGTGATCGTTGGTCAGATTCGACAACATGCCGCTCCTAAAACGCGTTCTGCTATTTTTCGCCGAGCTGAGCATTCCGATTTTTGGAGTGGCGTTAGCTCTCGCTCTGGTTTACCGTTTCGGGTCCGAAGAGAGCGACCTCCTGGTCGTAGGTTTCTTCGGGATTCTCGTCGTTTCCGTCATAAGGTTCATTCTGTTCCGGCGCAAGAGCCGAGCTTGGAAAATTAAACTTGATGCCGCCAGCTTCCTGCGTTGGCGTGCTTTACAGAAGCCACACCCACGCCGAGCTCGAATTAACCGCCTCGCAAGGACGTTGCTTTGGCTTCCGAGTCTCCTTGCTGCTCTTACATGTTTCTTTCTCCCAGCGAGGTCGCACACAACCTTCCCGGGCCGCTATCTTGCCCCTCACTACCGGTTCGTCGTTCCCTGGAACTGGATGATCATCAAGGGCCCCGGGGCGTATCCGTTCATTTCGGTGTATTTCAGCAATGTCGGGGCCGCTCGCTATGGCATTACCCCCTTTTGACTGACGCAATCGCTCCCGTCCGGCGCCACATTGGGATCACCAGTCCAGACTCTCCCTATGAGTGGTACCGCCCAAAAAACGAAGGCTTGAGTGGCCATGTGACCGTCCGTGAGCAGGCGAATTTCAGAATCGGTGAAATCGAAATGAACTGCTGGCAATATGAAGGGATCTACCGACACTTTGGAAATCCGCGCGTGAACGACGCTCCACTGGCCCTGTGCGAAGTACTGTGTTCTACCACGCCGAACGGCCGAAATTTCAATCTCCACGCCAGCTTCATAGGCCGCAAGGAAGATGCCGTAATCTTCTATCAAGTCCTGCGGAGCGCAAGGACGGATTGATCCCTCATCCTCGAAGCAACTGTTCGCATCTGAAAACTACAGCCAGCGCGCCAGCAGTGTGCCTTCAGGAATGATTGTGGCGTCGCGTTCGGGACCGGTGGAAATCATGCCAATTTCGACCTGTAGAAAATCCGCGATAAACCGCAAATAGTCCAGCGCCGCGCTGGGAAGTTTGCTGGCATCCTTCACTCCGAAGGTCGGATCGCCCCACCCCGGCAACGTCTTATATTCCGGCGTGACGTGCTCGTACTCTTCTGCCAGCGCCGGCATTTCGTGAATCGCCTTGCCCTTGTATTGGTAACCGACGCACACCTGAATCTCACGCTGCGTATCGAATACATCTAGCTTGGTAACTACCAGCGAATCGATGCCGTTAATCATCTTGGCGTAGCGCAGCACCGCCAGGTCCAGCCAGCCGCAACGCCGCGGTCTTCCGGTAACGGCGCCGAACTCCTTGCCGCGGTTGCGTACTTCCTGCGCGTCCAGGTCCGGCATTTCCGTTGGAAACGGTCCGCCTCCCACCCGCGTGGTGTACGCCTTGGAAATTCCCAGCACGTGCTTGATCTTGGTCGGCGGCACACCAGCCCCGGTGGTCGCCCCGCCAGAAATCGCACTCGAGCTCGTCACGTACGGATAAGTCCCGTGATCAATATCCAGCATCGTTCCCTGCGCGCCTTCAAACAGCACCGACTTCCCTTCGTCCAGCGCGCGATTCACCAGCTCCGCGGAATCGCAAATGTAACCGCGGATTTTTTCTCCCATCCTCAACGTCTCTTCAACTTCGTGGGAAAAATCAATGTCCGCGCCGTAGGCGCCTTTCGCCAAGCGGTTTTTTTCAGCCACCACCCGCGCCGCCTTCTCACGAAACAGCGCCGGCTCCAGCAGATCGCACATACGCAAACCGCGCCGCGCCATCTTGTCTTCGTACGCAGGACCAATGCCGCGCGAAGTGGTTCCAATCTTGTTCGCGCCGCGCGCGCTTTCCGCGGCTCTGTCCAGTTCGCGGTGATAAGGAAAAATCAGGTGAGCGCGATTGCTGATATGCAGCCGGCCATTTACATCTACTCCAGATTTGGCCAGCGTCTCGATCTCATTGACCAGCGCACCAGGATCAACCACCACGCCCATGCCGATCACGGCCTGCTGCTTGGGACGAAGAATCCCGCACGGGATCAACTGCAGTACGTGCTTTTCCTTACCGATAATCACCGTGTGCCCGGCATTGTGTCCACCGGCCACGCGTACAATGTAGTCGAACGACCCGGCAAGGTAGTCCACTACCTTGCCCTTGCCCTCATCACCCCACTGCGCACCGACCACCACCACCGATTTCATCGCTCAGACCTTTCCGTGCCCACACCGTTCCCTCCGTCCATAAAAATTACGAACTGTCGGGGAGCCCTGAGAAAAAGAAGGAAATGAAATGCTACGATGGAGGAGTTAGCAACGCAAGTGACGCAGTCAGTATTAGACACCTTATTCCGATTTGCGATGACGCCGCAGCAATGGGACAATAAATCCATGACAAAACTATCCATTGTGGCGGCAGTTTTTCTGGCGATCGGGCTGGCGTCGGCTGACGCAGCACTCGCCCAACAATCTTCGACCTCCGGGTCGCAGCAAGCGCCAGCGGCAACCACGCCGGCAAAGCCCACGGGCGGCGCACAGGCTTCCGCCACGCCGAAAACCGGTACAGCCACCGGCGCGAAGCGCCCGGCTACGCCTGCGGCTCCTCTGCAAACCGCGAAACAAAAGGCCAGCTACGCCATCGGCCAGAATATCGCGAAGGGTCTGCAGAAAGATGAAGTCGATGTGGACTCGGCCAGCCTGGCGCGCGGCATTCGCGATGCCCTCGCCGGCAACAAATCGCTGCTGACCGACGAAGAAGCCAAGGCCGCCCTGACGGCGCTCGCCACCGAAGTTCGCGCCAAACAGCAGGCTAAATTGGAGCAGATTAGCGCGGCCAACAAAAAGCAAGGTGAAGAGTTTCTTGCCGCCAACAAAGCGAAAGACGGCGTAGTGACATTGCCCAGCGGGTTGCAGTACAGAATTGAAAAAGAAGGCACCGGCCCCAAACCGGCCCCCGGCGACAAAGTCACCTGCAGCTACAGCGGGACATTAATTGATGGCAAGGAATTCGATAGTTCCTATAAGCGCGGTCAACCAGTCACGTTCTCAGTGGGCGAAATCATCAAAGGATGGAATGAAGCGTTGCAGTTGATGCCGGTGGGATCCAAATGGCAATTGTTTGTGCCCCCCGATCTCGCTTACGGTGATCGCGGCGCCGGTCAGGATATCGGACCGAACTCCACGCTGATTTTTGAAGTGGAGTTGTTGTCCATCGCGCCAAAGGATGCCGCCGCGCCGACTGCGAAACCTGAAGCCCCCAAACCGGACAATAAACCGAGCTCGAAATAGTTACGCGCGACGCGTTCCAGCGAACGCGACTCCAGCTTTTTACAATTGCTTGTAACGGAAGCAGGTCGTTGCGTGGTCGTTCACCATGCCGGTGGCCTGCATGAACGCGTAACAAATCGTCGAACCCACAAAACGAAAACCGCGTTTTTTCAAATCTTTGCTCATGGCATCGGATTCAGCGGTTTTTGCGGGCAAATGCCGGTGTGTTTTCCATTTGTTGCGCTTCGGTTTTCCGCCAACAAATTGCCAGATATATTTGTCGAAGCTGCCGAATTCTTCCTGAACTTTCAGAAAAGCGCGGGCGTTATCAATCGTCGCTGAAATTTTCAAGCGGTTGCGCACGATTCCCGCATCCGCCAGCAACGAGCGAACTTTCTTCGCATCGTAACCAGCTACACGCGCCACGTCGAAGTTGTCGAACGCTTCGCGATAGCGTTCACGTTTCCGCAGAATCGTATCCCAGCTCAGTCCAGCCTGCGCGCCTTCCAATATCAAGAACTCAAACAGCAGCCGGTCATCGTGCACCGGAACGCCCCACTCCTCATCGTGGTAAGGAATATTCCACTCGTTCGAAGCCCATCGGCAGCGCGACACTTCGCAGTTGGACTTGGCGCGCGACGGCACGGAATCTCCTTGCAATTCATCCCGCTGGAAAAGAAAAGGGCGCGCAAGCTAAGAAAGAAAGTTTGCGCGCCACCTTTTCACTGCTTCGAATTAACCGACGTGGCGATCGATGGCTTTGGTGATCTGATCTTTGGGCACCGCGCCCACGATCTGTTCGACCACCTGACCGTTCTTGAACACCAGCAGCGTTGGAATTCCGCGGATGTTGTAGCGTCCGGCGGAATTCATCGCCTCATCCACGTTCAACTTGGTCACTTTCAACTTGCCGGCGTAGTCGTGGGCAACTTCCGCGACCGTCGGCGCCAGCATGTGACAAGGGCGACACCATTCCGCCCAAAAATCGACCAATACCGGCTGAGCGCTGCTCGCCGTCAGCACTTCAGATTCGAAGTTGCCGTCATTCACCGTGAGAATGTTTTCTGCCATGTGGTTTGCTTTCAGCGGGATACCGGTAAATCGGCTTTCCGCTGTCTCCTTCTCCCCTAATTAGATGTTGCAACAGGTATTTGGTTTCCTGCCGGCCGGCCCAAGCCCCGCACTGCGCGCGCCGCCTCGTAGATCTTGGCGTGTTCCGCAGCCGGTGTCTTCCATGAAAAATCCTTGACCATGCCGTTCAACTGTATCCGCTTCCAGATGCGCTCGTCCGCATAATGCTGAAGCGCCTGCTTCAGCGCGTACAAAAACGCCGTTCCAGTATATTCGGTAAATTTGAAGCCGGTGCCGGTCCCGTGCTCGACGTCGAAACTCTCCACCGTATCGTCGAGTCCGCCTGTGGCCCGCACCACTGGCACGGTACCATATTTCAGGCTGTAAATCTGATTCAAACCGCAGGGTTCGTAGCGCGACGGCATCAGGAAAATATCCGCTCCGGCTTCCACCTTGTGCGCGAGAGCATTGTCGTAAGCGAATTTGAAACCAACTCGTCCGGGATAGGCATTCGCGAGCGCGCGGAACAAATCCTCATAGCGTTTCTCACCCGTACCCAACACCACCATCAGCACATCTTCGTGTAGCATTTCGTGCGCGCGGTCGGCGATCAGGTCGAACCCCTTCTGGTCGGCGAAGCGCGAAACGATGCCCAGCACCGCGCGATGCGGATTGTCATTTGCCAGGCCGAACGTATTCAGCAGATCCTGCTTGCAGGCCTGCTTGCCTGTAAGGTCCTTCGCCGAATACTTCATCGCGATAAATGGATCTCGCGCCGGATTCCACGCTCCGTAATCCACTCCATTCAAAATGCCCACCACGCGGTCTCCGCGGCTGCGAACCACACCATCCAGCCCGTAGCCGAATTCAGGTGTCTGAATTTCCTTCGCGTAACGCGGGCTGACTGTCGTGAGATAGTCGGAATAGACCAGGCCGCCCTTCAATAAATTCACATCGCCATAAAATTCCAGCGCGCCGGGATTGAAAAGCACTTCTGGGATTCCCGCACGCGCCAACACTTCGCGCCGGAATTGTCCGTGATAGCCCATGTTGTGGATGGTGAATACCACCGGCAAGCCCTTCACCACCGGATCATCGCCATAGACCGTGCGCAGTAAAACCGGCAGCAGCGCCGTCTGCCAGTCATGGCAATGGAAAACATCGGTTGGCCAAACATGCTTAGCGATTTCAATCGCCGCCCGGCAAAATTCGCTGTAGCGTTCGGCATTATCCGCGAAATCGCCGGCGGAATTCCCGTAAATTCCGTCGCGATCGAAGTAGCCGGGATCGTCCACGAAAAAGTAGCGAACGCCATTCAGCAGCGTTCCATCCACGATGGCTGGAAATCGCAAGCGATTTCCGAGCGGCACAGTCAGGCTTGGAATGATTGCGGCATTGGCCTGCGTTCCCCGATATCTCGGCAGCACCACGGCCACTTCATGGCCACGTGCGACCAGGGCTTTGGGAAGCGCCTCGACCACGTCGGCCAGGCCTCCGGTCTTCGAGAATGGCAGACCTTCGGACGCCGCAAAGAGGATTCTCATAATTTCAGCCGCAATTCTTGTACGCTCTTACAGATACCGGTTTTACGACGACCGGCACAGACCACCGGCGGCGGAGACGCCTCAAGTTTAGCGCATATTCACGAGCACAGAAAATCCGCAAGAGCACTGAAGGGCAGGCATGGCGAGGCAACGGCTGGGACAGCATTTCCTATACGATGCGGGCTGGCGCGAGAAAATTGCGCGCGCTATTCGCGTTTCAAGTAACTCCGATGAACGTCCGCTCGCGGCCGAAAAACCATATTGCTGGATCGAAATTGGCGCAGGCCACGGCGAAATGACGAAGTATCTGGCCGCCACTGGCGCGCCGGTTTACGCCGTGGAGCTTGATCCGCCGTTGATCTCGCATCTGCAACAGCTCAGCAGAGAGTTTCCGAATCTTTCTGTTGTTCTGGGGGACGTACTCGAAACTGATCTAATGTCCATCGCTGGCGGGCGGCGGATTCGTCTCTACGGCAATTTGCCCTATTACATTACGTCGCCCATCCTGCATCATTTTTTCTCCTTTGCGGAACTGATCGACGAAATTCACATCGTGATCCAGCTTGAAGTCGCGCTTCGTTTGGCTGCGCATCCTGGGACACGCGATTACGGCTACCTGTCCGTGCTTACGCAATATTTCTCTGTGCCTTCGATCGCTCTTGAAATTCCGCCTGGGGCCTTTCGTCCGCCTCCGGAAGTGGGCTCGGCGCTGGTTTCCCTGAAACTTCCCGGAGACAAGGCGAAGCTAGGCATTTCTGATGACGAGCAATTTTTGGATTTCGTGAAGAAATGCTTCGCGCAAAAACGAAAGACGCTAGTTAATAATTTGCGTGGAATTGCGACGCCGGAAAGGGTGAAAGCAGCGTTGGTCGATTCGGCTTTGTCTGCTTCCGCGCGCGCGGAGGAATTGTCAGTGGCGCAGCTGGCGGCGCTGTTTACGAGACTGCGTTAGCTTTTTGTGTGATCGGCCGAGGCGATTACAGCCACGCTAGCGACTTGTCCTGCCGTCTTTAGGTCGTGTTAGCTCCAGCAGCCTATCCGGATAATCGGAAATAATGCCGTCAACTCCCGCCTCGACCAGCAGCCGCATATGCCCTGGATGGTTTATGGTCCAGCAGACCACCTGCAAGTCGCGGCCGCGCGCCTCTTTCAATAAGCGCGGAGTAACCAGATCGCCGCGCACCGCAAGTTGCCTGGCCCCGATTTCGGTCGCCTTGGCTAACGGTTCAGGAATTTGCCCTTCGAACAACAGTCCGGTCATCAGCGTGGGCTCGATTTTCCGAACCCCGGCCAGAATCGCCGGATCGAACGAAATCACGACGGTGCGTGCGATCTCCCTCGACTCGCGCAGAGCGCTGATCAGCGCGTGCTCACCGCCCCATGAACCGGACGGTTTCATCTCCAGATAAAAGACCACATCGTGCTTTTTGGCGAACTCCAGGATTTCTTCGATGGTCGGGATTCGTTCGCCGGCAAACTCGCTGCCGAACCACGAACCGGCATCCAGCCTGCGCAATTCCCCCAGCGTCATATCGTGCACCGCGCCCTGGCCGTTGGTGGTCCGATTTACCGTCGCATCGTGAAGGGCCACCAAGCGCGCGTCTCGCGAGAGCTGCAAATCCGTCTCGATGAAGCCAGCGCCCATGGTAACGGCTCGCCGAAACGCCGCAAACGTGTTTTCCGGGGCATGTCCAGACGCCCCGCGATGCGCTATCGCTAACACCGATCGTTTCTCCGGGCATTGCGAAATGGATTCAGCAAACCATGGCTCCTGCCGCCTGGGTGCTATCGTACCATCCCCTCGGAGACCGTCGGCTTGGTCTCGCGGCTGAGCACACGACATTCCGCGACAATTTTGCACCAATCCCTGTTGACGCTTCTTGTCGCTTGCCATGGTCTGCTTACAGGTCTAAGGTCAGTCCACTGAAAGACCCTTCAAGACAAAAGGAATCCAGCAATGATGGACATTATCGTTAGGAAGTTCTTCGTTATGGCGATAGCGTCCGCCGCCGTAGCGCTGCTTTTGCCCGCCGCGGTACCCGCACAAGACAGCGGCCTCTGGACCGCGATCGATCCGAACGATCTAAAGCTCGACGACAACCCGAAGCTGCCCGGCGGACCGGCCATGGTGCTGGATTACTGGCACGAGATAAACAATCTACATTCCAATGAAACGATAAGAATTCGAATCAAAGTGTTCCGCGAACAGGGGACAAAATACGCCAATGTCGAGATTCCCTACTTTGCAAAATACATGCGGGTCGAAGACATCCGCGCTCGTACCGTTACTCCCCAGGGCCTATCCAGCGATTACAACGGCGGCGTATTTGAAAAGGAGATCGTAAAGGCGCGACGCTATAAATTGAATGCGAAAACTCTGATCCTTCCCAACGTGCAGGTTGGGACTATCATCGAGTACACCTACCGCTTGCATTGGAAGTCCGGATTTCCCGACCTCATAAAGAGTCCCGGCCGGTACCTCATTACCGAGCCGATCGCCTATCTGGCCGGCGATTGGGAAGTGCAACGCGACCTGTTTGTCCGCCACGCTCATCTGACACTTCGTGCCTATCCGAATTCAATGCTTCGCAATCTCACGGTGGGCTTGCCAAATTACCTTGGAGCGAATCGTGGTGCCGACGGCACGCTCTATGTCGAATTCGAGAACATTCCCGCATTCGAGGAAGAGGAATCTGCGCCGCCCGAAGACAGTATTCGCGGCCGGTTCGTGGTTTTTTACACTTTCGGTTTCGAAGAAGCTGAGAGTTTCTGGAAGTCGGTCGGCAGGCAGAAGGGGAAATTTTATGACGAGTTTCTGAAAAAATCCGGCCGCGCCAAGAGCGAAGTGCAACGTTTGATCGCTCCCGGCGACACGGACGAGCAAAAACTGAGAAAGCTTTATGCTCGCTCGCAGGAAATTCGCATGGTCAGCTATGAGGAATCGAAAACGGAAAAGGAGCAAAAGCGCGAAGAGCTGAAGGAAAACAAGAACGCCGACGATGTCCTTTCCAGAAATTATGCCTACGGGGACCAGGTCAATCTGGCGTTCATGGCGCTGGCTCAAGCCGCGGGATTCAAGGTGAATGCGGTGCGCCTGGTTTCTCGCGACAATCATTTTTTCCAGCAGAAATTCTTTGATCCTGCGCAGCTCAATGCCACGGTAGTGCAAGTGATCTTGGACGGAAAACCCAGATACTTCGATCCGGCAACCAAATATTGTCCGTTTGATTTGGTGCCCTGGGCCGAGACCGATACGATCGGCGTGTTAGCAGACCAGTTGAAACCCGCAGTTCTGCAGCTTCAGATTCGCCCCAGCAGCGAAGCGGTCGTGCGGCGGTCCGCGGAGCTGACCGTTGACGACGAGGGAAACGTCGAAGGCGACGTGCACCTGGTCTTCGAAGGACAGGAAGCTCTGTTGTGGCGGCTGGATGCGCGCAACGTGGATGACGCGCAACGGCGCAAGAGCCTGGAAGATTGGCTGAAAGCGATTTTGCCGGACAATTCGGAATGCACGCTCACTTCATCCGATGGCTGGACAAAAAGCGACGGGCCAGTCACCGCGACACTGCACGTGCAGACCCACGGTTACGCCAGTCAAGTGGGACAACGGCTTTTGCTGCGACTCGGCTATTTCAAAACTTCCGAAAACAAACCCTTGTTCTCCAGCGCACACCGCACGCACCCGATCTATTTTCGCTATCCCATGCAGTCTTACGATATCGTACGAATCACACCTCCCAAGGGCTTCGCGGTCGAGGCTACGCCTGCTGCATTGTCGTTCAAAAGTGGCGCAGCGAATTTCGACTTGAAAGCGGAAAAATTGGACCGAGCGATGCAGATCACGAGATCCTTCGTGCTGGGCGCCAACTATTTCCCCACTGACAAGTATTGGGAGATGAGAGACTTCTTCCGGCGCGTGGCCGTCGGCGACGAAGGACAGGCGGCCCTGAAGCACTTCGCACCAAGCGCTTCGCAAGCCAACTAGCACTCATTGGTGTGGTTCGCGATGCGCGATTGCTGGCAGCCCAGGGGCCTGCAGCCATTCTGGTGTTCAGGATGCTCCCTAGCGCCCCGGTACGTCGGCCTTACCCGCCGTTACTCCGCGTGACCACGGCTTGCCAGTCGCTCTCCCCTAGGGGAGACACTGCATTCCGCGAATTCACTTTCTGGACATATACTTTTGTACCCGCTGCCGTCCGCCAAAAAGGAGAAAGTCCATGCATAGCGTTCACCGTGTCACCGGGCCCTGGGCTCTCGCACTCGCCATGCTATTTGCTCCCTCCACTATTTCCGCCGGAAGTCAGAATGAGCGTCCTCAGCGTAACGAAAAGAAAATGCATGACAATCTGGTGAAGGAAGTCCGTCACCAGTTGCTGCTGCTTCCCTATTATTCGGTTTTCGACAACCTGCTTTATAAAGTGGACGGCGACAGAGTCACGTTAATGGGACAAGTGGTGCGCCCGACGCTCAAGAGCGATGCCGAACATGCCGTGAAGGAAATTGAAGGTGTTTCCGCCGTAGACAATGAAATCCAGGTGCTGCCCACCTCGCCGATGGATGACCAGTTGCGGCGCGCTGTTTATCGTGCGCTGTACGGAGACCCGGCGTTGTCGCGCTATGGAATGTCCGCGTTGCCCTCGATTCACATCATTGTGAATAACGGACACGTGACGCTGGAAGGTGTGGTGGATTCGGAAGCCGACAAAAATCTGGCCAATATCAGGGCTAATAGCGTCCCGAATGTTTTTTCCGTGACCAACAACCTCGTTGTAGGTTCTGACGGCAAGACGAAATAAAGTTTGTTTACCAAACTTTGTAAATTTGCCCGGTTTGCTTGCCTTCGACGCTTTTGCTGTAAGCGAGCGCAACCTCTTTTGCGGGCGCGGCTTTGTAGCCGCGAAAATACGGGCCGAAGGAATCCAGCGACTCTGCGACCACCGTCGGGCTGACCGCATTAATCCGCAACCCACGCGGCAGTTCGATCGCGGCTGCTCGTACAAAGCCATCAAGCGCGCCGTTCACCAGCGACGCTGCTGCGCCGTACTGAATCGGATCTTCGCTCAAAATACCGCTCGTTAGCGTGAACGACCCGCCGTCGTTTAGAAATTCCTGGCCGGCAAGAACGGTGTTCACCTGGCCCATCAACTTGTCGCGCAGTCCGATATCAAATTTTTCGGGGGTCAGTTCCGCCCATGGGCCGAAGTGCACGCTTCCTGCCGTGCAAACGATCGCGCCCACCTTCCCTATCCTTTCAAAGCAGGATTTCAGGCTCGTGATGTCCCGCATATTCGCCTGAAAGTCTCCGTTCTGCTGGCCCACCGCGACGATTTCATGCCGCGGCGAAAGTTCCGCCGAAACCGCTTTTCCCAACGTTCCGCTTCCGCCGATCACGATAATTTTCATCGTTATTCTCCCGTTCTATTCGAGTTTAGAGACAGCGTTTTCGCTCTCATTTGTCCCATGTCCGGTGTCTTTTTGCGAGCCGCGCGAATCACGTTATAATTTTTGCATGCGCTTCCGCACCGCTCTTTATCTTTCCACTGCGATCGCCATCCTTGCTTGCCTTCCATCGCGGTTAGTGGCACAGGGAGCTTATTCCGAGACAGACGAACAGGCCTGGCGTACGCAGCATGCGGCAGACCTGCAAAAACCCGACGGTTGGCTTTTCTTGATAGCGCTCGAATGGCTCCAGCCGGGAGAGACTTCGATCGGTTCAGCGCAGGAAAATAGAATTCACCTTCCAAATACCGTTCCGGCTCACGTGGCCATTTTGAAATTAGAAAACGACGCGGTCACTCTGGCGCCGCCTAACGAGGGCTTTCCTTCCGGCCTGCAGATCGACGGCGCGCCCGCTAAACAGCAGGCCCTCCGCGCGGATCAGGACAAGGACAAGTTCAACTCGCACGTCACCATCGGCACTGTGAATTTTTACATGATCAAACGCGCCGACAAATTTGCCCTGCGCATCAAGGACGCGAAATCGCCTTCGCTGCTCGAGTTTCACGGTCTGAAGTGGTTCGAACCCAATCCTGCTTATCGCGTTACTGCGAAGTGGACGCCGTACGTTCCAGCCAAAAGTGTTTCGCTGCTAACTCTCGTCGGCACCGAATATTCGGAACCAGTTCCCGGATTCGCGGAATTCACACTGCAAGGAAAAACCTTCCGCTTGGAACCGGTGCTCGAAGATCCCAACAATCCGAAGCTTTTTTTCATTTTAAAAGACACTACCAGCGCGGAAACCACTTATCCTGCATGCCGATTTTTATATACAACATTTCCAAGCCACGGCGTAGATCAACCCGGCGAACTGCTGCTCGACTTCAACCACCTGGAAAATCCGCCATGCGCCTATACGCCGTACGCCACTTGCCCGCTTCCTCCCGCCGACAACCGGCTGGCCATTGCGCTGCCGGTTGGCGAACAGCGGTATCATAAGTAAATATGACCTCGGGCTCTCCTAACGCGCTGCATCGCGAAGGCGATGATACCGGCGCCCGCGAAAAGATGGTTGCACTCCGCGGCGCACTCTTGCGTCTCCACAAAGCTCTGCTGGAAATGGAGCGCCGCGACTACGAACGCGAACATGGCGTGGTCAACGTCGGCGAACTTTTCCGGCTGGTGGTTGACGATTCGCAATTCAGTTGGCTGCACAATATTTCGGAATTCGTGGTTCGCCTGGACGAAGCGCTTACAGGGAAAGCTCCCATCGGTCCCGCGGACTCCGAGACCGCGTTCGACCTGGCGCGGAAAATGTTTACGCCCACGGAAAGTGGCGACACTTTTCAGAAGCAATATTTCGCGGCGATCCAGCGCGATCCCGCGGTGGTGATGGAGCATGCCGAACTGGCGCGATTGTTTTCGCAAACCCTGCCCAAGGAAAAGAAGGAGTAGTTTGTCGCGTGCAAGGGATGCGACAGCCCATCTAAAATAAAACCTGACATGACAAATTCTCCGACCTTTGAATCTTCAGAAGTTTTCCATAACGTCGCGCAGCAGCGCTTCGAACTGCGCCTTGGCGACGCGCTCTGCCTGCTCGATTACCGTCTCTCTCCCGGAAAACTCGTGATTTACCATACAGAAGTGCCGCAACCGATCGAACGCCTTGGCCTCGCCGCGCGCATGACGCGTGCCGCCCTCGAATTCGCACGTTCAGAAAACTTGCAAGTCGAGCCGCGCTGTCCCTACACCGCGGCATTCATCCACAAAAATCCCGAATTCGCCGACCTGCTCGTTCCCCGCTAAATCTATGGCGCGCCACTTCCAAATTGGTCGGCGCGGTTCGCGCAACCCGCGTGTCATAATCTCGCCAGCTCCTTTGCAGCATTTTTCGGCGCAACGAGAATTTCATGGAAAAATCCGCCCATAACAGGGCCTGGTCTTACGCCGCTCTAGTCACAGCCATCGTCTGCATCGCTTGGTCCGCGATTTTTGTTCGCTGGACTTCGATCCCCGGTCCGGCCTCGGCGTTTTATCGCTGCCTGATTCCGGCGATCGTGTTGCTTCCCACCTGGTTTTTGCCCGGACGCCGCCAAAAGCTCAGTCGGCGCAGCTACGCCATTATCGCCATTGGCGGATTTTTCTTTGCGCTGGATCTCGCCTTCTACAACACCTCCATCCTGCAAACCAGCGCCACCAATTCCACGCTGCTCGGCAACAACACGCCCATTATCGTTGGTCTGCTTACCTGGCTGCTCTTCCGCCGCCGCCCTGCGTTTTCGTTCTGGGTCGGCCTAGTACTCGCAGTAGCCGGATCGGCCGTAATCATGGGCGCCGATTTGGCCAAGCATACCAAGTTTGGCCTGGGCGACATTTTTGCGCTCGCCGCCGCGGCCTGTTTCGCTGTTTATCTGATCGCTACAGAGGAGATTCGCTCTCACACCACCACGCTGGAATTTTTGCGCCTGGCCATTCTCTCCAGCACGATTTTCATGTTTGTATTCACGCTGATCCTCCACACTCCGTTGATCGTTCCCGACCGCCGCACATTATTGGCGCTGCTTGGACTCGGCCTGGTCTCGCAACTCGGCGGCTACCTGGCGCTGACCTACGCGCTCGGCCATCTTCCGGCTACCATCACTTCGGTCAGCTTGCTGTCGCAGGGGCCTCTCACTGCCGTACTCGCAGCGCTGCTGCTTGGCGAGCCGCTGACCCGTTATCAGATTGCCGGAGGCGTGTTGGTTCTCCTCGGTGTAGGATTGGCAAACCATCTCGGCCGCCCGGAAAACGAAGTGAACGCCGCATTCGGCGAGACAGCGGACACGGTAGCCGCCGAATCTAACGCCGGAGACGATGTCCCGGCTTACGTGTCTAAGAAGCTGTCCTAGCTGTTCTAGCGGGCGGACCAACGCCGATGAGCGATTCTCTACAAACCGGAAAATTCTACGGCGCGATGCAACGCCGCATTGAATTGGGTGGCGTTGTCCTGACCGAAGTAGTGCACGCCACTGGACGCAAACTTCCCTGCCATACCCATGAATCCGCCTACTTCGGTCTGCTCCTCGCCGGCAGCTATTCGGAACGGTGCACCCACCGCGCAGCCGAATACGCTCCTTTTACGATGGGCTTTCACCCTCCCGCGCTAACCCACTCCGACGAGGTAGGTCCAGGCGGCTCAAGAATGTTTTGCGTCGAACTTCGCGATACTTATCTCTCCGGCGCGCGTGCTTTTTTGACCTCTCCGCAATTCGTGCCGGACCTGTGCGCATCGGCGGTCACCTGGCTTGGCCTGCGTTTATATCGCTCGTTCGCATACCAGACGCTCAGCGCCCTCGAACTGCAGGAACTATGCGGCCAAATGCTGGAACGCATAAGCGGTTCGCGAATATGGGCGGAAAAATCTCGCCCGGACTGGCTCGATCGCGCGCTGGAATTGCTTCACGAATCGTACCGGCAATCGCTCACGTTGGAAGAAATTGCCGTGCAAGTAGGCGTGCACCCGATTCATCTCTCTCGCGTCTTTCGGAAACACTATGGCTGCACGATGGCTGAATTCATGAATCGGCTGCGCGTGCAGTATGCCTGCCGCGCCTTGGCCAACGGATGGGCCGATCTGGCGGACGTCGCCAGCGACGCCGGCTTCGCCGATCAGAGCCACCTCGGCCGCATTTTCAAATCCTGCACCGGGCAGACGCCCGGAAAGTTCCGCGCCTTCTTCCATGATCAACTTCATTAGATGAGCCAGCGCGGCGTCATCCTGAGCCGGCCGAAGGCGGGCGAAGCATCTCAAACTATCGCGCTCCGCCCGCTATGGACCAACTCCCCTTGCGCGATGTTTGTTTCGTTCTATACGCTTTCCTGGCGTCCAGCGCAAAATTGTTGACAGGAAATCAGGATCGAGTAGTTCATACGGAGGAAATCTCATGCCGAGGTCAATTTATCTAGGCGCAATACTTGCCGTTCTCGCGATCGCTGCGATCGAAAGAACTCCGCGCGTGTCCGCTTTCGCCACGCTGAAGCCAGCGGCCAACCCGGAATTCACCGCCGACGGCAAGCTGGTCCGCCCCGAGGGTTATCGCAAATGGGTCTTTCTGTCCTCCGGCTATGGCATGAGCTATTCGCAAGGCGCATCGTCCGATCAGGACCACCTCATGTTCACCAACGTATTTGTGCCACCTGCGGACTACGATTATTTTCTGGCGCACGGGACATGGCCGGACAAAACCATGTTCGTCCTTGAAATGTACGGCTCGCAATCGAAAGGCTCAATCAACCAGCATGGTCACTTTCAAACCGAACTGATGGGGCTGGACGTCGAAGTAAAAGACGCCTCGCGCTTCCCTGACAAGTGGGCATATTTCGGTTTCGACGCCGATGAAAAATCCAGCTCCGCGACTTCCCCGGGAAAGAACGACTGCTGGAAATGCCACGATCAAAACGCCGCCGTGGAACACACCTTCGTGCAGTTTTATCCAGCGTTGCTAAGCATTGCGAGGGAAAAGAAAACCATCAAGGATGGCGTAAAACTGCCGTAATCTCTGCTTTTTCTTGTTTTATGTAGCAGCGGCTTTACGCCGCTGCGGTTTGGCGGCGTTCGAACCAACGGCACGCCAGGAAAAAATCAAAACCAAGCGCGCTCCAATATACATACAAAAACTGTCCCTCACTCACGCCTTGGCGGCAGGCGCGGTCTCCGGCGCAGGCGCCATCACCTCAACATTGTTGCCGTTCGGATCCTTCACATACACGGAACTCGTTCCATCGCGATGAACCGTTGGTTCGCCAAATGCCGCAGGATCGCCGACGATCGCAATGTGCGGCGGATGCTGCTCCGCGATCACAAACGCCAGCCGCACATTCCCAAACGCCAGCATCGCCCACGTCGCATCCTGATATTCGACTTCGCATCGAAATCGCTTGGCGTACCACTCGACTGTTTCTTTCACATCCTTCACGCGAATCGCCGCGTGGTGCAATGTGTCCAGACGATTCTCTTTGCTCATGAAAGTTGTACCCCCGTTCTGCCAGTATCCTTCCTTTAGAGTAGTAGAATTCCCCTCGCATTGGCGAGCGCTGTTGCTTCCTTTTCTTCCTGGTCGGGAATCTGAGAAGATTCCACGCACAATGAATTCAATTTAATCGGTGGGGGCCGCGTGCCGCAAACTTTTGAAAATCAGGTCGCGATCATAACCGGCGCCGGCAGCGCCGAAGGAATCGGATTCGCTGTAGCGCGCCGCCTTCTTACCCAAGGAGTCAAAGTCGCCATCAGCTCAACCACGGACCGCATTGACGAACGCGCCCGTGAACTGGATCCGTCCGGTTCACGAGTCTTTTCTTTCGTGGCCGACCTCACGTTCGAAGCACAAGCTCAAGCCCTGGTTGAAGCCGTCATGTCGTGGCAAGGCCGCGCCGACATCCTCGTCAATAATGCCGGCATGATTCAAACCGGCCAGCCAATGCATTCTGGTTTCTTGGAAAATATAGCGTTCTCCGCGTGGCAGCGCCAGCTGGCGATTTCGCTCAACAGCGCTTTCCTGATGACTCGAGCCGTTCTACCGATCATGAAGAAACAAAACTACGGCCGCATCGTAAATGTATCTTCGGTCACTGGGCCGCTCGTCAGCTCCCCTGGCTCGGCCGCATACGGAGCGGCGAAATCCGCCATGGACGGCATGATGCGCGCCGCAGCTCTCGAAGTCGCCGAACATGGAATCAACTGCAACGCCGTCGCACCGGGCTGGATTCAAACCGCCTCTTCCACCGACTCGGAAAAAATTGCCGCGCGCGCCACTCCGCTTCGCCGCGCCGGCACTCCAGACGAAGTTGCCGCAGCCATCTGCTTCCTGGCATCGCCGGACGCATCTTATATCACAGGGCAATCGCTGGTGGTGGACGGAGGAAATCTCCTGCAGGAAGACAAATCCCTCGCTCGAAGTGAATGAATCGGCTTCGCAATTACAAGTAAACTAGAGCCGCCTCGCGCTGCACCCACCTCCGCGTCGGCACGCAATCAGGAGGTCTCATGCCCCGCGCCTCACGCATCGTTTATCTGATGTCCCTCGCCCTCTTGTTGCCGGCGTTTGCCACCGCCCAGGACAACTTACCGAACGCTCAGGCCAATGAGTCTGCGCCACCGCAGCATCCGCGCGCCAAAATCGGCATCGCGCTCGAAGGCGGCGGCGCGCTCGGCCTCGCTCACATCGGCGTCCTGCAGTGGTTCGACGACCATCACATTCCCATCGACTATATTGCCGGGACGAGCATGGGCGGGCTGGTCGGCGGCCTCTACGCCACCGGAAAAACTCCAAAAGAACTTGAGGAAATCGTCGAACAGCAAAATTGGGACATCATCATCGGGGGCAAGACGCCCTATCAGGATTTGTCCTATCGCCGCAAAGAAGATGCCCGCGACTATCCGACCTTTATTCAGATTGGCCTTAAAAAGGGATTGCTACTCCCCGCTGGCCTCAACGCCGGTCATCAAATCAGTCTGCTCATCGATCGCGAAACACTCCCCTACGCGAATCTGACTTCATTCGACGAGTTGCCGACTCCCTATCGCTGCGTCGCGACCGATCTCGTCAGCGGCAAAGAAGTCATTTTCAAAGACGGCAGCCTGTCGCAGGCCATGCGTGCCACCATATCCATTCCCGGACTGTTTAATCCCGTTCGAAGAGACAATCAGGTCCTCGTGGATGGCGGCCTGGTCGGCAATCTTCCTACGGATGTGGTGCGAGCCATGGGCGCGGAAGTCGTGATTGCCATTCACCTGGAGGTTGCGCCCGCAAAACCAGACGAGATCCAATCGCTCTTCAGTGTTCTCGGACGTTCTGTCGACGTTGTCGTGCGTGAAAATGAAATCCGCGGTTTGTCCAGCGCAGACCTGGTGGTAAATGTCGACCTGCACGAATATAGCTCCCTAGATTACGAGAAATCGCGCGCTATTATTGATGTCGGCCACAAAGCCACAGAAGCCAAAGCGCGCGTTCTCGAACCTTTCGCGCTCAATAACCATGACTGGCAAGCTTATTTGCAAGCGCGAGACCTGCGCCGCCGCAGCGAGTTTCCTACTCCACAGTTTATTCACGTCGAAGGCACGGATCCGGACGCCGCAAGACACATCGAGGTTTTCCTTCAGCCTCTCGTCGGAAAACCGCTCGACACCGCAACTCTCGATGGTCTGCTAACCCGTCTGACCGGCATCGGCAAATTCGACTCGATTGGCTATCGCGAAATTAACGACGGCGTTCGCACCGGGCTGCTGATCGAAGTCCACGAAAAAAGTTATGCTCCACCGCTTCTGCAATTTGCATTCGAAGTAGACGGCTCGGAAACCGCCGATGTCTCCTTCACACAGGCTGCGCGGCTCACTCTGATGGACGTCGCCGGTTACCGCTCCGAATGGCGCACTGACTTGCTCTTCGGAATCACCTATGGCATTTCCACCGAGCTCTACAAACCTCTCAGCAGCTTTTCTAAATTTTTCGTAGCTCCGAAAGGGGCCGAAAACTACACGCAATTCAAAATTTACCGGCGCTCTGACCCGCTCGTTATTTACGGACGAAACGATGTCAGAGGTGGCGTCGATCTCGGTTATGGTTTCAGCCGCTTCAGCGAAATTCGTATTGGCTACGAAATAGGCGCTCTCAATGAACGCGTTCGCTTAGGACAACCGCAATTTCCTTCCATCTCCGGACGAATCGGAAACGCAAAACTGCGTTTCCGTATGGACCATAGCGACGACCCCATCATTCCGCGGCGCGGCTACACAGCCGAAACAACTTTCCGCTGGTATGACACCAGTCCCGGCGCGCCGCAAGGATTTCCCACGATGGAAGGGCAAGTCCAATTCTTCCAGCCAATCACTACGCCGGCTTCCGTTTTCGTAACGGCGCAAGGTGGCACCACCTTCGGTACTCGCGATATCGGCCCAATCCCACAATTTTTTCTTGGTGGGCCATTGCGCCTCGGCGCCTACGGCACCAACGAACTCTTCGGAAACCAGTACTATCTTTTCCGGCTGGGCTATCTCCACGACCTCTTCACGCTGCCCCCGTTCATCGGCAAAAAAATCTATGCGATTGGCAGCTACGAGTTCGCCAAAATGTACGGCTTCCAGGCGGAAAGCGGTTTTCCAAATGACGTCAACATCGGCGTCCTAGCCGAAACTGCTTTCGGCCCGCTGGTCGTCGGCGGAAGCTACGGCGACTCCGGCCACCGCAAATTGTATTTTCAGCTCGGCAGGGTGTTCTGAGTAACGGAGCTTGGCAGCAGGGTGACAGCACTTAGCCGTTTATCGTGATCTCGATCTTCCACTGAAATGGTCGAAATTCCGCTAGCCTTTCAAAATCTCGAGCATTTGCCGTGATGACTGTTGTGCCGGTGCGAGCGGCGCTTATTGCAATCAAGGCGTCATTGGTCAGCCGGCCTCTGCCAATCTGATCAAAATCGTACCTTGCAGCAAGGAGCGCCAGCACTTCTCCAGCTTGCGCCCAGTCTTTCAGATCGCGCACTAAGACTCGGCTGGCTCGATCGAAGTCGCGTTCGAACCGTTCTACGACGTGCCGGTTCTTGGCGTTTGCGCCGACGTACAGCTCTTCCAGCTCAACCGAACCCAGCCAAATCGATTCGCCCTTTGCCAAACGTCTGAGTTCCAGCGCTGCGCCATGCTTCATTTGCAATGCCGCGATGTTAATCGATGAATCGAACATCACCGACGGCATTTACTTGTCCAGAGTGCCGTAAATATCTTTGATCTCAATGCCGCTCTCGACGAAGCGGTCATTGGCCTCTCCGGCTATGCGATTCCGCTGGTACTCTGAGATGACCAAGTCCAATGCGCGTTCTATCGCCTCGGTTTCAGTACTAGCGCGCAATACTCTCTGAGCGCGCTTGATTTTCACCGCGTCCAGACGGAAATGCTTGTGCGAACGAGCTCTGCTGGTCGACATACCATGTTGCTCCTCTCAAAGTATGCCATGTGGATGTACACAGACTTAGCATTTATGAACATCACCGATAATAGTAGGCGCGAACGCAGTATAGAACTCTTTGATGCTTGGAGCGCGTCAATCCTGGAAATGACTGAACAAATTGTTCAGCGATTCGGCCAGTGTGGGGTGAGCGAACACAGCATCTTTCAACACCGTGTAAGGCAGCTTGCCCATCATCGCCAGTTGCACCTGGGCCATGATTTCGCCGCCTTCAATCCCCAGTATCGCGGCGCCAAGCATCTGCGAGCTGTCTGCGTCCACAATCACTTTCATGAAACCGCGCGATTCATCCAGTTCCAGTGCTCGCGCCACATACGACATCGGCATCTTCGCGACGCGGATCTTGCATCCCGTCGCGCGCGCTTCTGTTTCATTCATGCCGACCCGGCCCAATTGCGGATCAATGAACAGGGTGTACGGGACCAGACGGTCCTTGATGGAAGCGTTTCCCTTTTCGATGATGTTGGTTCGAATGATGCGGAAATCGTCGTAGGAAATGTGTGTGAACGCGGGACCGCCCTTGATGTCTCCTAGCGCTAATACTCCTGAGGACGAAGTTTCCAGGCGGTCATTCACCTGAATGAAGCCTTGCTTGTCGGTGACGATGCCTGCAGCGCCGGTTTTCAACGATTCCGTGTTGGGAACGCGGCCGGTGGCGACCAAAAGATGCGTTCCTGTGATCGTTCGCGCATTATCATCGGCGGATGTTGTGTCCCGCTGCTTGCTCGAACTTTGCAGCGTTACTGTAAGCTGTTTATCAGACTTTGCAACGGCGTCGGCTCTCGAGTTCAGAAAAACCTCAATGCCGTCCTCCTTTAAGATTGATAACACCGCTTCCGCCACATCTTTATCTTCGCCGGCCAACAATTGCGCGCCAGATTGCACGACAGTCACCCGGCTTCCGAATCGGCGAAACATCTGCCCGAACTCCAGCCCGATGTAGCCACCACCGAGCACCAACAAATGTTCTGGGACCGCGTCCAATTCCATGATGCTCGTACTATTTAGGTAGGAAACTTTGTCCAGGCCTTCAATTTTCGGGACCGCTGGCCGGCATCCAGCGTTAATAAAAAATCTGTCCGCGGTCAATGCTAACTGCCCGCCATCCTTTTTGCGAACCAGAATCGTTTTCGGCCCGGTAAACTCCGCATCGCCAAAGATCAATTCAAGGTTTTTCGTTTTTTCAATTCTGGATTGGCTGCCGTTGCGAAAACTGTCCACAATCGCGCGTTTGCGCTCGCGCACTTTCACTAAATCAATTGTCAATTCGCTCGTATGCAGGCCATAATCCGCGCCCCGTCGCGCCAGGTATGCCACACGCGCGCTCGCGACCATGGTCTTCGTCGGCGTGCATCCTTCGTTGATGCATGTTCCTCCGACATGCTCGCGTTCCACAATAGCGGTGCGCATTCCCGCTCCCGCCAGCGCCTGACATAACGGCGTCCCGCCCTGTCCAGAACCGATGACAATCGCATCAAAACTCTTCGCAGCATCCGAAGCCATTGCTTCTCCTCAACAAACGCATCTCGATTGGATTTTCGGTTTGTGTAGCAGCGAGTTTATCCCGCTGCTCTTTCTCTCTGCAGATGTCATGACCGCTCCAAGTTGCCGCGCCAGTCGCGCGTTGTCAACCACACGTTTTTCCGTCCCATGTGCCCAAATCCGATGTGCCCGTATGCGATGTGCCCGCACCACATGTGAATGAACCGCAATGCCGCATTCACCGCCGCGTAACAACCGTCTCGTATAACTCCCCAGTCCGTTCCCATCCCTCCCAGGTCTGGCTCGAAGGAGTCTTATGTCTACCGTTGCAACCGCCTCAACCAGTCCTTCCGCAGTTCACGAAAAAATTTCCCAAGGTCCCGGTGTTGCCGGCATTCTGATTTTTATTGCTGTCCTCGTCGTTGGCATCGGTTACATCGGCTGGAGCCTCTCCCGCGATCTAACCAACCTGCACGTAACTTCAGTGCTCCCTTACTTCCTGTTGGGCCTCGCGTTGTTCGTGGCGCTGGGATTCGAATTTGTAAACGGCTTCCACGACACCGCCAATGCCGTGGCCACCGTAATCTACACGCATACTCTCGACCCGCACATCGCGGTAGTCTGGAGTGGCTTCTTTAATTTTCTCGGTGTCGTCACGTCCACAGGAATCGTGGCCTTCGGAATCATTTCGCTGCTGCCGGTGGAATTGATTCTGCAGGTTGGCAGCAACGCCGGATTCGCAATGGTTTTTGCGCTGCTGGTTGCCGCAATTCTTTGGAATCTCGGCACCTGGTATTTTGGATTGCCGGCTTCGAGTTCCCACACTCTCATCGGCTCCATCATCGGTGTCGGCATCACCAATCAGTTGATGAGCGTGCGCAGCGGAACCAGCGGTGTGGATTGGGGCCAGGCCGCCAACGTCGGCAAGTCGCTGCTCATTTCGCCGATGGTCGGCTTCATCTGCGCGGCGTTGCTACTGCTGGTGACCAAGGTCCTGGTGAAAGACAAAAAACTCTATCAGGCGCCCGAAGGCAATGCGCCACCGCCGTTCTGGATTCGCGGCCTGCTGATGCTCACCTGCACTGGCGTCAGCTTTTTCCACGGTTCGAACGACGGCCAAAAAGGCATGGGCCTCATCATGCTCATCCTCATCGGCACTGTGCCCACAACTTACGCACTGAACCACGCCATCACCCCGACGCAAACGCAGGATTTCATCGCCGTGTCGCGTCAAGCCGCCGAATCGCTCAACAAATATGTCGAGCAAAGCGCCGTCATTGGCGATCCCCGCGATGACGTCACCGATTTCATTCGTACCAAGGAATTCAAGCCCAACACCATGCTTGCCATGCGCACCCTGATCAACGACGTCGGAACCGAAATGGCGCAGTTCAAGGATCTTAAGAACGTGCCCAGCGATCAGGTCCGCAATTTCCGTAACGACATGTACCTCACCAGCGAAGCACTGCGCATCATGCAGAAAGGCGGCAAACCGGCAATTTCCGCCGCCGACGCCGCCATGCTGAAAAACTACAAAGGCCACATTGACAAGGCCACGCGGTTCATTCCGTTGTGGGTAAAAGTTGCTGTCGCCATTGCTCTTGGACTCGGCACCATGGTCGGCTGGAAGCGCATCGTGGTCACCGTCGGAGAAAAGATCGGCAAAAATCACTTAACCTATGCGCAGGGCGCAGCTGCTGAAATCACCGCCATGGCCACCATCGGCGCTGCCGACTATTTCGGCTTGCCCGTCAGTACCACTCACGTTTTATCTTCGGGCGTCGCGGGTACCATGGCGGCAAATCACTCCGGCTTGCAGTGGGGCACCGTCCGCAACTTGCTGATGGCCTGGGTCCTGACTCTGCCGGTAGCTATGACTCTCTCCGGCTTCTTGTTCTGGACCTTCCGCAAACTCTTTTAGCGCGCCTGTTCGCATCTCAGGTAGGGCGCAGCGAGCTGCGCCCTAAAACAACCAACACTAAACAGGGTTGCAATCCCCCGCAGGTGCAACCGCCATGCCTTCAGGGTGTACAATTTCGCCTGCTGTTTGCTCGGATGCAATTCATCTCTCTCCTCAAGTGAGGTCACAATGAATTCACTGCGGACTACATTCATTTCCGTGCTAGTTCTCTCCATCAGCGCTTCCTGCTTCGCGCAATCCTCCGGTCCTGACACTCGCCAAATCACCGATCCAAAATCGCTCAGTTCGGATTCTAATCCCGCTGCTCGGCCCCTTCCCATTGACGACCTTTATTTCACGCGCTCCGTCTCCAGCGCTTCCTGGTCACCCAACGGCAAAGAAATCGCCTTTACCACCGATATTTCCGGCCGTTCGAACCTCTGGAAAGTCAGCGCTAGCGGCGGCTGGCCTATCCAGCTCGCGCAATCCGACGAGCGCCAATATGGTGAAGTTTGGTCTCCCGATGGCAAATGGATCGTCTTTCAACAAGACACCGCTGGTAACGAACTATGGGACTTGTTCGCTATCCCCAGCGACGGCGGCCAGGCAATCAATTTGACCAACACTCCCGATATCCGCGAAGAAGGTCCGCGCTGGTCGCCCGACGGAAAGACCATCGCGCTCAACTACAAACCAAAAGAAGCCACCGTTTATGACATCGCGCTGCTGGACTGGGCCACGCACAAAGTCACACTTCTCACGCACGAGAACACGCCAAATCATCTTTGGAGTTCTGTTGCTTGGAGTTCTGACGGCAAAACACTCTACGCAAATCGCGTGGAGGTCAGCTTCACTGACGCCGATGTTTATGCCATTGACGTCGCGAGCGGAAAAACCATCAATCTCACTCCCCACCAGGGCCAATCCCTGAATCTCGCTTCGTCGCTCTCCAACGATGGCAAAAACCTGCTCATCACTTCCAATCAAAAAGGTGGCTACCAGAACGTGGCGCTCCTGAGCGTCGCCTCCAGGAGTCTCAGCTGGGTCACCGACACCAAATGGGAAGCTGGCGCAGGTGACTTCTCTCCTGACGGCAAGCGCTTCATCTACACCATCAACGCCGACGGACGCACCGATGTCTTTCTCGGCGACCTCGCCTCCACAAAATCAGAAAAACTTTCCATTCCCGCAGGTGTCAACGGTCCGGCCGCTAATCCCAATTCTTTCTCTCCTTCTGGCGATCGCCTGCTTTTTTCCCACGAAAGCTCCGTTCAGCCTGGCGATTTGTGGGTGTACGACCTGACTTCCCGCAATTCGTCGCAACTTACGTTTTCCGCCATCGCTAGCCTGAGTTCCGCGCCTCGCGCGCCTTCGCACATCGTCAGCTACCAATCTTTTGACGGAAAAACCATCAGCGCGCTGCTCTGGATTCCCTTCAACCTCAAACGCGATCAGTCCAACCCCGCGCTGGTTTTGCCGCACGGCGGCCCAACCGGACAGTCTGCCGACTATTGGAGCCCGCGCGTTGCCGCATTCGTTTCCCGCGGCTACGTCTGCATCGAACCCAACGTCCGCGGTTCTACCGGCTACGGCATCGATTTTCAAAAAGCCAACTACAAGGACCTTGGCGGCGGCGATCTTCAGGATGAAGTATTGGCGGCCAAATTTCTCGAAGCCACCGGCTACGTCAATCCAAAAAAGATCGGCATCACCGGCGGCTCCTATGGCGGGTTTATGACTCTCATGGCCATCGGCAAAACTTCCGACGTCTGGGCCGCTTCCGTCGAACTCTTCGGCATCATCGATTGGATGACCATGCTGAAGCACTCCGATCCAATGCTTCAGCAATATGAGCAAAGCCTTCTCGGCGATCCTGTGAAAGATCGCGCCGTCTACGATGCTGCCTCTCCTATCACCTACATCCACAACGTCAAAGCACCGCTCCTCGTTCTCCAGGGCGGCAATGATCCCCGCGTTCCACAAGAAGAAGCCGAGCAAGTCGTCGAGCTCCTCAAGAAAGACGGCAAAGTGGTCGACGCGCACTACTACCCCAACGAAGGCCACGGCTTTGAAAAACGCGAAAACCAGATTGATTCCATCCGTCGCACCGTCGCCTGGTTCGACAAATATCTCAAGGGCGTCAACTGATCGCTGTACTCCATTATTTGGCGAGCCTCGCTATCTTGTGCAAAACTGCCGTCTCTGCAAGAGAATCTACTTCCTCTTGACTTTCGCTTTTTGTTCGCTATACTGCTCTACGGTAGAGGAAACGGGAAACAGGCGCTGCCGGCTCCATTGCCATCTCGGCTCTCACGAGCCGGCAACCGCCTGTTATTCGCGATTGCCACTCTGCGAATGCCGAATCGTCTTATGCAGACCAACGCCGTAGATGCGCTATAAGTCTCCCTCCTGGTCTTGCCGTCGTAGTGCCGGGCTTCAGCCCGGCGTTCGTATAAACCCGCTATCTTTGCTCCGTAACATTCCCATCATCTCCCCGAAAAACATGCCTGCTATCACTCCTGGTGCGGCGCGCTGCTCGCACGAATCACCTGGCGTGATTTGAATCGCTCAGCGTCCGCCGCGAATCTTACCAATGGGGGTACCAAATGTCTTACGCCAAACGTCTAATCTCGCTCGCAACGCTTGCCTGCCTCGCTTCACTCGGCGGCACCAGCGCCAAAGCGCAGGAGATTAAGACTGTTTTTGTGATCACGATGGAAAATCATAACTGGACCCAGCCGGCCAACCAGTTCACCGGCGGCATCCAGCAGATTTATCTGAATCCGAATGCGCCTTTTATCAACAGTCTCGTGGATGGAACCGCCGTTGCCGACATCAACGGTTCCCAGGTCAACATCAGCCAGCAAGTCGCCTTCGCCACCGCGTATCACAACGTTCTTTCCACTCCCAGCGGCAACAATCCCGACATTCATCCTTCCGAGCCAAATTATCTTTGGGCCGAAGCTGGCACCAATTTCGGCGTGCTCAACGACAACGATCCCTTTAGCACTACCGGCGGCACCAACCAAAACACCAGCCAGCATTTGAGCGCTCTGCTCACGCAAGCCGGAAAAACCTGGAAGTCCTACCAGGAAGACATCGACCTCACGCCAAACGCCAGCAACCAACTCACGAACGTAGTTCTTCCACAATTTGACTGGTTCGTTCCCATCAACAGTTTTTCTGGAGTCTTCGCTCCCGGCGCCGCCAACCCGTTCAACGGCTCCAATCAGTACAACTACGCCGCCAAGCACAACCCCATGGTGTTCTTCACCGACGCCAACGGCGGCAACAATGCGACTCCTTCCAATCCGTTGTCTTCGCACTATGCGCCGTTACAGCAACTGTTCACCGACCTGGCCGCTGGCACCGTTGCTGACTACAATTGGATCAGCCCTGATCAGTTCAACGACATGCACACCACGCTCAGCGCCGGCTACAAAGGTCTCACCGGCGATCCCGCGAAAATCCTGCAGGGAGATGACTTCCTTCGCCAGATCGTTCCAGTGATCATGGCCTCCGATGCCTACAAAAATCACGGCGTCATCGTTATCTGGTTTGACGAATCCGAATCGGACGGCGTCGCCGGCGACAAAGAAGACGACTTCAACCACACCGTCGGCGAAATCGTCATCTCCGATCGCGCTCACGCCAACGTGAACAACAAGCCCTACGCCAGCTCCATCAACTACACGCATTCTTCCGATCTGCGCACCTGGCAGAATGTTTTTCACGTCGGACCCTATCTCGGCGACGCAGCAAACGCCACAGATCTCTCCGACCTCTTCAAGCCAGGCTCCGTTCCCAAGAAGCCCTAATCAGCTCAGCGCTTCGTCCTATCGAGCCGCACGCTTCACACGGGCACGGCTTCAGCCCGGCTCCTCTCGTAGGGACACGCTCCGAATTATCCCTGACACCGGACTGTGCTATCTTGCCGTTGCACGATCATTCGGCGACGGAATCGATGATGATGATGTCTACGGCGTTCGATCGGTAGGGGCACGACATATCGTGATATCGTGCCCGCGCCTTGCGCTCTTCTTTTTCGTAGTGACCGGTCTTCGGAGCAGTTCTTTTGCCGTTGGAGCGCGGCGGCCAAAGGGAATCTGACGTGGCCATGCAATCGAAGCTCATCCTTTGGGAAGTGGATACCCAGAGGGACTTCCTGTTGCCGGGAGGCAAGCTGTACGTCCCGGGCGCGGAAAAGTTGATCCCCAACATCAGCCGTCTCGTCAACACAGCACGCGAAAATCGCGCGTTTCTCATTTCCAGCCGCGATCATCACTCACCACAGGACCCTGAATTCAGAATTTTCCCGCCGCACTGCATCAAAGGTACGGAAGGAGCGCAAGTCATCCCCGAAGCGCTGGCGCAAAACGTCCTCGCCGTGCCCAATAAATCCGCGTTCCGATTGCCCGCGGACCTCACCCGATATCAACAAGTGCTCATCGAAAAGCAGTCGCTCGACGTATTTGATAATCCACACACCGCAGAGATTGTGAATAGTCTTTCCCCAAATGCGGAATTTTTCGTTTTTGGAGTTGTTACTGAGTATTGCGTGCAATTCGCAGCGAAGAGCTTGCTCGATCGCGGCCGACCCGTCTCTATTGTGACCGACGCGATCGAACACTTGGATCCCGCGGCTGGCAGCAAAGCCATCACAGAACTCACTGCCGCCGGCGCAAGGCTGACCACCACCGAAGCCGTACTAGCGCGCCTCCATTCCGCAAGCGCCAGCCACTAATTCCCAAGCGCCGAGTCGCGACACATGAGGCGCCGCTAGATACTCGCAGTAGTCGAATCCCGAGTTGGAATCCGCTGTTGCCAGTGCTGTCGCTCTCCCGACTCATCCCACGAGTGCGATCCTATCCCCTGGTTGAAGGCCTTTCCGAGTAAGGTAAAGTGGTAGCTCTATGATCATCAACCTCGCGCGGCGTGCACACGACCATAACTGGGAACTCGATCCCATTACGCGGTCTCTGCTTGACACCGATTTTTACAAACTGCTGATGCTACAGTTCATCTGGAAGCAGTTCCCTGAGACACGCGCCTCTTTCTCGTTCATCAATCGCTCCGACGAGGTTCGTCTCGGGGATTTGATCGATCTCGACGAGCTTCAAGAACAACTCGAACAAACAAAAAAGCTGCGCTTTCATAAGTCCGAACTGATCTGGCTCGCTGGCAATACCTTCTATGGACGCCGCGGAATCTTTGAACCGGCTTTCCTGGAGTGGCTCGAACGCGACTTCCGGCTCTCTGATTATGAATTGGCCATTCAAGATGGCCAGGTCTCCCTTTCTTTTCATGGCCTGTGGACAGAGACGACGCTGTGGGAGATTTACGCACTTTCGACCATCAGCGAACTGAAAACGCGCGCCAGCCTCAAGCGTCTTAGCGAATTCGAGCTCGATATTCTCTACGCCCGCGCCAAAACCAAACTCTGGGAAAAAATGGAGCGGTTACGCGGCGTCCCAGGATTGAGAGTCAGCGACTTTGGGACGCGACGGCGGCACAGCTTCTTGTGGCAGGAGTATGTCGTAAAAGCCATGAGCGACGTGCTCGGCAGCAGCTTTACCGGAACCTCGAATACATATTTGGCCTATAAACACGACCTGGAGGCAATCGGTACCAATGCCCATGAGCTGCCTATGGCGTTGGCAGCGATGGCCGAGGACGAGGAAGAACTGAAGACCGCGCAATACCGCTTGCTGGACCTCTGGCAGCAAACTTATCAGGGCGAGTTACTCATCCTGCTTCCAGACACCTTTGGCACCTCGCAGTTTCTCCGCAACGCTCCGGATTGGGTGGCGGACTGGACCGGGCAGCGTGCAGACAGCAAAGATCCGTTCCTTGCGGGCGACGAATACATTGCGTGGCTGCAGGAGCGAAAGCACGATCCGCGGCAAAAACTATTCATTGCTTCCGATTCCCTCGACGTGGACGCGATTCTGGGATTGCACGCCCATTTTTCCGGAACGATTCGCAACGGCGCTTCTCCTGCCGATTTCAGACAAGCGAGCGACTTTCTCGATGAACGAAAATGGATTCCCGCGCGCCGCATCCGCTTCAGCTCGGGCTGGGGCACCTTGCTGACCAATGACTTTCGTAACTGCAATCCTCAGGACGGTAACGATTTCGATCCTCTAAGTCTGGTGTGCAAGCTCAACGACGCCGACGGCAAGCCCGCAGTGAAACTTTCCGACAATTTTGACAAAGCTCTGGGCCCCCGCGACGAGATCCGCCGCTATCAGCAGGTCTTTGGCCTGGCAGGCGTTGCCCATGTACCGGTTGTAACGTGACAACATTCGGGGCCCGGCCGTTTACCATAAAACATCTTTCGTAAGAAAGAGGTCCAGATGATCCTCTGTGGCTAGCGCTCGGATTAGCACTGATCACCGCCATCGCGCGGGCTTCTGGCTCTACCGCGCATCTCTCACATTGCCGACAGCTGACGGCGTAATTACCCGGCTCGACGTTGATCGTCAGCATGACCCCGGCGCGCACGGCGGTCACTATTTCCGCGCCACATTCAGCTACGACTTTCGCGATCCGGTCGGCCACCGAGTGTCTGGCACCTGGTACAAAAATTTCTCCAGCGAAGCCAACGCCCGCGAGTTCGCCGAACGAGAATTGCCCGTCGGAAAAAATGTTGTCGTCAGGTACAGTCCCAAAAATCCCAATCTCAGCGATTTGGAATTGGATTCCTGGACCTACGCCGGCGACCGCCCAACCACCCTCTCCATCTAGCTTAGTGTAGGCGGCGCTTTATCTGGTGGCGGCTTTGATGTACCGCGCGATAGAAATCCTGACGTGTTCCGCGTTAGGATTGCTTCGCCGCGGCGCTATGGATCCCCATGCGAAAAATCATCGTCTACATTGCCACCAGCGCCGACGGTTTTATTTCCCGCTCCGACGGCTCCGTTGACTGGCTCGACCGCCCCCGCCCGAAGGGCAACTACGGCATGGACGCGTTCTACAAAACAATCGACACCACCCTGTGGGGCCGAAAGACCTACGACATGGCGCTCGATTTTCAAAAGAAAGGCGTGAGCGGGACGGCCTTCGATACCAGCGTCAAGAACTACGTCTTCACACGCACTACGCCGCAATCGCCACCGCCGCCGGGCGTGGAGTTCGTGGCCGAGCCAATCAAGCCGTTCGCAACCCGTCTACGCTGGAAAGAGGGCAAACACATCTGGATGATGGGCGGCGCCGGCATCATTGCGTCGTTTCTCGACGAAGGCGAAATCGACGAGTTCATGATTCACGTCATCCCCAAATTCATCGGCGAAGGCATTCCCTTGATCGCGCCCGCCCGTCGCACCGTGCCGCTAAAACTGCTCTCCTCCACCAAGTTCACCGACGGCGTAGTTGAGCTGCACTATGCCGTCCGTAAGTGATCAAACGCGGAACTTCTGGAATCTGACATTCCTTTCGGTAGCGCGGCACCGAAGTTCGTCCTGTGAACCTTCTCTCTGTTGTAGCGGACACCTTTAGGTCGCCATCTTGTGCTGCTGGCGCAGTGCCGGGCGGAACCTGTCCCGGCCTCGTCCGGGAGCCCGGCTCTTCTCTCTGTCTCCTGCCGAGCGTTCCGTTCGGGTGCGTACTCTACCTGGAGCCCGCCAAGGAATTGGAACGCCCCTCGGCCCTCATTTCCCTCAGCCAGTATCCTTCCCGCAACCACCCACCCCACAAAGCCTTGCCCCGCCCCGACCCCAGCGCGATACTTTTCTCATGCGTGTCCCCGCAAAGCTTGCATTCTTCTGCGCGACGCTCTGCCTCACTGCAGCCAGCGCCTTCTCGGACGAAATCCGCCTAAAAGACGGCAAGAAGCTCTACGGCGTCATCGTCGCGTACGAAGACAACATGTTCAGGATCAAGACTGACTTCGGTTTTGTGCTGGTCGAAAAAGACAAAATCGCCTCCATTATTCCCACTACTCCAGGGTCAACCACCCCCGCCTCCGCTTCTGCAAACTCTGCCAAGCCCGCACGAGTTCCAGAGAAGAAACTTCCTGACCCATCCAGAACTTCGTCCGGCGATTCCACGCCGGCTGGCAATTCCACGGCGACCGCCAACGCTACCGAGCCATCCGATCCGCCCCCGGCAAAGCCAAAGCTTTCCACCGAGCCGGTCCGCCCCGAGCTCCCTGCAGCCTCGCGCACGGCAAAAGTTACGCCGCCTGCGCTCAAGCCCGCCACGCCGCCGGAACATGCGGCGATCACCGCCGCTCAGCCCCTCGCCGTCGCAAAAGAACCGGAGCCGCCCGCCAACAAAGAACAAGTTCAGGGCACGCTCTACACCAATTTTTCGCACGGATTCAAAATGTACAAAGCGCCGAGCTGGGAAATTATCGAGGACGCCCGCAAAGCTCTGCCCAACGCCATCGTCGCCATGGGTACTTCCAACGAATCCACTTTGATGGTCGTCGGCCAGGAAGAAACCAAGGATTCTCTTGACGTGTCAGCGAACGGCGTGGAAAAACGTCTGCGCGAAATCTATACCAACTACCACATGGTTTCGCGCCGCAAAACCGTTGTCGGCGGCGCTCCCGCCGTCGAATTCAAGTACACCGGGCTGGCCGACGAACACCAATGGTCCGGCACACTCGTAGTCGTTACGCGCGGCAACTCTGTCCTAACAATTCTCGGCATGACCTACGCCGACAACGACCTGATCCAGATTCAGGAAAACGTCATCGCCCGCGCCATCTCCAGCACGGATTTTAACGTTCATTAGGAGCTATCTGACGAGATGCCAAAACCCTCAGCCGTTATTTACTCTTTGGCCGTCATTCCGAGCGCAGCGAGGAATCTCCCTTCCTCTGCGCGACATAGGACTAGGAGACATTCGTCGATACGCGCGCAATGACCGGAGTGGTCGTTTTGATGAAGGAGTGAAAAAAAAAGGAAAGGAAATCAGTCCGGGACGGAGTGTTCGGAAAGTTTTTTGTGCTCGCGGATCAAAGTGATCAGCGCCTGCGCCGAGCGCGGCAAACTGCGGTCCCGACGGTACACTAGACCAAGTTCGCGCCACAAATCCACGCCTTCCACGCTGAGCAGTTTCACTTCGCCGGCTTTCACTTGATCCTTAGCGAAGCTTTCACTGATGAACGAAACGCCGGCGTCCGCGCCGACAAATTTCTTGATCATGCCGATGCTCGGAAGCTCCATCGCCACATGCACGCGGGCGCGGAACGGGCGGAATAATTTGTCGAGCACCTGCCGCGTAAAACCGGTACGCGGAACGATGATCGGCTGGCCGGCAACCTCTTCCAGCGTAACTTTACTGCGACTCGCCAGCGGATTTTTCACGCTGACCATCAGGCGCAAACGATCGCGATAAATGTGGTGCACTTTCAGGTTGGGAGATTTCAGCGGGAGACTGACGATGCCGACATCCACGGAGCCGTCTTCCACGCGCTGCAGAATTTTATGGCTGAAATTGCGATAAATGCTGATGTGTACCAGTGGATACTTTCTCTGGAACTCCGCGAAGATTTCCGGCAGCAGATACAAACAGGTGGCTTCGTTGGCGCCGAAAACCACCGGCCCCTGCACCACGTTGCCGCGATCCGCGACCACTTGCACCGATTCGTCGCGCAAACGCAGCATTCTTTCCGCGTACTCAAACAAAACTTCGCCCGCCGGAGTCAGCTCCACCGATTTCGCGGAACGATCCAGAAGTTTTGCGCGATAGGCTTGTTCCAACTGGCGGATTTGCGCGCTGACCGCGGACTGCGAACGAAAAACTTTTTGTCCGGCGCGCGAAAAACTTTTTAATTTGGCCACGTAGACGAACGTTGTCAGTTGATCAAAATCCATAGGCGGTTAACTCGCACCAGAGTATAACGGACTTGCGAGTAGAAGAAAAATGTTCTCCTTTGTGAAAAGCCATTAATAATTCTTATAGGGAGATCGCGTGCGCGACAGCGACTGTTTCTGGATCTGCAACTGAAATAAACTCGGGCTTCAAATTTGCCAGCATCGGCTCCCAAACACTTTGCACCGTTCCCTGCAAATGGATCGGCTGCACGCGAACCATCGGCAGCGGACCGCGCCGCGACAGCAACCGCGCGGCGCGCGGACTTCCAGTGCGGTCGAGATGTTCGCGCAGGGTGCGGCGGAGCCAAGCATCTTCGTTACTGGTGATTTCTTCGACGCTGACAAATTCGCGGTGCAACACGTCTTCCACTTCCGCGCGCAAAACATACGCCAGTCCGCCGGTCATGCCCGAACCAAAATTCAATCCGAGCGAACCGAGCACCAGCACCACGCCTCCAGTCATGTATTCGCAGCCGTGCTGGCCCACGCCTTCGACCACGGCGAGAGCGCCGCTGTTGCGAATTCCGAAGCGTTCGCCGGCGCGTCCGGCGACAAAAAGTTGTCCGGAAGTTGCTCCGTACAAAACAGTGTTTCCGGCAAGTACATCGCCACGGCGCGAAGCACCGGTGCCCGCGGTGATTGCAATCGTTCCGCCGGACAAACCTTTTCCAACGTAATCGTTTGCTTCGCCTTCCAGTTTGAAATCGATCCCAGTGCCAAGGAACGCGCCAAAACTTTGTCCGGCGCTGCCGTGAAATTCCTTCGCGATGAGTTTTCTGGACGCTCGTCCCGCGGCGCGATCTCGCGCCATTTCTCCGCTCAAGCCGGCGCCTACGCTGCGATCGGAATTGCGAATGACAGAAATTCGCGCGTCGGATTCGAATTCTTCCTGGATGGATGAGGCTTCGCTCAGCGACGCGTGAATTCCAGGAACCTGTTGTGGTGCAACTCGAAATGACATGTTGGATTCGAGGGCGAGCGCGGGAGTCTCGGCGTAATTGGGATCGCGCGGCCGCAAACAATCGTACGCGCCCTTGAGTTCGCTGAGAGAATTTGCGCCTAGCGCCGCAAGTTTTTTGCGGACTTCGTCGGCTAGCGCGCGGAAATAGGCAATCACCATTTCCGGTTTGCCGTTGAAACGGGTGCGCAGAGTCTCGTCTTGCGTGGCGATTCCTACCGGACAAGTATTCAGATGGCATTGGCGCGCCATCACGCAACCGATGGCGAGAAGCGAAGCGGTGCCAAAGCCAAATTCGTCCGCGCCCAAAATCGCGCCGATCAGAATATCGCGAGAGAATTTCAGGCCTCCGTCCACGCGGAGAGAGAGACGTGAACGGAGGCCCGCGCGAACCAGAGTTTCATGCGTTTCGCGCAAACCGATTTCCCACGGCAATCCAGTATTTTTGATGGAGGTGAGTGGAGACGAACCGGTGCCGCCGTTGTGGCCGCTGATGGTGATGACGTCGGCGCCAGCTTTTGCAACGCCGGCTGCGATGATGCCAACGCCCGCGCCGGAAACCAGTTTTACGCCGATGCGCGCACGCGGATTGACGGCGCGCAAATCGTGAATGAGCTGAGCGAGGTCTTCGATGCTGTAAATATCGTGGTGCGGCGGCGGAGAAATCAGTGGAGTGCCAGGCGTGGCATGACGAATACGCGCGATGTAGGGAGTCACTTTTTTCGCGGGAAGCTGGCCGCCTTCGCCGGGCTTGGAGCCTTGCGCCATTTTAATTTCGAGTTCCTGCGCGTGAACTAAATAGTCTGAAGTTACGCCGAATCGCCCCGAGGCAACTTGCTTAATTTTGTTGGCGGCTTCCGGTTCGTTGATCCAAAGGTCGGGATCTTCGCCGCCTTCTCCGGTGTTGCTGCGGCCACCAAGCTGGTTCATCGCCAGAGCGAGTGTACGATGCGCTTCCGGACCCAGCGAACCGAGCGACATGGCCTGGGTGCTGAATTTTCTCAAAATGTTTTCCGCCGGCTCGACTTCTTCGATGGAAATCGGAGTGGAAGCGACGGTTTCGAGCAAATCGAGAATTCCGCGCAAATTCCTTCCGACAAACCGACGATTTCAAATAGATAGCTGTTGCGATAGCTGGCAAGCGTGGAAACGCCCATGCGCGCGAGAACTTTGCGAAGGCCAGCGTAAATCGCGGAGCGGACTTTTATCATGCCGCCGCGCTCTTGGGCTTCGGCGAATTGTTCCATCAAGTGCGGAACGACAGCGGTGGCGCCAGCCGCCACCAGCAACGCCACGTGATGCGTGTCGAAAGCCTGCGCGGTTTCGACAATGAGTGGAACGTCGGCGAATCCTTCGCGCACCATGGATTTCCACAACGCGGCGGTTGCCAACAAAGCGGGAAGAGCGGCACGGTCCGGCCCTAAACCCCGATCGGACAGGAGGAAGAGTCCCGGGCGCGCGTCGCCACCCAGAGGGGTAGATGAGCACTGAGCGATTACGCTTCGCGCTCCCGAGACTCCCGTTTTGGCAGGAAGACTAAAGTCGATGGATCGTAGCGGCCCGAATTGCGCCGCCAGATCCGCAAATTCGCCTTGGGTGAGAATCGGGCCGGGCAAAACGATGCCGCCAAGCGCCGCCGAGTTGGCGGGCAGGCGCACTTCGAGCGACATCACGTGCGTTTCGCGCAGCGGATCGATGGGCGGATTGGTGACTTGCGCGAAACGCTGCTTGCAGTAATCCCAGAGGGTGCGCGGAAGCGCGGAAAGAAAAGCGGGAGGAGCGTCGTCGCCCATGCTCCAGTCGGCTTCTTTGCCGTGGATGAGCGCGGAAAATAAAATTTTGAATTGGTCTTCAGTCCAGCCGCAGGAAGCGGCTACGCGTTTTGCCGATTCGACCGGGACGATGGCGGCTGGAGTGAAAGTGTTGAGGCGCCTGACACGAGGCGGAGTCAGTTTCGTTTGGTGGCTGCCGAGGCGTTTCAAAATATCGCGCCAGCGGAGAAATGTGCCGGAGTCGGGGTTGGCGACGATCATTTCGCCCGGGCCGAGCCGGGAACGTTCGGCGATGCGGGATTCTTCAAAATCGACGAGGCCGGTTTCGGAGCCGACGACGAGCAGACCATCGTGAGTCAGCGTGTAGCGCATGGGGCGCAGGCCGTTGCGGTCGAGTTTGGCGCCGACGTATTGGCCGTCGGAAAAAATCAATGCCGCGGGACCATCCCACGGTTCGCTTTGCTGAGAGAGAGCTGCCAGTGCGCCACGTACGTCGCGAGAGAGTAAGGGGTCGTTTTCAAATGCGGGAGGAACAAGCGCGAGCATGGCTTCTTCCACGCTGAAGCCTTCGAGGAGTTTGGCTTCCAGACCATTGTCAAAGCTGGCGGAGTCGCTGACGTTCTCTTCCAGGATGTGAAACCAGGAGCCTACGTTGAGGTTTTGGCGGATTTTCGGTTCCCTGGCACGCATCCAGCGGCGATTGGAAACGATGGTATTGATTTCGCCGTTATGGGCAACGTAGCGGAAGGGCTGCGCGAGATTCCAGGAAGGTTGCGTGTTCGTCGAATAGCGTTGATGGAAGACCACGAAGGTGGTTTCGAACGATGGGTCGCGGAGGTCAGCGTAAAATTGCGGAAATTGCCATGGGGTGAGCAGGCCTTTGTAGACGACCGTTTGCGAGGAGAGCGAACAAACGTAACAGCGTTCGGGCAGCAGTGATTCACTTTTTTTGCGAAGAAGGGCGAGACGCCATTCGAAACGTTCCGCTGGGCGCGCGGCGTGAAAAGGCGCTACGAAGAATTGCCAGGACTCGGGCATGGTTTCAAGCGCGCGGCGGCCGAGGCAGTTGGGATTTACGGGCACGCGGCGCCAGCCGAGAATGCGCAGGCGTTCCTGATCGGCGGCGGCTTCGATGGCGGATTTTGCCGCGGTTAGGGT
>WNFO01000354.1_pt1 | contig 39378 bp, 32 predicted proteins | sample 5400251 | NCBI WGS metagenome assembly WNFO01 (sample SAMN13153354, study PRJNA577476) | soil metagenome | isolation source: 100 cm saprolite under Madrone tree | place: USA:California | collected 2016-06-14 | reverse complement strand
CCGTGAACCAGCCCCAGCTGCCGGATGGCCTCACGGCGCAGCGACTCGTCCTTCTCGCTCTTCGCCGCCGCGAACAAGCGTTCGTGATCGCCACCGATCATGTAACTGCGGAGTATGGCGTGCTTCACCGAAGCATCGCTGCTTGATGCGTAGACTTCCGCCAGCGTCTTCCGCGCTTCAGCACCGCCGAAGAGTCCCAGGTATTCGACTGCCTTCCTCTGCAATTCCGGGTTGCTCTGTCCTCGCGCGATCTTGCCCAGAATCTCGCGTGCTTGTGGCGACCCGCTTTGTGCCAGCACGAACAGCGCCTTCGATTTCTCTCTCGGGGAACCCCCACCGTTAATCACTTTCTCGAGTAGGGGCATCGCGCGTTCGGAGTCGCTGTTCATCAGCCCTTGAATTGCCAACATTTTCAATTCTTCGTCACTCTGGTCCGCCGGCTTGACAGGCTGGCCGGTTGACTGCTTCACTTCGATCTCCAGCGCGCTGGCATCCTTTTGCCAGCGGCTCTGAGGAAATCGGCGCTTCAGGTCAGCAATCGTGGCTAGCGCCGTATCCCTTTGGCCCAAGCGGTTCTCCGCGTAGGCCTTCCAGTAGAGCGCCGCATCCGCTTGCGGGCCGTTCATTTCCGCCAGTTGCTTGAATTTTGCCGCCGCCCGGTCGTAGCGGTCCTCATCCAGGTCCTCACGCCCGTCGTCGTACAACTCTTGCAGCCGTTCGACCTTTTCCTGGGCCCGCTCGCGCGCTTCCTGTTCCCGCTCGCGCTTTTCGTCTTCTCTCTCTCTGGCCTCTTGCTCACGTTCGCGCTTCTCCTGTTCTTTTTCCTGGGCCTCCTGCGGGTCCTGCAGAGAACCCGCAGATCGGCCGGGAAATGTCTTGAGTCCACGCGCGCGCATGCCGGCCGGCGACAGCAGCAGCGCAGCGGTTGCCATCCAGGCTATACTCGTCTTTCTAACTGCATTGCCGATGGTCATACTTTGTTCCTCTCTCTCCTTGTAGCATCGTTCTGCGCCGGCGCAGGCTTCGTGGCCTCCTGCCGTTGCTGCAGTTCCTTGTTGACCACCCGAACTTTGAACAAAATCCCGCGCCCCTCGATCTTTTTCTGGATCGCTTCGAGCTGCGCAGGGGTGACCTGTTCGGGGCTGTGAGCCACATCCAGCAACACGCGCTCAAGTTCATCCAGCACGCTGGCAAGCCCCGTATCTCCCTCTTGCAGTGCCGTCTGCCGATACAACCGGTTTTCTTGTAGCAAATCCTCTGCGCGCCGCTGCTCGGTCGCGATGTTCACTTCTTTCTGCGCCGGGTCGTTGGGCACCGCGTTCGACAATTCCACCAACATGCTCTCGGAGTGGCCCAGGTGTTCGCCCACGGCAACCACCAACACGCGCTCCCGCACCTGTTCCTTGTTCGCGATGTTGTCACCGGTTTTGCCTGGCCTTGTGATTCGACCGGCAACAAACGCCGCGACAATCAGCGCCACAATCAAGCCCGCCGCCGCGAGCCGGCGTGGCTCCGTCCACACGTGCCACCACCGTCCAGGTTTCTCTGCCAGCCGCGGCGCAATCTCACGCCACATCCGGCGTCCGTAATCTACTCCTGGGTCCGGCACGGGCAGCGTGTCCAATGCCGCCAGCACGGCTTCGATTCGTTCCAGCTCCGTGCGGCATTCTTCACAGGCCGCCAGATGCTTCGAAATCAACGCTCCCTGCTCGGCCACTCCCTCGCGATACGCAATCAACTCTTCTTCCGTCATGTGTTTCATGATTCCGTTCCCATCGCGCGTGCCTGCGCTCTTGTTTCCACAAAGGGCTGCAGAGCACGCCGCAGTTTCTGCACTGCGCGAAAGACAGTGTTTTTCGTCGCGTTCGAACTCGATTTCAAGACTCCCGCGATTTCCTCGATCCCGCAGCCTTCCCAATGCCGCATCACAAAAGCGGTTCTCTCCGCGTCCGAAAGAGCGGCCAGCGCCTGTTCCATCTGTTTTCGCAGCTCGATGCTCTGCGTTAACCGTTCCGGCGTTGGCGCCCCATCTGGAACGCGATGGAGTGGATCGTTTTCCATCCCGTCCCTGTCTTCCGTTCTCGGCGCTGCCCGCCGGGCCTCTTCCTTCTGACGCTGCCGCATGCGGTCAATCGCATAGTTCGCCGCGATTCGATAGACCCAGGTACCAAAATTCGATCGCGCCGCAAATTGCCCCAGCTTCTGGTAGCCACGCAAAAATGCCTCCTGGACCACCTCTTCGGCATCGTGCCGATTCCCGGTCATCCGGTAAGCCAGCCGGAAAACGTTGTGGCTGTGCCGCTCAACAAGAACGCGATACGCATCGCGATCGCCCGTGAGTGTGCGCTCCACGGCGATGGCGTCGCTCTCTGCGATGGCCTGAGTGCTATCGACGCTCGGTTGCATCCGATTCATTAGACAGGATTCGAGGGTTGCGGTTAGGCCCAGCTTAGGGCCTTATCCATCAACAAGATAACGCTTCTTGGACGCGCCATGGGTACTACTGGAAGGAGACTGCAGGTCTTATTCTGAGCGCGTCGCCGGATGCCGCGCGCCAGATAGACAACAGCGCCATGACGACGGGTGACCGTATTGTTGCGGTTTATCCCCAGGAGGATGGCGCGGCAAAACGGAGCCCGCGGTTGCACGCGTGCGAACGGAAGAGCGGGCCGTGAAAATCCTGAATCTATCGAACGAGCACGGGATGCAAGTCATCATCGGAGTCGAATCCCACGAGCAACAGTACATCAGCGACGTCGAGCGCATCCTGTCGACACCAATACCTGCAAAGGCCCCTCCCCGGATTAGCCGAAACGATTACCGCCCCTTTGGGGGCTCGGGCAGGAAGTACAAGAAGTGCGCGCCGGACTAGCGGCGGGCGCATGAATTCAAGTCGTAACCTGCCGGCCCCACCGTGCCAACAGGACAATCTCCACGTGGCTCGAAGAACCATGACTTATTCGTATCTCAGCGCCACCACAGGATCGACTCGCGTCGCCCTTCTTGCCGGCACAAAACACGCGGTCAGCGCCACGATGGTCAAAACTATCACCACGCCCGCAAAGGTCAGCGGATCGGTCGCACTCACCGCGAAGAGCAAATTGGCCATCAAGCGAGTAAGCCCCACCGCGGCAAGCAATCCAATCAGAACTCCCAGGGTGACCATCCTCACGCCCTCACCCAGGACCATGCGTAGCACGTCGGCCTGTTTTGCCCCGAGCGCCATGCGGATGCCAATCTCATGCGTCCGCTGGCCCACCAGATAGGAAATCACGCTGTAAATTCCCATGCTTGCCAACCCGAGCGCTAGGGCGGCGAACGCACCCAGCACGAACATGGAGACCCGCCGGGCAGCCAGCGTCCCCGCAATGATCTCCTCCATCGTCCGGACTCCATACATCACCTGATCACTGTTCATCTCTTTCAAAACCGTCCGAAGTGTCGCGGCGGTCCCGTGCATGCTTGCGTCAAGCTTCAGCAGCACTCCCGTGCCGCTCGCCGATAGCCGCATGGCTTCATCGGGGAGCTGCATGTATGGAAAATAAAGCTCTGCGCGCAGCGATTGTTGATCGTCCGTATCGAGTCCCCACTGCTTTACGTGCCCGACGACGCCAACGATCTCCGCCGTGCCGCCCTTGTTAGTCAGATTCACGCGCCTTCCGATCGGATCTTGATCCCCAAAGAACTTCCGCGCGAAGACCTCGTCAATCACAACCACATGCGCCGAGCGTTCATTGTCTTGCGCAGTGAAAAACCGGCCGCGTTCGAGGGGAATCCTCATGACCTTCAAATAATCTTCTTGTACTACGTAGCTCAGCGTCCAACTCATATCGTTCTCGCTGGCCGGCTTTGGCTGACCTTCGAGCCAAAAGAGGTCCTCATCGTCATCCCCCAGCGGCACTGCCGCCCATGAGAGCGAGGCGGCTTGCACTCCCGGAGTCGATTCCAGCTTGCCTTGGACTTGCCGCAGCGCCGCGCGAATGGCGGCCGCGCTCGCGTCTTTCATGGACGGCGGAAGCGAAACGCTAAACGTCAACAGGTTGCGAGCATCGAAGCCCGGGTTCACGCTCCAGAGCGCGTTCAAACTGCGGGTCATCAATCCGGCAGCAATCAGCAGAACAAGTGCCATGGCCATTTCTGCGACAACAAACACTCCGTGCGCGCGATGTTTTCCGCCTCCCGATCCTCGGCCTCCCTCATTCAGTGTTTCCTGCAAGTTCGAACGGGATGTTCTTAGCGCTGGCGCCAATCCAAACAAGACTCCGCAGAGCAGCGAGACCCCCATTGTGAATACCAACACGCGCATATCCAAACCAACCTCGCTGGCGCGCGGCAATGCCGACGGCAGGCGCTGCAGCGCTACCTTCATGCCCCACGCTGCCAGAAGCCAACCCAGCCCTCCACCAGCCAGCGCCAGCATTATGCTTTCTGTTAGAAGCTGGCGCACGATTCTCTCTCGCCCGGCACCGAGTGCGGCGCGAACCGCAAACTCTCTGGTGCGTCCCGCCGAGCGGACCATCAGCAGGTTGGCCACGTTCACGCAAGCGATCAAGAGCACAAAGCCAACGGCCGCGAGCAGAACCAGCAGCAGCCGGCGCACGTGTCCTACCACCTGTTCTTTGAGCGGCATAAGTGTGGCACCGATTCCCGTGTCGGGGCCGGGATACGCCTCCGTCAAATGTTGGGTGACGCGTTGCATGTCAGCCCGCGCCTGTTGAATCGTCAAGCCCGGTTTCAGCCGGCCAACTCCGTGAAATCCGAGCCCTGCCGCCCGGTTGTTGAGCAGCGGATTGGTCCATTGGCCGAGGGGCAGATAGAGCTCGCTTGGGCGGAAGCCCCAAACCTGCAATTGGAAACTCGCAGGGACTACGCCGATGATCGTGTAGCTTCGTCCGTCGAGCGTAATGCCTTTCCCGATGACGTTCGACGGCGAGCCAAACTTGCGGCTCCAGAACTCCGCGCTGATCAGCACGAGGGGGCTTGCGCCGATTTGGTCTTCTCCCTCAGAAAAGAATCGTCCGATGACGGGCTTCACGCCCAGCAATTGCAAGTAGTCCGACGAAATAAATTGCGCTCCGACCTGCTCCGCGTCACCTGTTCCCGTGAGGTTGAACGAGGATTCTCGCGCCATGCCCATCGCGGAAAAGGTGCGGTTATCTTTACGCCAGTCTCGAAAATTAGGGAAGGAGATCGATCCTGAGGCAAAATTCGGCTTGCTCTCGGCCAGTGTCACGAGCTGTTCTGGCTCGGGGAAGGGCAGCGGATTTAGCAGCACTCCATTCACGACGGAGAACAGCGCGGTATTCGCGCCGATTCCGAGCGCCAGCGTCAGAATCGCCACGGCCGTAAACCCTGGCGATTTCGCCGTCATGCGCATGCCAAAACGCAGGTCCTGCATCAGCCGGTCGGGTGAGCCCCAGCCCCACGTCTCGCGCGTAATCTCCTTCACCAGTCCCACATTTCCGAATTCCCGCCGCACCGCGTGCTCCGCTTCCTCGGTCGTAACACCCCGTTCCACGCGATCCCGCGTCGCCATCTCCAGATGACTCTGCAACTCTTCGTCAAGTTTCTTCTCTCGCTTGCCTCTACCAAAGAGTCCACTCAACCAGCTCATTGCGGTTCGCCTTCTTCCTCCCATTTCTGATTTTCTGCTTCCCAATTTCTGATTTCTATTCGTATCTCAGCGCCACCACGGGATCGACGGACGACGCCCTTCGCGCAGGGATGAAGCATGACAAGCCAGAAGTCACGACCAGTAGCAGGACCACGCCCGATAGGATCAGGGCATCGGATGAGCTGCCCTGAATCCAGCGCGCGAGCACTCGATTAAGCGTGATCGTCAGCACTACACCGGTCAGAACACCGCCAGCCACGCTCATCGTCGCCGAGCGAAACACCATCAGCAGCACATCTTTGCGCACTGCTCCCAGCGCCATGCGTATGCCGAATTCGCCCGTTCGTTGAGCAACCGTGTAGGAAATCACGCTGTATAGCCCAGTTGCGGCGAGCGCCAGCGCGAGCACGGCAAATCCCCCGAACAGTGTTGCTACCAAATGTCCCTGCTGCCATTCCGGCTGTCCGGTGATCCAGCCGTCGAGATCGCGAACGTCTCTGACAGACTGCTGGTCCGGATCAACCGTATGAATCTGTTCGCGGACGGCGCGGAGGATGGTGAGCGGCGGAACCCTGGTGCGGACGAGGATCTGGGTCCAAACCGGCATCATGATGGTGTACGGCACGTACAGGGCGGGCTTGGTGGGATGGCGCAGACCGTCATTGCGAGCATCGCTTACGATGCCAGCGACTTGAAACCAACTGTCGCTCCCGGCCACCGCCAATTGAAACGGTGGCTCGCCTTTGAGTTCGGGCACGCGGATCTGGCTGCCGATCGCATCGCCGTTCGGAAAATACTGGCGAGCCAGAGTTTGATTGATCAACGCGATCTTGGAACCGTGCATGGTTTCGCTTTCATCCCAGATTCGTCCTTGCAGCAGCGCAATGTGAAGCACGGAGAAATACTCCAGGCTCACGAAGTTGACGCGCGCTCGTTCTTGCTCCGCCGCCGGCTTGCCGGAAATCTCGAAGCGCTGTTCCCAGCCGTTGTTCGGGGGTGTGGCATTCGTAGAAAGCCCGGCCGAAACAACATCCGGCATCATCCTGACCCTCTGTAAGAGCTGATCGAAGTACATTCTCCTCGCCTCCCACGTGGTGTAGGTGTTGTCGTGCACCGGGATGCCAACCGACATGGAGTTGTGTGGGTCATAGCCGAGGTTCACGCGCATTACCCGTATGAAGCCTTGCATGGCCGCGCCGGCTGCAGCTAGTAACAGAAGCGTCAGGGCCATCTGGCCTGCGATCAGGATGCCGTGAGTCCTGCGGCCGCGTACTCCGGCCGTCATTCTGCGCGTGCTCGATTGCATCACCTGGGCCACGTCCGGGCATGAGGATTGAAGAGCTGGCGAGATGCCGAAGACGATTCCGGTCAGCAGTGCCAGTCCGACGCTGAAGAACAGTACCGGCAGATTGATGCTGAGCGTCGCTTCATGCGGGAACGAGAATTCCGGAAGCCAGTTTACGATGAGCTTGACCAAGCCATACGCCAGCGCCACACCCATGGCCGCGCCAGTAAACGACAGCATCAGCGCTTCCGTGAGCAACTGCCGCAAAATGCGCGAGCGCTCCGCGCCGATCGCCGACCGGACGGCCATCTCGTGCTGACGCGCCGTGCCCCGGGCCAGCAGCAGAATCGAAACGTTTCCGCACCCGATCAGCAACAACAGTGCCACTGCGGAGAGCAGCAGGAAGAACGTCCCGCCGATCCGATCTACGAACTGATCGTTCAATCCTTCGAGCATCACGTGGAAATGCTCGGGAAAATGGCCCGGCGTTTCCTTTGCAAATTGTTCGAGCAGCGACTGGAGCTCTGCACTTGCCGCCGCCCGCGTGACTCCTGGCTTGAGCCGAGTCATGACGAAGAAAGTTCGCGCCGGATCGGCTGTGAGTTTGAGCGGCAGATAGACTTCGCCGTCGCCCCAAGTGAAGCGCGGCTTGACCACGCCGACGATCGCGTAGCTCTTGTGGACTAGCTGGATATTCTTACCGACAATGTCGGGATCGCCGTTGTAGTATCTCTGCCAGAACTGATAACCCAGCACCGCCACATTCTCCGGATCCTGGCCCTCGGGTGCATCCGACGGCAGCAGTCCACGCCCCAGCAGCGTCGGCACGCCAAAATAGTTGAAAGCGTTGGAAGTCAGATACACAGCCTGGACGTTTTCGGGAAGATCGCCTTCGGTCGTGGCGAGGTCCCATCCTTGCATGGCGGCAGCGCTCTCGACCGACCTGGCCTTCCGCAGCTCTTGCAATTGCGGTCCGTTGAGGTTGACAAAACGGCGGTTGCCACCGCTGTCGTGAACCGTCAGATGCACCATTCGGTCTGCATTGGCATACGGATACGGGTTCACCAGGACGCCATAGACCACGCTGAACACCGCTGTCGTGGCGCCGATGCCCAGCGCTAGTGACAGAATGGCAACGATCGTGAATCCCGGATTCTTCCACAAAATCCTCATTTCGTAGCGCGCGTCATCGGCGATGTCTCTCAGCCACCTACCTCCCCAAACGTCCCGGGTGACTTCCTTCACCAATCCCACATTTCCGAATTCCCGCCGTGCCGCTTGCCCTGCCTCTTCTTTGTCCTGGCCTCTTTCCACTCGCTCTCGCGAGGCCATCTCCAAATGGTTTCGCACTTCCTCTTCGAGCTCCGCTTCTCGCCTCTTCCGCCACCAAAATCTCACAGGTCACCTCTGCATTTCCCCACCTGGTCATCTCTGCTCCGGGTTCAGTACCCCCGCGATGGCATCCGAGAGCTGTGACCACTTCGAGCGTTCCTTGGTCAGTTGCTTCTTTCCGGCGGCTGTTAGTTGGTAAAATTTTGCCCGCTGCTTGTTTTCGGAGAGTCTCCACTCCGCCTTGATCCACTTCTGTTTTTCCAGACGATGCAGCGCCGGATAAAGTGAACCGGTATCCACCCGCAAAAGCTCGCCGGAGCGACTCCGGATCGCCACGCTAATCCCATAGCCATGTTGCGGCCCCCATTGCAGGGTCTGCAAAATCAGCAGGTCCAGCGTTCCCTGCAAAAGCTCAATGCGGTTCTGGTACGGCTCTCTCTTCTCGGCCATCGCTTTGTCCCTCACACCATGCCTTCCATGTCCAAGCAGGTCCCTCGAGGGCCCTGGTCATGCCGTCTTCTTGCTTTCTCTCTTGGTTACGACGTCATGACCCTGCCCTTTGTTCCATCCAAGGCTGTCGACGTCCTACCCCCAGCCTGTAGACACCCTACATCCTTGGCTTCTGCAACTCCCGTGCCGCTCCGTTGATGCCTCGAACTCCTTTTTCCTTAGCGTCTTATCCATGCTGGCCCTTCGCTTTCAGGGTGCCAATCGCTCGCTTCCGCGACGGCTCATCCCATTTTCGGACACCGGATTCTCGAAACCCACGCGCCGTGCACATTTCCTCATCTGCGGTATCATGGAACAAGGAAACACCGGGAACTGCCCGCGCAATCTTTTTTTGTTTTTGTGGAGAAGGCATTGATACCACGCTACACGCGCCAGGAGATGGGCCACGTTTGGAGCGACGCCAACAAGTTCGCCAAGTGGCTGGAAGTCGAGCTTGCCGCCACGGAGACCCTTGCCGAAGCAGGCCAGGTCCCGAAAGAGGCCGCTGCCGCGATTCGCTCTCGCGCCAAGGTGGATGTCGCCCGCATTTACGAGCTGGAAGCACGTGTGAAACACGATGTCGTCGCCTTCACTATGGCCGTCGGCGATTCCATCGAAGATCCTGCCGCGGCTCGCTGGTTGCATTACGGCATGACTTCGAATGATGTCGTCGACACAGCGCAAGCTCTCCAGGTTCGCGATGCATCGAAATTAATCGAGCGAGACTTAGTGATGTTCGGAGAAATTCTCGACGTGCGCGCTCACGAATTCCGCCACACGCCGCAGATCGGCCGCACTCACGGCATTCATGCCGAGCCCATCACCTTTGGCCTGAAAATCGCCAATTGGTTCTCGGAGAATCAGCGCAATATCACACGCTTCCGCGACGCCGCCGAGCAGATGGCCGTTGGGAAAATCTCCGGCGCCGTCGGCAATGCTTCGCACCTTGGCACGGAAATGGAGGAGCGCATCTGCAAGCGTCTTGGGCTCAGCGTCGCTCCCGTTGCTTCACAAGTGATTCAGCGCGACCGTCATGCGCAATATCTCAGCGCCCTCGCGCTCATCGCCGCTACACTCGAAAAAATCGCGCTCGAAATTCGCCATCTGCAACGTACCGAAGTCCGCGAGGCTGAAGAACCCTTCAGCGGCGAACAGCGCGGCAGCTCCGCGATGCCCCATAAGCGCAATCCCGTCACGTGCGAGCAAATCTGCGGCCTCGCGCGCCTGGTGCGTTCGAATATGCTCGCTGCATTCGAGAACGTGGCCTTGTGGCACGAGCGCGACATCTCCCACAGTTCGGCGGAACGAATCATCCTTCCCGATTCCACCATTCTTGTGGACTACATGCTTTCCAAAATGACCGCCATCCTCGGCCAGATGCGTGTTTTCCCTGAACGAATGATTCGAAACCTCGAATCCACCCACGGCCTGGTTTACTCGGGACAATTGCTCCAGGATTTGGTGGAGAAAGGGATGCCCCGGGATGACGCCTACAAGGCGGTGCAGGAAAGCGCCATGGCAGCCTGGGAGTCAGACGCCAGTTTCCGTGACCGTATTGCAACCGATGCGCGCATCGCGAAGTACCTCGATGCGAAAGCGCTCGCGCACACGTTTGATCTTCAACGGCAGCTTCGCCATGTGGATGCTATCTTCGATCGCGTATTTGGCGCACATCCTGCCGGCGAGAAATCCGCGGCGGGTTCAGCGGGAAAACTCTAAGGAGAAAAGCAAAGGCGCCACCGCCTGAGCCGGGGCGCCGTTCTGCCTCTACTAATTCCGGCTTGCGCTGAAATTAGCTGCGGAGGCGGAAACTGAGAAACGGAAAATCGAAATCAGAAAAGGGAAATTGCAGCCTCAAGAAGCCTCAAGACTGAAAACTAGAAGCCGAAACTAAAGACTACTCGACGCGCTGAACGTAACGTGCTTCCGAGGTATCCACTTTAATTCTGTCCCCCTCATTTACGAAAGGCGGCACCTGGACCACCAGACCGGTCTCGAGCGTCGCGGGTTTCATCACCGCGCTGGCGGTGGCCTTTTGGAGCGTCGGCTCCGTCTGGATCACCTTCATATCCATGGTATCGGGCAAGTCCACGCCGATGGGTTTTTCCTCGAAAAATTCGACCTTCACGATGGTGCTGGGTATTAAATAGTAGACGGATTCCCCGAGCTCTTCACGGCTCATCTGCATCTGCTCGTAGTTCTTGGTGTTCATGAAGTGAAAATCGTCACCCTCGCTGTAGAGGTACTCGAACTCGACTTCGTCAAGGATGGCGCGGTCCACGAATTCTTCGGCGCGGAACCGGTAGTCGATGATCGCACCCGTGCGGAGGTTTCTCATGCGCGTCTGCATCGAGCCGCGCTTATTGCCGGGTGTGCGGTGATCGACGCTGAAAATAGTGAAAAGCTGGCCGTCGTGCTGAATGACCATGCCGGGGCGGAGTTGTGTCGCTTTGACGCTGCTCATTGTGTTTGTGGCCCCGACCGGGTCGGGGCCGACCGCTCCCTAGAAAGTCTGCTGATTTCGGAAATTCCGGCGGGCGGGCTTAAGTTCGCGCCTACACTGCTCGCGGAATGACTCGAGGCACGCTGACGCGCAATCCACGTCCAGCGCGAACAATTAGTATAAGACGCCACATTCCCGGCGGTCAATCTGCCCTCCTCGCTGCGGTGAGCCCGCTTGCATCAGAAATGTTCCCTCCGCTCAGAAACCTTGGCCTTCTGCCGTTACCGGCATTCCGGAATAGTGGACGTGAACCAAGCGCCATCGACCTTGTTCCCTGCGATAGAGCTGTGTTTCCCCACCGTGGGTCGTCAGGGGAGAGCCATCTTCTCTGAACTTGGCAGCGAAATCCCAATAGAATTCGACCCAGGCTGCGTCCCCGTAAACATGAAGGGAAATGTCATGAACCGTCAGTTTGCGTTCCGAGAAGGTATCGCCCATCAAACGCATGTAAACATTTTGCTTGATTTGCTCGAAACCGTGCTCGTGACCCAACGGGTGGAGGAAGGAGACATCCGACGAATCCGACCAGACCTCAGCAGCGAGAGCGGTGTCTGCGGCATCAACCGATTTCGCATAGTTCTCAATCAAGCTCCGGATCACACTGCCGTCGGTGGATGTTTCCGCTGACGAAACGTTTCGGGCCTCGCCTTTTTCTGTTTTTGCGCGTGCCGGCGCGGCTCCCGCCATGATCTTTTCGATTTCACCCGGATCTCGGGGGAGGCGTTCGCTGAGCAGCCTGTGGCCGGTTTCGGTGATGAGGACGTCGTCTTCGATGCGCACGCCAAGATTCTCTTCGGGGATGTAGATGCCTGGCTCAATGGTGATGACCATGCCGGGCTGGAAAGGGGTGCAGTATTCGCCCGGGTCGTGAACATCGAGGCCGATATGATGGCCGAGGCCGTGAATGAAATAGGTGCCGAGTGGCTTATCGTGGAGATCCTTGCCGTGGGAATTTATGTAATTGTAGGCAATTTTGTGGACGCTCTTGTCGCCCTTGATACAGAAGTCCATTCCGGGCTTTAGAGCGGCGAGGGCCGCGTTTTGCGCTCCGAGAACGATGTCATAGATTTCGCGCTGGCGCGGCGTGAACTTGCCGTTGGCGGGCAGCGTGCGGGTGATGTCCGAGGAGTAGCCGGAGTATTGCGCGCCAACGTCGAGAACGACGATGTCGCCGTCTTCGATCTTGCGCGAGAGCCTGTCGTAGTGCAGCGCGGTGGAGTTCGGGCCGGCGCCAACAATCGGGGCGTAACCCTCCTGTTCTGAACCGCCCCAGGCGTGGACTTCGACCATTTTTGCCGCCACCTGATATTCGTAGAGGCCGGGGCGCATCAACCTCATCGCTTCAAGGTGGGAGTCCACCGACAGGTCAATCGCTTGTTTCAGAAAGGCGATTTCCCCGGGTGACTTGATCTGGCGCAGGGTATTGATCTGCGTGCGAATGTCCTTCAGCTTGGCCTGCGGTGCAGCAAGTTGTAGCCAATCGACAACGGCTTTCTCGTGCGGGTAACCGCCGAGTTCTTTTTGATAGGGAAGGATGGTATAGAAATTCGGAAATGTCTTCGCAAGATTCTCCACAACGGAGCGGAAGTCGCTCTCGAACGGTTTTACGACAACAAAGCCAGTGCGCGCTTCGATGCCCGGGTCCGAGGATGACATGCGGACGCCATTCCATTTTTCTTTCTGCGGATTCTTTGCCGGGAGAAAAAGAGTTTCGCGCAAAACGCTGGCGACGTCGCCCTTCTGCCCCGCGGGGAGGATAATCAAGCCGGCGCCTTCTTCATTGTGACCGGTGAGGTAGTAGAAATTCTCCTCCTGGGCAAAAACGTAGGCCTGTGAAACTTCCTCCCGGCCCGTGAAACCCCAGAGGATGATTGGCCCATCGACTTGCACGCCAAGCTTTGCACGGCGTTCGGCGTAGACGCTGTTGGGCTCGCGCTCGCGGCGCTCCTGGGCTTGCACGCCGGCTGCGCAGCAAACCACACAGAGCAATCCGCGGAGAGCCCGTCTTGCGGAATTCAGCAAACCAGGCGACCGCACCGGCCACAAGCGACCACTCATTCGCGCACCTCAAAACCACCATTTGATTGTTGCGCCCACCGGGCACGTGAGTTCGCGGGCGTGCCACTCACAGCCGGGCGATTGTAACTGAAACGTCCGGCCTTTCGAAATATCTGGTTAACCCGCCAGTGAGGATTGAATGGCCATAGGGGCGGATCGTGCGTCCCGCTGCACCTGCGTTGCCGACCCGGAATTACCCGCGCGGCAACACCTGAATGCCCGGAGCAACAAACGACCAGCATGCCGCGCGGTTCAAGCGCGAAAGAAGTCCGCGAGTATCTGCGAGACTCGATCAGGTTCCTCGTGCTGCAGCCAGTGCGTGGCGTTGGCAAAGGTGAAGAGCTCAGCGCTGGTGCAATAGCGCAGGCTGTCGTGAGCCATTTCAGACAGGAGAAAGTCGTCGCGCTCGCCCCACAGGATGCGGGTGGGGACGCGGACGTTTTTGTCCTGAAATTTGACGCCAGTGCGGAAGAGGGCGCGATACCAGTTGATCATGCCAGTCAGAGCGCCGGGCTGAGACCAGGCGCCCCGATATTGGGCGAGGTCTTCAGCAGAGAAGGTGCCCGGGCGGCTGGAGTGGAGAAGCGCGCGCGCGCCAAGGCGGAAGTTGAAGGTGGAGAAAAGCGCTTCCGGCAGCCAGGGGAGTTGGAAGAAAAACATGTACCAACTGCGGAAGAATTGACGCGGATGCGTGCTGAGGAATTTGCGCATCACCGCAGGATGAGGGACGTTGAGGACGGCGAGCTTGGCGATGCGCTGCGGATGCAAGAGGGCCGTGCTCCAGGCAACTGCGGCGCCCCAATCATGGCCGGCGAGAAAGATTTTGTCCTGACCGAGTTGATCGGCGATGGCCAGGATGTCGGAGACGAGTTCCGTTAAAGCGTAAGCTGCCACGCCGGCGGGTTTACTGCTGAGATTGTAACCGCGTTGGTCGGGGACGACGACTCGGAATCCCGCGGAGACCAGCGGCTCGATTTGCCGGTGCCAACCATACCAGAATTCCGGGAAACCATGGAGCAAGACCACCACGGGGCCGTCTTTGGGCCCGGCGGTGATGGCATGGAACCGCAGTCCAGCGTTTTGAAAGAAACGTACGGACGATTCGCTCTGGGCGCACGCGGTTTGCCGCCGTTCCGGGGAAACGCTGTCGCGAGCATGGGAAAGAATGAGGGCTTCCTGTTCGCTTCCAGGAAGGAGTCCGGTGCCCTGCATTTCGATCTCATTGAAGATCGGCATCAACTCTTCAGGAAAGCACTGCATCCGGAGCCTATCTCGCCAGATTTCGAATGGGTCTCGAGCGCCTTCGAGGATGTCACGACAGACATCTTTGGCAGACCAAAGAAGTGCTTCCCTTGGGGACATCTTGGAAGCGCCCATTTCACTTAGGGCCGGCATAAGTCAATCAGAAGCCCGGCGCCCCGGAGGTGGCGGGACGCATTTCAGGGGCGTTGACGCCGAAGCGGAGACGCGCGAAGTATGTTTGGCCGAGGGACATCGCGCCAGTGTAGAGGTAACCCCAAACGAAGAGCAGCAGGAACGGCACGGTGGCATAGTTTTCGTTGAGGATGGCGTAGACCACAGTCGAAGAAAAGTACAAGCCTAAGAGAATTTCCGCGTAGGGCATCCAGCCGGCTTTGTTTTTGTACGATTTTTTTGCGAAAGTTCCTTGTTTGCCTTCGATATTGAATTTCGGCGTGCGGGCGAATTCGCTTCTCTTGCCGAGTAGCGCTTCGATCACCGCTTGTGCGTTGCGCACGGAAATTCCTATGCCCGTGGCCATGACGAAAGGCAAATACAGAAACGTGCGCCGCCACGTCTTAGGACGAAGCTCTCTTTGCGCCACGAGATAGAAGCTGGAGATGGAACACGTGGAGGCGAGAAAGAGCGGCAGGTCGATCACTAGCATCTGGAACCAGCCCTGATAGAAGCGCACGATCATCGCTGGCAGCAATATGGTAGAGAGCAGGATCATCAGCGGGTAGCTGATGTTGCCGGTTAGGTGGAAGAATGCTTCTGCTTTGACGTGCCAGGGCGCGTCGGATTTCCAAACTCTTGGGAGGATTTTTTTTGCGGTTTGCATCAGGCCCTTGGCCCAGCGCGCTTGTTGGGCTTTGAAACCGTTCATGTCCACAGGGAGTTCGGAAGCACATTCGATTTGCGGGAGGTAGAGAAACCTCCAGCCTTTGAGTTGCGAGCGATACGAGAGATCGGTGTCTTCAGTGAGTGTGTCGTGCTCCCAGCCGCCGGCATCATCGATAGCTTTACGGCGCCAGACCCCGGCTGTCCCGTTGAAATTGAAAAAAGTGCCCCGGCGAGAACGCGCACCGTGCTCAACCACGAAATGACCGTCGAGAAGGATGGTCTCAACGTTAGTGAGCAGGGAGTAGTCGCTGTTGAGATAGGTCCAGCGCGTCTGCACCATGCCGATTTTACTGCCGCCTTGCGGATTCATGAAGTAGGGAATGGTGCGCAGCAGAAAATCGGGTTCGGGGAGAAAGTCGGCGTCGAAGATGGCAACGAATTCGCCCTGGGCGGTTTTCAAGCCGTTTTCCAGAGCGCCGGCTTTGTAGCCTTCGCGGTTGAGGCGATGGAGGTGAACGATTGGCATGCCCTGTGCGGCGTGGCGCTCCACACAGGCTCGAGCGACATCGCAGGTCTCATCGGTGGAGTCGTCCAGCACCTGCACGTCGAGCAGCTCAGGTGGGTAGTCGAAGCGCGACACAGCTTCGACGAGACGCTCAATGACGTAGCGCTCGTTGAAGATGGGCAATTGAACGGTGACGCGAGGATAATCGGCCACCGGAGGCGGAGCCGGGGGGAGGTTCTTCGAATAGGCGAAATAGTCGTACACCAGCCAATAGCGGTGCAGGCCGTAGACCGCAAGGACGAGAAGGACGACGAAATAAGGAATCATCATCGCCAGGTCGAAGGCATTGGCGTGGTAGATGCCGGTAAAGGTCTTATCGGTGATCTTGTGCCAATAGTGGCTGATGGGGTTTTGCGTCGCAAGAGATGCCGTAAGTAGAAGTGTAGGGTTCACGTCACTGAGCTGACCCAAAGTCCACGCGGGGCCCCTCGCGCCGACATCGGTAGACAACGATTATAAGACGGCGTGGCTACCAGGCAAAGCGCTAGATTCGGCCGGAGCTGACAGAAAGCCGTTACGGTAGGAGAACGATTTTCCCTGCGGCCCCGGCCTCGAGGATTTCTTTGTGGGCGCGTGCCGCCTCGGCGAGGGGTAACTCCTTGCCGACTACGGGGCGAAGCGTGCCGTTTTCGAGGCCGGCAATCAAGCCGGCGTGAATTTCGGCTTCTTCCGCGGGCGTGATGGCCCAGAGCGTGAAGCCCCGGGCAGAGGCTCGGCGCAACATGAGGTCGCGTGGATTGATGGTGATCTCGCCGCGATTGCCGATGACGATCACGCGGCCGTTCGTGGCGAGAAGCTTCAAATCGGTCGCAAGGTTCACGTTGGCCAGCATTTCAAGAACAATGTCCACACCGCGGCCTCTGGTGGCCTTCAAGATTTCTTCCTGATAGCCCGTCTTACTGTGATCAAAAACGTGATGCGCTCCTTCGCGTTTTACCAAGTCGATGCCTTTTTGCGTACCGGCAGTGCCCAAGACGGCAAGGCCCATGGCGCGCGCCATTTGTACGGCCGCGCTGCCGACTCCGCCGCTGGCGCCGTGAACGAGAACTGTTTCCGACGCGCGAGCTTCCGCCGAATGGTGTAGAGCGTGGTACGCCGTGCCATAGGGCACCCAGACGCCGGCACCTTGCTCGAAATTAATTTTACCCGGCAGAGAATGCACCTGCTCTTCCAGCGCGAGAGCGTATTCCGCGTACGCGCCTGTAACGGTTTTGGCCGTGTACACGCGATCGCTCGGCCTCACTCTTTTCACGCCGTCGCCGATGGCCTCCACGACGCCTGCGGCATCAGAGCCGGGCGTGTAGGGAAGCGCCGGCTTCACTGAGTAAGTGCCGGCACGCATATAAGTGTCATAAGGATTAACGCCGACGGCATGGATGCGGACAAGAACTTGCCCCGCGGCTGGCCTGGGCGTGGGCACTTCTTCGAGTTTCAGCACTTCGGGACCGCCGAATTCACGAACGAGAATGGACTTCATGGTTTCTCCCCAGCGAAAAAGTCAGTGAACCAGAAAAGTAGCGGCAAGCCAGCGCATTCCAAGCAGCTCAGAGGTGGTCATCGACGCCGATCTCGGCCGCTTCTTTGTCAATGAGCCCGGCGGACTGCGCCCAGGCCGTGGTCTGCCAATTGTCTTTGCCTTTTTTAGGCGGAATCCAGGGCGGCAGCGTTTGGTTCAAATAATTGGCTAGCGCATAGATGTAGGGCTCATACATTTTGCGAAACTCGATAAGTCTGCGATCGCCGTCCTCTCCGTCATGGACCTTCAGGCCGTGCTGGGCAAGGATGTCGCGGATGTGGCGCAAGTCTTGCGCGGGTAGTCGGTCGTGCGGCAATGGCTTGGGCGCCGTGCCGAAGACTTGCGAAAGGTCGACGACGGCGTGACGCGCAATCGCGAAAGTCAGCTCGGCCTGCTTTTGGCAAGCACCTTCAACGCCGACGATGACCAGTGCGCACGCGTCGAGAATCGCCGTGAGCGAGGCGATCCAGGATTGGTTGTCGTGCTGCGAGCGAAAATAGGCCAGCACGGGATACGAGAGATGGCTCTCCATCAACTCGGCGCACCAAAGTTCCCAATCTTTGAGGAGAACGCGGAGGGCCTCCTGGCCGTGGAGGTAACTGTGGCGGCGAAGGAGTTCGCCGGCGGTGGGCGGCGTGCCGGCGCGAGAATCGAGCAGGGAGATATTCACTTCCCGCCTGGAGAACGAGCCGTAGATGAAAGGCAAATAGCCAATGACGGCGGCAAGAAATCCGAAACCAAACCCAGCTTCGGTGACGACCAGCGCGCGGGACAAGCCGGAACGCGGAATGACGTCGCCCAGGCCGAGGGTAAAAAAGGTCGTACCGCTGAGATAGATATCCGTCAGGAAACCCTGCTGACCGCCCGTCATCACCACAGCGGACCCCGCGCCATATTGCATGAGGCCGAAGCCCAGCACGAGGCCAACGGCCCAAACGCCGACGAGAACGAGGAGTGAGAGCGGGCCATAGAAACCCAGCGAGGCTTCGCGGGCTTTGCGCGAAGGGATGAGTGCAGTTATAAATCTCCAGGTTTTCCAGGTGGAGCGGTAAAACAGGCGCGCCAAGCGGAACTTTCGCGTTACGCGGCGCGGGAGAATGATGGCCTCGAATGCGTCCCACAGCACGATCAGAAAGATCGCCACACCTGCAGAGAATGCTCCCGGAGCCGAGATCATGTGCTGCATTGTACCCGTTTGGCCTTCTCGATCAGAGCGTTCAGTACGAACGTTCAGTGACTAGCCCAGTAGGTGAGAGCGTCCGCTGAGAACGTCCTGTCGGAACGCCTGGGACCTAGGATTCCAGCCGAGCGGTGACGCTGATTTCTGCCTTGAAGAGTTTCGAGACGGGGCAGCCGGTTTCCGCGGCTTTAACGGCCGCTTCGAATTTGGACTTATCCGCCCCCGGAACATGCGCGACAAGGTCGAGATGGCTCTTGGTGATGCCAAAGCCGTCGGGAAGCTTATCGAGGGTAATTGTTGCCGTTGTCTCAAGGTTGCTTGCCGTCATGCCGGCGTTTCCGAGTTGCGCGGAGAGCGCCATGGTGAAACATCCGGCGTGGGCCGCGGCGAGGAGTTCTTCCGGATTGGTGCCGACGCCATTCTCAAACCTCGTACTGAAGGAATATTGCGTTTGCTTGAGGACTCCACTATCCGTTGAGATCATGCCCTTCCCGTCCTTCAAGCCGCCCTGCCAAACCGCGGATGCTTTGCGCTGCATGATTTCTCTCCTTTTGGATGTTTCGCTCTTTTTGAATCCAGAGAATTCGATTCCAGAGCTAGGTGGAAGGGTATATTCAGAAAATGACCTTGTCGAGAAACCTTTGTGAGCGAGCATGAAGGCTATCCTGAAAAGTGTTGCCCACCGTCCGTGGCCTCTGCCTGCCGGTCCGTGGGTGATGGCGCAAAGCTGGCACGACCTGCTCTTTGCGCACTGGCCGGTCGACCTCGCAGAATTGCGCCCGCTTCTCCCTCCGCAATTGCAAATCGACATTCTTCGAGGGCGCGCCTGGCTCGCGGTAGTTCCGTTTCGCATGACCGGCGTACGTCTGCGCGGGACGCCTGCAATCCCCGGGCTCTCGGCTTTTCCCGAACTAAACGTCCGTACCTATGTGACGTGCGACGGAAAGCCCGGCGTGTGGTTTTTCAGCCTGGACGCGGGTAACTTCCTGGCCGTCGCTATCGCCCGGGCGTGGTTTCACCTGCCGTACTTCCGCGCACGGATGAGCTGCTCAGAACGCAATGGCGGGATCGAATACGCCAGCCACCGGACCCATTGCGGAGCCGCTTCCGCAGCCTTGCGAGGACATTACCGTCCGGTTGGCCCCATCTTTCTTCCTCAGCCGGACACACTCGAACATTTTCTGACGGAACGCTATTGCCTCTATGCCCTCGACAGCAGGGGCCGACTCATTCGCAGTGAGATTCATCATCCACCGTGGCCGCTGCAACGCGCTGAAGCGGAATTCGAACGAAACACGATGACCGAGCCATTGGACATTGCCCTGACCGCACAGCCGCTTCTGCATTTTGCCCGCAGTCAGGATGTCGTGGTGTGGCCACCACAGCCGCTGCCTGCTCCGCAAGGTGGCTCATCGGCAAGCTGAGGTCATAAATCTGTATTTCAATGCTGAGTTCCGAGTCTTTCATCCACTCGGGGTTCGGCAATTGGCGTCCTTCGCCGGGGACATGGCGGCCTTTCTTGCTGCGATCAAGCGCATCATCGATTTCGCCGAGAGAGTTCATGGGCTGGAATTCAATCAACGTAGGTAAGAGAAGCCCCGAATGGACCTGGTAGATCATCCAGGGAGTCTCAATGTCGTTGGTTTCATAAATCCTGGCCCGGGCGCGGACCGCGTTGGCAAGCTCTTCTTCGTAGCCCGGCCGGAATTGAAGAATGGAGACGCGCACGAAGCGCGCTTTGGCGAGATCGATCTTGTTCAAGCGATAGCCGAGGTCGTCGCGGCGGAAGGCCATGACCGTGCGCGTTCCCGAGACGTACTCCTGCAGTTTTTGCTGGAGGCTGGCGAGTTCAGGGTGAGTGCCGAGTCCCTGGGCTAGGTCCTTCCCCGCCTGTTCGACTGCTGCGAAAGAGTCAAATCCGCGGAAATAAAGTACGTGCGGCGAACTCGTGACGGCCTGAAGAGCGACCCAGTAGACCGGAATCTTTGCGCGCCCATAGCCCCGCACAATTTCTGCTTCCATCTGTTCGTATGCCGCTTCCTTGCCGGCAATGAGATCAGCGCGATAGAGGAGAAGCGTGTTGGGAGTGACTCCGGTTTCCGGTGAAAAAGTGACCGTCTGAGCCTGGGAAGACATGCAAGCCGTCAGTAAAAAAAGCATGTAAATGAATCGATCTTTGAAGTGCATGCAAGCCCCCTTAAGGGCAAAGGTACCCTGAGTCTGTTGAGCCTACCACTTGTGAAAGATAAAGAACGCGGCGCCCACGATAAAGCCGAAGCCCACGCCGTAATTCCATTTGAATTTGTCGCCGAGATAGAGCACCGAAAAAACGGGAAAGACCAAAAGGGTAATGATCTCCTGAATGGTCTTGAGTTGCGCGGCAGTGAATTGATAGGAGCCGAAGCGATTCGCGGGTACCTGGAAGCAGTATTCGAAAAAGGCGATTCACCAGCTAACTAGGATTACTTTCCAGAGTGCCTCGCTTCGGTACTTCAAGTGGCCATACCAAGCGAAGGTCATGAAGATGTTGGATACGGTGAGCAATAGAATCGTTCGCATTCGAAATGGCGCTCCTCACGAAGGCGTAGTGGCACAGATTTGAGACGCGAAAAGATTCACTGAAGTTGCAGGTTGGAAACGCAGTCGCGCCTCGGGATTCGAGCCCGCTTGCTCATACCGCGACGAGAACGGCATCGCCATTATGGGGAGGAACGGCGAAGACCTGCCTGCGATGGCTTGGCGAATATTTTTGAATGGCGTCTTTTTTGGTTTTTCCGTAGCTGACACATCAGGCGCATTCTGCGACCCACTAGCCAATCTCACCGGGATTGAAAACTACCGATCACCTCGATTTGGCTGTTGAGAAGAGTGGCCATGGGCCTCACACGTTGAGCGTAAGGGAGACTAGGTCCGGCCTCACCGGCGGCGGCAGCTTCGCGCGGTCGACAGGACGATAGAGCGTATCGCGCTCGACAGGCACGCGGCCGGCGGCTCGGATCAGGCGTTCGAGTTCGTGGCGCGGTGTGAACTCGGACGTTTTTGCACCGGCGTCGTGATATATCTTTTCCTCTATCACCGTACCGTCAAGGTCGTTGGCACCAAAGCGCAGCGCAATCTGTGCGATGCTCGGCGAGAGCATGATCCAATACGCTTTGATGTGATCGAAATTATCGAGCAGCAACCGGGATACGGCGATGTTGCGCAGATCGGCGTAGCCCGTGGGCTTTGGAATGTGCGAGAGCGCAGTGTTGTCCGGATGAAACGCCAGCGGGATAAACGCCACGAAGCCATGCGTCTCGTCCTGCAGCTCGCGCAGCTTGACGAGGTGATCGACGCGCTCTTCTTCCGTTTCCACGTGCCCGTAAAGCATCGTGGCGTTCGAGCGCAGGCCGATTTCATGCGCCTGCCGCGCGATGTTGAGCCACATCTGCCCGCTGACCTTGTGATCGCAGATGATCCTGCGCACCCGCGGATGAAAAATTTCCGCGCCGCCACCAGGAAGCGAATCGACGCCCGCTTCTTTCAGCTTGAGCAGCGTTTCTCTGGTTGATAATTTCGCAATGCGCGCAAAGTAGCCCACCTCAACCATCGTGAACGCTTTCAGGTGCACGCCCTGGCAGCGCTGCTTGAGACCGCGAATCATCTCCAGGAAATATTCGAATGGCAAATCCGGGTGCAGGCCGCCTACGATGTGGAACTCCAGGGCGCCTTCGCGCGCGCCCTGTTCCGCGCGGGCGTAAATCTCTTCCAGGGAGAAGTTGTAGGCGCCTGGCGCGCTGGGGTCGCGGCCAAAAGCGCAGAGCTTGCAGTGAGCGACACACATGTTGGTCGGATTGATGTGGCGGTTGACGTTGAAATAGGTGACATTGCCGTGTTTTTTCTCGCGCAAGTGATTGGCCAGCCAGCCAACGGCCAGCAGGTCGGGCGATCGGTACAGCGCGATGCCGTCTTCTACACCCAGCCGCGCACCCGCAAGCACTTTCTCCGCAACCGGCTTCAATCGCTGATCGGTGATGGTAAGTTCGCTCATTATGAATCCGTCAAAAACTTCAAACGCGCCAAACCGCGGCCGCCGCGCCCCAGAACAGCAGGAACAACATACTAATATAGCCGTTCACAGTGAAAAACGCAGCGTCCAGCTTGCTGAGATCATCCGCTTTGACAAGAGAATGTTCGTAAGACAGCAGCGCCGCGACTACCGCGATCCCCACCCACGCCGGCCATGGCAACCGGAAACTGAACGCCAGCCAACTGAGCAAAGCAATTACTCCAAGATGCATCACACGCCCGATCAGCAGAGCGTTGGCGATCCCGAACTTCTTGGGCACGGAGAAGAGCCCTGCGCGCTGATCGTACTCAATATCCTGGCACGCGTAGAGCACGTCAAATCCCCCGACCCACAGCGTAACCGCCGCGCACAGAATGAGCATGCGCAGATCGAGCCCGCCGGTGACGGCGATCCAGGCGGCGGCCGGCGAGATGCCCAGCGCAAATCCGAGAAAAAGATGCGACCAGTTGGTGAACCGCTTGGTGAAGGAGTAGAAAAACAGCACGGCGATCGCTAGAGGCGCTAGTTTCAATGCCAGCGGATTTAGCTGCGACGCCGCAACAAAAAATACCGCGACCGCAGCAATTGTGAAAAGCCCGGCAAATTGCAACGTAAGAGAGCCCGTTGCGAGCGCGCGCTCCTTGGTACGCGGATTTTCGCGATCGTAACGGAGGTCCGCAATGCGGTTCATGGTCATCGCCGCCGAACGCGCCGCCACCATCGCCACGATGATCCACAATACTTGCCGCAGCGACGGCCAACCCCTTGGTGGCTGATGCGTCGCCCGTGCCGCCAGCAACGCGCCCGTCAACGCAAACGGCAAAGCGAATACGGAATGCTCGAATTTGATCATCTCGAGCACGGTTTTGATGCGCTTCGTCATTTTTGATTTCCGTGCGAGGTCAGGCCTCCGCTTTTTTCGATGCTGGTGTGCCCGTCCAGTGATACATCTTTTCCTGCGACAGGCCGATCTGCGCGAGTACGCGGCAAACATACTGCGTAACAAGGTCGTCGATCGTCTTCGGCTGGTGATAAAATGCCGGCACCGCCGGCATGATCACCGCGCCCGCCTGCTGCGCCCGAAGCATGTTCTCCAGGTGCACGCGATTGAAGGGCGTGTCGCGCACGCAAAGAACCAGCTTCCGCCCTTCCTTCAGCATCACGTCCGCCGCACGTGCGACCAAATCATCGCTGATGCCATTGGCAATTGCGCCGAGTGTTCCCATGGAGCACGGAATCACCACCATCGCATCCACTGCGGAGCTGCCCGAAGCGATCGAAGCCCCTACATCTTTATTCGGCAGCACTTCGATCTTCGCAACGGGGAATCCGAGAATGCGGCTCGGCAGCTGTTTCAAATCCCCGGAAGTAATGTTCAGCTCTTCCGCAAACAGCCGCTGCCCGGCTTCCGTAACCACCAGGTGAATGCAGGTGACGCGCGGATCCTCTTCCAGCATCACCAGCATCTTCTGCGCCAGGATCGCTCCGCTGGCGCCGGTCACACCTACGGTGACAATCTGTTTTTGTGTGTCAGCCATGATTTTGCGCGCGTAGAATCAGTCTCGCAGCGGCGTTCCGGCAAGTCAAGCAACGGCAATCGTCGTTTGCGATGATAGAATTCGCTGCGGCCGGAGAATATGAATCAATCTGAACTGCGTAAAATTCTGGAATCGGTGAAGACCGGCGAGCTCGCTCCGGACAAAGCCATCGAGCGCCTGAAGCATCTTCCCTTCGAAGATCTTGACTTCGCCAAAGTGGATCACCAGCGAGAGCTTCGCCAGGGTTTTGCCGAAGTCGTTTTGGGCAAAGGGAAAACACCTCAGCAAGTGGCGGAAATCGCGCGCGCTATGCTGCGCCAGAAAGATTCACGGCACAACATCCTGGTGACCCGCGCGGACAATAAGATTTTTGCCGCCGTGAAACGCGCCGCCGGAAAAGACGCTCGCCATGCGAAATTTCACGAATTGTCGGGCGCCATCACCATCGAGCGCACCACGGAGATCACCGGCAAAGGATTAATCCTGGTAGTTTCGGCCGGGACCAGCGACATTCCCGTGGCCGAGGAAGCGCTCCTCACCGCGCGCATGATGGGCAACCGCGCCGCGCATCTCTACGACGTCGGCGTCGCCGGCATTCATCGCCTCCTCGAGCACCGCGAGAAATTGACCCAGGCGCGCGTGATTATTTGTGTGGCCGGAATGGAAGGCGCCCTGCCCAGTGTCGTCGCTGGGCTCGTGGCAATACCGGTCATTGCCGTTCCCACCAGCGTGGGCTACGGCGCCAGTTTCGGCGGCGTGGCGGCGCTCCTCGGCATGCTCAATTCCTGCGCTTCCAACGTTACCGTCGTCAACATCGACAACGGTTTCGGCGCTGCCTGCGTCGCCTCCTGCATCAACCGGCTATAGGTCCGCTCCCTGCCCTCTGCGCTCTTTGTGAACTCTGTGTTAATTCCTTTTCTGACTCTGGTTTGAGCAACACTTTCATGACACCTCGCTCTTGAGCAAAGCGCAGCGCCGTCGGCGCATCACTCAAAGGAAAGGTACGCGTGATCAGCGGTGTGGGGTCGATCTCGCCGGAGCGCAGGAGAGTAATGGCCTTCGCGAATGGCCCGCAACGAGAACCGACAATGGTGATCTCCTTGACGACGATGGGCCAGGTTTCCACCGGCGCCGCACCGTGAAACGTGGATTTCAGCACCAGCGTGCCCCGCGGCTCGATTATCTGTTGCGCAAGCGCCAAACCCGTGGGAGAGCCAGTGGCCTCAACCACGAGGCGAAATGATTCTTGAACGAGCTTCAAATCGCTGGCGTTCCCACGGACTTTTTTTGTCGTGATTCCCGCCCGGCGGGCTAAACCCATCTTTCTTTCGTGTTTGCCGAACATCACTACGCGTGGGATCGTCGCGCGCAGCACCCGCGCGATCAGTTGCGCAAGTTTCCCGTCCCCCAGTACCGCCGCCTCACGAACTTTCCTTACATCCACTTGCTCCAGTATTTCGCAAGCCGCAGCTAGTGGCTCGACAAACACCGCCTGCTCATCACTGAGGCCATCCGGCACGGCGTGCAGATTGTCCAGCGGCAGGGTGAGATACTCGGCGTAAGCCCCCGGATGGCCGATGATTCCCAGCACTGTCCGCCGCGCGCAATGCCTTTTGAGTCCCCGTCGGCAAAAGTCGCACATCGGACGCCGCCCCAGGGCCCGGCATGAAATATTGATTTCGCCGCAAACCTGCTGCCCCAGCCATTTTTTCTTTGCCGCCGACACCACCCCGCGCACTTCTTCCACCGTGCCGACAAATTCATGCCCCGGAACTCCGCGAAAATTGTAATAACCGCGCAGCAGCTCCACATCGGTGTTGCAGATGCCCACCAGCTGCACGCGCACCAGTGCCCACCCACGCCGTAGTCTGGGCGTCGGTCCCGGTATTGCTTTCAATTTTCCATTTTCAATGCGGAAGGAGAGCACGGGCTGCCTAGCTCGTTTTCTTCTTATCTTTACGGGATTGCGATCTTGCCGTCAAACCCCTTCACCCCGGCGCCGCCATTTTCTCGATCAGATCGAACTTTGCTTCCGGTGGCACCAGCCGTCGATCCAGGTTCATGTATCCATCCCGCGCCCAGCTCACTTGCCGTTCCTGGGAGGTCTCAGCACGCGGTCGACCTACTCAACGGTTTCGTCCCGATTCTTGATCCGCCGGTCCGCGGCATGATTTGCGGTCTTGGCCAGGTGGTGCAATTCCGGCTCATTTTCCACCGGCACGTCCAGGTATAAATCCGCCGCATCGCGCACTTCCGGAGAGAATGATTTCCCGCGCAGTTTCGGCCGCCACGCGAGTCGCTGCTGCTGCACTGCATCCACATGAATAAGCGCCGTAGCCATGCCGCGCTCCTATATCGCGTGTATATCGTATCACGCGAGGGAATCAGGTAGCCCTCGGGAAGCAGCCGAAGCTTCTCAAGATTCGTCGTTCATTCGTAACGCAGAGCCACGATGGGGTCCACACGCATGGCGCGCCGAGCCGGAACATAAGCAGCCATCAGAGCAACCGCAATCAGCAAAGCCGCCACGCCCACAAACGTCACCGCATCGTAGACGCCGACACCAAACAGCATGCTGGTCAGAAATCGCGCCACGACAAATGCTCCCGCCAGCCCGAGCCCAACTCCCAGCAATGTCAACTTGAGTGTCTGCCCGAGAATCATACGTTGCACGGAAGCCAGTTGCGCTCCCAGCGCCATACGCAGTCCAATTTCCTTCGTGCGCTGGCTCACCGTGTAGCTCATCACCCCATAAATTCCGATGGCCGCGAGCAGCAGCGCTAATCCCGCAAAGATGGTCACCAGCGCCGAAGAAAACCGGCGCGGCGAAACGGAACCTGAAATTAGATTATCCATGGTCATCACATTGGTTACCGGTAAGTTCGGATCGAACCTGTGCACCACCTCGGTGACGCCGGCCGCAATGCTCAGCGGATCGGACGCGGTGTGAACGATGAAATAGGGAGTCCACCCTCCCACAAAATAAACATCGTAGGTGGGCTCATGGTCGAGTCCGTACTGGTGCACATTCCCGGCGATGCCGACGATCGTATTCCAGCATGGCTTAGGATCCAGCGAACACAAATTGATGCGTTTCCCGAGCGCGTTGCCTTGCGGCCAGAAGCGGCGGGCCATTGTTTCGTTGATCACCGCGTTCTGTTGTTGGAAATCGTCCTGGCTAAAAAACCGGCCCATGCGCAGCGGAATCCCCGCCGAAGAAAAATAGCCGAGACTCACCGTCCGAAACTCCGCGATTGGACGCCCCCCACTGTCCGGGATCGGTTGCCCCTCGATGACGAAGCGCGTGGCTTGACGCAACTCCGTCCCCAAGGGCAGGTCGTCGATCCCGCCAACTTCCTTAACGCCGGGCAATGTTCGGATTCGGGCGGCGATTTCTTCGAATTGCCGGGCCTGCTTCCGCCCGTACTCGAGCTGCCCTTCGAGCGAAAGTTGGTTGTACTGCGCGAAGGAAATTCCGGCCTGCTGAATTTCCATCGCCAAAACGTGGTCGGGCCGGAATCCGGGATCGACTTCCAGCAAGCGCTGGAAGCTCCGGAGCAGCAGTCCGGCTCCAATCAGGGGCACCAGCGCCATGGCGATTTCCGAAATCACCAGCAAGTTGTGCGTGCGGTGAGGGCCGGAGGCGCTGGATCCCTTACTACCTTGTTTTAAGACGCCAGCTAGGTTGTTTCCCAGCATGCGCACGGAGGGCAGGAATCCACACGCAAGTCCTGCGGTTAGGCAAACGGCAACCGTAAATCCCAGCACCCAGCCGTTCAGACCGGCCTCACGCAGCACCCCGAGGTCAGCGGGGACAAAGGCCAGCAACGCTTTCAGTCCGACAACAGCAAACAGCAGGCCCAGTGCGCCGCCCAATAAGGAAAGCAGCATGCTCTCCGTGAGCAGCTGGCGGATCAATCGCCACGGGCTCGCGCCCAGCGCCGTCCGCACCGCGACTTCTCGTTCCCGCGCCGCGTTCCGCACCAGCAGCAGATTCACAAGATTCGCGCAAGCAATCAACAACACCACGCCCACGGCTCCAAACAACACCAATAAGGTGGTGCGCAGCCTAGCCGCCGCCGCATCCTGAATCGGCTCCACCAGCACCCCAAAATTCCTATGTGCATCGGGGTAGGCGATGGCCTCTTGTTGATGGAGCCTGCCCACCTCATCCCGTGCCTGTGCCAAGCTGATTCCCGGCTTGAGCCGCGCGATGGCAACGAATTCATGATGTACGTGCTCGGTTAGGTCGTCATTGAATTGGCCAAAGGGCATCCACAAATCGGCGGATCGCGAGAGTTGCAACCCGGCAGGCAGAACGCCCACGACCGTGTAGCGCTGGTTGTCGAGAGAAATGCTGCGGCCCACCAGGCGCGGATCTCCGCCATAACGGCTTTGCCATAACCGGTGGCCCAGGATCACCACCGGCGCGCTTCCCGTCCGGTCTTCTTCCGGTACAAACAATCGCCCCACTACCGAACGAATCCCCAGCAGCGGGAAAAGTCCCGCGTCCGCGTAGGCCGCCTGGACGCGTTGTGGCTCGCCCTCACCGGACAAGTTGAACCCCTGCAAAATCTTCGCGTACGCACCCATCTCCGAAAAGCTCGCGTTTTGACGTCGCCAGTCCGCGTAATCCCCGGGAGACAATCCCGCTCTGGGAATCTGAGGCAGATACGTGTTCGCGATCTCCACTAGCCGTTCAGGCTGCGGATAAGGAAGCGGCCGCAGCAGCAGGTTTTCGACCACGCTGAAGATTGCCGTGTTCGCCCCAATCCCCAGCGCCAGCGTTAGTACCGCAATAACTGTGAACCCCGGATTCTTCCCGAGCGTCCGAATTCCGTAACGGATGTCTTGCCGCAGGTTTTCGAACATGGCTTTTTCCTCACCAGGAGCCCCACACGCGTGGCTACCGGCTGTGATTCCGGCTACAACCTTTCCCTTGCTTTCTTCGACGCTGGAATTGGCCGGAACGATAGCCGCAAATTCCAGGCTAGTGAAGCGCGGCGGCGAGCGTGTTTACCAAAAGTGGCTCCTGCTCGGGGAATACAGTGCGGAGGTCCAGGATGAGGTGGTCGTCCTCCACGCGGGCGATTACCGAGACTCCGGCGGGGGCACAGCGAAGCCGCTGTTCGAGTTTCGTCGCGGAATAGCGCGCGCTGGCGATTCGAATAATCTTACTGGGAAGCGATTGCGAAGGTGTTGAGCCACCGCCAACGAGAGAACTTCCATCCGCGATTTCAATCTCGACTTCATCGAGAGGGAGTTCGGGCCGCAGCTTGCGAATGAAATTCTCCGCGCGGCGCTTCAGTTCCTGCGGAGTCGCGCGAATCATGCGAATGACGGGGATTTCCTCCCAGGCCGCGCGAAGATAGGACCCGAGAGTGGCTTCCAGCGCAGCGATGGTGAGTTTGTCCACACGCAGTGCGCGAAACAGCGGGTAGCGCCGGATGCGGGCGATGAGCTCTGTTTTTCCCGCGATGACACCCGCCTGCGGACCCCCCAGCAGCTTGTCGCCGCTGAACATCACCACGGAAACACCAGCCTGGACACTTTGCTTCACGGTTGGTTCGCTGACGCCATACTCGGAAAGATCCACGAGGCAGCCTGAGCCGAGATCCTCCACGAGCGGCAACCCGTTCTGTTGGCTGAGCGCCACCAGTTCTTCGATCGAAGGTTTATCGGTAAATCCAGTCACCTTGAAGTTCGAGGGATGCACGCGCAACAAAATGCGCGTCTTTTCGTTGATTGCGTTTCCGTAGTCCGCAAGATGCGTGCGATTGGTCGTCCCGACTTCGCGAAGGACCGCGCCGCTCTGCTCCATAATCTCCGGGATTCGAAAGCCGTCCCCGATTTCAATCAGTTCTCCGCGCGAAACGATCACTTCGCCGCCCCGTGCCAGCGCCGCAAGCGTCACCAGCACCCCCGCCGCGCAATTGTTGACGACAACGGCGGCTTCCGCCCCCGTGAGTCGCGTCAGCAATGCCGATGTATGCACATCCCGCTTCCCTCGCGCACCCGCTTCCAGATCGTATTCCAGGTTCGAATATTGCGTCGCCGTGCGCCGGAATTCGTCCACGGCTGTTTCCGGCAACGGCGCGCGGCCCAGATTCGTGTGCAAAATCACTCCGGTCGCGTTAATGACCGGCTGCAGCGAGCGCGACAGAATTTTTTCCACCTGGTCCGAGATGAGCTCTTCCACGGAAGCGGAGTCCAGACTGATGGCTGTCCAATTCGAATCACCGGCAATGCGCGCACGCAAATCCGCAAGCGCAGCACGCGCGACTTCGACGACCAAGTTGCGGTCCGCGCGTTTCGAAAGTGCCGCCAGTCGCGGCTGCAGCAGCAGTTCATCCACCGACGGAATCTGCCGCAGCAATTCCGCCCGCTCCGCTGAAACCGTTTTCCTACCGCGCGTTTCCATGCGCACATTTCAGCACAGTGCGAAGCGGCGGGCAATGCCGATAACCGGCGCCCCGGGGGCGCGACCGCGCGTGCTGCCGGATGTGCATCGCGGCGAATGTATCCGGCCGGTTGACTCCGTTCTTCCGTACTCCTAGCATGGACACTCGAGGGATTTCTCTACGCATTACGACCATCGACGAAGAGCTGGGCCAGCTCGAACGGGACATCCGCCAGCTGAAGATCGAATACGACCAGTATTTCGGGGGAGGCAGGAAGCGTCCGCCCACGGAGATCGAATGGCGCATCGATATTCTCGTGAAGCGCTATGCGGAACGCGGCGGCGAACTCAAGTTCGCGCAACGATTCCGTTTCAACAACCTCTCGCAAACCTACGCAAAATATAAAGATATCTTCAGGAAGCGAACGGCGCAGAAAGAAGAGGGGAAAATCCAGCGGCACTTCGGCGCGGCCGCCAAGGAGATCGAAGCGGCCCGCGCTAAAAAAGAAGCCGAAGAGCACGCGACTGCAGCCGTGGTGGGTGAGTCCAGGGCATTTCGCATTACCTGCTCCGAGCCGGAGCGTGAAACGGAGAAGGTCGACCAGTTGTACCAGGCGTTCCTGCAGGCCAAGCAGACCGCCGGCGAAGAGACGGAAAATCTTTCGCGCTCTAGCTTCAACGAATTCGTGCGCAAGAAAACAAAAGAATTGCAAACGCAGAAGAAATGCCGCGACGTCGAATATGTCGTGGAAGTAGTCCAAGGCCATGTCAAACTGAAAGCCCTGGTGAAGGCGTAAGCGCTCCCCGGCGTTTCCCACAGGTTTTGTACTTTCCCTATTCGCGTCACCCCCTTACACTGTTGTGCTTTTCTCAATGTGGAGGAATCCATGGCCGTGCAGCGCGCGCTGATCAGCGTGTTTGACAAGACCGGGGTCGTGCAATTTGCCAAGCGGCTGGCCGCGCAGAGGATCGAGATTCTTTCGACGGGCGGGACTGCCAAGCTGTTGCGCGAAGCAGGAATCGCTGTTCGCGCTGTTTCAGATTTCACGGGCTGGCCCGAAATGCTGGGCGGACGCGTGAAAACCCTACACCCCAAAGTGCACGGTGGGCTGCTCTTCCGGCGGGGGCACACGGAAGACGAGAAACAGGCCGCGGAATACGGAATCGCGCCGATCGATCTGGTGGCGGTGAATCTGTATCCGTTTGAAGCGACGGCGGCGAAAGCGGGTCTGACGGCCACAGAGCTGATGGAGAACATCGACATCGGCGGACCGACGATGCTGCGATCGGCGGCGAAGAATTTCGAGAGCGTGACGGTGGTGACGGACGCAGCGGATTTCGAGCGCGTGGCGAGTCAAATCGAGAGCGCGGGCGAAACGACGCTGGCGACACGGCTGGAGCTGGCACGAAAAGTTTTCGCCAGGACTTCGCGGTACGACGGCATGATCGCGACGGAATTGGAACGGCTGTCGGCGGGATCCGGGCGGGTTGCCCTGGAAGTGAAACCGGTGCTCCCGGAATTCGTGCATATCGTTTTGCGGCGACAGCAGGAATTGCGGTACGGAGAAAATCCCCACCAAGCCGCGGCTCTGTATGTTCCGGCGGAGCGCACACCGGAGGGATTGGCGGCGGCGAAGCAACTCCAGGGCAAGGAACTTTCCTACAACAATCTCGTTGATCTGGAGGCGGCACGGAGCCTGGCCGCGAAATTCAAGAATCCAGCAGCGGTGATTATCAAGCACAACAATCCCTGCGGGGCCGCGGAGCGAGAAACGCTGATCGATGCGTACTTGAAGGCCTTGGCGTGCGACCCGGTCTCGGCGTTCGGCGGGGTGCTGGCATTCAACCGCGCGGTGGATACCGCAGCCGCGGAAGAGGTCGCCAAACTTTTCGTGGAATGCATCGCCGCGCCCGGCTTTGCGGACCGCGCAAAAGAAATCTTCGCAGCGAAGAAAAACCTGCGGCTGCTGGAGCTGCCCGCGGGTGGCCTGGAGCCGGAACGCGAATTGCAGCTCAAGCGCATTCTTGGGGGGATGCTCGTGCAGCAGCCGGACCTGGGGGAGATCAAGGGGAAAGTGGCGAAGCACGTGAAGTCGAATGCCATCGTCTTCGCCAAGGATGGCGCGACGCTGGGCGTCGGCGCAGGACAGATGAGCCGGGTCGATTCCGTGAGAATTGCGGTGATGAAGGCGCAATCTTCGCTGGCCGGTACGGTTGTTGCTTCCGACGCATTCTTTCCCTTTGCGGACGGGGTTGAAGAAGCTGCGAAAGCGGGAGCGACGGCGGTGATCCAGCCTGGTGGTTCGGTGCGCGATGCAGAGGTCGTAGCCGCCGCCGATCGGCTGAGCCTAGCCATGGTGTTTACCGGTATGCGGCACTTTCTGCACTGAAATTTGCTCTGTAGTTCACCTCCGGTGTCCCGGTTGAGAACGTTTATCCGCTGGGCTGCATCCAATCTCCGGGGCGCCCAAGCTCTGGAAACGTCTGCCATTTGGCTTTTGACCACGTTTCGGCCGCATGGGATACTTTAAGTTTCTGGGGCTACGATGAACCTTAGACGGATTACTCTTGCCATACTGTTGACGGGTGCCACCGGTGCGGCTGCCATGGCGCAGATGCCCGCTAACCCGGGGACTGAAAAGATGACCGATTCTCCTGCTGCGATGCAGGAGCAATTTGCTGACTCGAAAACCGCCGCTCTCGAAAAAAACTCCACGCGCGCCGAGGCCTACTACAACTTCACGATCGGCCACATCTACGAACAGCAGTACGAAGCGAGCAGCAACGCGGAATACGCCACCAAGGCGATCGAGGCGTACAAGAAAGCGTATGCTTTGGATCCAAAGTCGCAGGTCATCGGCGAACGGCTGGCGGAGATGTATTGGAAGGCGCAGCGGATTCACGATGCCGTAGCCGAAGCGCAGGAAATCCTGAAGCGCGACCCGGATAACGTGCAATCGCGCCGGCTGCTGGGGCGGATCTATTTGCGGAGCCTGGGGGACGTCAGTGTGAGCAGCGGCCAGTCGGAAACGGTGAGCCGCGCCATCGAGCAATACCGCGAGATTAACCGCCTCGATCCTGCGGACAGCGAGTCGGCGCTGTGGCTGGCGCGTCTTTACCGGCTGAAGAACGAACACGACAAGGCCGAACAGGTTCTGAGGAGCATCCTGAAGAACGATCCGGAAAACGAACCGGCGGTCGAGCAATTGACACAGTTGCTGATGGACCAGGGCAAGTCCCCCCAGGCGGTCACGCTGCTCGAGGGAATCACCACACATTCTCCTACACCGGTGCTGCTGGATCTTCTGGGCGACGCCCACACCCAGGCGCATGAGTTGGAGAAAGCGGAAGAGGCCTACCGCCAGGCCGCTGAACTCGATCCTTCGGAGGTGAGCCACCAGCGCGGGCTGGGGCAGACCTTGCTGGCCGAAGAGAAATATTCCGACGCGTTGAAGGTGTACGAGAAGCTTGCGGACGTGATGCCGGACGATTCGGACGTGTATTTGCGAATCGCCCAGATTTACCGCGAACTGCACCGGCTCGATAAGGCAGAAGAGAATCTCGTGAAGGCGCGGCAGTACGCTCCGGGCAGCCTGGAAGTAATGTACAACGAGGCCATGCTGTACCAGGCGCAGGGGCGCTTTGAAGATGCCATCCGCGTCTTGTCGGACGCCGTGACGGGCATCAAGGGACAGCCTCCCGCGGCGGCGTCGCGGCGGCGGTCGCTGGCCATCTTGTATCAGCAACTCGGGCAGCTTTATCGCGATACGCAAAATTATCAGGCCGCGACGTATACCTTCGAAGAATTGGGGCATCTGGGGGACGAAGAGGATCGCCGCGCGCGGATGATGATCATGGATACTTACCGCGCGGCAAAAGACCTTCCCAAAGCTCTACAGACGGGTAAGGAAGCGCTGGCGAAATACCCGGCTGATCCCGCGATTCGCACAAGTCACGCGCTGTTACTCGGCGAGAACGGACAGACGGACGAGGCGGTCAAGATTCTGAGAACGCAACTCCACGGCGATGCGGGAGACCGGGAGACGTATTTGAACATCGCCCAAGTGTACGAGCGCGGGCGGCGCTACAAGGAAGCCGAAGAGGCGGCTCGCGCCGCGGAAGTGCTGCCGGGGCAGGCGCGCGAGAACGAAATGGTGTGGTTTCTGCTCGGTGCGATCTATGAGCGGCAGAAGTTTTTCGACAAGGCCGAGGAGCAGTTCAAGAAAGTGCTTGCCGTAAATCCGAAAAATGCTCCGGTGCTGAATTATTATGGCTACATGCTGGGCGACTTGGGGATACGGCTTGACGAAGCCGAAGCGCTGGTCCAACAGGCGCTGAAGGAAGACCCTTTCAACGGGGCGTACCTCGATAGCCTCGGATGGATTTATTTCAAAGAGAGCAAGTTCGGCCCTTCGGAGAGTACGCTCCGGAAGGCCGTGGAGCGCGAAAGGCACGACGCGACGATACACTCGCACCTCGGCGATCTCTATGCCAAGACGGGCCGGGGCGATCTAGCCGCCGCGGAATGGGAAAAATCTCTGGTGGAATGGCGCCGCTCGCTGCCCGCGGACATGGAGACCGATAAAGTCGCGGAACTCGAAAAGAAGATCTCGCGGTCGAAGCATCGCGTGGCGCAAAAGTCCACGACCAGCGACGCGAAGCCATAGTTCAGCGCATGTCCGAGGTGCGCATTCCCGCTTTCGCAAAAATCAACCTTCGCCTGGATATCCTCGGCAAACGCGCGGATGGATTTCACGAATTGCGGACCATTTTTCAGACTATCTCGGTGCACGACGAATTGCGGCTGCGTACATCACGCCGCCCAGCAATTACCCTGATCGTCGAAGGAAACCAGCCGCTCTCCGCTGAACCGGTGGAGAAAAATCTCGTGTATCGCGCCGTGGATGCGCTGCAGCGGGAACTGAGAATCCGTGGCGGGGTCGAAATCGAGCTAAGCAAAGCGATCCCTGCCGGGCGGGGGCTGGGCGGGGGATCTAGCGACGCCGCGGCGGCACTGCGGGGATATCTGCGGCTCGCGAAAAAGACGCTGTCGGCAGCACGTTTGATGGAAATTGGTTCATCGTTGGGCGCGGATGTGCCGTTTTTCCTGTTTGGCGGGCGGGCGCTGGGTGTGAATAAAGGCGACGAGATCTATCCGCTGCCCGATATCCCGAAGCTGCATGTCCTGGTTGTCTCGCCGAAAAAGATTCATGTCTCGACGCCGGACGCCTATCGCTGGGTTAAGGCTAGGCCGGTTGGGTTGACAAAATCCGCGGGAACCACTAAGCTCTTCGAGTTCTGTGCTCTATGCTGGAGTGGGCAGGGAAGCGGCCTTTCGAATGATTTCGAGGGAGCGGTTTTCCGGCGGCATCCCCGGCTTGATCAAATCAAGCGGGAGTTGCTCCAAAAAGGAGCTGCAGAAGCCTCGCTGGCGGGTAGCGGTTCGGCGGTGTTTGGAGTTTTCCCGAGCCCAGCGACGGCGCGCCGAGCCGCTGTTGGGTTTCCGCACGATCAGACCTTCGTTTGCGAGACTGTCTCGCGCGACAGGTACGCTCGTTTGATGCGCATCGCACAGTAGTCTGCGAGCGTGTCGCGGATTCTGCCTCAGCGTCTCTTCGTGTCCATCTCGTTTGAAAGATCCTTCCGGTTCGGTGGCATGCAAGGTGGTGTGGCCGCTGAATGGCCACACGGAGCGCGAGCGTCGTGAACGACGACCGATTCAAGATTTTCTCCGGGACCGCGAATCCGATACTGGCGGAAAGTATCTGCCGCCACTTGGACGTGCCGCTGGGCAAAGCGCTGCTGGGGCGATTCAGCGACGGTGAGATTTATTTCCAGATTTTGGAGAATGTGCGCGGCGCGGACGTATTCGTCGTGCAACCGTGCCATGCCCCCGTGGACAGCCACCTGTTGGAGCTGCTGCTGATGATCGACGCGTTTAAGCGTGCGTCGGCGTGGCGAATTACGGCGGTGCTGCCGTATTACTGCTATGCGCGGCAGGACCGCAAAGACAAGCCCCGGGTTCCGATCTCCGCGAAACTCGTGGCGGACTTGCTGGAAACGGCCGGTGCCAGCCGGGCACTCACATTGGATTTGCACGCGCCACAGATTCAGGGCTATTTCGACGTGCCCGTGGATCACTTATATGGTTCGCCTGTGCTGGTGGAACATTTTCGGCACATGAAGCTGCCGAATCTAACAGTGGTTTCGCCGGATGCAGGCGGAGTGGAGCGGGCGCGGTTTTTCGCGAAGAAGCTAGATGCGCCGCTGGCCATCGTGGACAAGCGCCGCGTGGACGTGGATGTCAGCGAAGTGATGAACCTGATCGGCGACGTTCGCAGACGCAGTGCGCTGATCGTGGACGACATTATCGATACGGCGGGGACGCTGGTGAAGACGGCCGAGGCGCTGGCGCGCGAAGGAGCCACGCAAGTCTATGCGGCGTGCACCCATGCAGTACTTTCCGGTCCGGCAGTGGAGCGGATCGCGAAATCGATCATTGCCGAAGTGGTGGCGACGGACTCCGTGCCGTTGAGCGAAGCAGGGAAGAAGATGGGGAAGATCAAAGTGTTGAGCGTCGCGGATCTGCTGGCGCGCGGGATTCGATCGATTCACGAAGAGACCTCGATCAGCGAACTGTTTATTTAATTTTGTGGGACGGACATTCCTGTCTGTCCGCGGAGAAATATCAGCAAGAGGACAGGCCAGAATGCTTGTCCCACTTGGAATTCAAGAAGGGAAGAAGGACATGGCAGAGAAGATTGTAGTGGAAGGTTCGCCGCGCGCCTTGCGCGGCAAGAACGAAGCCCGGCGGCTCCGGCTGACAGGCAAGGTGCCGGCGGTCCTGTATGGCGGCAAAGGCGCGGCCCTCACACTGGCGCTCAACGCCAAGCAGGTTGGCGCGATTCTTCGGTCCGAGAGCGGGCATAACACCCTTTTTCAGGTGGATCTCGGTGGGAAGCAGGAACCCGCGATTCTGAAGGATTGGCTGGTTGATCCTACCAGTGGGAAATTACTACATGTGGATCTTCTGCGGGTGGCCATGGACGTCCGTATGAAGGTGAAGGTTCCTGTGCACACGTTTGGCGAGCCTTCCGGCGTGAAGGTGCAGGGTGGAGTTTTCGAGGTGGTCACACGCGAAGTGGAAATCGAATGCTTGCCGGCGGATATCCCGACGGAGTTCAAAGTAGATGTCAGCGGGTTGATGCTTGGCAAGCAGCTTCGCGCCAATGAATTGCCGCTCGACGCGGCCAAGATGAAGTTGATTACCGAGCCGGAACGCGTGCTGGCGCACGTGGTGGCGCTGAAGGTGGAAGAGGAGAAGCCCGCGGAGGCCGTGGCAGCGGAAGCGGCAACGCCAGCCGAGCCGGAAGTCATCAAGAAGGGCAAGAAGGAAGTGGAAGGCGAAGAAGGCGCCGAGACGGAAGTCAAACCCAAGGCGGAGAAGAGCGACAAGGGCGAGAAGAAAAAGTAACGCATCACTGCGGCAGAAGAAGCCTGCGTTCGGCGGGCGGCTGGAAAAACGCTTATGCGGCTCATTGTCGGACTTGGGAATCCCGATCCGGAGTATCACTGGACGCCGCATAACCTGGGTTTCATGGCCGTGGATGAACTTGCGAATCGCAGCGGGATGCGCATAGAACGGCCCGAGGCCAAGGCGCTGGTGGGCCGAGGAAAGATCGGCGGGGAACAAGTGATCCTGGCGAAGCCGCAGACATACATGAATCTCAGCGGCATTTCCGTACGAGAGCTGCTGGAGAAGTACAAGCTGGAGGTGCGAGATCTGCTGGTGCTGTGGGATGAGGCGCAACTGCAGCTGGGAACGATTCGAATTCATCCCGACGGCAGCGCGGGAAGCCATAACGGCGCGAAGTCGGTGATCAGCTCGGTCGGCACCCAGGAATTTGCGAGGCTGCGGCTGGGTTGCGGACCGGATCATCCGTTGAGCAGCCGCAAAGAATACGTGCTGCGGCCGATGAAGAAAGCGGAGCTGGAAGTAGCAGCCGAAATGATCGGTGAAGCCGGGGACGCGGTGGAGATGATCCTGACTCAGGGCCTCGAGGCGGCGATGACGAAGTACAACCGGCGGAAACCGGCCGACGCGCAAGAGCCGGAAGAAAAGTAGCGACGATTTTGCCGGGCTGCGCGCCCGGAGTGAATGGAAAGAGGTCATCATGGAAGAGCGTTATTACGATTTGGTTTTTATCGTGCGGCCGGCGACACCGGAAGACGAGATCAAGAAAATCCTGACGGTTATCGAGCACACCGTCGCGGAAAAAGGTGGCAAGATCGAAAAGACCGAACACTGGGGCACGCGAAAACTCGCGTACCGCGTGGCCAAACACCGCGAAGGCATCTACGTGCACCAGGAAATTCGCACCACCCACGGCGAACTGATCGCGGAACTTGAGCGGCGCCTGCGCGTGCAAGACAACGTGATCAAGTATCAGACCGTGCGTCTGGACGAAGATTTGAAGCGGCAGAAAAAACTTTCGTTGAAGCGCGAGAAGCGCGCGGCGCGGCGTCCGCGCCGGACCACGCCGGCTCCCGCGCCGGCACAAGCGCCGGAGCAAGCTGCGGCGACAAGCTAGTGGCTGCGCGGCGAAAATATTTTTTGCGCCGTATAAAATGATTCCGGCTTGGCCGGCTTATAAAAAAGTTTGTTCCCGATTCGGTCGGGGCGATGAGTGAAAGGGTAAAGAATATGGCAGAGGAACAAAAACAAGCATCAACGCCGGGCGGAGCGCCACGGCGTGAAGGCGGCCACG